>Ga0247818_10003010_pt1 | contig 10874 bp, 11 predicted proteins | sample 13C_Glucose_Day1_FD_192424 | JGI IMG/M metagenome (GOLD analysis project Ga0247818, IMG submission 192424) | Soil microbial communities from agricultural site in Penn Yan, New York, United States - 13C_Glucose_Day1 | ecosystem: Environmental > Terrestrial > Soil > Agricultural land | place...
AAAGAACCTCGTAAGGTCCGTGAGTTTCGTCGCCGCGAGCAAGAAATTCTCGATACCGCGCTCAAGCTGTTCCTCGACCAAGGTGAAGACAGTGTCACCGTCGAGATGATTGCTGATGCCGTCGGTATCGGCAAAGGTACGATCTACAAGCACTTCAAATCCAAGGCGGAGATTTATCTGCGCTTGATGCTCGATTACGAGCGTGATTTGAACGAGCTGTTGCACTCGGCCGATGTCGACAAGGACAAGGAAGCGCTGTCCCGGGCTTACTTTGAATTCCGCATGCGCGATCCGCAACGTTATCGATTGTTCGACCGGCTGGAAGAGAAGGTGGTCAAGGGTAATCAAGTGCCGGAGATGGTCGAGGAACTGCACAAGATCCGCGCTTCCAACTTCGAACGCCTGACCCTGCTGATCAAAGGCCGGATCAGCGAAGGCAAGCTCGAAGACGTGCCGCCTTACTTCCATTACTGCGCGTCCTGGGCGCTGGTGCATGGCGCCGTGGCGCTGTATCACTCGCCGTTCTGGAGCAATGTGCTGGAAGATCAGGAAGGCTTCTTCCAGTTCCTGATGGACATCGGCGTGCGCATGGGCAACAAGCGCAAACGCGATAGCGATACCCCGAGCAGCTGAATCATTCAGCTGCCTGATTGCGCCATGATTTAGCTACATGGCGCAGTACCGCAGGAATATACTCAGGCATAGGACTTGCTAAAACTTGAATTCTGAGTCAAGTTTTGCGCGTTCCAGTTTCCCATCGCCGGAGTGATCCATGATCGTTGACCGTCAAGGCAGGCGTTTTCGCAATTTGCGGATCAGTCTGACTTCAGCCTGCAATTATGCTTGTACCTACTGCGTGCCTAACGGCAAGCGGCTGGTGGCTGCGCAGGATGAATTGTCGGCCGAGGCCATGGCGCGCGGCGTGGCGTATTTGATCGAGGCGGCAGGCATCGAACGTTTGCGCATCACCGGTGGCGAGCCGCTGGTCAGCCCCAAACTCGAAGCCTTCATGACCGCCGTCGGCCAGATGGGGCTGCAAGACATCAGCCTGACCACCAATGGTCAATTGCTGGCGAAAAAGCTGCCGTTGCTGGTGGACGCCGGTATCCGTCGTATCAACGTTTCCCTCGACACCCTGGACGCCAGTGCCTTTCGCAGCATCGCGCGCGGCGGCGATCTGGCGACGGTACTCGACGGCATGGATCAGGCCAGCGCAGCGGGCATCAAGATCAAGGTCAACATGGTGCCGCTGCGCGGACAGAACCTTGATCAGGTTATGCCATTGCTCGATTACTGCCTGGAACGCGGCTATGAATTGCGCTTCATCGAGCTGATGCGCATGGGCCACCTGGCCACCGACTCCAATGCTTTCCTGCAACAGTTCGTCAGCCTCCAGCAGTTGCTGAGCCTGATCGGCGAGCGTTATGAATACCTGCAAGCCGATGCGCCAGTAGACGCAACAGCGGTGCGTTATGAAATTCCAGGGATGGGGCATTTCGGCGTGATCGCCAACGAAAGCGTTCCGTTCTGCCGTACATGTTCGCGCTTGCGTCTTTCCTCTACGGGGTGGCTGCATGGCTGCCTGTCGTCGAGCAATCGCCACTATGTCGGCGACTTGCTCGACAAGCCTCGCCATCAAGCGCTTCCAGCCTTGCAGCGCCTATTGGTGAAAGCCTTGGGCGACAAGCAGGAAGTGGCGTTTTCGGGTGGTGCGACGGTCATGAAGATTATTGGCGGCTAAGCACGGTCCCTGTAGCAGCTGCCGGAGGCTGCGTCCGGCTGCGAAGCAGTCGTAAATCCTGCAAGCAAAATAAATCTGGAACACCTCAACGCCTGATTTCGCGACCGCTGCGCAGTCGAACGCAGGCTTCGCCAGCTGCTATAGGGAGTGTGCCTCTCCCGAGCTGGCGCGGAAGCTGCATCCAATGGCCATTCGCCGGTTTTCCGTCACCGGCCTCTGGAGGATAGAATGCGTAGTCTGGTTTTGCTGCTGGCCGTTATGGCGCTGGGTGGCTGCATGAATGTCAGCGACATGGCTGAAGAGACTCGCTACCAGATGAGCGACGTGGGACTGCTGGATCACAGCAACAGCCGTCGTGTGAACAACCTGCGTATTCAGCCGGACTCGTTCATCTACATCGCCCAAGGACCTTTCTCGCCACCGGGCTATCCCTATCCTCGTCCAAACGTGGTGGCCGAAGAGGCCTTCAACGGCTTTATCGAATACTTCCCGATGATACGCCGCGCTAGCGCCCCCGAAGGTCTCGACCGAGCCATGGCTGAAGCCCGCGGCGCCGGTGCCCATTATCTGCTTTATACCCGATTCGCCAATGCTGACGACCGCATCGGCAACATGGATGAGTGGATCGATCAGGAATACGTCGATCGCCTCGGTATCGATAGCGGGGTGATTCAGATCATGTTGATCGAGACCAGCACCCAGTATTTGATTGATACTGCAACCATCAAGAGTCGTGGCGGTTTACTGACGTTCCACGACACCAGCCCAGAAGACCTGATTGGCCCGCCGCTGCAACAATATGCGCGCAGCCTGATCGGGATCAGCAACCAGTAAATTCAAGGAGAACGCCATGAGTGGCCCGCAAAAAGCCAACGACTTGTTGGGGCAAATCCCCAAAACCAAAGGCTTGCCGCCGGTCCACCTGTGGAACCCTGATTTCTGTGGCGACATCGATATGCGCATCGCGCGCGACGGCACCTGGTATTACCTGGGCACGCCGATCGGGCGCAAACCGATGGTCAAACTGTTCTCCACCATCATTCGCCGCGATGGCGATGAATATTTCCTGATCACGCCGGTCGAGAAAGTCGGGATCAAGGTCGACGATGCACCCTTTGTGGCGATCGCCGTGGAGGTGGAAGGCGAGGGCGACGCGCAGCTTCTGCGGTTCACCACTAACGTTGATGAAACTGCCGAGGCAGGCGCAGAACACCTGATCCGCGTGGTGATCGACCCTGTCACCCAAGAGCCGGCACCCTATGTCCATGTGCGCACCAACCTCGAAGCCCTGATCCATCGCAACGTGTTCTACCAATTGGTGGAGCTCGCTGTTACCCGTGAAATCGACGGGCAGCGCTGGTTGGGTGTTTGGAGCGGTGGCGAGTTTTTCCCCATCGGTCTAGAACCCTAAACAGCTCAAAAATGTGGGAGCGAGCCTGCTCGCGATGGCGGTATCACAGTCAACACTGATGTTGAATGTTATGGTCTCATCGCGAGCAGGCTCGCTCCCACATTTTTTTATGCCAGTATCGAAAATCAAATTGACAGTCAATCATATGATGATTAGCGTAGGCCTCCATCGCGAACGGCTTTTTGCCGTCCCTGCTTCGAGGTTTTCATGTCCAGCAGTTTTCATGCGTCGACCGTTGACTGGCTGGGTTGCTGGATTGCCGCAGGCCAGGTGAAGCCCGGCGAATCGCTCAAGGTCGAAGCCGATCTGGGCGAGCAACTGGGTGTCAGTCGCACGGTCATCCGCGAAGCCATCAAAACCCTGGTCGCCAAAGGCATGCTCGAAGTCGGGCCGAAAGTCGGCACGCGGGTGCTGCCGGTGCGCCGCTGGAACCTCTTCGATCCCCAAGTCGTCGGCTGGCTGTCCCGCAGTGGGTTGCCGGAAAACTTCGTCGACGATTTGCTCGACCTGCGCCGCACCATCGAACCCATGGCCGTGCGCTGGGCGTGTGAGCGGGCTACGGTCGAGCAAGTGCAAGCCGTGCTTCTGGCCTACAACGCGCTGGAAAGGGCAGTGGAAAGCGGGGTCGATTACAACCGCGCGGACCAGATATTCCACGAATGCATCCTCGCCGCCAGCCACAATCAGTTCATTGAGCAAATGGTCCCGGCCCTTGGCGCGCTGCTAGCGGTGTCGTTCGAAGTCTCCGCCGCCGACCCCGACGAACTGCGACGCACATTGCCTATTCACAAAGACATGGCCGATGCCATCGCCGCGCGCGACGCCGCGCGCGGGGTGTGGGCCTGCATGACCCTGATCGATAACGCGGACCTGGCGATCAAGCGCTTCTACCCGCAAGTCATGGCCGATAAAAAAGCCGGCTAAAAAATGCTCCCACAAAAAAACAACAACAAGGCAGGAGGTTTCATGACGTTGAATGCGCTGACCCAGCACCGTGCGCGGCTTGGTGAAGGTCCGTTCTGGGACGTGCCGACGCAGGCGCTGTACTGGGTTGATATCGCCGGCAAACAAGCACTTCGGCTGATCGGCGCCAACGTCCAGATCTGGGAAATGCCGGAACATATCTCCGCATTCATCCCCTGCGAAAGCGGTGATGCGCTGGTCGCTTTGAGCAGTGGCGTCTATTGGCTGGACCTCGAATCACCGGGCCTTGAGCCGCGCCTGACCTTGCTCTGCATTGCTGACCCGCAACCCGGCAATCGCCCTAATGAAGCCCGTTGCGATGCGCAGGGCCGGCTCTGGCTCGGCACCATGCAAAACAATATTGGCGAAAACGGCGAAGACCTGCCTGTCACGCGTCGTTCCGGCGGCCTGTTTCGCATCGACCGTGATGCCCGGGTGACGCCACTGCTTCGCGGGCTGGGGATTCCCAACACATTACTGTGGAGCAATGATGCGACGACGCTGTTGTTCGCCGACAGCCTGGACGCCACGCTGTACCGGTATTTCATCCACGCCGATGGCAATCTGGACACCGCTTATGTCTGGTTCGGTCCGGATAAGCGTGGCGTTCCCGATGGTTCGGCCATGGACGTCGAAGGCTACGTGTGGAATGCCCGCTGGGACGGCAGCTGCTTGCTTCGGCTGACCCCGGACGGTCATGTTGATCGAATCATTGAGCTGCCCGTCAGCCGTCCCACCAGTTGCGTATTTGGCGGCGAAGACCTGAAAACCCTGTACATCACCAGCGCTGCGAGCCCGCTCAACCATCCACTGGACGGCGCGGTGTTGTCGATTCGAGTGGATGTGGCCGGAATGCCCTGTACTCGTTTTGCTGGTTAGATCCCGAAATATGGGATGCAAAATTATATATTGAGATTATTCGATGGGCGGGTTTATAGTCGGCCATCAGTTACACGCACTCACACTTAAAAAAACAAAACAGGTGAAGTGATGCAGCGATTTTCCAGACAGTCTTTTGACCGGAAATCGAGAGATGCCCGGTTTTTGTCGTGCCTGCAAAAAGGAGTGTTGATTCATGGCTGAATCTCTTTCCTTGCCCCCAGTGGCCGAACCGCCCAAGGGCGAGCGCCTGAAAAACAAAGTGGTGCTGCTGACCGGTGCCGCTCAAGGCATCGGTGAGGCCATTGTTGCGACGTTCGCGGCCCAGCAGGCCAAGCTGATCATCAGCGACATCCAGGCAGAAAGAGTCGAGAAAGTCGCGGCGTATTGGCGCGAGCAAGGCGCCGATGTGGTGGCGATCAAGGCTGACGTATCGCGCCAGCAAGACCTGCACGCCATGGCCAGACTGGCGGTCGACCTTCATGGCCGGATCGATGTATTGGTCAATTGCGCCGGGGTCAATGTGTTCCGCGACCCACTGGAAATGACCGAAGAAGACTGGCATCGCTGCTTCGCCATTGACCTCGACGGCGCCTGGTACGGTTGCAAGGCGGTATTGCCGCAAATGATCGAGCAGGGCATCGGCAGCATTATCAACATTGCTTCGACCCATTCCTCTCACATCATCCCAGGCTGCTTCCCGTACCCGGTGGCCAAGCACGGTTTGCTCGGCCTGACCCGTGCACTCGGCATCGAATACGCGCCGAAGGGCATTCGCGTCAACGCCATCGCGCCGGGCTACATCGAAACCCAATTGAACGTGGATTACTGGAACGGTTTCGCCGACCCGCAAGCCGAGCGTCAGCGCGCCTTTGACTTGCATCCACCGCGCCGTATCGGTCAACCGATTGAAGTGGCCATGACCGCCGTATTCCTGGCCAGCGATGAAGCGCCGTTCATCAATGCCTCGTGCATCACCATCGATGGTGGACGCTCGGTCATGTATCACGACTGAGTAAAACGGGTTTCAGGCGCGGAACTTCGTCTGAAATCCAATCATCATACGATATGACTATTAGACTCATCGTTTGTACCGGCTGCAAATAACGCTCAAAAAAAATAACAAGGAGTCAGCTTATGAATCGTCGTCGTGGGATCCGTTCCCTGTGCTGTGCCGCTTTGGCAGTCACCGCGGTTAGCCTGAGCAGTACGCTGCTGGCGGCCGAGGAAGTGAAAATCGGTTTCCTGGTCAAGCAAGCGGAAGAGCCCTGGTTCCAGACCGAATGGGCATTTGCCGAAAAGGCCGGGAAAGAGAAAGGTTTTACCCTCATCAAAATCGCCGTGCCGGATGGCGAGAAAACCCTCTCGGCCATCGACAGCCTGGCCGCCAACGGTGCCAAGGGTTTCGTGATCTGTCCGCCCGACGTGTCCCTGGGCCCGGCGATCATGGCCAAAGCCAAGTTGAATGGCTTGAAAGTGATCGCCGTCGATGACCGCTTTGTCGATGCCAACGGCAAGTTCATGGAAGACGTTCCGTACCTCGGCATGGCCGCGTTCGAAGTCGGCCAGAAACAAGGCAGCGCCATGGCCACCGAAGCGAAGAAACGTGGCTGGGACTGGAAGGACACCTACGCGGTGATCAACACCTTCAACGAACTCGACACTGGCAAGAAACGCACCGACGGTTCGGTCAAGGCGCTGGAAGACGCCGGCATGCCCAAAGACCACATCCTGTTCTCGGCACTGAAAACCCTCGACGTACCGGGCAGCATGGACGCCACCAACTCCGCGCTGGTGAAACTGCCGGGCTCGGCGAAAAACCTGATCATCGGCGGCATGAACGACAACACCGTGCTCGGCGGCGTGCGCGCCACCGAAAGCGCCGGTTTCGCGGCCGCCAATGTCATCGGGATCGGCATCAATGGCACCGACGCCATCGGCGAACTGAAAAAAGCCAACAGCGGCTTCTTCGGCTCGATGCTGCCTAGCCCTCACATTGAGGGCTATAACACCGCCAGCATGATGTACGAGTGGGTCACCACTGGCACGGAACCGGCGAAATACACCGCCATGGATGAAGTGACGCTGATCACGCGCGAAAACTTCAAGCAGGAACTGGAAAAAATCGGCCTGTGGAACTGAGGCGCGGTTGATTTCAACGGTGGCCCCGGCGACGGAGCCGCCTGACCTGTAAAGAGGTGGTTTTATGCACGCGCAAGTACAGACACACGAACACAGCGTAGGCGGCAGCTTGCGCTTCAACGGGATCGGCAAGACCTTTCCCGGGGTGAAGGCGCTGGACAACATCAGCTTCGTCGCCCATCCGGGGCAGGTTCATGCCTTGATGGGCGAGAACGGCGCCGGCAAATCCACCCTGCTGAAAATCCTCGGCGGCGCTTACACGCCCAGCAGTGGCAGCCTGCAGATCGGCGAGCAGACGATGGCATTCAAATCCACCGCCGACAGCATCGCCAGCCGCGTCGCGGTGATCCATCAGGAGTTGCATCTGGTGCCTGAAATGACCGTGGCGGAGAACCTGTTCCTCGGGCATCTGCCGGCCAGTTTCGGCCTGATCAATCGCGGCGCCTTGCGCCAACAGGCATTGGCTTGCCTCAAAGGCCTGGCCGATGAAATCGACCCGCAAGAGAAAGTCGGGCGCCTGTCTCTCGGTCAGCGGCAACTGGTGGAAATCGCCAAGGCGCTGTCCCGTGGTGCGCATGTGATTGCGTTCGACGAACCGACCAGCAGTCTGTCGGCGCGCGAGATCGACCGCTTGATGGCGATCATCGGACGCCTGCGCGACGAAGGCAAAGTGGTGCTCTACGTCTCCCATCGCATGGAAGAAGTGTTCCGCATCTGCAACGCGGTGACGGTGTTCAAGGACGGTCGTTACGTGCGCACGTTCGAGGACATGAGTGAACTGACCCACGACCAATTGGTGACGTGCATGGTCGGTCGCGACATTCAGGACATCTACGATTACCGCCCCCGCAAGCGTGGCGCGGTGGCGTTGAAAGTCGATGGCCTGCTTGGCCCGGGCTTGCGCGAGCCGGTGAGTTTCGAGGCGCACAAAGGCGAGATTCTGGGGTTGTTCGGACTCGTCGGTGCCGGGCGCACCGAGTTGTTTCGGCTGCTCAGCGGCCTGGAGCGCAACACCGCCGGGCACCTGGAATTGCGCGGCCATGAGCTGAAACTGCGTTCACCTCGCGATGCAATTGCGGCCGGGATTCTGCTGTGCCCCGAGGACCGCAAGAAGGAGGGCATCATTCCGCTCGCCAGTGTCGCCGAGAACATCAACATCAGCGCACGCGGTGCCCACTCCACCTTCGGCTGTCTGTTACGCGGTCTGTGGGAGAAGGGCAACGCCGACAAACATATCAAGTCGCTGAAGGTGAAGACGCCAAGCGCCGAGCAAAAAATCATGTACCTGTCCGGTGGCAATCAGCAGAAGGCCATTCTCGGCCGCTGGCTGTCGATGCCAATGAAGGTCTTGCTGCTGGACGAACCGACCCGGGGCATCGACATCGGGGCAAAGGCCGAGATCTACCAGATCATTCATAACCTGGCTGAAAGCGGCATCGCAGTGGTTGTGGTGTCCAGCGACCTGATGGAAGTGATGGGTATTTCCGACCGCATTCTGGTGCTCTGCGAAGGCGCGATGCGCGGCGAGTTGTCTCGCGCGGAGGCCAATGAATCCAACTTGCTGCAACTGGCTTTGCCGCGCCAACGCGCTGACGGCGTGGCGAACTGAGAGGTGACTATGATGACAACCCAAAACAACGTACTGCCGACCCAGCGCAAACCTCTGGACCTAAGGCGCTTTCTCGATGACTGGGTGATGCTGTTGGCGGCGGTCGGGATCTTCGTGCTGTGCACGTTGCTGATCGACAACTTCCTCTCGCCACTGAACATGCGCGGCCTCGGGTTGGCGATTTCGACGACGGGGATCGCGGCGTGCACCATGTTGTATTGCCTGGCGTCCGGGCACTTTGACCTGTCGGTGGGCTCGGTGATCGCCTGTGCCGGCGTGGTCGCGGCCGTGGTGATGCGCGACACCGACAGTGTGTTCCTCGGCGTGGGTGCTGCGCTGGTGATGGGGCTGATTGTCGGGCTGATCAACGGGATCGTGATTGCCAAGCTGCGGGTCAATGCGTTGATCACCACGCTGGCGACCATGCAGATTGTTCGCGGTCTGGCTTACATCTTCGCCAACGGCAAAGCGGTCGGCGTGTCGCAGGAGCAGTTCTTCGTCTTCGGTAACGGCCAGTTGTTTGGCGTGCCGGTGCCGATCCTGATCACCATCGTCTGCTTCCTGTTTTTCGGCTGGCTGCTGAATTACACCACCTACGGGCGCAACACCATGGCCATCGGCGGCAACCAGGAAGCGGCTTTGCTGGCAGGGGTCAACGTTGACCGGACCAAAATCATCATCTTTGCCGTGCATGGCGTGATTGGTGCGCTGGCGGGGGTGATTCTGGCCTCGCGCATGACCTCCGGGCAGCCGATGATTGGCCAGGGATTTGAGCTGACCGTGATTTCGGCCTGTGTGTTGGGCGGGGTGTCGCTGAGCGGCGGGATCGGCATGATCCGTCATGTGATTGCCGGGGTGTTGATTCTGGCGATTATTGAAAATGCGATGAATCTGAAGAACATCGACACGTTTTATCAGTATGTGATTCGTGGTTCGATTCTGTTGCTGGCGGTTGTTATTGACCGCCTGAAACAGCGCTGATACCCCGTTACTTGCCCGCGAAGGCTGTCTATCTGACACATCTATGTTGTATTTGCCGACGCCATCGCCGGCAAGCCGGTCTCACTCCCACAAGGAACCTGTGTGTGACGCAGATCCTCTGTGGGAGCGAGCCTGCTCGCGATGGGGCCAGTAAACTCAATAATTATCCTGAACTTTACCCAGCGTATTCAGCTATTCAGCTTTCGAGCCGCCTCAACCCCGGCACTGCTGAGTTTGATCGGCAGATTCACCGTGTGCTCGCCAGTCTCATTACAGGTCACATGGCCGTGTTGAATCAGTCCCCGGTCCTGCAGGGCGGCGAGGGTACTGGCCACAACTTTCTCCCCCCGATAATTGTCCAGAACCTCTTTGCCCAAGCCGCTTGGGTGGGCGTGTAACAGCCGGATCAGGACTTCTTTTTCCAGGTTTTTATCATCGTTCATGCTCACCTCTTGATTGTGTGGAGAGGTCACTCGCATGGGCGAGCTATTGATTGGCACCGCCCTCGGAACCCGAGCCCCCGGTGGTGCCGGAGTTGTCAGGTGACTGGGTGTCTGGCATGTTCAGTCCCCCTTGACGGCCAGCATCAATACCCTGAATCCGTGGGTCTGTGCCTGTAGCGGGCGGCAGGCTGCTGTCGACAGCAGTGCCGTCGGTGTTCATGCCGGGTGCGCTCTGGATAGCGGGTGCTTTCGGGCCCTCGACCGGATTTGTCGGGCCCGTGCCTTCAGCGAGTGTGGCGGCGGACGCGGCAGAGGATAGCAGTGTGACGAGAGCGAGGGCGGTCAACCTGGACATGAACATGGCATCGTCTCCGTTTAATAGAGTCTCTACCTGATATTGGTCCGACGTGTGTCTGGATTGGTGCCTAATGAACGACGAACGGTCCAGCCCGGTTGGACTTCTTCAGTCGACGCCGATCTCTTCCTTGAATTGCTCCATGAAACCCTTTAATCGCTCATGCCTGATCTGCGCCAGACGTCGACCGGTTGCGGTCTGGAAACCGTCCGCCAAGTGCAGTAGCTTGGTCTGGAAATGATCAAGGCAAAAGCGTGTGTCATCGTAGTCTCGGTGCTTGGCCAGCGGATCCTGCGGGTCGTACAACGCGCTGCCCATGCGCCCGGCTACGTAGAACGTGCGGGCGACAC
>Ga0247818_10003012_pt1 | contig 10872 bp, 5 predicted proteins | sample 13C_Glucose_Day1_FD_192424 | JGI IMG/M metagenome (GOLD analysis project Ga0247818, IMG submission 192424) | Soil microbial communities from agricultural site in Penn Yan, New York, United States - 13C_Glucose_Day1 | ecosystem: Environmental > Terrestrial > Soil > Agricultural land | place: USA...
AGTCAAGAACGGACTCAGTCATGGTCTGCTGGGGTCTTGGCAAAGAGGAAAGCGGCAGATTATAGCTGTCGCGTCCCGGGACTAACAGCGGTGACGGGCGGATGGTCGAAATGAACGCTGATTCGCCAGCGTTCAGGCCCAATTAAGCCGTGCATTGTTATCATCACGACCTCTTCAGTCTGGATAAACGTTGCCTGCCATGTCCAATCTGACCGTTCGCAACCGCGCCGAGCGCCTGCCGCTGGGCTTACCGGATGCCTTTTTCGACCGAGATGCGCAAATGCTGGCGCAGGATCTGCTCGGTAAAGTCATCCGTCATCGGGTCGGCGATCTGTGGCTGAGCGCGCGGATCATCGAAACCGAAGCCTATTACTGCGCGGAAAAAGGCAGCCACGCCTCGCTGGGCTACACGGAAAAGCGTAAGGCTTTATTTCTGGATGGCGGCCACATCTATATGTATTACGCCCGTGGCGGCGATTCGCTGAACTTCAGCGCTCAAGGGCCAGGCAATGCGGTGCTGATCAAATCGGCTTATCCGTGGGTCGATGAAATCAGCGGGCCGGCGAGCCTTGCGCAGATGCTGCTGAACAATCCCGATGCTCAAGGACGTGCGCGGCCATCGCAGAAACTCTGCGCCGGGCAGACCTTGCTGTGCAAGGCACTGGGGTTGAAGGTTCCGATGTGGGATGCCAAGCGTTTCGATCATGACGTTCTTCTGGTAGAAGACACCGGGCCGGCGCCTTCGCACATCATTCAAACCACACGCCTGGGCATTCCCCATGGCCGTGATGAGCACCTGATGTACCGCTTTGTCGACGCGACCTACGCGCAATGGTGTACGCGCAACCCGCTGCGACGCGGCCAGGTCGAAGGCCGGGATTATTTCTTGCGGCCCTGATATGCGCTAAATCCGCGACAAATGAAATCCCACAAGGGGGAACTGAGTGCTGCTGAAGATTGCCTGCATCCTTTGGGATCAATTGAAGTTTTGATGGAGTGGTTTTATGGGCCCATGGCTCGATAGCGTGACCGGATGGCTGGCGGCCAATCCGCAGTGGCTGGCTGCTGCGGTCTTCATTGTTGCCTTTGTGGAGTGCCTGGCGATTGCCGGCTTGATCGTGCCAGGCACCGTGCTGCTGTTCGCCGTCGCCGTTTTGGCCGGCAGCGGCGCGCTATCACTGAGCGAAACTTTGTTGCTGGGCTTTCTCGGCGGGATTTTCGGTGATCTGATCTCGTACTTCCTCGGGCGCCATTTCCACCAGAACATCCGAAGACTACCGGGGTTGCGCCATCATCCTGAATGGATGGCCGGCGCTGAAAGCTATTTCCAGCGCTACGGCATTGCCAGCCTGTTGGTCGGTCGCTTCATCGGCCCGCTGCGACCGATGTTGCCAATGGTCGCCGGGATGTGCGACATGCCCTTCCCGCGCTTCGCTGCTGTCAGCCTGCTGGCCGCCGCCGGCTGGAGCCTGGCTTATCTGCTGCCGGGTTGGGCCACCGGGGCGGCCTTGCGCCTGCCATTGCCTGAAGGGTTCTGGCTGGAAGCCGGAATTGTCGCAGGCAGTATTGCGGTGATGATCGGACTCAGCGTCAACAGCAGCCTGCGCCGCCACCGTCGCGCAACCATCTGGATCGGCAGCATGAGCCTGTTGATTCTGATCGGCCTGTTCATCGGCTATCCGTACCTGACGGCACTCGATCAAGGCGTGATGACGCTGGTGCAGGAACACCGCCAACCCGTGCTGGATGAAATCGCGATCACACTCACCCTGATCGGTGAGTTCCGCAACATGCTGCTGTTCAGTGCCCTGCTCACCGGCCTGCTATTGCTGTGCCGACAATGGCGCCAGGCGCTGTTTGCCGGCGGCACCCTGCTCTGCACCGCCCTGGCCAATACCGCGACCAAGAACTTCTTCGCCCGGGTACGCCCGGAAGTGCTCAGCGACCCCTTGACCAGCTACAGCATGCCCAGTGGCCACGCTTCGGGGGCGTTTGCCTTGTTTCTGACCCTTGGGGTACTCGCCGGTCGCGGACAGCCCCCGCGTATGCGCCTGACCTGGCTGCTGCTGGCCTGCCTGCCGGCACTGTCGATCGCCTTGTCCCGGGTTTATCTCGGCGCACATTGGCCCACCGACGTGCTGGCCGGCGCCATGCTGGCAGCGTGCGTGTGTGCCGTGAGCTTGTGGCTGAGCCAACGCCAGACGTCCCTCAATGCCATGCCCTTCAAGGTCTGGTGGCTGATCCTGCCGGCACTGTTGGCATTGTTCAGTTTTTTCGCCTTGCGTCATCTGCCCCCTGCAATGTTGCGGTACGCCTACTGACATCACGGGTTCGCCAGTCTATCGACTCACAGCAACAGAGTCCCTTCTTCGCCACGCTTCAAGGAATTCTCCGACAAGCGTGGTGCTTGATCTCGCGAGTTGCCTGATTGCGACGCGGCCGCGTCTTCGCTGAACATCCGCCTGACTAATAATCGAAGTTACATATTTTCCCGTCACTTCCAAAGTCTTCACCTTTCACGACCTGAAAAATCAATTACATTAAAACCCACTTTGTCGTGAACCACGCACAATCCATATTTCAACAATGTAACTACTAACTTATCGCTTTTTCATATTCACCAAAAATGCCATCAGGCGGATCAACATAACTTATCAATTTTATTTTATAAGCGAGTTTGCCATGAGTCCCAAAACACCCCGCAAGCCACCCGTAACAACTCCGAATAAACCGGTATCAACGAACGAGCCAACAATAAGGCCTGATTCGAGCACTTCAATATTCGTGCCCCATAGAACCTGGCCTGCCGACGCCACTGCTCCTTTGAGGTCCAATAATGGTCTTGCAACTCGCCCGGACATTGATCCACCTGTCCACCCTGCCATTGAAATAACCGATTTGCCGACTCGAACAATAACCGATTCTTCGCAGAGCGATACATCATTGACCAAATACTGGTTATCTGCGAACTTTCTGCGCGGCATGCAAGCACCGGATGCAGACGGCTTGCGCTACATCGTCGGGCGCAAATTTGTCGATGTAGACGATGGCGGCGTTTTACAGACCGCTCATGTCGATCTGGATGCAAATCTCGGTGTCTATCGAATGAAGTTACTGACGGAGCAACATCCGTCCGGCCCGATCCTTTATAAAAACGAAACAGGTTCCACCTGGCGCCTGACAGCGCAGATCAGTGAAAAACCTGTTACCGGCGATGACTTCCAGACAGGCAGTGGCACCGCGACGAAGCGACCCGCGCCATCATCGAGCGAGCAGCCTGCGACAATGGTCGTACCGAAACGACCACGATCTTCGGACACGCCAACCTACATCAATCAAAGACTGTACACCGCATCGATGCGCTCGCCGGATGCCCAGGGTTATCACGAGTTCAAGCCAAGGTCGGGGTCGAATCAATCGGACACACGGTTTGCGTTCAAGGATCGTTACGGAAACTGGATTGAGGTCGACCCTCCCGCAGGAGGATTCGGCTCGCAACCCACCCACCTGACACACTGGACCGACCGGGAGATCTGGGAGCTCTACGGGATTCACGGTCGGGATATCGAGCGCTTCCGCAGCGAAGCACAAGCCTCGGGCAAGCCCCCACAGTGGGTCGAACCCAATGTAACGGAGGACCCGGTCGTCAACCTGCTGCGAGATTCACTGCGCTGGCTGCACCCGACCCTGACCTCGAACGAACGCCAGGCGCTCTTGCAATCCTACAACCTGCTGCCGAGCCAACTGTCTCGCCTGCAACAGCACCTGCAGACCGAGCTGACATTGCCGCCATGGGCACTAGCGCACAAACGCATGACTGAAGACGTTGGCAATCCACTTTACCTCGATCAATTCAGCCGAGACGCCATCAATGAGCTGAATCTCAAGCGTGATGCCCGGCATGACGGCTATGACCCCGAGACCAGCCTGACCCCCGCATTGCGCGAGGCGCTGCTGGCGAAACTGGGCTATCGGCGTAACAAGAACAACTGTCTGTATCGAACGGACATACCGGCTCTGTTCAGGGGCGACGAGCGCACCCCGTTCGAAGTGGCGAACGACGGCGCCATGCTGCCTCGCTATGCGCACCACCCCGGCGCCACCACCCATAAGCCGATGAGCGCCACCTTCAGCCTCAATGAGGGCCTGATGTACGCCTCAACCCCCGATCCCGAGTACTTGCGATTCAACTCGCAAACCAACAAATACCCAGGACGAAACACTGACGATTCGGACAGTGATGCAAGCAATGCAAGCGATACGGACAGCAGCGAATCTTCCGAATGGTCGGATGCGGGAAGTCCGATCCCCTGGGATCATGAACGCAATTACCAAAGCACCAGAGCGCGGCAAACGGAAATGTTTTTGTATGCGCTGGACACCCGCAACCTGGAAGTGGTCCCGCATGAAGAAAACCACAGTTTCAATTCAGCGGCCCGCGACACGCCGCCCACCTGGTTTCCCGACGATGACTACGAAGGATTGATTTCGGTGACTAAAAAGGGGCTGGAGGCAGAGCGTATCTGGCTGTTGAACTCAGCCCTGACAAAGGGCGCAAAGGTATACGACATCGAGGCGCAAGCCGGCAGTCGCGGCGCACGTATCGAAGCCGCTACCCATGCGGGTCACGCCAACAAACATGAATACGACCAATTGATCGATGAAGTGGAGGCCGCGGGTAAACCGATGCTGAAGCTGTCTGGCAATAAAAACGAATTTGGCTATGACGTCATATGGCCTTGAGGGAAACACCCGACCTTGCGCACCGGTAAAAACCGGGGCTTATAACATTCATTATTTAAAGGATTAAACAATGGCCAAACTTATCGAACCCGCCATGGAAACTTCAACCCACTTACCGATGCAGGTCACGGCGATCAGCGCATCGGCCAACAGTCATGCGCCGCCCGCCGGCCAGATTGATACTTCTCCCAGCGCTCCACCTCTGACACCTGGGCCAACGGACGTGATTGATACGTCTCCCAGCGCGCCACCCCTGACACCTGCGCCGGACGCTGTAACAGCCAACTCTTCATCTGCCGACACGCTTGCCTCGCTGGATAAAAAGCTGGGGCCACTGCGTTTTGGCGAAAGCACCATAAGCCGTGTGGAACTCAGCAAATTGGGCGCGAAGATCGCTGGCCAAGACATCAGCGCGGCAAACACGAACTTTAAAAAGCCCTATCAGGATTTCCTCGACGCTCTGAGCATCGATCCGGCCAAGGTCATGGCCCGGGACATTTCCGCCAATCCCGCAGACAGTGGCAAAGTGACCACGTTCATCTTCGAACTGGCCTGCTTGCGCTCGGAGAACGCCCCACGCCTCATGGCCGCCGACAAATCAATCACGCCTGGCAGCCCGACGGATCGTTTCGCGAGGCTGGCCGACGCAGCCCAGAAAATCGACATTCATCCAGCCGACGTTCCTTTGCCACCTTGGGTCAATAAAAATCTCAGCCGCTTCGGCGTAGGTATGCAGGCCTATGGCATTTACAGCGGCATGCGCGGAATCAGGGACGCCGTTGACGCCGGTGAATGGCTTGATGCAGGAATAAACGCCGGCGGTATCGCAAGCGAAGCAGGTTCACTGATCGTCGAACGAGGCCTGTCCAAAGTCGGTATAAAGATGCTCGTAGGCGGCGGAACGGCCTTCAATGGGTACTGCGCCACATCGGTGGGGAAAACCCTGAGTCGAGGGGCCGGGTTATTTGCCAGCGTCCTCACTCTGCCATTCGACATTTACGGAGCCGTCAGTTCCTTCCAGGCCGCTGCGGGCAAGCAAGGCAAGGCAGCACAGGATGACTATGTCAGCGGCGCGATGAACGTGACGAGCGCGATACTCAGTCTTTCGCTGGGCGCGGCAGCGCTGGCCGGTTTCGGCAGCGTCGCCGGTCCTGTTGGCCTCGCCGCCGCTGCGATCCTCATCGTGGGAGGGGAAATCTACCGGGCCGCACGGATCGTGGACGATATTGATGATTACGTTGAACTGGACTTTGGCGAACGGATGCTTGCCGGATTGCTCGCCTTCTTTCGTCAAGAAGTGCAAAAGGATGTGATGGACCGCTTCAAAATTAACAAGACCTTGAGTGATTACACCGCACAGTTAGAGCTTTCGGCAAAAACCTTACTTGAAGGTCCTTATAAAGAAGAACTGGAATACATCGTAAATGGCGGTTTCGACGTCACACTGAAGACAATCAAAATCTGGCACTACCAATGGGACGAAAACGCCGGAGAAGAACCCTACAAGCTTGATACGGAGCCGGCTATCGTTGAGACCGACGATATTATCCTTGCGCGTGACGGGCTTCCGTCAAACCTCAAAGGCAGTGTCAAAGGCAGCGGAGGCGAAAACAAAGGCATTCTTTGGCGACTCGGTGACGGCGATGATCAGGTCTACGCCCCCAAGGACAAGCCCAATATTTTCGTCTATCGCAACGGGGTCAAAAAACTGGTCGGTGGTGACAAGAATGACAGTTTTTACTTCGAAACAACCGAAGCGGAACTGAACCGGCCAGTGCAGCCGGCACGCACCAGTGTTCTGGACGGTTTTGAGGGCTCCGACACCCTGGCCTTCGAGGGTTCCCGTCCCCGCGCTGATACACTTCATGTCGGTCACGACGTCAACCTGCAGACCGGCAAGGTGGCCTTGCGTCATGAGGACCGTGCGAAAGACGACATCCTGATCGCGGAGTTCACCTCCATCGAAAACATCTCGACCTTGCGAAAGGGTTCAAATCGAGTCACCGGGGACGACAAAGCCAATCAGATCTCGGCCAACGGTTACGACCACATCGATGCCGGACCAGGAGATGACACGATCGCGATCCGCGGCTGGGACGCTCGGGTTGATGGCGGCCCCGGAACGGACCGCTACTACATTGCGGATACAAACGCTCGAGTATCACTAGTCGAAGACGGCGAACAAGCGAGCCTCATCGAATTCGGCTGGCCCATGGAGCGCATTCAAAGCTGGAGGATCATCGATACCTCGCTGGTCATCCGTTCGTTGCGGGACACGGACGGCGAGCTCCCGCAACACGCGCTGACCGTCGAGAATATCTATGAACATGTCGACGGTCTGCGCCGGGTGAAAAACAACCGGTTGCAGTTTAGAACCCAGGACGGTTACCAGCTGGTGCCCATCTTGCCTGCTCAACTGCCTGACTCACTCGATTACGATGTAGAGTGCGAGGCGACTGGCGGCCCCCCGGCGCCGGCGCCCTATATAACCAACAGCGGAGCAGTGGTGATCGCCAAGCGGGATTCGCCGCACTACTTTGTTTCGCGCGATGGCCGCAGAGTCAACTTCATCGCCGAAGCCAACACGCCTGAAACTTCCGTCGCGGTATATCTGGACTACAAAGATGAGGAAATAGATGAAATTAAAGTCAGCTATACCGTCGAAGCGGAAACGGGCATCTCGGGCTACACGTTTCTGAAGTATTCAAACTTCAATATATGGATTTTTCTGCCTTCGAAAATTGTTAATCTCACAGGCATCATTCGCGAAAAACAACAGCGACACATAGCGGCCTATATGAATAGCGGCATTCGGATCGCCGGCATTCACTGCGCGCATGACGTTGTCCTGGTGATGCAGGATGGCAAATCCTATCGACTGGTCCCCCCGAATATTTCCTACCGTGAGGACGCAACCAATCCGGGTTACAAATCACGTAGCACCCGGGAATGCCTGAAGCTTCGTCACGGGCACTATCGCTTTCTCAACCCCGTACGCATCAAGCCTTATTTGCTTGCCGCCAGTCCGCAGAAGGTCAACTTCCCCCCGCCCCCGCATAAAGGGATCTATGTCGTGCATGGCCAAGCCTCGACCTACGATGTGTATCCCCTCAGCAACACCCTGTTCAGCCTGTCCACACCGGGTGCCGTCGCGCAAACCTCTAACGCATCGACCTGGACCCTCTTCAGTACGCAATTGACAGAAACCGTTACGCGCAACGAAATACACCTGACGTCCGAAAAACTGAAAGTCGGTAGCGCAGCGATCCTGTTGCCGAGTGTGGACCATCCGGGGCCGGTAGACTCCATCAGCGTAGCGACTTCATCCGGAAACATTTATTCCGTCGAGCTTTTATTTGAAGTGCTGCAACTCTACCTGATCAACGCGCGAGGCTACGCCAGCATCGATGCCTTGCTAATCGACATCCGGGCCCACCGGCAGCGAGAAGAACTGGCCGCAAAAATTGTTGTTGAACATATCGGCTTCTCGCCACGGATTGACGGAACGGTGTACTACAACTCAACCGACGATTATTGGGGCATCGATACGGATCCCGACTACCGCATTGCCCCCCAGGCTCTGTTTATACAACCGATCCAGCCTGGTTGATCAGCCTGTCATCGACTTATCACCGCAAGCCCGACGTGACGTTCATCGTCACGTCGGCGCTGGCCTCATTCAGCCGAAGGAATGGCTGATTCATTAAAGATGGAGTGCACCCTCATGCGTCAAAAACCTGGAATCCGTCCCACCACCCCAACGGTCGAAGCACCAGGAACCTCAACGCAGCGACCGAGAACGCCGGACGGCTCGACCGACGATCCAGTGTTCGGTCCAGCAAACCGATTCTGGCCCGAAGGCTCAACCGTCTCCTCCGCCCCTGTGAAACCGGCCCAGGACCCTGCGCTCGACAACACTGCGCTCAAGTTACCAATCGTGGTGGCGACCGGAATCCCTGCTCCCGCCACATCCCACCATGATGTCAGGACTCCACTGTTGGAGCCCTATGTACAACAGGTTTCCAGCAAGTTACCCGCACCCGACGAGAATGGACTGAGGATTTTCAAGAACAGACGGTTTGTCGACGTCGAGGTCGTCGACGGCGTGGGTAACAGTACACAAACAGTGATGGTCGAGTTCGATACCAGACTCAACACTTACCGCGCAAAGTCACCCCACGAACAAGGCGCTTTCGGGCCACCGCTTTATCGAAGCGTCACGGGCGATGTCTGGAGCCTGAACAAACCCACCACTTACTTCGACAGCAACCGATACACCGTCAGCCATCTACCGGATGCCCAGGGGTATTACGCAGTCAGCTACGGCGGCTCGCCTTTTCAAGCCCCCGAGAGTGGTTTCGCCTTCAGGGATGAACAACACCGATGGGTTCGCGTGGATCCAGCCCAAGCCAGGGGTGATGCGTCTGTACCGGTGAACCTGGCGCAATGGACCGATGGCGACATCTGGAAACTGTATCGGATTCACGGCCCGGAAATTTTGCTATTCCGGGCAGAAGTGCAACAAACCGGTAAAGTGCCGTTATGGGTCAGGCGTTTCGCAGAACCTGCCACCCACCTCTATTTAACCGATTCATTGAAATGGGTTTATCCGCAGCATTCCTTTGCCGAGCGCGCGAAACTGCTGCGCAGCTACAACCTGAGCGAGAACCAACAGGCACGGTTGCGCCAGGAACTGGCAAGCGGACAAATGCCTGAGTGGGCTGAACAACACAAGCTTTTGACTCAAAATAAAGACGACGATCAGAGATTTAAACTGGTCGCTGAAGAGCTGGAACCGTACATCTTAAAATTGCGAAATGAAGGCGACGATTATGGCCGCCAGCACAAACTTCGGGATAGGTTTACTGAAGAATTCTTTGACGAATTTCTGCAACACGCTGGCTATCAGCGCAACCTGCACGGCGCTTTATACCGAACGGATATTCCATCGATGTTCAGGGGCGATCATCGTACACCGATGGAATTGGCCCGAGACAGGCGCATGATCCACCTTAAAGGCAATGCAACCGGCTCCACCACAAAACGGGGATTCAGCGTAACGTTCAGTCTGGGTAACGCCATCGGGTATAAAAAACATCTCGGCGGTTATGAGCACCCACTGAAGTACAACTCTCAAGCCAACCTCTACCCCGCCAGGAATTCGGATTCGGACAGCACTGTTACAGAAGGAAATCGTGACGGCTCCGAGTCGGACTCTGACAGCTCCTTTGTGTTTGACGACTCAAAAGACTATCCGGCGCTCAGACGCAACCAACACTTGGGATTCATCTATGTCATTGACACACGCGGGATCGAGGTCGTACCCGGCTGGGAAAACATTGAACTAAATCGAACTGGAATACATTTTGACCCGGATGCACTGGAAGGCCGCATATCAATGCCCACCCGAGGCATCAGTGCGGAGAGGATCTGGCTGGTGAATTCAGAATTGACCCGGGCCGCCAGGGTCGACGATATTTACACACAAGCCGGGGCCGACGCTGACGCTATCGAGAAAGCAACCTGGGCGGGAGACAACCAGGCCGTATCCTATCGAAAGGAGGTAGTGCCGGGTGATGGGACTTTCTTCGTACCGGTGACTCGCTATGATCAGCTGATAGACGAGGTTGCCGCTTCGGGAAAACCGGTGCTGGAACTTCCCAGAGATGTGGAGGTATTTGCCAACGATATCGTCTGGCCAGTTCCCGAGCATTACAGAACCTGATTCTGTAAAATCGATCCCGCCCACCGGCGTGCTACCCATAAAAAACGACGCCTGGAGACTATCCTGGCGTCGCTATGGGTTATCGATGGGCGGCAGGTGCTTCACTGCTCACGGAGCGAACAAACTGCCAGATAAGCAACAAAAAAAGTCAGCGCCTCAGGCAAACAACTCCCCTTGCAACTCATCCAGCAACGCCTGAATCGCATCCAGTCGTTGCTGCGGATCGTCGAGTTGCAGCAGGTCGATCTTGTCCAGTTCAGCGAAGGGCAACAAGTACGCCAACTGATTGGCCAGTGACTGTTGCCCGGTCGCTTCAGTGCCCATGTTCAAGGCTTCAACCATCGGGTGTTCCGCCAGGGCCTTGAGCAATGCCACCAGGTCGGCGTCCTCGTCCTGCAGTGGCT
>Ga0247818_10003013_pt1 | contig 10871 bp, 13 predicted proteins | sample 13C_Glucose_Day1_FD_192424 | JGI IMG/M metagenome (GOLD analysis project Ga0247818, IMG submission 192424) | Soil microbial communities from agricultural site in Penn Yan, New York, United States - 13C_Glucose_Day1 | ecosystem: Environmental > Terrestrial > Soil > Agricultural land | place...
ACCCCTCGCCAACACCGCTCTGAAGGAACGACTGTGCTCGTGACGCTTTGAAAACAGCTTCTAACGGACATTGGCGCCTAAAAAGGCAGGCTGATTCTACGGCAAAAAAAAATTAAAGGTAAGTCAGCGTTTATTGGACTTTGGTGGTGACGTCCAACAAAGCTCCGTTGACCCTAACCCTTTAACTTTGAGGGGTGATGAATATCGGACAAAGGGCTAACATGCCGGCCTGTTTTGCTTTTTCGCGTTTTTGCCTACCTATGCCCAATCAAACCATCAAGACGCCGTGCGTCGGCCTTTGCTCCACTGTTTACGGTGACCTGGTGTGCCGTGGCTGCAAGCGTTTCCACCATGAAGTGATTCACTGGAACGGTTACAACGAGGAAGAAAAACGCGCGGTGTGGCTGCGTCTGGAGCAACTTTTGTCTCAGGTCATGGCCGCCAAGGTGGAAATTTTCGACCCGGCGCTGCTCAGAACGCAGCTGGAGCAACGCAAGATCCGTTTTGTGCCCCATCAGTCGGAGTATTGCTGGGCCTACCAGTTGATCGCGCGGGGTGCGCGGGTGATCAATAACCTGGAAGCCTACGGGATGGTGTTGTTGCCGGAGTTCCGCGAGTGGAACCTGCCGGAGTTGCGCGATGCCATCGACCGCGAGTTTTTCCTGCTGTCCGAGGCGCATTACCAGCGCTACATCGCGCCGGGGTTCCTCAAAGACGTCTTTGGCGCCTGAAAAGATCGCAGCCTTCGGCAGCTCCTACAGGTTGAACGCGATCCCATGCAGGAGCTGCCGAAGGCTGCGATCTTTTGATCTTGCCTCAATGCTTGCCGGCAATCTCCTCCAGATGATCCTCAATCTCCTGCGGCTTTAGCACCAGCACATCGCTTTCCACCGCATCAAGCACCACTTCCGCCGTATTGCCGATCAACGTCCCTGACAAACCACTGCGCGCTACGGTGCCAATCACTGTCACTGCCGCCTGTAGCTTGTGCACCATGAACGGAATCAGCACATCCGCAGGACCTTCCTCGATGTGCAGGTGCTCGTCGTCGATGTCGAACTCAGCCTGGAACGCCTTGCACTGCTCGCGATAGCGCGCGGCGATGGTGTCGCTGAGTTGAAACGTCGGGTCGGCTGACGACAACATCGGTGAAGGGTGGGCGCTGATCACGTGCAGATGCGCCTTGGCCAAAGTGGCGATGTCATAGCCGTGATCGATGATGGTGTTATGCAGGTGACGGTGCTCAAGATCGGTATTGCCGACATCGACCGCCGCCAGAATCACTTTGTCCTTCCACGAACCGGCGGTTTTCACCAACAGCACCGGGGTAGGGCATTCGCGCAGCAGTTTCCAGTCTGCGGGGGTCAGCAGGGCGCGTTTCAAGGCACTGTCGGGGAAGTGTTGCTTGATCACCAGGCCACAACCCTCCGCCTGCTGCACATCGACGATGGTTTCGTGCAGGCTTTGATGCCAGGCCTGTTCGGTGGTGACGCTGAAACCGTCCTCTGACAAAGCCGCTTTGAGCACGCCCAGCATCCCGCTGTGATCATGCTTGGGGTCGCACACCAACAGGTGCAGATGCGCCTGGGTCACACCGGCAATCAACTTGGCGCGTTTGAGGGCCAGGCTTTCCGAGTGTTCGGGCTCGATGACCACCAGAATGCTGCGAATGGCTTGCATGATCGGGATCTCCTGAAAATGAAAAAGCACGGCGTTGCACAACTATAGTTGCTGCCCGTCGACCGAGGTGTTGATACATATCAACGGTCCGCGACTGGTGGTCTGCCCGCAGGCCGGTATAATCGGCGCCCTTCGTTTTGAACCTTTTATCCCGTGGGCCCCATGATCCTTCCCGAAATTCACGAGTTCCTTGGCTGTCGCACCCCAGACGGCTGGGTCCAGGCCGCGCTGGCCGATCAGGAAACCCTGCTGATCGACCACAAGAATTGCGAATTCAAGGCAGCCAGCACCGCGCTGAGCCTCATTGCTAAATATCACTCCCATGTTGATTTGATCAACATGATGTCGCGCCTGGCCCGCGAAGAACTGGTGCATCACGAACAGGTCATGCGCTTGATGAAACGGCGCAAGATCGAGCTGCGTCAGCTGTCTGCCGGGCGTTACGCGTCGGGCCTGCGCAAAGTAGTGCGCAGTCACGAACCGGTGAAACTGGTCGATACCCTGGTCGTCGGCGCGTTCATCGAAGCCCGCAGTTGCGAGCGTTTCGAGGCGCTGGTGCCACATCTGGACGAAGAGCTGGGCAAGTTCTATTTCGGCCTGCTCAAAAGCGAAGCGCGACACTTTCAGGGGTACCTGAAACTGGCTTACCAGTATGGGGACGCCAAGGACATTGCCCAGGTGATCGACAAGGTGCGTGCCGCCGAGCAGGAGCTGATCGAGTCGCCGGATGTTGAGTTCCGTTTCCACAGCGGTGTGCCGGCTGCCGCATAAAGTTACAAAAAACCAAAATGTGTAAAAAACTCTTAAGAGTATGAAACATCGCTGAAAACCGGCCCAAGTGGCCGGTTTTTGCTATCCGCCATCTGCGTTCCGTCGTGGATTGGCGGCATAATGCCGACCCCTTCAAACACGCGTTGGCAACCGGCCGTTATGGATAACCTGGGTTATGGCAAAGTATTGCTGGTCGAAGATGACGAGCGCCTCGCTGGGCTGATTGCGCATTTCCTGGCGCAACACGGCTTTGAGGTGCGGCAAGTGCACCGCGGCGACCTGGCGCTGGCGGCGTTTCTTGAATTCAGGCCGAAAGTCGTCGTGCTCGACCTGATGCTGCCGGGGCAGAGCGGCCTGCACGTGTGCCGTGAAATCCGCAGTGTGTCCGACACGCCCATCGTCATTCTGACGGCCAAGGAAGACGACCTCGACCACATTCTGGGCCTGGAGTCCGGCGCCGACGACTATGTGATCAAACCGATCAAGCCGCCGGTATTGCTGGCCCGACTGCGCGCTCTGCAACGTCGCCAGATACCCGACAGCGGTGTGTGCAGCTCACTGGAATTTGGTCAGTTGAACATCGACCGCAGCTGTCGCGAAGTGCGCCTGGCCGGGGAAAGCATCGAGCTGACCACCATGGAGTTCGAACTGTTGTGGTTGCTCGCCAGCGCTGCGGGCAAGACTTTATCCCGTGATGACATTCTCAATCGCATGCGCGGGATTGCCTTCGACGGGCTCAACCGCAGCGTCGACGTCTACATCAGCAAACTGCGCGGCAAGCTCAAGGACAATCCCCGCGAGCCGGCGTGCATCAAAACGGTGTGGGGCAAGGGTTACCTGTTCAATCCGTTCGCGTGGGAGTTGTAGATGCTGCGGTTATTCTTGGGGTTGTACCTGGTGATGGCCGTGGGGCTGGTGGCGGCGTTGCAAGCGGTCGAACACACGTTCAATGCGCTGCTCGACGGTCAGATGCAGGCCTACAATCGCGAGGCGGTGCGCGGGCAGGCCTGGTCGCTGGTCGAGCACGTGCGCGGTTTCGACGCCGCACAGCGAGAAGCGCAACTGCAAAAGCTGCGCCCGCATTATGGCCTCGGCCTGAGCCTGGTGGATGCGGCTGAGCTGGACCTCAGCCAACGGGATCACCAGCAACTGGCCGAAGGCACGCTGGTGATTCGCGAGGACTACACCCAGTTCATTACGTCCATTGATGGCGGCCGGCAATTGTTGAGCATCAAGCTCCCGGCGGAGCCCAGCCTGATGACGTTCTACATCACTGCCGCGTACCTGATGTTGGCCGGGTTGATCGGCATCGTGCTGTTTTTCTGGGTGCGCCCGCACTGGCGCGATCTGGAGAAACTGCGCCTGGCGGCCGAGCGGTTTGGCGACAACGACCTGTCCGCGCGCATCCAGTTGTCGAAGCGCTCGAACATCCGCGATCTGGCCGAACACTTCAATCTGATGGCCGCACGTATCGAAGGCTTGATCGCCAACCAGCGCGAGCTGACCAACGCGGTGTCCCATGAATTGCGCACACCGATTGCACGGCTTTCCTTCGAACTCGATCAGCTCAGGCAGCAAAACGATCCGAGCCAGAACCGCGAGTTGATCGCCGATATGTACGCCGACCTTGGCGAGCTGGAGGAAATGGTTTCGGAACTGTTGACCTACGCCAGCCTGGAGCGCGGGGCGACCGTCATCTCGCGCGAAACCATTCAAGCGCACAGTTGGCTCGACAGCGTGATCGGCAGCGTCGCTCTCGAAGCGGAAGCCGCTGGCGTGCAGTTGCTGATGGTCGAATGTCAGGTCGACGAGGTGCGCATCGAGCCGCGTTTCATGGCCCGGGCAGTCATCAATTTGCTGCGCAATGCCATTCGTTATGCGGAGGAGCGGGTCGAGGTTTCGCTGGTGCGTCGTGATGATCATTACGAGGTTAGGGTCAACGACGATGGCCCGGGCGTACCACTGGAAGGGCGCGAGAAAATCTTCGAACCGTTCTCGCGTCTCGATGCCAGTCGCGACCGCCGTACCGGTGGTTTTGGCCTGGGCTTGGCGTTGGTCAGGCGCGTCTCGCAGTCCCATGGAGGGCAGGTAGAAGTGACGGATTCGCCGTGGGGCGGGGCGTCGTTTCGCATGACGTGGGCGCATCTGGATTAGCGGCTGCGCTCAATGGCCCCATCGCTAGCAGGCTAGCTCCCACAGGGGACCGCATTTCAAATGTGGGAGCTAGCCTGCTAGCGATTAGGCCATCAGGAACACCACCGAATTCAGCAACTCAACCCCAACCGCTCATGCCATTGGGCGATCGACTCTTCGGGGTAAACATCAAACTGTTTGTCACCCGGCCCGACCTTGGCCTCGACCCACGGCGCCTTCGAACTGAGCATCAAATGGGTATGCACCGGCGGCACCGGCAGCGGGGTGTCGATGGCCGATGCGAACGGGTGGATCAGCTCCGGCCATTCGGGACTGAAGAGCCACAACCCCGAGCCACAAACCGAGCAAAAATGCCGCTCGGCCGTGCTGCGGTGCGCACGTTTTTCGCCTTCGCCCTTGAGTAGCGCATGGTAAATCGCGATGTTCTTGCGCCCGCGCACTTTCAGGCTGTTGGCATCCCCGGCGATGTTGATTGCGTAACCGCCGCCGCCCTGGGTTTTGCGGCAAATCGAACAGTAGCAACGTTGATAAGGGTAGGGGTGAGCGCTGGTCAGGCTGAACGACACAGCGCCGCAATGGCAGGAACCTTCGAGTTGCATGGCGACCTCCGGCAGGCCAGGGAATTATCCCGTCAGCCTAGACCGGTACCAGAATCGCATCGCCTGTGGCGACCAATTTGAGCTGATCACCGGTTTGCGCGAACAACTCTGCGCGGGCGAACACCTGTTTCTTCCCGGCCTTTACCACCTTGCCCCGGGCGATGAACACTTCGCCGACGGCGGGCGCCAGGCAGTTGACCGTAAAGTGCGAAGCCAGCACATTGCCGGCCACCGTTCCCGCCGCGAAACCGCAAGCCGTGTCGAGCATTGCACCGATCAGGCCGGCATGCAGGAAACCGGCATATTGCGCCATGTCTTCTGCGCGAAACGCCAGGGTGAGGTCTGCTTCACCGCTCTCGGCGCGGGTGACTTCGAAGCCGGCCCAGCGGTTGAAGGCTGAGGTTGAGTTGATTTGCTTGAGTGTGTTGAGCATGTCGAATCCCTCCGGTTGAGGCAGCAACATGCACTGGGATGGAGGCGGTGTCATCGTTGATCAGGAACGGTGATAGTCAGCCGGGATGGTGGTGAATGGGCCTGCCTCATCGCCAGCAGGGCTAGCTCCCACATTGAATCGGTGGCATTCACAAATCCCTGTGGGAGCTAGCCCTGCTAGCGATGAACGATAACGCACACCCACTGGACGCCCATGGCCCATCAGGTCAGCATGAACACCCCCGAATCCAGGACCTGACCTGATGCGACGATTACCTTCCCTGGCCGCCCTCAGAACTTTCGAATGCGCCGCCCGCCATGCCCATTTTGGCCGGGCTGCAGCGGAGTTGTGCGTCACCGACAGCGCAGTCAGCCACCAGATTCGTCAGTTGGAAGAGCAATTGGGCGTGTCGCTGTTTGTCCGTGAAGGCCGGCAGATCCGCCCGACCATGGCGGCCGGGCGCCTGATGCAAAGTTTGCAGCAAGCCTTCGAACTGATCGGCGATGCCTGCGATGAACTGCGCGATCCGTCATCCCTCGCCGTGTTGCGTCTGGCCGTGACCGCTGAATTGGCGCAGAAGTGGCTGATGAGCCGCCTCACCGATTTCTATGCGCGTTACCCCCACATCACGCTGCACCTCTACGAACAACCCATCGACGCCACCGCGCCGGGCGAAGACATCGACCTGGCGATCACCTACGGTACAGGCCCGGTGGACAGCAGCGCGTATTTCGTTCGGCCATTGCCGGCGCTGCAATTCTTCCCGGTGTGCAGTCCCGGTCTGTTCAATCAGGGCACGCTCAAGGCCCCGAAAGATCTGGCCCGCCATTGCCTATTGCATGACGATCAGGACGGCAAGACCTGGACCGCATGGCTCACCAGCCATGCCGGCGATCAGCGCCCCGAACGGCAACTGTATTTCGCCCATGCCGGGTTGGCCCTTGAGGCTGCGGCGCAGGGGCAAGGCGTGGCCATGGGCGACAACCTCACAGCACAGGAGGACCTGCTCAGCGGCCGTCTGGTACGGCCCTTCACCTCCAGCATGACCGCGCTGGGCCAATACGCCTTGGTGTGCGAGCGGGTACGACTGGAGCGGCCGGCCGTGGCTCAAATGCTTGAATGGTTCAACGATCAACTGATTGATTGATGAGTTAGATTCAAGTGTTCCGAAATAAACATCGTTGGTGAGGAGGGTGCCCGCGACCTTAGCCTGTGGTCATTCCAATCCCCGCTGATGAGGTTTGCCCATGGCACGTTTGCTCGATTCCACACCCAAACTCGACGGTTTCCGCCTGCCCGGTGAATTCGAAGCCAAGTCCGGCTGCTGGCTCGGCTGGCCGGAGCGCACCGACGTCTGGCGCAACGGTGCCAAGCCTGCGCAGAAAGTCTGGGTGCAAATCGTCACTGCGATCTCCATGAGCGAACCGGTCACCGTGTGTGCCTCGGCCTCACAATTCGCCACTGCGCGTCGGCAGTTGCCGCCACAAGTACGGGTGGTGGAAATGACCTGCAACGACACATGGTTCCGCGACAGTGGTCCGTGCTTCGTGGTTAACGACCAAAGCGGCGAAGTACGTGGTGTCGACTTCGAATTCAACGCTTACGGTGGCCTCGACGGCGGGTTGTACTACCCGTGGGACAAGGATGACCAGATCGCCAGCAAGATCCTCGAAATCGAACGCTTCGACCGTTACCGCGCGCCCTTGATTGCCGAACTGGGCGGCATTCAGAGCGACGGTCAGGGCAGCATCCTCACCACCGAACAATGCCTGCTCAACCGTAACCGCAACCAACATCTGGGCAAGGACGAAGTCACCCGCCGTCTGACCGATTACCTCGGCGCTGAGCAAGTGATCTGGCTGCCACGTGGCTGCAAGTTCGACGAAACCGATGGCCACGTCGACGACCTGGCGTGCTTCGTACGTCCGGGCGAAGTGGTGCTGCAATGGACCGACAATCGCGATGATCCGCAGTGGGAAATCTACCAAGAGGCTTACGACATTCTGCGCAGCACCCGCGACAGCCGTGGCCGCGAGTTGATCGTGCACAAACTGCCGCAACCGGACGTGCTGGAGTGGACGGCCGAAGAAGCCGAGGGGCTGGATCAGCAGGACAGCACGCACACCCGTCAGGCAGGGACGAAGATTTGCGCGTCGTACATCAACTACTACGCCGGCAACAGCTCGATCGTGGTGCCGCTGTTTGGTGATCGCAACGATCAAGTGGCGCTGGCGACCCTGGCCGAATTGTTCCCGCAGCACAACATCGTCGGCATCGAGCACTCGCGGGAGATTCTGCTGGGTGGCGGTAACGTCGCCTGCATCACCATGCCGCAGTACGCCGGCACCCGCAAAGGAGCGTGATCATGGGCCTGCACAAACTGACTCAAGCGTTAATGCTGGTGCTTGCACCCCTGTGTGTGCAGGCCGCAGACACCGCCAAACCGGTGGTGAATCTGTACATCTGGGGCGAATACCTGGCCCCCGATACCCTGAAGAATTTCGAGGCGAAAACTGGCATCCATGTGGTAGCCGACCATTTCGACTCGCTGGAAACCGTCGAGACCAAACTGCTCACCGGTCGCAGTGGCTACGATCTGGTCCTGACGGCGGGCCAGCACTTGTCCCGGGCGATTCAGAGCGGCGCGATCCAGACCGTGGACAAGCAGCAATTGCCGCATTTTACCGGTGTCGGCGAAGAATTTCGCCAGCACATGGCGGTGTTCGATCCGGGCAATCGCTACGCCGGGATCTACGCCTGGGGCACGACGGGCGTCGGCTATCAGGAACAAGCCGTCAAGCAACGGCTGCCCGATGCACCCACAGACAGCTGGGCGATGCTGTTCGACCCGGCCGTGGTGTCGAAATTTGCCGATTGCGGGGTCAGTCTGCTCAACGATCCCAATGAAGTGTTCGCCGCTGTCATGAAGTACATGGGGCTGGACATCAATCGCCAGAACCTCGACGACCTGAAACGCGCCGAGGCGCAGTTGGCGAAGATTCGCCCGTACATTCGCTACTTCGACAATGACCTGAATATCAGCGATCTGGCCAACGGCAACACCTGTGTGGCGATGTCGTGGAATGGCAACGTGGCCATCGCGGCGGGCCAGGCCGAGGCGGCCGGCAAACCGTTCAAGCTCGATTACCGGATTCCAAAGGAAGGCACGTTAATCTGGTTCGATGCCATGGTCATTCCCAAGGATGCGCCGCACCCTCAGGCCGCACTGGCCCTGATGGACTACCTGATGACCCCGGAAGTGATCGCGCCAATCACCGACACCATCCACTACGCCAATGCGATTACCGCGGCAGACAGCTTGATTGACCCGGCCATTCGCAACGATCCGGGGACCTATCCGACGGCGGCGGTCAGGGCTTCGCTGTACAGCAAGAATGACAACGGCAAGGCGTTCAACCGGGCATTGATTCGGGCGTTCAGCCGGTTGAAATCCGGGTTGTGATGGGCATTGGGTGAGGTAGCGCCTGCAATGCCACCCGCGCCAGCAGGTCGGCTCCCACATTTGGAACGCATGCCTCTGTGGGAGTTGTACGGGCGAGCCAGCACATTCATGCGGCTATTTGGCAAACAACTGCCCAATATCCTTGAACGCCTTGAACTCCAACGCATTGCCGCAAGGATCAAACAGAAACATCGTCGCCTGTTCACCGACCAAACCCTGAAAGCGAATCCCCGGCTCAATCACGAAACGCGTCTCCAGCGCCTGCAAGCGCTCCGCCAGTGCTTCCCACTCTGCCATCCCCAGCACCACACCAAAATGCGGCACCGGCACGTTATGCCCATCAACCGCGTTGGTGTGGGCCGCTTCCTGTGAGGCGTTTTTCGGCGCCAGGTGAATCACCAGTTGATGCCCGAAAAAGTTGAAGTCGACCCAGTGATCACTGGAGCGACCTTCCTCCAAGCCAAACACCGAACCATAAAAATGCCGCGCGGCTGCCAGGTCGTAGACAGGAATGGCCAAGTGAAAAGGGGAAAGTTGCATCGTACGTGCCTCGCTCAGGGGTATTTGAGATCGAGTTTAGCGCTGTGCTTTTCGATTGAAAGACGATAGTTTTTGCATCGAGCTCAAATAATATTGATCAATCGAGGCCGGCCATGCTGCGTGAACTGAAAACCTTCATCGCCGTGACGCGTTACGGCACGTTCGCCGCGGCCGGCATGCACGTCGGCCTGACACAGTCGGCGGTCAGTGCGCAGATGCGAAACCTGGAGCAGGCCCTCGGGATTCGTCTGTTTGATCGCACCGGGCGTCAGGCCTTGCTCAATGCCGCAGGCCAGCGCGCGTTGCCCATGGCGCGGGAAATCCTCGAAACCTTCAACCGCATGGCGGTCAGCGATGACGTCAGCGAGTACCGGGGCGAACTGAAAATCGGCGCAGTGGCGACCGCGCAAACCGGCTTGCTGCCCCAGGCCCTGCTGCGCTTACGCCAGCAGGCGCCGTTACTGGAGCCGAAACTGGTGCCCGGTGTGTCACTCAATCTATTGAGCCAAGTGGACACTGGCGAAGTGGATCTGGCGATCCTGATCAAGCCGCCATTTGAATTGCCCAAAGAGTTATCCTCCCAGGTGATCCGCCGCGAGCCATTTGTGTTGATTGTGCCGGCTGACATTGAAGGCGACGATCCGTTGAAACTGCTCAGTGAACATCCTCATGTTCGTTATGACCGCAACTCGTTCGGCGGCCGCTTGGTCACACGGTTTCTACGCGAGCAGCAGATTGAAGTGCACGTGGCGCTGGAGCTGGATGAGCTGGAAGCCATCGTGAAAATGGTGGAGTGCGGGTTGGGTGTTTCACTGCTGCCCGAAGCCGGGTTGTGGCTTGAGCATGGGGCGAAGGTCAGGGTGATCCGTTTGGGCGCATTGGCCTTTTACCGGGAGATCGTCTTGTTGCAGCGCTATAGCCAGCTACAGCAGCCGATCCAACAGTTGTTTGCCCAATGCCTGACAGACAGAAACTGACACCCGGTAAATCACAGGCATAAAAAAACCCGCCAAATCAGGCGGGTTTTTTATTGGCTAAGCGAAGATCACTCTTCGATGTTGCCCATGGCTGTGGTGTTGAAACCACCGTCCACGTACATGATTTCGCCGCTGATGCCAGACGCCAGGTCCGAGCACAGGAAGGCGCCGGCGTTGCCGACTTCGTCGATGGTGACGTTGCGACGCAGCGGGGTTTGCGCTTCGTTGGCGGCCAGCATCTTGCGGAAGTTCTT
>Ga0247818_10003014_pt1 | contig 10871 bp, 7 predicted proteins | sample 13C_Glucose_Day1_FD_192424 | JGI IMG/M metagenome (GOLD analysis project Ga0247818, IMG submission 192424) | Soil microbial communities from agricultural site in Penn Yan, New York, United States - 13C_Glucose_Day1 | ecosystem: Environmental > Terrestrial > Soil > Agricultural land | place: USA...
CATGACGGTGCTTGGGCCGGATTAGTGCCTCAAATCGAAAAACTCCAAAGATCACCCATCCACCACTGCCCAACGGCCGAATAGCCATTGAGACACCAGCCAAGGGCAGGTGCTTACCCCAAGGCAAACTGCAGGCCGCGGACATCCCATCCGGGGCGGCAGGCAAAACGATCCAAGGAGAACTGAAATGCAGACCTTCAAGCGCACAACTTTCACCGTCGCAGGCGTTGCAGCGGCCGCTCTGCTCAGCCTCACCGCATGTGGCGGTTCCGGCAGCACCTCCGGTTCGTCGGCGTCGTCGGCGCCGATGTCATCCTCCCCCAGCTCCAGCATGGCGTCCCCCTCCGCCAGTGCGTCGGCCAGCTCCTCGGCCGGCATGATGGACCCGGCCGCAAACCTGGTTGGCCCAGGCTGCGCCGCCTACGCCAAGCAGGTTCCCACCGGTGCGGGCTCGGTGGAGGGCATGGCCCTGGACCCGGTGGCCGTCGCCGCCTCCAACAACCCGATCCTGACCACGCTCACCGCTGCAGTCTCCGGCAAGCTGAACCCCAAGGTGGACCTGGTTGACACGCTCAACGGCGGCGAATTCACCGTCTTCGCGCCGGTGGACGACGCCTTCAAGAAGATCGACGCCGCCACGATCGAGACCCTGAAGACGGACGATGCGCTGCTCAGCAAGATCCTGACCTACCACGTGGTTCCCGGCCAGATCACCCCGGACAAGATTGCCGGCACGCACGCCACGGTCCAGGGCGGCTCCGTCACCGTCACCGGCAGCGGCGACAACCTCAAGGTGGACAACGCCAACGTGGTCTGCGGCGGCGTCAAGACCAAGAATGCGACGGTCTACCTGGTCGACTCCGTCCTCATGCCCAAGTAAGCCCTCTCTTCCCCACATGACCAAGGCCGGGTCCGCTGCAACGAGCGGGCCCGGCCCTGGCGCGTCCCGGACGTGCCTGGGATTGGCCCCATGCCTTGTCCTCTAGACTGGTCCCGGCCCGCAAGGGGCGGAGCCGGCAGCATCCAGAGGTGATAAACGAGTGCCCAGCAGTACATCGCGGCGAACAGTCATCAAGGCCGGCGCCGTCCTCATGGCGCTGGGCATGACGTCATGCACCGGGACGCCGTCCCCTTCCCCCACATCCGGAACGCCCAGTTCCGCGCGGGCGGAGCCTGATGCCACCTTCAGTTTCGGCACGGCCGCCCAGCCCCTGGGACTGGATCCCGCCCTGTCCAGCGACGTGGAGTCGCAGCGCATCACCCGCCAGATCCTTGAAGGCCTTGTGGGCGTGGACCAGACCACCGGCAAGCCGACCCCGCTGCTGGCCACGGAATGGAACGAGTCCAACGAGGGCCGGACCTACACCTTCAAGCTCCGCTCCGGGGTTACGTTCCAGGACGGCACGCCATTCAACGCCGATGCCGTCTGCGCCAACTTCAACCGCTGGTTCGCGTTTCCCGCCGAGTTGCGGAGGCAGGCGCCAGGCAGCTCGTTCAAGAGCGTGTTCAAGGCGCACTCGGACGAGCCCGGATTGTCCATCTTCAAGAGCTGCACGGCGGTCTCGGCCGACACCGTCCAGATCGACCTGACGCAGCGCTTCACGGCGTTCCTCCAGGCCCTGACCCTGCCGGCTTTCGCCATTGCGTCCCCTGCGGCCCTTGCCGCCGGCACGGCAGACGTCCTGGACCAGAACCGGGGCGGCCAGGCCATGTCCAGGTTCGCCACGAACCCCGTCGGCACCGGGCCCTTCACCCTGGCGGCGTGGGGCAGCGACAGTGTCACCCTCTCCAGCAACAAGACCTACTGGGGTGACCGCGGCCAGATCGCCACCATCAATTTCCAGGCCTACAACCATCCCCAGATTCGCCTCCAGGCCCTGCTGGACGGAAAGATCGACGGCTATGACGCCGTGACCGTGGGGAATTTCGACCAACTGGTCAAGCGCGGCAAACAGATTGTGCAGCGCGACCCGTTCTCGGTGATGTACGTCGGCATGAACCAGGACATCCCGGTACTGCAGAACCAGAAGATCCGGCAGGCGGTGGAGCTTGCGATCGACAAGGAAACCCTGATCCGGAAGTTCTTTATCGACAACACGGCCAAAGCCACGCAGTTTGTCCCGCCCAAGATCAGCGGCTTCAACAATGACGCCCCGGCACTCGGGCACGATCCGTTGAAGGCCAAGGATTACCTCAAGGAGGGCGGCTACGCGGGCGAGGAACTGAAGTTCTACTACCCCATGAACGTCACCCGGCCCTACCTGCCCACGCCGGAAAAGGTTTACGCCGAGCTCAGCCGCCAGCTCACCGCCGTCGGCTTCAATATCCGTCCTGTCCCCGTGGACTGGTCGGACGGCTACCTCCAGAAGGTCCAGTCCGCCGGCGACCACGCGCTGCACATCCTCGGCTGGAACGGCTCGTACTCGGACGCGGACAACTTCGTCGGCCCTCTCTTCGGAGAGAAGAACGGCGAGTTCGGCTACCAGGATCCCCAGGTGTTCTCGAAGATCAACCGGGCACGGGGACTGCCTGACGGCAAGGAACGGGATGAGCTTTATCACACCATCAATGCCCAGATCGCCGCGACCGTGCCGGCAGTCCCCATCGCCTTCCCCATCTCCGCGCTTGCCCTGTCAGACCGGGTGCTGAGCTACCCTGCATCGCCGGTCTTAAACGAAGTTTTCACGAAGGTCCAGCTAAAGCCTTGACGGGCCCGGCCAATTTCAGTATGCGGGCCGCGCGGGGATATTCTGTGACAGCCAGAGCCGCTGCAATCGGAGACTGATCGTGACCTTCATTTCCAAGACCCCACACGCCGACGTTGTCCTGATAGGCGGCGGCATCATGAGCGCCACCCTGGGGGCATTCCTCAAGCAGCTGGAGCCGGACTGGACCATCTCCCTGTTCGAACGGCTGGACCAGCCGGGCCTCGAAAGCTCGGACCCCTGGAACAACGCGGGCACGGGCCACGCCGCCCTCTGCGAACTCAACTACTCCCCCGCAGCCAAAGACGGCTCGGTCAACCCCGGCAAGGCACTGCTCATCAACGAACAGTTCCAGCTCTCCCGCCAGTTCTGGTCCCACTTGGTGGACAACAACCTGATCGGTTCGCCCAAGGGCTTCATCAACACTGTCCCGCACATGAGCTTCGTGATCGGCGAGGACCACACCCGGTTCCTGAAGACCCGCTACGAGGCGCTGAAGCCGCACCCCCTGTTCCGCAGCATGGAGTACTCCGAGGACCACGCGCAGATCGCCAAGTGGGCGCCACTGATCGTCAAGGGACGCGACCCCCAGCAGCGCATCGCCGCCACCCGCGCGGCCGAGGGCACCGACGTCGACTTCGGGGCACTCACGCGCGAGCTGGTGACCTACCTTGGGCACAACGGCGTCGAAATCAACTACAACCACGACGTCACCGGGATCTCCCGCGCCTCCGACGGCGGCTGGGACCTGACGCTGAAGTACCCCAAGTCCGGGGAACACGGCAAGATCCACGCCAAGTTCGTCTTCGTCGGAGCCGGCGGCGGGGCCCTGCACCTGCTGCAGGCCTCCGGCATCCCCGAAAGCAAGGGCTATGGCGGCTTCCCCGTCTCCGGCCAGTTCTTCCGCTGCACGGACGAGGCCATCGCGGCCCAGCACAGTGCCAAGGTCTACGGCCAGGCCTCCGTGGGCGCTCCCCCCATGTCTGTTCCGCACCTGGACACCCGCTACGTCAACGGGAAGCGTTCGCTCCTGTTCGGTCCGTACGCCGGCTTCTCCACCAACTTCCTGAAGAACGGCTCCTACCTGGACCTGCCGCTGTCCATCCGGCCCGGGAACATCATCCCGATGCTGGCCGTGGCCAAGGACAACATGGACCTCACCGCGTACCTCGTCAAGGAAGTGGTCAAGCGGCACGACCAGAAGGTTGAGGCACTGCGCGAGTACTACCCCGAGGCAAAGGGCGGGGACTGGGAACTCATCACCGCCGGCCAGCGTGTACAGATCATCAAGAAAGACCCGCAAAAGGGCGGCATCCTTCAGTTCGGTACCGAGGTGATTGCCGGCCGCGACGGCTCCATCGGTGCGCTCCTGGGCGCGTCGCCCGGAGCCTCAACCGCTGTCCCCATCATGATCGAACTGCTGCAGAAGACGTTCCCCAAGAACTTCAAGGGCTGGCAGGGCAAGCTCAAGGACATGATGCCCGGCTACGGGGTGAAGCTGGATGAGAATCCGAACCTTGCCGCGGAGCTGGAACGGGCAACGGCCGCGTCCCTCCAGCTGGAGAGCGTTTCCGCCAGCCACTGACCCTGCGGGGCCAGCGGCTGGCACCCCCAGGGCATGTACCAGTCACTTAGACCCCCAGGAGACCACCCATGTTCCGGCTGGCGCACCTTTCCCTGGCAAACCGGGCCCTGATCGCACTGATCACCGTGTTCGCCTCGGTCTTCGGCGTGATCACCATGTCATCGCTGAAGCAGGAACTCATCCCTTCCATTGAGTTCCCGCAGATCACGGTGCTCAGCTCCATGCCGGGCGCGTCGCCGGAAGTGGTGGACAAGCAGGTCAGCGGCCCGCTTGAGAAGGCGCTGAACGGCGTGGAGGGGCTGGAATCCACCTCCTCCACGTCACGCACCGGCGTCTCCCAGATCACCATGGTGTTCACGTACGGGTCGAACCTGGACCGGGCCAGGAACCAGATCGACCGGGCCATCTCCAATGCCAAGCGGTCCCTGCCCAGCGATGTCCAGCCGCAGGCCATTGCCGGAAGCATCAGCGACTTCCCCATCGTCTTCCTCGCCGTCTCCTCGGACAAGACGCTCAGCGAGCTGAATGCCGACCTGCAGCGCCTGAGCGTTCCCCGGCTGCAGAAGATCGACGGCGTCCGCAGCGCCGATGTCACCGGCGGCGCATCCCAGCACATCGAGATCCTTCCCAGGGCCGACGCCATGGCAGCGGCGGGTACAGGTGTCACCTCCATCCGGGACGCGCTGTCCAATAACGGCGCGCTGGTCCCCGCCGGGACGCTCCAGGAGCAGGGCAAGACGCTGTCGCTTCAGATTGGCAGCCCGGTGGACTCCCTGGACGCCATCAAGGCACTCCCGCTGGCAGGTGCCAGGAATGGGGCAACAATCGGCTCCGTTGCCGATGTTTCCCTCAAGGATGACGAACGCACCTCCATCACCCGCACCAACGGCGCCGAAACCCTTGCCATCTCCGTGACCAAGAAACCCGAGGGCGACACGGTGGGCATCTCCCATGCGGTGCGGGACTCGCTGAAGGGCCTGGAGGCGGAACTGGGCTCCAACGCCAGGTTCACGCCGGTCTTCGACCAGGCACCCTTCATCGAAAAGTCCATCAAGGACCTCACCACGGAAGGCCTGCTGGGACTGGGCTTCGCCGTCGCCATCATCCTGCTCTTCCTGATGTCCGCCCGCTCCACGCTGGTCACAGCGGTGTCCATTCCGCTGTCCCTGCTGATCACGTTCATCGGCCTGTCGGCCACCGGCTACTCGCTGAACATCCTGACGCTCGGCGCGCTCACCATCGCGATCGGGCGCGTGGTGGACGACTCCATCGTTGTCATCGAAAACATCAAGCGGCACCTCAGCTACGGTGAGGAAAAGTCGACGGCGATCCTCACCGCCATCAGGGAGGTGGCCGGCGCCATCACCGCCTCCACCCTGACCACGGTGGCGGTGTTCCTGCCCATCGCCTTCGTCGGCGAACTGGCCGGCGAACTCTTCCGGCCATTCGCTTTGACCGTGACCATGGCACTGCTGGCGTCGCTGCTGGTGTCGCTGACCATCGTCCCCGTGCTCGCCTACTGGTTCCTAAAAAACCCCAAGGGCGCGGCGGGCAGGGCGCCCGCCGGCTCCCCCGAGGCCCGGCGGATCGCCGAGGAGGCGAAAGCGAAGGCCCACGAAGCCGAACAGCGAAGCCGCCTGCAGCGCGGCTACCTGCCCATCCTCCGGTCCACGCAGAAGCACCCCGTCATCACCCTGGTTGCCGCGGTCCTGGTGCTCGGTGCCACCGGTGCCATGACACCACTGCTTGCCACGAACCTCCTGGGAAACTCGGGACAGAACAGCCTGACCGTACGGCAGGTGCTGCCGGCCGGGACCAGCCTGGCCGACACCAGCGCCGCCGCCATCCGCCTCGAAGAGGTGCTGCGGGGCATTGACGGCATCAAGGACGTCCAGGTGACCTCCGGCAACGCCCAGGCCGGCTTCGCCGCGCTCACCTCCACCGGATCCTCCAACTCCACCTTCACAGTGGTGACAGACGAAAAGGCCAACCAGGAGCGCCTCCAGGAGACAGTTCGCTCAGAGCTTGCGAAGGTGCCCGACTCGGGCAAGGTATCGGTGGGCACCCAGCAGGGCGGCTTCGGCACGTCATCCACCGTGGACATCACGCTGAAGGCTGCCAGCAGCGCCGACCTGCAGGCCGCCAGCGACACCATGGTCGCGGCCATGACGGGCGTGCCCGGCACCAGCGAAGTTGCCAGCAACCTGGCCGCCAGCAACCCTGTGGTGCAGGTCAAGGTGGACAGGGCCAAAGCCGTCGCCGCCGGCCTGAACGAGCAACAGGTGGCCGGGGTCCTGGCATCGACCATCAGCCCCATCCCTGCGGGCACGGTCCGGATCGATACCAACGATTTTCCCGTCCGCATCGGCCAGGGCACCAAGTTCACCAGCATCGACGCCGTCCGGAACATCCCGCTGCCCGCAGGCGGCCGGCCTGTAACGCTGGGAAGCATCGCGTCCGTGGAGCAGGTGGACGTCCCCGTCTCCATCACCGCCAGCAATGGCGAGCGGACCGCCAAGGTGTCCATCACGCCGTCGGGCTCCAACCTGGGCGCGGTGAACACGGAAGTCCAGAAGCGCCTGGCGGACGTCCAGCTGCCCGCCGGCGTCACCGCGGCGATCGGCGGCGCCACCACCCAGCAGGCAGAATCGTTCCGGCAGCTGGGCCTGGCCCTGCTGGCAGCCATCGCCATTGTCTACGTGATCATGGTGGCCACCTTCAAGTCGCTCGTCCAGCCGCTGATCCTGCTGGTCTCGGTTCCGTTCGCTGCGACCGGCGCGGTGGCCCTGCTGCTGCTCACCGGAGTGCCCCTGGGCCTGCCGTCGCTCATCGGCATGCTGATGCTGGTGGGCATCGTGGTTACCAACGCCATCGTGCTGATCGACCTGATCAACCAGTACCGGCAGCCGCGCGACGGCAGGCCCGGCATGAACGTGGCGGACGCCATCACCAACGGCGCACGCCAGCGCCTCCGCCCCATCCTGATGACGGCCCTTGCCACGGTCTTCGCCCTGACGCCGATGGCCCTGGGCATCACGGGCGGCGGCGGGTTCATCTCGCAGCCGCTGGCCGTGGTGGTGATCGGCGGGCTGGTGTCCTCCACCGCACTGACCCTGATCCTGGTCCCGGTGCTGTACCGGCTGGTGGAGGGACGGCGCGAGAAAAAGGCACTCCTGCGCGACCTGCAGGCCCGCCCCGAAATGGGACCGGGTGCCGACCTCGACGCCGAATTCATGGACTGGACCACCGGCCAGGTCCCCAAGGTCAGCGGCCGGCGCGCCGCTCCCGGCGCAGACTAAACGGCGGAATATTTCCGGCGTGGCTGCGTTGTATCCGGCGATAGATGCAAATGCATCTAAATTGGTTTACACTGGAGCCAAGCCCAGCAAGTCCAGGAACGGAAAGGCACGCCATGCAGATCGGTGTTTTCAGCGTCAGCGACATCACCACGGACCCCACCACGGGCCGCACCCCCACCGAGCACGAACGCATCAAGGCCTCGGTGGCCATCGCCAAAAAGGTCGAGGAAATCGGCATGGATGTCTACGCCCTGGGCGAGCACCACAACCGGCCCTTCTTCTCCTCCTCACCCACCACCACCCTCGCGTACATTGCAGCCCAGACCGAACGGATCATCCTCTCCACGGCCACCACGCTGATCACCACCAATGACCCGGTGAAGATCGCCGAGGACTTCGCCATGCTCCAGCACCTGTCCGACGGGCGCGTGGACCTGGTCCTGGGCCGCGGCAACACCGCCCCGGTGTACCCGTGGTTCGGCAAGAACATCCAGGACGGCGTGGAGCTGGCCATTGAGAACTACAGCCTCCTGCGCAAGCTGTGGGACGAGGACACCGTCAACTGGTCCGGCAAGTTCCGCACCCCGCTGCAGAACTTCACCTCCACGCCCCGGCCGCTCGACGGCGTGGCCCCCTTCGTGTGGCACGGCTCCATCCGTACCCCGCAGATCGCGGAGGTGGCCGCGTACTTCGGCGACGGCTTCTTCGCCAACAACATCTTCTGGCCCAAGGAGCACTACCAGCAGCTGATCGGCCTCTACCGCGAGCGGTACGAGCACTACGGACACGGCAAGGCGGACCAGGCGATCGTCGGGCTCGGCGGCCAGTTCTTCATGCGGAAGAACTCCCAGGAGGCGGTAAACGAATTCCGCCCATACTTCGACAACGCCCCCGTGTACGGCCACGGACCGTCCCTGGAGGACTTCACCTCCCAGACCCCGCTGACCGTGGGCAGCCCGCAGGAAGTCATCGAGAAGACCCTGACCTTCCGCGAGCACTTCGGCGACTACCAGCGCCAGCTGTTCCTGATCGACCATGCCGGCCTGCCGCTGAAGACCGTCCTGGAGCAGCTGGACCTGTTCGGCGAGGAAGTCCTGCCCGTGCTCCGCAAGGAGTACGCGGCCCTCAAGCCAGCGCACGTTCCCGAGCCTCCCACCCACGCCGGCCGTGTCGCCGCCCTGCTGGCATCGCAGGACGCCGACAAAGCCACCGCGGAGGCGTGATGGCTGCGGGAGGAACGGAATCGCCGGTGCGGCTGGCAGCCGAAACCTGGGAGTCCCTGTTCCGCGCCCAGGTAGCGGTGATGCGCAAGCTGCAGTCCGGGCGGGCTTTCCGGAAGCTGGCGGTCAACGAATACGACGTCCTGTTCACGCTCTCCCGGTGCCCGTCCGGCTGGCTGCGGCTCAACGAGCTCAACGACAACGTGCTGTTGAGCCAGTCCAGCCTGAGCAGGCTGGTGGAGCGGCTCGAAAAGCGGGGGCTTGTGGCCAGAATGCCGGCCCCCGAGGACGGCCGCGGCATCCTGCTGAAGCTGACCGACGAGGGGCGGGAGCTGCAGAAGGAAATCGGCCGCGAGCACGTCCGGGACATTTCCGCGCTGGTGGGTCCCGCCCTGACGGCCGCGGAGCAGAAGGAACTGAAGCGGCTCACGGACAAGCTGCGAAGTTCGCTGGGTCCCCTTCCGCGGTAGCAGGCGGCTTCCCGGCGGCCGCACGGGCCGGCCGAACAGGACGGCCCGTGCCGGGTGGACAGCCAGGGTGGACAGTCAGCCGAGCGCCACCAGCCGGGAGGGATCCTCGCCGGGCAGGTCCCCGTCAACCACGGCCGTGACGCGCAGCTGGTTCAACACCAGGCTTCCACCCACCGTGGAAAGGAACGCCGTGTCTGATGAGTCGCGGCCGGCGGTAATGCGCAGCATCGACTCCCGCGGCGCGAGCCCCGTGGGGTCGATGACGTGCCAGGCCCCCTCCACGTAGGCTTCCGCCACGGCGTGGAAATCCATCGGGCTCAGGCCCGGTGCGTAGACGGCCGCCAGCCGGGCCGGGATGTCCTTGGAGCGGAGCAGCGCGATGGCCAGGTGCGCAAAGTCCCGGCACACGCCGCGCCTGCTGAGGAGGGTCTCCACGGCACCGTCCGTGCCGCGGGAGGAGCCGCTGATGTACCGCAGTTCACCGTTGACCCAGTCGCGGACGGCGCGCACCAGGTCCGCTCCCTGGACCCCTTCGAACTCGGCATAGGCCGTGGGCAGCAGCCGGTCCGACTCGGCATACCGGCTGGGGCGGACGTAGCGGATCCGCTCGGCCAGGGTGGCGTCTTCCGGAACGGCGCGGCCCGTCACCGTGGCGGAATAGTCCACGCTGACGTCGGTGGGTTGGGCAAACTCCATGTAGTGGAACCGGCCGCCGTGGTGGTCGGAAACTTCCGTGAGTGGAACCTCGGCCCCGCCGGCAGTGACGGAGAGGGACTCCGTGAAGGATGAGTAGCCGCTGTTCCGTGCTACGGCGATGGCCATGGCCACCTTGGTGTTGGCGATGGTCCTGAAGGCCAGGCGTGCGGAAACAGAGCGTTCCATGTCTCTCCGGGGGTGTTGGGGGGAAGGTAAGTCGCACACCCCGCACTTGTGAGTGCCGGCAGCGGGACTAGTTTTTGACCTTCAGCGACATTAGCATCCGCTGCACGTTGGCGAAGTCAGCGCTTTCGTTGACGTACTGGGCGGCCTGGCCAAGGGTGTCGAAGGCCTTCGCCGGTGCCACTTTCTCATCCGGCGCAAAGGCTTTGAGGGTCACCAGGTCGCCGAACGAGTAGTCCCCCTTGCCGGCCGGACCACGAACCACGTTGCGCAGCCCGCACGCCTGCCCGTCTGTTCCGCCCACCAGGTTGGTGATGCCGTAGGAACCGAAGTAGCGGTACCCCTGGATCACCCGGTAGACCATCCGCGGCGGGATGGTTCCCTCCCCGCCCGGGACGGAGAGCTCAAAAGGCACGCTGCTGATCACGGTGTACGGGTGCCGTGCGTTGTCGGGACAGTCAACGTTCGACGGCGGCAGTCCGGTCCGGAGCGCGGCGACGAAGGTTCCGTCGGGCTTTTTCACCTCAATCTTCAGCCCACCGGGAAGCACGCCTTCCTCGGGCGCCACCGACTGCGCGATCCAGTCCGCCGGCAGGTCGAAGCTCACCGTCCTGGCAGGATCCGAGTATGTCTTCCAGGAAGCGGCGGTGGCCGCCCCCTGCGGCTCGCCGGCAGTTGCGGAGGCAGGAGCCGGGACGGTGCCGCCGGCGTCC
>Ga0247818_10003015_pt1 | contig 10870 bp, 11 predicted proteins | sample 13C_Glucose_Day1_FD_192424 | JGI IMG/M metagenome (GOLD analysis project Ga0247818, IMG submission 192424) | Soil microbial communities from agricultural site in Penn Yan, New York, United States - 13C_Glucose_Day1 | ecosystem: Environmental > Terrestrial > Soil > Agricultural land | place...
GCTCGAACGACGGCCGGTAGGTGATCTCGGCGTCGTCACGCGAGGCGCCACGGGCGACCGTCTCATAGGCCTTGCCGACATAGGGGCGCAGCGCCTCGGTCAGGGCGAGGCGCTCGGCGAGGAGCTCCGCGCCGGTGCGGGCGAGGTGCGCGTCCCAGACGCCGAGGGTGGCGAGCGCCGACTCCTGCGAGGAGCTGCCGCGGCGGGCCGCGCCCGCCGTCTTCAGCAGGGAGTTGCGCTGCCGCAGCACCCGGTCGTAGTCCGCGCGCACCCCGGCCAGCCGCGGGGTCCGCAGCACCAGGAGGTCGTCGAGGAACCGCCGCCGGTCCGACGGGTCGCCCTTGACCAGGGTCAGGTCCTCGGGGGAGAAGACCACCGTGCGCACCAGGCCGACGAGCTCACGGGTGCGGGGGAGCGGGGACTTGTTGATCCGGGCCCGGTTGGCACGGCCCGGGTTGAGCTCCACCTCGAGCACCGCCGTGCGCCCGTCCTTGACCACCGCCGCCCGGACCACGGCCTGGGTCGCGCCGGCGCGTACCAGCGGTGCGTCCGTGGCGACCCGGTGCGAGGAGAGCCGGGACAGGTAGTCGATCGCCTCCACCAGGTTGGTCTTGCCCTGCCCGTTGCGGCCGATGAACGCCGTGACACCCGGCTCGAGCCGGACGTCGGCAGCGGCGTACGAGCGGAAGTCGTGCAGGACGAGGTGGGAGACGTACAAGGAAGCCCCTAGTCACCCGGGGACGCGTCGGTGCCGGCGTCGCCGCCGGCCGGCGGGGCGGTCCGGGTGGCGTGCCCGCCGAACTGGTTGCGCATGGCGGCGATCGCCTTCATCGCGGGGCTCTCGTCCTGGCGGGAGGCGAACCGTGCGAAGAGCGAGGCGGTGATCACGTTCAGCGGCACCGCGTTGTCGATGGCGGCCTCGACGGTCCAGCGTCCCTCGCCCGAGTCCTCGGCGTAGCCGGCCAGCTTGTCGAGGTGGGTGTCCTCCCGGAGCGCCGCGACGAGGAGGTCGAGCAGCCACGAGCGGATGACGGTGCCCTCGCGCCAGGAGTCGAAGACGTCGACGACGTTCTCGACCAGGTCGACCTTCTCGAGCAGCTCGAAGCCCTCGGCGTAGGCCTGCATGATGGCGTACTCGATGCCGTTGTGGACCATCTTGGCGAAGTGCCCGGCGCCGGGCGCCTTGCCGGCGTGCACGAACCCGGAGTCTCCCTCGGGCTTGAGCGCGTCGAAGGCGGGCTGCACCTTGGCGACGTCCGCGTCGGAGCCGCCGCACATCAGGGCGTAGCCGTTCTTCAGGCCCCAGACCCCGCCGGAGACGCCGCAGTCGACGAACCCGATGCCCTTCTCCGCCAGCAGCGCGGCATTCGCCTGGTCGTCGGTCCAGCGGGAGTTGCCGCCGTCGACGACGAGGTCGCCCTCGCTGAGGAGGTCGGCCAGGGTGCGGACCGTCTCGCGGGTCGGGTCACCCGAGGGGACCATCACCCAGACCACCCGGGGGGAGGGGAGCTTCTCGACCATCTCCTCGAGGCCGGCGACGTCGGACACGTCCGGGTTGCGGTCGTAGCCGACGACCGTGTGGCCCGCCTCGCGGAGGCGGGTCCGCATGTTGCCGCCCATCTTTCCCAGTCCGACGAGTCCGATGTCCATGCGTGCTCCTCCTTGTGCGGCTCTCGTCGAGCCCGTACTGCGGCCCGGGCCGAGCGCTCGGGCGGTTCGGGCCCGTCAGGCCCCTGTCTCCTCAGGCTAGTGCGCCGGCCACCGCGGCCTCGCCGCGGTGTGGCCGGGCCGCCTCAGGAGAGCAGGCGGCGCGGCATCAGCAGGTAGCGGAACGGCGACGCCTCGGCGCCGTCGTCCACCGAGCCGCTGAGCACCACGGGCTTGGAGGCCTGGGTGAAGGCGAGCTCGACCACCGGCTGGTCGATGGCGCCGAGGCCGTCGAGCAGGAACTGGGGGTTGAAGCCGGTCGTGATGTCCTCGCCCTCGATGCCGGCCTCGATCGACTCCGAGGCCTGGGCCTCGTCACCGGACCCGGCGTCCAGGGTGAGCACGCCCTCGCTGAACGCGAGCTGGACGGCGGTGTTGCGTTCGGCGACCAGCGCCACGCGCTTGACCGACTCGATCAGCGCCGCCTTGTCGACCTTGGCGATGGTCTGGTGCTCGTGGGGGAAGAGGCTGCGCACCTTCGGGAACTCGCCGTCGAGCAGGCGGGTGGTCGTACGGCGTACGCCGCCGGGCGCCGCGCCCTCGAAGCCGATGATGCCCTCGCCGGTCCCGGAGGCGGCCAGCGCGATGGTGACCTCGCTGCCCGCGGTCAACGACTTGGCCGTGTCGCCGAGCACCTTGGCGGGCACCAGCGCGGCCATCGACTCGTCGGGGGTGCGCGGGTCCCAGCCGAGCTCCCGGTGGGACAGGCGGAACCGGTCGGTGGCGAGCAGCGAGATCGTGGAGCCCTCGATCTCGATGCGGACACCGGTGAGCACCGGCAGCATGTCGTCGCGGCCGGCGGCCGTCACGGCCTGGGCGACCGCGTGCGCGAACTGGTCGCTCTGCACGGTGCCCGTCGCCGCGGGCATCTCGGGCAGGGTGGGGTAGTCGTCGACGGGCATGGTCTGCAGGCTGAACCGGGCCGACCCGCAGGTCAGCGAGACGCGGGCGCCGTCGAGGACCATCTCGACCGGCTTGTTCGGCAGGCTGCGGCAGATGTCGGCCAGCAGCCGGCCGCTGACCAGGGCCCGGCCCTCGTCGCTGACCTCGGCCTTGAGCGTCGCTCGTGCCGAGGTCTCGTAGTCGAAGGTGGAGAGGACGAGCCCCTCGTCACTCGCATCGATGAGGAGCCCGGCCAGCACCGGGACGCTCGGACGGACCGGGAGGCTGCGGGCAGCCCAGGCAACGGCATCAGCGAGCACGTCGCGATCGACGCGGAACTTCACGGTGTGTGGTCCTTCGGTCGGTGAATCACAACGAGGTGTTGTGGGGGCCAGGTCTGGGAGGTGAATCCTGCCATGAGCGCGCTGGCCGCGGGAGGTTCGGTGTGGTTTGCCCGGTTCGTCGTGGGTGCCGGCCGAGGCCGCGAGAACGAGTTGTCCCCAGGTCGGGGCCCGGATTGATGTTCACCGAGGATCGATCTGTCTGGAGGTAGGTGGGAGTCACAGCATTGGTGGAAACTGTGGATGACTCGCGTTTCCGCAGGTCAGACGGCGAATTTCCGTGCACAGGGGGTGTGGAGCGGGGGTGGTGCGAATGACAAGGTGGTGTGGAATCGCCGTCGGCCGCCGCACGGTCCTCCTCAGTTGTCCACAGGTGGTCCCGAGGTCGGTCGTCCCGGCCCACATTTCCTCCACAGGACGAGAAACAACGGATCGGCGTCCCCGGAGAGGCGAAAATGGCTCGTCAGAAACCGAAATGAGAGCGACGCCCGGCGTCGTGCCGGGCGTCGCGGGTGGTGCGGGGCCCTCAGAACGGTTTCTGGAGAGCCATATCGGGGCCGTCAGGACTGGCGGGCCTGCAACTTCACGCGGTTGGTGAGCTCGCTGACCTGGTTGAATACCGCACGGCGCTCGGCGAGCAGCTGGTTGATCTTGCGGTCGGCGTACATCACCGTCGTGTGGTCGCGGTTGCCGAACTGGGCGCCGATCTTGGGCAGCGACAGGTCGGTGAGCTCGCGGCACAGGTACATCGCGATCTGGCGGGCCATCACCAGGTGCCGGCCCCGGGACGGACCCGTCAGCTCCTCGATCGAGAGCCCGAAGTAGGCAGCGGTCTGGGCGATGATCAGCGCCGCGGTGATCTCCGGCTCGCCGCCCTCGGGGATCAGGTCCTTGAGCACGATCTCGGCCAGGGTCATGTCGACCTCCTGGCGGTTGAGGTTCGCGAAGGCGGTGACCCGGATCAGCGCGCCCTCGAGCTCGCGGATGTTCGTCTGGATCTTGGAGGCGATGAACTCCAGCACGTCCGGCGGAGCGGTGAGCCGGTCCATCGCGGCCTTCTTGCGCAGGATCGCGATCCGGGTCTCGAGGTCCGGCGGCTGGACGTCGGTGATCAGGCCCCACTCGAACCGGTTGCGCAGCCGGTCCTCCAGCGCCTCGAGCCGCTTGGGTGCCCGGTCGGAGGTCAGCACGATCTGCTTGTTGGCGTTGTGGAGCGTGTTGAAGGTGTGGAAGAACTCCTCCTGGGTCTGGGTCTTCCCCTCCAGGAACTGGATGTCGTCGATGAGGAGCACGTCGACGTCGCGGTACCTGCGCTTGAACCGGTCCTGCCGGTCGTCGCGGATCGCGTTGATGAACTCGTTGGTGAACTCCTCGCTCGACACGTAGCGCACCTTCGCGCCGCTGTAGAGGCTGCGGACGTAGTGGCCGATGGCGTGCAGCAGGTGCGTCTTGCCCAGACCGGAGTCGCCGTAGACGAGCAGCGGGTTGTAGGCCTTGCCCGGCGCTTCGGCCACCGCGACCGCGGCGGCGTGCGGGAACCGGTTGGACGAGCCGATGACGAACGTCTCGAACGTGTACTTGGGGTTGAGCCGGGTCTCGAGGGCGGTGGGCTTCGGCAGGGACTCCACCGGGTCGGCGACCGAGCGCGGTGCCGGCATCGACTGCTGCTCCGGCACAGAAATTGTCGACATGTCGGTTTCTCGACTTGTCGTGGTGTCGACTGGCGCGGGGCCGAGGTCGGTCAGGCCCTGCTCGTCGAGCTGGGGGTTGACCGTCACCGCGATCCGGATCTCACGGCCGAAGGCCACGGTCAGCGCGTCCTCGAGCTGGCCGCGCAGCCGGCCCTCGAGCTGGGTGCGGGTGAAGTCGTTGGGGACCGCGATGATCGCCGTGCTCTCGTGCAGGGTCACCGGCTCACTGGCGCGCAGCCAGGCGCGCTGGTTGGGCTGCAGGTCGTTGACGACTCCCCGCCAGGCAACGTTGAGGTCCGAGGTGCTCTGCTCCACGGGGTTCCCGCCTCGCTTCCGGTGGTCGTGCGCTCGTCTCGCGTCCCATGCTCGCTGTCGTCGTGGTCCAGCCGCAGCGGAACCGACGCATCGACGTGAGGCCGCTTCTGTCTCCACAACTTTGTCCACAGGTTGTGAACCCGACCCCTCGTCTGTGGAGAGGGTCGGCCCGAGACGCACCGTGACGGCCAGTGGATCGCTGTTTCCGCAGGTCAGAGGGCGAAAGCCGGGAAGGTGGCGGACGTCACACAGCCTGTTGATCCACAGGGGCCCGGGGGTGTGGGGGAACCTCGGAGGACCCGAACGTAACAAGCCGCGGCAGCGTGGAGCAAGACGTCATCCACAGGGGTGGAGAGAGGGCTCCGGCGCCGGTTTGACCCTGTCGAACGCCAGCGCGTACCGTTGGCCGGTCACCCGGTGTCGACCGGTGCCGCATGTCCATGCAGCTGTGCGCTCGTGGGTGGGCGGTGCCAGCCGAAAGGCGCTGCGGAACCCTGCGTTCCGAGGCACTGCCGATCCGCCGGCGTGGCTGCCCTGTCACACCATGGAGAGAAGCTCGTGAGCAAGCGTACGTACCAGCCGAACAACCGCCGCCGTCACAAGGTGCACGGGTTCCGCCTGCGCATGCGCACCCGCGCCGGGCGCGCCATCCTGTCCTCGCGTCGTCGCAAGGGCCGCAAGAGCCTGGCTGTCTGAGGGCCTGCCCTCCGTCTGCTGGCCGTCCTCCGTGCTCAGCGCTCCCCATCGGCTGCGTGACTCCGAGTCCTTTCGGATCGCGGTTCGTCGGGGGCGCCGGGCCGGTTCACGGACCCTCGTGGTCCACCTGCTCGACCCCGGACTCGAGGTCCGGGTCGACCGGCCGGTGGCGCCGCCCGCTCGGGTGGGGTTCGTGGTCAGCAAGGCGGTGGGCAACGCCGCGACCCGTAACCGCGTGAAGCGCCGTCTCCGACACCTGGCCCGGGAGCACGTCTCGTCGCTCCCGGGCTCTGCTGTGCTCGTGGTCAGGGCGCTGCCCGAGGCTGCGTCCTCCTCCTACGAGGAACTCGCCGCCGACCTCGAGCGTTGCCTGGAGCGGGTGCTGGTCGCATGAAGTACGTCCTCATCGGCCTGCTCCGCGCCTATCGCGCGCTGATCAGCCCGCTCTACGGCCAGGTCTGCCGCTACCACCCGTCCTGCTCGGCGTACGCGCTGGAGGCCGTGCGTGAGCACGGCAGCCTGCGTGGCAGCTGGCTGGCCGTACGCCGCCTGGCGCGCTGCCACCCGTGGGCCGCCGGCGGCTACGACCCCGTGCCGGTCAAGCAGAGTCCTTCCCGCACCAATGCGGGCAACTCCCCCATCCAAGGAGCCTGAAACTCGTGGGAATCTTCGGCGACATCGGCCACTTCATCATGACGCCGCTGTACTACGCGATCTCCGTGGTGCTGGTCGGTTTCCACCAGGCCTTCAGCGCGATCGGGATGGACCCCAAGGGGGGCGCCGGCTGGGCGCTGTCGATCATCGGGTTGACCCTCGTGATCCGGGCCGCGCTGATCCCGCTGTTCGTCAAGCAGATCAAGTCCAGCCGGAACATGCAGCTGATCCAGCCCAAGGTCAAGGAGCTGCAGAAGAAGTACGGCCACGACCGGGAGAAGCTCGCCCAGGAGACGATGAAGCTGTACAAGGAGACGGGCACCAACCCGTTCGCCTCGTGCCTGCCGATCCTCCTGCAGATGCCGATCTTCCTCGCGCTGTTCCGCTTGCTCGACCACGCCGCCAAGAACGGCACCGGCAACGGCGTCCTGACCGACAGCATGGCCGAGGACTTCGGCAACGCGAAGCTGTTCGGAGTGGTCCCCATCTCCGACACGTTCCTGAACTCGCACGGCCACCTCAGCGTGCAGATCGTGGCGGCGATCCTGGTCGTCGCGATGACCGCCACCACGTTCACGACCCAGCGCCAGCTGATGAGCAAGAACATGCCGGCCGACGCCCTCAGCGGCCCCTACGCCCAGCAGCAGAAGATGCTGCTCTACGTGCTCCCTGTCGTCTTCGCGGTAGGCGGCATCGCCTTCCCCATCGGCGTGCTCCTGTACTGGACCACCTCGAACCTGTGGACGATGGGCCAGCAGTTCTACGTGATCCGCAACAACCCCGCTCCCGGCACGCCGGCCGCCAAGGCGAAGGAGGAGCGCGACGCCGCGAAGGCGGCGAAGCACGGTCACCCGGCGACACCGGCCTCGACGCCCGACGTGGTCGAGCCGGAGGCCGACCGGCGCCCGCAGCAGCGCCAGCAGCCGAAGCGACAGTCCCGAGAGCAGCGCAAGAAGTCCGGCGGAGCCCGGCCCACGGACAAGACCACCCCTGAGGGAGACCAGCAGTGAGCGAGAGCGGCACCGAGACCACCACCCAGCCTGACGCCGAGGTTTCCCCGGAGGCCGAGACGCCCGCAGCCGGCTCCGCCGAGCGGGTGCGCCAGCTCGAGCAGGAGGGCGACATCGCGGCGGACTACCTCGAGGAGCTCCTCGACATCGCCGACCTCGACGGCGACCTGGACATGGACGTTGAGGGCGACCGCGCGGCCGTCTCGATCGTGGGCGCGGAGCTGACCCAGCTGGTCGGCCGCGACGGCGAGGTCCTCGACGCGCTGCAGGAGCTCACCCGGCTCGCGGTGTACCGCGAGACCGGAGAGCGCTCCCGGCTGATGCTCGACATCTCCGGGTACCGCGCCCAGAAGCGCGAGGAGCTCGTGACCCTGGCCGAGGAGACGATCGCCCGGGTTCGCGAGTCCGGTGAGCCGGTCTCGCTCGACCCGATGACGCCGTTCGAGCGCAAGGTCGTCCACGACGCCGTCGCCGCGGCCGGGCTCTCCTCGGAGTCCGAGGGCGTGGAGCCGCGCCGCCACGTGGTGGTCCTGCCGAGCTGATCGATGGACGACGTTTCACGTGAAACCACACCCTCCGCGCCGGCCGTGGCGCGGAGGGTGTTTCCTTCTGCGCGGCTGTCGCTGGCCGAGCGGTACGCCGAGCTGCTCGCCACCGACGGGGTGGTCCGAGGCCTGATCGGCCCCCGCGAGGCGCCGCGGTTGTGGGACCGGCACCTGGTCAACTGCGCGCTCCTCGGCGAGCTGGTCCCGGACGACTCCACGGTGTGCGACATCGGTTCCGGGGCCGGGTTGCCGGGACTGGTGCTGGCCATCGCGCGGCCGGACCTGAGCATCACGCTGGTGGAGCCGCTGTTGCGGCGCACCACGTTCCTCGAGGAGGCGGTGGCCGACCTCGGGCTGGACAACGTCGAGGTGGTCCGGGGCCGGGCCGACGTGCTGCACGGACGTCGCGCGTTCGCCGTCGTCACCTCGCGGGCGGTCGCGCCGCTCGACCGGCTGCTCGGTTGGTCCATGCCCCTGGTGGAGCCGACCGGGGCCCTGGTCGCGATGAAGGGATCGTCGGTCCACGAGGAGATCGCGGCGGCGGCGCCGGTGCTCGAGGGGCTGGGTTGTGCCGAGCCCGAGGTGCGAATCCTGGGCGAAGGGATCGTCGATCCGCCCACGTATGCACTCCGGGTGGCCTGGGCGGATCCGGCGCAGGTATCTTTGCCGCTTGCCGAGGATCGAGGAGCCACGCGTGGATCCGCATCGGCTCGCAAGCGCGGATCCCGGGGCCGCCGCTCCCAGGGCCGCGGAACACACGGGAGGCGTTGATCGTGACGGAGCAGTCGCCGGCAGAAGCACGCGGCGCCCTGGGCTGGCCCACGGAGGGCTCACCAACGTTATCCACCGGTCTGGGTTGGCCCGCGGAGCGTAGTTCTCCACAGGAAGAGCCCAGTCATCCACAGGAACTGACGGAAGAGGATGACGTGGTTTCACGTGAAACACCGCCACCGAAGGCGTTCACGGTCCGCACCGCTGCCGACCTCGCGCTGGCGGACTCGGCGTTCACCGACGACGCGACGCCCCTGGCCCGGGCGGCGGAGCACACCGTGCTCGCCCGGCACGGCGCGCGGATGCGTCCGGCGCTCCCGCGACCGGAGGCCACCCGAGTCTTCGTCGTCGCCAACCAGAAGGGCGGCGTCGGCAAGACCACGTCGACCGTGAACGTGGCGGCGGCGCTGGCGCAGCTGGGGCAGCGGATCCTCGTGATCGACCTCGACCCGCAGGGGAACGCCTCCACGGCCCTCGGTGTCGAGCACCACCGCGGCGTCGCCTCGACCTACGACGCGCTGGTGGACGGCGTGCCGCTCGCGGAGGTCGTCAGCACCTGCCCCGAGGTGGACAACCTCGACGTGGTTCCCGCCACCATCGACCTCGCCGGTGCCGAGATCGAGCTGGTGAGCGTGGTGGCGCGCGAGAGCCGGCTGCACAAGGCGATCCAGGGACACCCGCGGGTCGGCACTGCCGCCGATGCGGGCGAGGAGCGCTACGACTACGTCTTCATCGACTGCCCGCCCTCGCTGGGCCTGCTCACGCTGAACGCCCTGGTGGCCGGTGCCGAGATGATGATCCCGATCCAGGCGGAGTACTACGCCCTCGAGGGCCTCGGGCAGCTCCTCGAGACCGTCGAGATGGTCAGGGCGCACCTCAACCCGCGGCTGAACGTCTCCACGATCCTGCTGACGATGTACGACGCGCGCACCCGGCTCGCTGCCGGCGTCGCCGACGAGGTGCGGGACCACTTCGGGGACCAGGTCATCAAGACCGCGATCCCGCGATCGGTGCGCGTGTCGGAGGCGCCGTCGTACGGGCAGACGGTCATGACCTACGATCCCGGCTCGCCGGGCGCGTTGTGCTACCTCGAAGCCGCCCGCGAACTCGCGACCAAGGGAGCCCCACGATGAACGCCAGCCGGCCACCGCAGCGACGAGGACTCGGGCGAGGTCTGGGATCGCTGATCCCCACCGCTCCCGCGACTCCGGTCGGTGTCCCGGGCGGGGCGGCCGACGGCACCTCGGCCGACGGCGGCGCCCCCACGGTGACCTCGTCCACGACGCAGGACGGCGAGCACGGCACCCTCGGCGGGAGCCAGGCCGGGGAGCAGGTCGTGCCGGAGTCCGGCCTCGCGCCGGTGGCCGGTGCCTACTTCGCCGAGGTGCCGCTGGAGCAGATCACGCCCAACCGGGTGCAGCCCCGCCAGGTCTTCGACGAGGAGGCGATGGCGGAGCTCGTCCACTCGATCCGCGAGGTCGGGCTGCTCCAGCCGGTGGTCGTGCGCCGGACCGGGGTGGAGGCCTACGAGCTGGTCATGGGTGAGCGCCGCTGGCGCGCCTCCCAGGAGGCCGGCCTGGAGACGATCCCGGCGATCGTCCGGGAGACCGACGACAACGACATGCTCCGGGACGCCCTCCTGGAGAACCTGCACCGCTCGCAGCTCAACCCGCTCGAGGAGGCGGCGGCCTACCAGCAGATGCTGGAGGACTTCGGCTGCACGCACGACGAGCTGGCGTCCCGGATCGGGCGGTCCCGACCCCAGATCAGCAACACCCTCCGGCTGCTCCGCCTCACGCCGGCCGTCCAGCGCCGCGTGGCCGCCGGGGTGCTCTCGGCCGGCCACGCGCGGGCGCTGCTGGGTGTCGAGGACCCCGACCTCCAGGACCGGCTCGCCCAGCGGGTCGTGGCCGAGGGCATCAGCGTGCGCGGTCTCGAGGAGATCGTGGCCATCGGTGGTCCGGACACCCCCGGTCCCCGGGCGACGCGGCGCAAGCCCACGGCCCCCGGCCTCACCGACCTGGCGGACCGGCTCTCCGACAGGTTCGAGACCCGGGTGAAGGTCGACCTCGGCCGCACCAAGGGCAAGATCACCGTGGAGTTCGCCTCCCTGGACGACCTGCAGCGCATCGTCGACGTGATGGACCCGCGGAACCGGAACGACAGGCCGATCTAGCGATTGACCGACTTGTCGGTTTGTCGACAAATTAACAACATGAACCCCACGCGCCGGGCTCAAGACATGTGCCCGCGAGAGG
>Ga0247818_10003019_pt1 | contig 10866 bp, 10 predicted proteins | sample 13C_Glucose_Day1_FD_192424 | JGI IMG/M metagenome (GOLD analysis project Ga0247818, IMG submission 192424) | Soil microbial communities from agricultural site in Penn Yan, New York, United States - 13C_Glucose_Day1 | ecosystem: Environmental > Terrestrial > Soil > Agricultural land | place...
AATAACAGACGATAAGCTCCCACTTTTACCCCAAAACGTCTTTGTAGTCATGGCCCGCAAACTACGATGCTTTGCGCCGCAAGAACAGGCTTTCGCTACAGAACCAGCCTCCCGCTCGCTCAAAGACCGCCTTCGCGAAACACCGCCCTAGGCAGGTCGGCGCTCCAACGAAAGCCTCGGGTACCAGGCGCTTTATTAAAGCTCTGCCGCCAACCGCGAACCCTGATTGATCGCCCGCTTGGCATCCAGCTCTGCCGCGACATCCGCGCCGCCGATCAGGTGCACCTTCTGCCCCGCCGCGACCAGACCTTCGTGCAATTCACGCAGCGGATCCTGCCCCGCGCAGATCACGATATTGTCCACCGCAAGCACTTGCGGCTCGCCGGTTTCGCCGATGCGGATGTGCAGGCCGTCTTCGTCGATCTTCAGGTATTCGACGCTGTTGAGCATCTGCACCTGCTTGTTCTTCAGACCGGTACGGTGAATCCAGCCGGTGGTCTTGCCCAGGCCGTCGCCGACCTTGGATTTCTTGCGTTGCAGCAGGAACACCTCGCGGGCCGGTGCATGGGGCTGCGCCTTGATACCGGCGACACCACCGCGCGCCTCGAGGTGCGTATCGATGCCCCACTCTTTCCAGAAAGCCTCGCGGTTCTGGCTGGTGGCCTCACCCTGGTGAACCAGGAACTCCGACACGTCAAAACCGATCCCACCGGCACCAATCACCGCAACACGCTTGCCCACTGGCTTGCGCTGCAGGATCACATCCAGGTAGCTCAGCACCTTGGCACTCTCCACGCCTGGAATCGCCGGCACTCGCGGCGCAATGCCGGTGGCCAGAATGATCTCGTCGTAACCGCCTTCGACCAGTTGCGCCACATTCACGCGGGTGTTCAGGCACACCTCGACGTTAGTGGTCTGCAATTTGCGGTTGAAGTAGCGAATGGTCTCAAAGAACTCTTCCTTGCCCGGCACCCGCTTGGCGATGTTGAACTGACCACCAATTTCGCTGGCCGAATCGAACAGCGTGACCTGGTGACCGCGCTCGGCGGCCACGGTCGCCGCAGACAGACCGGCAGGACCTGCGCCGACCACGGCGATTTTCTTCAACTGCTGTACCGGCAGATAATTGAGTTCGGTTTCATGGCAGGCACGCGGATTGACCAGGCAACTGGTCAGCTTGCCGCCAAAGGTGTGGTCCAGGCACGCCTGGTTGCAGCCGATGCAGGTGTTGATTTCATCAGCGCGGCCTTCAGCGGCCTTGTTGACGAAATCCGGGTCGGCGAGGAACGGCCGCGCCATGGAAACCATGTCGGCATCGCCCTCGGCGAGAATCTGCTCGGCCACTTCCGGAGTATTGATGCGGTTGGTGGTGATCAACGGAATGCTCACCGAACCCCGCAGCTTGGCCGTGACCTTGCTGAACGCCGCGCGCGGCACCTTGGTGGCGATGGTCGGGATCCGCGCTTCGTGCCAGCCGATACCGGTGTTGATGATGGTCGCACCGGCCTGCTCGATGGCCTTGGCCAACTGCACGATTTCTTCCCAGGTGCTGCCGCCTTCCACCAGATCGAGCATCGACAGGCGGAAAATGATGATGAAATTCGGGCCGACCGCTTCACGTACGCGACGGACGATTTCCACCGGCAGGCGCATACGGTTTTCGTAGCTGCCGCCCCAACGGTCGGTACGGTGGTTGGTGTGGGCCGCAAGGAACTGGTTAATGAAATAACCTTCGGAACCCATGATTTCCACACCGTCGTACTCGGCCTGTTGGGCCAGGGTCGAACAGGTGACGAAATCGCTGATCTGTTTCTCGATGCCTTCCTCGTCCAGCTCTTTTGGCTTGAACGGGTTGATCGGCGCCTGGATCGCACTTGGCGCAACCTGCTTCGGGCTGTAGGCATAACGCCCGGCGTGAAGGATCTGCATGCAGATCTTGCCGCCTGCCTCGTGCACCGCACGGGTGACGATGCGGTGCTTGAGCGCCTCTTCCTCGGTGGTCAGCTTGGCCGCACCGGAATACACGCCACCCTCGTCATTCGGGCCAATACCACCGGTTACCATCAGGCCGACACCACCCAGGGCGCGCTCGGCAAAGTACGCCGCCATGCGCTCGAAGCCACCCGGCTTCTCTTCAAGACCGGTGTGCATCGACCCCATCAGGGTGCGGTTACGCAGCGTGGTGAATCCCAGGTCCAGCGGAGCCAGCAGGTGCGGGTAATGAGCGGCGGTCATCGGTAACTCCACATCGAACGATCACGGAAAATGCGGGAGCTCTACGGCGCCCGTCAGTCATGTTCGACAGACTAAGAGTCGGGAGGCTGCCACTCAATGACCGGAAGTGACAAGTTAATGATCGAAATGCGCAGCAGTACGCGCCACTCCGGCGGGCCCGATGCCAGTGTCGGCTTATAGCAGCGGCCTTCCATACGCTGGTTTAGCTGGTCGGCAGGTGCGCGGGGCAATTTGCAATAGCCACAATTGCCTACAAGCCCCGCCTCACCGGACGGTAAGGCCAGGCAAGGGCTACGCTGATATCATTCAAACACTTACAAGCGAGATGGAAAAACATGAACCGTCAAAAAAAGCTGCAACAGTTGTTCAAGGCCAAGGCCAAAAAGGCCAGCGCCAAACTGGCACCGAAAAAGCCTAAATACATCAGCAAGGCTGACCGATTGAAACTGGCCGTTGAATCTCCTGACGCCTCGGTCAGTTCCCCTAGCGAAAATTGATCCAGTTCGGAACGCTCGAACTCATCGCCACACAACTCGCGTAACGTTTGCAGGCCTTGACGCTGGCGGGTTCCGGCGGCACGGAAACCAACACGGTAAATACCAGGAAAAACAGGATCAAAAACGGAACACAATAGGCGAGATGACTTTTTATTTTCATTGTCAGTGCTCTCATGGCCTGTGAATCGAAACTGCGTGGGCAGTCCCCTTTATAACGGCGCCTTCGCGTGACCGATGCAGATCTCTCGAAGGCGCCCTGTTGCCCTGTCAGCGCTCGTCCACCGTAATGAACTCGCGGCGCTGCGCCATGAACGCAGGCACGTCGTCCTCATTGGTGAAGAACTGCTCGTACCACTCACGCAGCTGATACACCGGGCCATCGGTTTCTGCCAATACCGGCTTGTCGATACGAATTTTGTGCTTCCAGATCACCACGTCCTGGTAGAACGAGTCACGGTTACCTTCGACATAGGCCCTGGCAACTTCCTGGTTCTGCTCTTCGGTCCATCCCGGCACTCGCTTGACCATGCAACCGAAGCGCAGGTCGAAACTGTTTGGCGTCACCGGCACGTGGCTGTTGAGCAGAATGGCGTGGATCCGCGCGTCGCCGAACATCGAACTGATATGCGTGAAGTGAGTGGCTGGCCCGTAGTAAGCCGATGGCGCAATCAGGTCGCCGCCCAGGCGCTCGGAGTCGCCATGGAAAATCTGATGGCCGATATGGCCTTCGAAGACGTTGGCGAAGTACTTGGTCGGCGTACCGTGCACCGGCCCGAAGTGCTGGGCATCCACCAGGTTATCGACCAACTCCCGTGGGTTGGTTTCGATGTGCATGGTGTCGATGTTCCAGTCATGAATCCAGTCCGGATCGTCCATCTCCGGCAGGTGTGGAATGACCACACCCTCTTTTGGCGCACGGCCCTCCGGGTTGTTCCAGACGAACAGCAGATTGTTTTCCTCGCAGGTCAACCAACTGCGGGTCTTGGCCTTGGGTGGAATGCGCTTGCAGTAAGGGATCTCCACGCATTTGCCACCGGTGTCGTACTTCCAGTGGTGGAACGGGCACACCAGCCTGTCGTTCTCGATGGTGCCCTGAGACAGGTCGGCGCCCATGTGCGGGCAATAGGCATCCAGAATGCTGATGTTGCCCTGGCTGTCGGCAAAAGCCACCAGGCGGGTGCCGAAGACTTCCAGGGTATGCGGCTTGCCATCACGGTAATCGCTCGCATTGCCCAGGCAGTGCCAGCCGCGCGCGTAACGGTGGGTACGCTGGGCGTTCTCGATGTTGATTTCAGCGAGTTTGGTCATTGTTATTGTTCCTCGAATGCAGCCTTGGGGGCAGGCAATGCCCCCAAGAAATACAGGGTGATCCCATGGCGAACATCATTAAGCAGTCGCGCAAGCAGATCATCGTTCAATTGGACTAGATCAAATGCGACCTACTCTCAATCGGCGCCCATGGCACAACGGGCGCCGTACTTGCCGGTTACTGGCCGAAACGCCGCGCGGCCTCGGGGCCAAAGTCGCGGGGGCTGAAGCCGGGTTTGTTCAACAGGTAACCGTTGCGCTGCTCATTGATCAGGTTGAACGCCAGGTAGCTGCCGGCATTGAGGTCGTAGTACAGGCCCACACCCGCCTGCTGACGCTGACTTTCGTAGGCGTAGAAGTAGTTGACCATCGAGGTGCGCCACAGCTCGCCCCGGTTGTCGTAGTTATCGGCGAGCATCGGGAACCAGGTGTCTTCGTCGACATACAACTTGCGTTTGCCATACAAGTGGCGATAGCCCGGCTTGAGTGTGCCTTCCAGTTCCCAGACCCGATGGCGCTCATAACGCATGGCCTCGGGGTTGATGTGGCCGGGGGTCAGCAGGTCGGCGTACTTGAGATTGCCTGCATGCAAGCGATAGGTGTTGTAGGGTATGTACATCTCGCGCTTGCCGACGATCTTCCAGTCGTAGCGCTGGCCGGAACCGTTGAACAGGCGCACTTCGTCCACGGTGATCGAGCCTCCGCTGCCGGGGAACGACATGTCGAAACCATAGCCTGGCGACTGGCGCACGCGACGGGTGCCCGGATCGTAACGCCAGGCCTGGCGCGGTTCGGTCTTGTCGTTCCAGAACTCAGTGCCTGTATTGATCTCACCCTTGTCCCGTTGTGGCAGCAGGGTTTCATTTAGATAGAACGACGAGTTGCCGATGGTTTCGCCAATCTTGCCAGGCTCCAGCGACGGTGCCAGGTTGCGCGAATGCACGCGGCCCCAGTTGATGTTGCCGTCCTTGAGCACATAGGCGTTATCGGAGACATATTCCTCGGTCCAGGCGCGCAAGGTAAAAGTCGAGGCGTTCTTCAACAGCTCCAGGCCGCTGCGCGGTACCGGGAACGGTGTACCGCCGGTTTTGCCGACCACCCCTTCGCCATCATCCACCAGACGTGCCACGCTGGCGTTCTCGCGAGTGGCCTGGCAAACCGCGTCGTTGTAACGGAAATCCCGATGCGAGGGATAGACCGGCATTTTGTAGGTGCCTGGGTACAGCTTGAACAGGGCTTTCTGGCCATCGGACAGGTAGGCGTCGTGTTTCGCGATGTTCTGCGCGGTGATCACAAACAGCGGTTTTTCGTCCGGGTACGGATCCACCGGATGGTTGCCTGTGCCCTTGAAATCAACGTGGGGTGGTGCACCCAGCCACTTGCCGCTGAAGGCCGGAATGCTGCCGTCGGCATTGCCGGCCTTTTCCGCACCCAGGCACGTCAAGTCGTTGCCCAGGCGCGGGATGTCCTCTGGTGCGGCATTCACCGTGCCCACGGCACAGCATCCCAACAACAAGGTCATGGCCCAGCCAGAGGCCTGATTACTGCCGGTCATTTTTATTCTCCTTGGATTCGACAACGGTTGCCCAGTATCGACAGGCCAGGAAGCCGGCAGCATCGTCCGCACGGACTAACGCATTTTACCGCAGCCACGCCTCACAGCCGGGCCCCGTCCTGCTGCGGCGCACCCAGCGCCACCACGCTGTTGAGCATGATCCGCACCAGCTCGGTCTGACGCCGCACGCCGGTCTTGGAAAAAATCGAACGCAGGTGCGCACGCGCGGTATTACGCCGGATGTTAAGCAGTTCCGAGGCTTCCTCCAGCGACAAGCCGTTGGCCAATTCCAGGGCCAGCGCGGTTTCCGCCGGGGTCAGGTTATACAGTTGCGACGTCAGCACCGTGCTCACCAGCGACTTGCTCACCGCATCGCGCACATACACCACCACCGTCGGCTTGCCGGTGCCTTCGAGCAGATCCCGGGAGGGAATCAACTCCACCACAACCCCCAGGCTGACCTGCCCTGAAGGACGGGAAATCGACGTCGCCTCGGCCAACTGCACGCCCTTGGCGGTGCCCTGCCTGGCACGCTGGAAGGCGTTGCGTACCAGGCGCGTCAACTCGCGATTGTCACTTGGGTAGGTCGCTTCCAGCCGCCCGCCCACCACCTTGAGGCCGTCCTGACTGGCGAGAATGTCCCGTGCCACGGGGTTGAGTTGCACCACGCTGCCGTTTTCATCGAGCACGATAGTCGCCACCGCGAGGCGGCTGATCGTCTGCGAATACAGACTGCCGAGGGACTCGCTGCGGTCGAGCAACGAATACATGTGCAAGGTCCGGCGCAGGTGCGGCAGCAACATGGCACACATGGCCCGCTCGGTGTCACCGAAAGCTGGTTGACCCCGGGGCCGATTGATCCGGAAACGCACCGTGCCGCCATCCGGCATGCGGATATCGGCACCGAGCATGTGGTAACAATCGTAGGGTTGGCAGTACAGCAGGTAAAACGCCGAACTGGCCCATTCGGCATCGCTGACCAGCTCATCGATGGTGAACACGGTGTCGGTGGGCAAGCCATCGAACAGGGTGGATTTGGCGTAGTAGGCGTAATGGTTGATCCCGCCCTGCCCCAGTTCGATATCACCGGCGACGACCATCGGTGACAGCAGCGGCTCATCCTGGACCCGCAGGATCAGAGTCACGAAATTGGCCTTGAACAAGCCGCGGATCTCGCGCAGCGAGTCGCTCAGGCAGCGGGTGTTCATCGCCGCTTCGTAGATGTTGCCGATGATCCGTTCGTATTCGGCCAGCTCCAGGCCCATTTGCGCCAGGACCTGTGCATTGGGCATACAACTTTGCATAACCATTCCCCAGCAGCGGGCCCGACCGGCGGGCCCCCATGGATTGAATCGAAACAGAGGCGGCGCCCCGCTCGTCTCACGGCAGCTCGAAAAGGCCGGCGGCGCCCATGCCGCCACCGATGCACATGGCGATCACTACATAACGCACGCCGCGCCGACGACCTTCGAGCAAGGCGTGACCAACCATCCGCGCGCCGGACATACCGAAGGGGTGCCCGATGGCAATCGCCCCGCCATTGACGTTCAGGCGTTCGGCCGGGATCTGCAGCGCGTCGCGGCAATGCAAGACCTGGCTGGCAAAGGCCTCGTTGATCTCCCACAGACCGATATCCGCCACCCCCAGGCCAAAGCGCTTGAGCAGTTTGGGAATGGCGATTACCGGGCCGATGCCCATTTCCTCAGGCGCGCAACCGCCCACGGCAATGCCGCGGTAGATGCCCAGTGGCGTCAACCCGCGACGCTTGGCCTCGGCTCGACTCATCAGCAGACTGGCCGCGGCACCGTCGGAGAACTGCGAGGCGTTGCCGGCGGTGACGAACTCGCCCTGCTCGATCCATTTGCCGTCCTTCCACACCGGCTTCAATCCCGCGAGGTCTTCCAGGCGCGTATTGGGCCGGTTGCACTCGTCACGCAAGACCTGCACGCGTTCATGGCCATTGGGCTGACCATCGGCGGCGAACAACAATTTGTCCACGCTCAGGCCGACGATTTCCTCGTCGAACAGACCGTCGCGCTGGGCGGCAGCGGTGCGCAGCTGGCTTTGCAGCGAGTATTCATCCTGGGCGGCGCGGCTGATGCCGTAGCGGCGCGAGACGATCTCGGCGGTTTCGATCATGGGGATGTAGGCGCTGGGCATCACCTGCAGAACGGCTTCGGATTGCGCGCGAAAGCTGTTTTTGTGTTTGGTCTGGGTCAGCGATAGCGACTCCACACCGCCGCCGATGGCGATGCTCATCTCGCCGGTCATGATGCCCTTGGCCGCGACGCCGATACTCATCAGTCCCGAGGCACACATCCGGTCCAGGGCCATGCCCGGCACGCTGTCCGGCAAACCGCCGGTGTAGGCACAGAGCCGTCCGATGTTATAGGCCTGGGTGCCCTGCTGGACCGCTGCGCCCATGATCACATCCTCGACGTCAGCAGGCTCGATACCAGCGCGCTCGACCACTGCGCGCACAACATGGCCGCCCAGCACCGGGGCTTCGGTATCGTTGAACGATCCGCGAAACGACTTGGCCAGCGCGGTACGGGCGGTGGCGACAATGACAACTTCATTCTGGTCCATGGGCAACTCACTCGGAAATAGGGTTGAAGGTGTAGCGGCTGATGGTGTCGATCACGCAGCCCGGGCGCGCCTGGCCCTCGACTTCCATGGTCATGCGCACGACCAGTTGCACGGCGTCGCCCAGAGTTTCGGCGCGGATGATCCGGCCACTGCCGCGCACCCGCGAATCGACCTTGACCGGTGCCGGGAAGCGCACCCGGTCGCTGCCATAGTTGACGCCCATGGCCATGTTTTCGATGTTCATCAACTGCGGCATGAACAGATTGGCCAGGGACTGCGTCAGGTAACCGTGGGCAATGCAGGCACCAAATGGACCGCTGGCGGCGCGTACCGGGTCGACATGAATCCACTGGTGATCACTGGTGGCTTGGGCAAACAGATCGATGCGGTGCTGGTCAATGGTCAGCCATTCGGTGTGGCCCAGGTCCAGGCCCTCGGCCGCAAGCAACGCCTGGGCACTACTGAAAACGTGACTCATGTGGCAATCCTCAAGCTTGCTGGGAACTGACGGACAGCACTTCGCCAACCATGTAGGAGGCGTAGTCGCTGGCCAGGAACATCATTACGTTGGCCACTTCCCAGACCTCGGCGGCGCGACCGAACGCCTCGCGCCCGGCCAGGCTCGCTAGCAGCTCTTCGCTGGAGGCTTTCTTGAGGAAATCGTGCAGGGCAATCGATGGCGACACGGCATTGATGCGCACGCCGAACTCGGCGGCTTCCAGGGCACTGCAACGGGTGAACGCCATCACCCCTGCCTTGGCGGCGGCATAGTGAGCTTGCTCTTTCTGTGCCCGCCAACCGAGCACCGAGGCGTTGTTGACGATGGCCCCGGCGCCACGACGCTGCATGTGCGGCAACATCGCCCGGGTCATGCGGAAGGTGCCGGTCAAGGTCACATCCAGCACCCGCAACCACTCTTCGTCGCTCATATCCATAACGCGCTTCTGGCCACCCAGGCCGGCGTTGTTGATCAACACATCGACCCCGCCCAGGGCCTCTTCGGCAGCAGCCACCAAGGCCTGGACTTCGTCTTCGATAGTCACATTGCACACCTGGCCATAAATCGCCTGCAAGCCAGTCTCGGCCTTGAGACGCTCCACTGCCTCCTCCAGCCGCCGCGCATGCACATCAGAAATCATCAGTGCCCGACAGCCTTCCTCGGCACTGCGGCGGGCCGCCGAATAACCGATACCGGCACCGGCAGCAGCGGTAATCAACACTGATTTTCCAGCCAGCAATTGATGACCGGGAACATAAGGGGGGGCTTGTTTCACAGCGTCTACCTCCGAAGAAATCAATACGCTGCATTTGTACGGAGAGGGCGTTGCGGGCGCATCGTCAAAATGGGGTATGGCGGCGGCAGGATGCTGCAAAAAAAATTGACTGTTGCAGGAGCGAGCCTTCTCGCGATAGACCTGAAGACGACGCGTTTATCCACAAACACGCGTTATCGCTAACGTCCATGTCGAGCAGGTTCGCTCCAACAGGGGGGGGCTCAACTCCCCCAGACTTTCTGCGCCTTTGGCGCTTCGGCGAGAATGGCGTCCACTGCCGCGCCGATTTCATCGACCTGCCACAACGCGCCTTTGTCGCGAGTGACCCCGGTGCGCCAGCCGTCACCGAGGGAGATTCGCCCGCCCTGGCTTTCGAAGATCTGGCCGCTGATGTGCGCCGATGCAGGGCTACCCAGCCACACGACCAGCGGCGCGACGTTCTCCGCTGCCCAGGCGTCGAAGCTGCCGTCATCGGGTTTTTTCACCACGTCGGGCATGGCGCTCTCGGTCATCGAAGTGCGTGCGGCCGGTGCCAGCGCGTTGGCAGTAACGCCGTAGCGGGCCAATTCCGCTGCTTGCACCAGGGTCAGGGAGGCGATACCGCCCTTTGCCGCCGAATAATTGGACTGCCCCACCGAGCCCTGCAGGCCGGCGCCGGAGCTGGTGTTGATGATCCGCGCGTCGACCGGCGTACCGGCCTTGGCCAGATCGCGCCAGCGACGACCAAGGATATTGGCCAGGCAGTAGTGACCCTTGAGGTGGACGCGCATGACCATGTCCCAGTCTTCTTCACTGAGGCTGATAAACATGCGGTCGCGCAACACCCCGGCGTTGTTGATCAGCACATGCACTTCACCGAACGCTGCCAATGCCGCATCGACAATACCCTGCGCAGTGGCCAGGGTGGTGATGTCGTCACTGTTGGCAATCGCCTGCCCACCGTTGACGCGGATCTCCCCCGCCACGTCTTCTGCAGCCTCGGCGCGAATATCGTTGACCACGACATTGGCCCCTTGGGCGGCGAACGCCAGGGCGTAGGCGCGACCGAGGCCACCGCCGGCCCCGGTGATGATCACGGTGCGGTCTGCACAGATAGCCATGTTTGACTCCTTGATAAATAGCTGGCCGCGCGCCGGAAGCGGCGGCCGCAAAAAAAATTACAAGCGTTCGATGATGGTCACGTTGGCCTGGCCGCCGCCTTCACACATGGTTTGCAAGCCATAGCGGCCACCGCTGCATTCCAGTTCGTTGAGCAGCGTGGTCATCAGTCGTGCGCCGGTCGCGCCCAACGGATGGCCGAGGGCAATCGCACCGCCATTGACGTTAGTGCGCGCAGGGTCGTAATCCAGCTCCTTGGCCCAGGCCATGACCACCGAGGCAAAGGCTTCGTTGATCTCCACGCGGTCGA
>Ga0247818_10003020_pt1 | contig 10863 bp, 7 predicted proteins | sample 13C_Glucose_Day1_FD_192424 | JGI IMG/M metagenome (GOLD analysis project Ga0247818, IMG submission 192424) | Soil microbial communities from agricultural site in Penn Yan, New York, United States - 13C_Glucose_Day1 | ecosystem: Environmental > Terrestrial > Soil > Agricultural land | place: USA...
AGGAGTTGCGGGCGCGGTACGCGCGGTGGGAGGCGGGGGCGCCCGAGCCGGGGACCGACTGGTGCAACTGGGTGCTCCGTCGCCGGGCGGACGGGCGGCTCGTCGGGACCGTGCAGGCGACCGTGGCCGGGGACACGGCCGAGGTCGCCTGGGTGGTCGGGACCGCCTGGCAGGGGCGGGGGTACGCCTCCGAGGCGGCGGGAGCGCTCGTCGGGTGGCTGCGGGAGCGGGTGCGCACCGTCGTCGCGCACGTGCACCCCGGCCACGCCGCCTCCGCGGCCGTCGCCCGCGCGGCCGGGCTCGTGCCCACGGCCGAGGTCCAGGACGGGGAGGTGCGGTGGGTGGCCCCGGCGTCGCGGCGGGTGCGGGTGGCCTGTTTCCACTGCGGTCAGGACTGGTTGCGGGCGCACCGGGACGGGAAGAGCGGCGAGGTCTTCTTCCTGTGCCCGGAGTGCGAGTCGCTGTGGACGGCGGGTCAGGACACCCGCGCCGCGACGGAGCTGCACCTCACCGCGTTCCTGGAGTCCCGGGGGACGAGCCGGGAGCGGGTGACGGAGGAGGGGTGAGCCGTGCCGTCCCCGGCGGGGGGGGTGTGATCGGGGCCGGCAGGCGGCAGGCGGCGGCAGGCAGGCAGGCAGTCGGCAGTTGGCGGTCGGCCGGGGAACGGCGAAGGGCCCGGGATCCGCGAGGAGCGGATCCCGGGCCCTTCAGCCGTGCGTCGGGGTCAGCGCGCCGCGTCCGGGTGGACCGACTCGGTCACCGGGCGCTCGTCGGCGGCCTTCTTCTCGACCGGCTTGCGGAGCTGGATGTTCAGCTCGCGCAGGCGGGACTCGTCCAGCTCGGTGGGGGCGCCCATCAGGAGGTCCTGGGCGTTGCCGTTGAGCGGGAAGGCGATGGTCTCGCGGATGTTGGGCTCGTCGGCGAGGAGCATGACGATGCGGTCGACGCCGGGGGCGATGCCGCCGTGCGGCGGGGCGCCGTACTCGAAGGCGCGGAGCATGCCGGCGAACTCGGTCTCGACGGTCTCGCGGCTGTAGCCGGCGATCTCGAAGGCCTTGAACATGATCTCGGGCTCGTGGTTCCGGATGGCGCCGGAGGAGAGCTCGATGCCGTTGCAGACGATGTCGTACTGCCAGCCGAGGACGTCCAGCGGGTCCTTGGTCTCCAGGGCCTCCAGGCCGCCCTGGGGCATGGAGAAGGGGTTGTGCGAGAAGTCGATCTTGCCGGTCTCCTCGTCCTTCTCGTACATCGGGAAGTCGACGATCCACGCGAAGCGGAAGACGTTCTCCTCGAACTGGCCGGCGCGCTTGGCGGCCTCGACCCGGACCGGGCCCATGATCTTCGAGACCTCGTCGAACTCGCCCGCGCCGAAGAAGATCGCGTGGCCGGGCTCCAGACCGAGGCGCTCGGTGAGGACCTTGACGTTCTCCTCGGTGAGGAACTTGGCGATCGGGCCGGTGAGGGCGTGACCCTCGCCGACGCGGACCCAGGCCAGGCCCTTCGCGCCGAGGGAGACGGCGAAGTCGCCGAGCTGGTCGAAGAACTTGCGCGGCTGGTCGCCCGTGTTCGGGACGGCCAGGGCGCGGACGTGCTTGCCCGCGAACGCCTTGAACTCCGACGCCTCGAACACGTCGGAGATGTCGACGAGTTCGAGGGAGGTGCGCAGGTCCGGCTTGTCGTTGCCGTACTTCAGCATCGACTCGCGGAACGGGATGCGCGGGAACGGCGAGGTGACGTGGCGGCCGCCGCCGAACTCCTCGAAGAGCTCGGTCATGAGCTTCTCGATCGGCTGGAAGACGTCCTCCTGCTCGACGAACGACATCTCGACGTCGAGCTGGTAGAACTCGCCGGGCGAGCGGTCGGCGCGGGCGTCCTCGTCGCGGAAGCAGGGCGCGATCTGGAAGTAGCGGTCGAAGCCCGAGATCATCAGCAGCTGCTTGAACTGCTGCGGGGCCTGCGGCAGCGCGTAGAACTTGCCCGGGTTGAGGCGGGACGGGACGACGAAGTCGCGGGCGCCCTCGGGGGAGGTCGCGGCGAGGATCGGGGTCGCCATCTCGTTGAAGCCGAGGGCCACCATCTTGGAGCGGATGGAGGCGATGACGGCGGACCGCAGCATGATGTTGCGGTGCATGCGCTCGCGGCGCAGGTCGAGGAAGCGGTACTCCAGGCGCCGCTCCTCGTTGACGCCGTCGTCGGCGTTGATGGTGAAGGGGATCTGCTTGGCGGCGCCGAGGACCTCGACCTCCGCGGCCTCGATCTCGATCTCGCCGGTGGCGAGCTCGGGGTTCACGTTGTCGGCGCCGCGCGAGACGACCTTGCCGTCGACGCGGACGACCGTCTCCTTGGTCAGCTTGTCGAGGACCTCGGCCGCCGGGGTGCCGGGGCGGGCGACGAGCTGCGTGATGCCGTAGTGGTCGCGCAGATCGATGAAGAGGATGCCGCCCAGGTCGCGCCGATTGTGCAGCCAGCCGCTCAGCCGGACGTCGGTGCCGACGTCAGAGGCGCGGAGCTCGCCGCAGGTGTGGGACCTGTACCGATGCATCGTCGTTCATCCAGTCTTCGGGATCGGAGAGTAGTGGGCCTCGGCAGGGCCAAGGCCATCCCAGCCTACCGGCCGGCCCAAGATCGCGATTCGATTACCGTCGGCGGCACCCGGCGGGGGCACGGTGGCGACCCGGTGTCCGATATTCATAAAGTGGGGCAATGCGCACCGAGGACGTCCTGGCCGCGATCGCCACGGGCCTGTGGCGATGGGACAACGCTTCCGGGATCGTCTCGCTCGACGCCGAGGCCGCCCGGCTGCTCGGGCTGCCCGCCGAGCCGGTGCGGCTCAGCGAGGCGGCGGTGCGGTCCCGCTTCCATCCGGTGGACTGGAACGAGATCGACGGCGTGGTCAACCTGGCGGTCGCCGAGGGGACGCTCGCCGAGGCCCGGCAGCGGATCATGGACGATCGGGGCCGGGTGGTCCGGACGGTACGGAGCCGGTCCAAGCCGCTGATCGACGGCGGCGACTACCAGCTGGTCGGCACGCTCCAGGAGGTGGCGGAGCCGCAGCCGGGGACGGCCGGTCCGCACACCCCGATCACCGGCGACTGGCGGCGCTCGCGCGAGGCGTTCCTGCTGGACGCGGGGCGGGCGCTGGCGGAGGCGCGGTCGACGGCCGAGGTGCTGCGGGTGGCGGCCTCGCTGTCGATGCCGGGCTTCTCGCCGGACGGCCTCGCGGTCTTCGGGATGTCCGGCGAGCGGCTGACCGTGATCGGGCACCACGGGCAGCGGGACGGCGACGAGGGCCCCTTCACCTCGATGTCGCTGGCGACGGACTACCCGGCGGCGGAGGTGGTGCGGACCGGGCGGGCGATCTACCTGCCGTCCCCGGAGGAGTACCGGCGCCGCTTCCCGATGACGTGGCCGCTGGCGGAGCCCTTCGAGCGCCGGTCGTGGGCCTTCGTGCCGCTGGTGGTGGCCGGGCGGACGATGGGCGCCTGGATGGCCGCCTTCAAACACCAGGTGGCGTTCACGCCGGACGAGCGGTCGGTGCTCACGACGGTGGCCCGGATGCTGGCCCAGGCGCTGGCCCGCGCCGGGGTCGCGGAGTCGGAGCGCGAACTGTCGCTGGGGCTCCAGCGCACGATGATGCCGGTGCTCGGCCCCGGGATCCCCGGGATCCAGGTGGCGGCGCGGTACGTGCCGACCGGCGGCGGACTCCAGGTGGGCGGCGACTGGTACGACATGATCCGGCTGCCCGGTGGGACGGACGGCTCGACCGGCGGCGGCGCGGGCCGGATCGCGCTCGTCATCGGCGACGTCCAGGGCCACGACGTGCGGGCGGCGGCCCTGATGGGACAGCTGCGGATCGCGCTGCGGGCGTACGCCTCCGAGGGCCACCGGCCGGACGCGGTGCTGTCCCGGGCCTCGCGGTTCCTGTACGGGGTGAACGACGGGTACGAGGGCGGCGACGGCGTCGACGGGACGGGGGCGGGGGCTCCGGGAGGCGGCCCGCGCTTCGCGACCTGCCTGTACCTGGAGGTGGACCTGGAGACGGGCACGGTGGACATCGCCCGCGCGGGCCACCCGGACCCGGCGGTGCGGATGGTCGACGGGACGGTCCTGCTGCGGCCGACGGCCGGCGGACTGCCGCTCGGCATCGACGCCGACACCGACTACCCGACCACCCGGCTGACGCTGGAGCCCGGCGAGACGCTGATGATCTGCACCGACGGGCTCCTGGAGACCGGCGGGCACGACCTCGACACCGGCTGGGAGCGGGCCAAGCGGCTCCTGGAGCAGCACCGGGGCGACGACCTGGAGGAGCTGGCCGACACCCTCGTGGACGCCGTCCACGGGCCCGGCTCCCACCACACCACCGGGCCGCTCGCCGACCGGCGCGAGGACGACATCGCCGTCCTGCTGCTCTCCCGCCGGCCGGCCACGACGGTACGGGAGACCCCGCGCCGCACCCTGATGACGATCGCCCAGGCCGAGCCGGAGCGGATCGCGGAGGCGCGCGAGCAGGTGCGGCAGCTGCTGCACGACTGGGCCGACGGGGACCAGCTGGACTCGGCGGTCCTGATGGTCTCCGAGATGGTCACGAACGTGCTGGTCCACACGGACGGCGACGCGCTGCTGACCGCGGAGGTCGCCTGCGGCGCGAAGGGCCGCCGACTGCGCGTCGAGGTCTCCGACGCGAGCGACGAGCTGCCGCACAAGCGGCAGCCGGGCGAGATGGCGTCCAGCGGACGCGGCCTGGTGCTGATGGAGATGCTGGCCGACGCGTGGGGCGTCGAGCCGCGCGGCGAGGGCAAGACGATCTGGTTCGAACTGACGGAGCCGACGGGCCCGGAGGGGTGCTGCGCCTGACGCCCCCGCCCGGCGCACGCGCGCGTGGCCCGGGCGGAACCGGCGGAGCCCGTACGCCCTCCGACGCCCGCTTCGGAGCCCGGTACGCCCCCGGCGGAGCCCTCACGCCCCCTGGCGGAGCCCGTACACCCTCCGGCGCGCGCCGTTCGCCCGTACGGCGGAGACTGGTGGGGTACGGCCGCCGGGGGGAGCACGGAGTGCGCCATGGACATCCACAAGGTCGGCAGTGACACCACCGTCCTGGCAGACAGCCTGGAAGTGCCGGGGATCGGCCACATGCCGGTGAACGCCTATGTCGTCACGGCCGCCGAACCCGTCGTCGTCGACACCGGCCTCTCCCTCGACGACCGGGACTTCCTCGCCGCGCTCGGCGGGGTGATCGACCCGGCGGAGGTGCGCTGGATCTGGCTCACCCACCCGGACAAGGACCACACGGGCGGGATCTTCGACCTGCTGGAGGCCGCCCCGGACGCGCGCGTGGTGACGACGTTCCTGGGCGCCGGGGAGATGACGACCGAGCGGGCGCTGCCGATGGACCGGGTGTACTTCCTCAATCCGGGGCAGTCCCTGGACTGCGGCGACCGCGCCCTGCACGCCTTCCGACCGCCGCTCTTCGACAATCCGGCGACCGTCGGCTTCTACGACGACCGGACCCGGATCTGCTTCAGTTCGGACTGCTTCGGCGGCCCCATGCCGACCGCCGAGATCGCCGAGAGCGGGCACGCGAGCGACCTGAAGCCGGAGGACCTGGCGGCCACGCAGACGATGTGGGCGACGATCGACAGCCCGTGGGTGCACCTGGTGGACGCGGAGAAGTACCGGGCGACCCTGGAGGAGATGCGGGCGATGGACCCGGAGATCGTGCTCTGCACCCATCTGCCGCCCGCCGTGCGGATGACGGACCGGATGCTGGCGACGCTGGCGGCGGTGCCGGACTCCGACCCCTTCGTCGGCCCGGACCAGGCGGCCCTGGAGGCCATGCTGAGGTCCTTCGAGCCGGGCGCGGCGGTCTAGGGCGTTTCATCCGGGGCCGGCGGCCGGGCGGAGCCGTACCGGGCGCGGAGTTCGCCGAGCACTCCGGTGGCGGCGGCCGTCAGGGGGACGGCGAGGAGCATGCCGAGGACGCCGGCCACGGAGGCGCCGGCGGTGATCGCCAGCATGACGGCGGCCGGGTGCATCTGGACGGTGCGGCTCTGGACCATGGGCTGGAGGACGTTGCCCTCGATGACCTGGACGGCGAGGACGACGCCGAGCACCCACAGGGCGATGACGAAGCCGCGGTCGGCGAGGGCGACGAGGACGGCGACCGCGCCGGAGAGGAAGGCGCCCAGGTACGGGATGTAGGCGGTGACGAAGACGAGCGCGGCGAGTCCGACGGCGCCGGGCACCTGGAGGACGAGCAGGCCGACGCCGATGAGGACGGCGTCGACGAGGGCGACGAGCGTGGTGCCGCGCATGAAGCCCTCGACGGCCTCGAAGGCGCGCCGGGCCATGGCCTCGGCGGTGTCGCCGGTGCCGGCCGGGACGAGGGAGCGCAGGGAGCCGGCGGCGCGGTCGGAGTCGCGGAGGAAGAAGAAGATCAGGAGGAGGGCGAGGACGGCGGTGGCGAGCATCTGCCCGACCACGCTGAGTCCGGAGATCACGCCGGAGGCGGCGGTCCCGCCGAACTTCTCCAGCAGGGTCCTGGCGTTCTCGGCGAGGTCCTCCAGCGAGGTCCCGGCGGCCCCGAAGTGCTCGGCGATGTCGACGGCGGCCTGCCGCAGCGAGGCGAGGATCTGGTCCCCGGTCTCGATCAGCGCGGCGACCACGATGTACGTGGCTCCGCCGACGACCACGACCACGGCGAGGACGGTGACGGCGGCGGCGAGGGACTTGCTCACCTTCATCCGCAGCAGCCGCCGGTAGAGCGGTCCGAGCAGCGCGGTGCCGAGGATGGCGAGCAGCACCGGGGTCACGGCGGCCTTGAAGACGACGCAGAGCCAGATGAAGACGGCGGCGACGGCCGCGACGAGCAGCACGACGCCGCACCAGGCGGCGAGCTTCCGGGCGGGTTCGGGAAGCAGGGGGGTTCGGCTCGTCTCCACCCGCCCATAAGATCACATCAATAGAAGGAAAACGCGGACATGACGGGCCGTCCGGGCGACGGTCCGTCACGTCCTCGCGTTCCCGCGCTCAGGCGTTCCCGCGTTCCCGCTACTCGCCCATCCCGTGGACCGCCGGGATGGTGCCGAGGCGGCCCGCCTGGAAGTCCTCGAAGGCCTGGCGGAGTTCGGCCTGGGTGTTCATCACGAAGGGGCCGTAGTGGGCCATGGGCTCGCGGATCGGGCGACCGCCGAGGAGGACGACCTCCAGGTCCGGCGTGTGCGAGTCCTGCTTCTCGTCGGCGCGGACGGTCAGCGCGCCGCCCTGGCCGAAGACGGCGGTCTGGCCGAGGTGGATCGGGCGGTGCTCGGCGCCGACGGTGCCGCGCCCGGCCATGACGTAGGCGAGGCCGTTGAAGTCCTCGCGCCAGGGCAGGGTGATCTCGGCGCCGGGGCGCAGGGTGGCGTGGATCATCGTGATCGGGGTGTGGGTGATGCCGGGGCCCTGGTGGCCGTCGAGCTCGCCGGCGATGACGCGGAGCAGCGCGCCGCCGTCGGGGGAGGTGAGGAGCTGGACCTGGCCGCCGCGGATGTCCTGGTAGCGGGGGGCCATCATCTTGTCGCTCGCGGGCAGGTTGACCCACAGCTGGAGGCCGTGGAAGAGGCCGCCGGACACGACGAGGGACTCCGGCGGGGCCTCGATGTGGAGGAGGCCGGAGCCGGCGGTCATCCACTGGGTGTCGCCGTTGGTGATGGTGCCGCCGCCGCCGTTGGAGTCCTGGTGGTCGAAGGTGCCGTCGACGATGTAGGTGACGGTCTCGAAGCCGCGGTGGGGGTGCCAGGGGGTGCCCTTGGGCTCGCCCGGCGCGTACTCCACCTCGCCCATCTGGTCCATCATGATGAACGGGTCGAGGTACTGGTAGTTGATCCCCGCGAACGCCCGGCGGACCGGGAAGCCCTCGCCCTCGAAGCCCTGGGGGGCCGTGGTGACGGCGAGCACGGGGCGCGGGGTGGCGTCGGCCGGGGCGACGACGCGCGGCAGGGTGAGCGGGTTCTCGACAGTCACGGCGGGCATGGCGGGACCTCCTTCGTACGGCCTGAGGGCTCGGTGGCCTTCGCGGCCTGTCCTCGTACCCTCACTTTAGTTGAATTCTGAACTTCTTGCCACCTGGAACGCGGAACGCCCGGGAGGAATTCCTCCCGGGCGCCCCCGTACACGTCCAGACTCCGTCAGCCGTACATCCGCCGCATCGCGAAGTCCACCATCTGCTCCACGGCCTTCGCGTCGAAGACCATCCGGTGGTCGCCCTCCATGTCGAGCACGAAGCCGTAGCCGGTCGGGAGGAGGTCGATCACCTCGGCGCCGGTGATCACGAAGTACTTCGACTCCTTGCCCGCGTACCGCCGCAGCTCCTTGAGCGTGCTGAACATCGGGATCACCGGCTGCTGGGTGTTGTGCAGGGCGAGGAAGCCGGGGTTGTCGCCGCGCGGGCAGTAGACCTTCGAGGTCGCGAAGATCTGCTGGAAGTCCTCGGCCGCCAGGGTGCCGGTGGTGAAGGCGCGTACGGCGTCGGCGAGCGAGGGCGGCGAGGGCTCGGGATACAGCGGGGCCTGCTGCTGACCGTACCCGCCGGGAACCCCGCCCTGCATGCCGTTCGGCATCCCGCCCTGCATGCCCCCGGGCATCCCGTACTGCTGCTGCGCACCCGGATTCTGCTCGTAGCCGTACATGGGCCCTGAGCCTACTGCGTCACAGATCGCCCGGTAGGGGTTGCTCTTATTACCGGTGGGTAGCATCATCGGAGAGAAGAGTGCGCTACCCGTGAGTAGGAAGCGGGTCGCCCTCGGTACGAGGAACCCTCCCCGATCTTTACGGAGCCGTCGCCATGGGGCACTACAAGTCGAATCTCCGCGACATCGAGTTCAACCTCTTCGAGGTGCTCGGCCGCGACAAGGTGTACGGCACCGGTCCGTTCGAGGAGATGGACGTCGACACCGCCAAGAGCATCCTCGACGAGATCCGCCGCCTCGCCGAGAACGAGCTGGCCGACTCCTTCGCCGACGCCGACCGCAACCCGCCGGTCTTCGACCCGGAGACCAACACCGCCCCGGTCCCGGCCACCTTCAAGGCCAGCTACAACGCCTTCATGGAGTCCGAGTACTGGCGCCTCGGCATCCCCGAGGAGATCGGCGGCACCGTCTCCCCGCGCTCCCTGATCTGGGCCTACGCGGAGCTGCTCCTCGGCTCCAACCCGGCCATCTGGATGTACTCCTCCGGCCCCGCCTTCGCCGGCATCCTCTACACCGAGGGCAACGAGCAGCAGAAGAAGGCCGCCCAGATCGCCGTCGAGCGCCGCTGGGGCTCCACCATGGTCCTCACCGAGCCCGACGCCGGCTCGGACGTCGGCGCCGGCCGCACCAAGGCCGTCCAGCAGGAGGACGGCTCCTGGCACATCGAGGGCGTCAAGCGCTTCATCACGTCCGGTGAGCACGACATGGAGGAGAACATCCTCCACTACGTCCTCGCCCGCCCCGAGGGCGCCGGCCCCGGCACCAAGGGCCTGAGCCTCTTCCTCGTCCCGAAGTACGAGTTCGACTGGGAGACCGGCGAGCTCGGCGCCCGCAACGGCGCCTACGCCACCAACGTCGAGCACAAGATGGGCCTCAAGGCGTCCAACACGTGCGAGATGACCTTCGGCGACAAGCACCCCGCCAAGGGCTGGCTCATCGGCGACAAGCACGACGGCATCCGCCAGATGTTCCTCATCATCGAGTTCGCCCGCATGATGGTCGGCACGAAGGCGATCTCCACCCTCTCCACGGGCTACCTCAACGCCCTGGAGTACGCCAAGGAGCGCGTCCAGGGCACCGACCTGGCCGACTTCATGGACAAGGCCGCGCCCAAGGTCACCATCACCCACCACCCCGACGTCCGCCGCTCGCTGATGACGCAGAAGGCGTACGCCGAGGGCATGCGCTCCCTCGTCCTCTACACGGCCACCGTGCAGGACGCGATCCAGCTCAAGGAGGCGGCGGGCGAGGACGCGAAGGCGCTCCACGGCCTCAACGACCTGCTCCTCCCGATCGTGAAGGGCTACGGCTCCGAGAAGGGCTACGAGCAGCTCGCGCAGTCGCTCCAGACCTTCGGCGGCTCCGGCTTCCTCCAGGAGTACCCGATCGAGCAGTACATCCGGGACTCCAAGATCGACACCCTCTACGAGGGCACCACCGCCATCCAGGGCCAGGACTTCTTCTTCCGGAAGATCGTCCGCGACCAGGGCGCCGCGCTGAACACCCTCTCCGAGGAGATCAAGAAGTTCCTCGCGGTCGGCACCGGCGGCGAGGAGCTGGCCGGCGCCCGCGACGCGCTCGCCAAGGCGGCCGTCGACCTGGAGGCGATCGTCGGCAAGATGATCACCGACCTCACCGCCACCGGCGAGGACGTCAAGAACATCTACAAGGTCGGTCTCAACACCACCCGCCTGCTCATGGTCTCCGGCGACGTCGTCGTCGGCTACCTGCTGCTGCGCGGTGCCGCCGTCGCCGCGGAGAAGCTGGCCGCGGGCGCCTCCGGCAAGGATGTCGCCTTCTACCAGGGCAAGATCGCCGCCGCGAAGTTCTTCGCCGCGAACGTCCTGCCCGGCGTCTCCACCGAGCGCCTCCTCGCCGACGGCGTGGACCGCGGCCTGATGGACCTGGACGAGGCCGCGTTCTAACCGACGCGCCTGGTCCATACCGGAACGGCCCGTCCCCGGGGAGGGGGGCGGGCCGTTCCCCCTTTTCCGGCGGGCTCCGTTCGCACCCGGGGTTCTCCCGGCGGGCTCTGCTCGTTCCCGGGGTTCTCCCGGCAGACTCCGCTCACACCCCCCCCGGGGTTCTCTCGGCAGGCTCCGCCCGTCCCCGGGGTCTCCCGGCGGGCTCCGCC
>Ga0247818_10003023_pt1 | contig 10854 bp, 8 predicted proteins | sample 13C_Glucose_Day1_FD_192424 | JGI IMG/M metagenome (GOLD analysis project Ga0247818, IMG submission 192424) | Soil microbial communities from agricultural site in Penn Yan, New York, United States - 13C_Glucose_Day1 | ecosystem: Environmental > Terrestrial > Soil > Agricultural land | place: USA...
CCCTACTGGGGCTGGCGTTCCTGCTGGTCCCGCTGCTCGCCCTCCTCCTCCGCGCACCGTGGCGCGACCTGCCCGGTCAGCTCACCAGCCCCGCGGTGTGGGAGGCGCTGCGCCTGTCGCTGTTCTGCGCCACGACGGCGACCGCGCTGAGCATGGTCGTCGGCGTGCCGCTGGCCTGGCTGCTGGCGCGCACCGAGTTCCCCGGCCGCGGCCTGGTCCGCGCCCTGGTCACGCTCCCGCTCGTGCTGCCCCCGGTGGTGGGCGGTGTCGCCCTGCTGCTCGCCCTGGGCCGCAACGGTGTCGTGGGCCAGTGGCTGGACGCCTGGTTCGGTGTCACGCTGCCGTTCACCACGACGGGCGTCGTCCTGGCCGAGACGTTCGTGGCGATGCCGTTCCTCGTCATCAGCGTCGAGGGCACGCTGCGGGCGGCCGACCCGCGGTACGAGGAGGCGGCCACCACCCTGGGCGCCTCCCGCTTCACCGCGTTCCGCCGGGTGACGCTGCCGCTCATCGCCCCGGGCATCGCCGCCGGCGCCGTGCTCGCCTGGGCCCGCGCCCTCGGGGAGTTCGGCGCGACGATCACCTTCGCCGGCAACTTCCCCGGCCGCACCCAGACCATGCCGCTCGCGGTCTACCTCGCCCTGCAGAACGACCCGGCCGCCGCGATCGCGCTCAGTCTGGTGCTGCTGGCGGTGTCCATCGCCGTACTGGCCGGGCTGCGGGACCGCTGGATGAGGACCGCCTGACACCATGCCGAAGAAGCCCGAGCACCTGTCCGACCCGGCCGGCGCCCCCGCCGCAACCGCCGCCCAGGGCCTGGACGCGCGCCTCGTCGTCGACCGCGAAGCGTTCCGCCTGGACATCGCGCTGAGGGCCGCGCCCGGTGAGGTCGTCGCCCTGCTGGGTCCGAACGGCGCCGGCAAGACCACCGCGCTGCGCGCCCTCGCGGGCCTCGCCCCGCTCACCGCCGGCCATCTGCGGCTGGACGGCGCCGATCTGCGCCGTACGCCGCCCGAGTCGCGCCCGGTCGGTGTCGTCTTCCAGGACTATCTGCTCTTCCCGCATCTGACCGCCCTCGACAACGTGGCCTTCGGGCCGCGCTGCCGGGGCGCCGGCAAGGCCGAGGCTCGCGCGCAGGCCGCCGAGTGGCTGGACCGCATGGGCCTGGCCGGACACGCGGGCGCCAGGCCCCGGCGGCTCTCCGGCGGCCAGGCGCAGCGCGTGGCCGTCGCCCGCGCCCTCGCCACGCACCCCCGGCTGCTGCTCCTGGACGAGCCGCTCGCGGCGCTGGACGCCCGCACCCGGCTGGAGGTGCGCGCGCAGCTCCGCCGCCATCTGGCCGCGTTCGAGGCCGTCGCCGTCCTGGTCACGCACGACCCGCTGGACGCCATGGTGCTGGCCGACCGGCTGGTCGTCGTGGAGGGGGGCCGGATCGTGCAGGAGGGCAGCCCGTCCGAGATCGCCCGTCACCCGCGCACCGAGTACATCGCCCAGCTCGTCGGCCTGAACCTGTACCGGGGGCAGGCCGAGGGCCACACGGTGCGGCTCGCCGCGGGCCCCGCCGTCAGCACCACGGAGGACCTCTCCGGCCCCGTCTTCGTGGCGTTCCCGCCCGGCGCCGTGACCCTGTACCGGGAACGGCCCACCGGCACCAGCGCCCGCAACCTCTGGCACTGCGAGGTCGCCGGGCTCGAGAGCCACGGGGACCAGATCCGCGTGGAACTGACCGGGGAGCTGGCGCTGGCCGCCGACCTCACCACGGTCGCCGCGGCCGAACTGGACCTCCATCCGGGCGCCCCGGTGTGGGCGGCGGTCAAGGCGGCCCAGACCCACGCCTACCCGGCGTGCGTGTCAGTCCTCGTACGCGTCCAGCGGCGGGCAGGAGCAGACCAGGTTGCGGTCGCCGAAGGCCTGGTCGATGCGGCGCACCGGCGGCCAGTACTTGTCGGCGGCGCTCACCCCGGCCGGGAAGACGGCCTCCTCGCGGCTGTAGGCGTGCTCCCACTCCCCGCCGAGGGCGGCGGCGGTGTGCGGGGCGTTGCGCAGCGGGTTGTCCTCCGCGGGCCACTCGCCCGAACCGACCTTCTCGATCTCCGCACGGATCGCGATCATCGTCTCGCAGAACCGGTCGAGCTCGGACAGGTCCTCGGACTCGGTGGGCTCGATCATCAGCGTGCCGGCCACCGGGAACGACATCGTCGGCGCGTGGAAGCCGTAGTCGATCAGCCGCTTGGCGACGTCGTCGACGCTGACACCGGTCGCCTTGGTGAGCGGGCGCAGGTCGATGATGCACTCGTGCGCGACCAGCCCGCCGGGGCCGGTGTAGAGCACCGGGAAGTGCGGCTCGAGGCGCTTGGCGATGTAGTTGGCGCTGAGCACGGCCACCTGCGTGGCCCGCTTGAGCCCCTCGCCGCCCATGAGACGGACGTACGCCCAGGAGATGGGCAGGATGCCCGCCGAGCCCCACGGCGCCGCCGAGATGGGCCCCACGCCCGTCTCCGGACCGGCCTCCGGCTGGAGCGGGTGGTTCGGCAGGTACGGGGCCAGGTGCGCCCGCACGCCGACCGGGCCGACGCCGGGACCGCCGCCGCCGTGCGGGATGCAGAAGGTCTTGTGCAGGTTCAGGTGCGAGACGTCGCCGCCGAAGTGGCCCGGCTTGGCGAGACCCACCAGGGCGTTGAGGTTGGCGCCGTCCACGTACACCTGACCGCCGGCCTCGTGCACCTCGGCGCAGATGTCGGCGACGTGCTCCTCGAACACACCGTGCGTCGAGGGGTACGTGATCATCAGCACCGCGAGCTGGTCGCGGTACTGCCCGATCTTGGCCCGCAGGTCCGCGACGTCGACCTCGCCGTCGTCGGAGGTCCTGACGACGACGACCTTCATCCCGGCCATCACGGCGCTGGCGGCGTTGGTGCCGTGCGCGGACGACGGGATCAGGCAGACGGTGCGCTGCTCGTCGCCGTTGGCCCGGTGGTAGCCGCGGACGGCGAGCAGTCCGGCCAGCTCGCCCTGGGAGCCGGCGTTGGGCTGGAGGGACACCTTGTCGTAGCCGGTGACCTCGGCGAGACGCTCCTCCAGCTCGTGGATGAGCGTGAGGTAGCCCCCCGCCTGCTCGGCGGGCACGAAGGGGTGCAGCTGCCCGAACTCGGGCCAGGTGACCGGCTCCATCTCGGTGGTCGCGTTGAGCTTCATGGTGCAGGAGCCCAGCGGGATCATGCCGCGGTCGAGCGCGTAGTCGCGGTCGGCGAGCCGGCGCAGGTAGCGCAGCATGGCGGTCTCGGAGCGGTGCTGCTGGAAGACGGGGTGCGTCAGGTACTCGTCGTCGCGCAGCAGGGCGTCCGGCAGCGTGTCCGGCGCGGTCGCGTCCAGGGCCTCGGTGTCGCCCTCCACGCCGAAGGCGCTCCACACGGCGGTCAGCTGGGCCCGGGTGGTGGTCTCGTCGCAGGCGAGGGAGACATGGTCGGCGTCGACGAGACGCAGGTTGACCCCGTTGTCGCGGGCGGCGGCGACGACCTCGGCGGCCCGCCCGGCGACGCGCACCGTCAGCGTGTCGAAGTAGGAGCCGTGCACGATCTCGGCTCCGCCGGCCCGCAGCCCCTCGGCGAGCACGGTGGCGTACCGGTGGGTGCGCCGCGCGATCAGCCGCAGCCCCTCCGGGCCGTGGTAGACGGCGTACATGCCGGCCATGACGGCGAGCAGCACCTGGGCGGTGCAGATGTTGCTGGTGGCCTTCTCGCGGCGGATGTGCTGCTCACGGGTCTGCAGGGCGAGGCGGTAGGCCTTGTGCCCGTCCGCGTCGACGGAGACGCCGACGAGCCGCCCGGGCAGGCTGCGCGCCATCTTCTCCTGCACGGCCATGTAGCCGGCGTGCGGTCCGCCGAAGCCCATCGGCACACCGAAGCGCTGGGTGGTGCCGACCGCGATGTCCGCGCCCAGCTCACCGGGCGACTTCAGCAGGGTGAGGGCGAGCAGGTCGGCGGCGACGGTGACGAGCGCGCCGAGCCCGTGCGCCTGGTCGATGACCGGCTTGATGTCGCGTACGGCGCCGGAGGCACCCGGGTACTGGATGAGTACGCCGTTGATCTCGCGCTCGGCGAGCGCGGCGGGGATGCCGTCGCTCAGGTCGGCGACGACGACCTCGACGCCGGTCGGCTCGGCGCGGGTCTCGATCACGGCGATCGTCTGCGGAAGGGCGTCCGCGTCGACCAGGAAGAGGCCCTTCTTGTTCTTGCCCATGCGCCGCGACAGGGCCATCGCCTCGGCGGCGGCGGTGCCCTCGTCGAGCAGGGAGGCGCCGGACGTGGGCAGTCCGGTGAGCTCGGCGACCACGGTCTGGAAGTTCAGCAGCGCCTCGAGCCGGCCCTGCGAGATCTCCGGCTGGTACGGCGTGTAGGCCGTGTACCAGGCGGGGTTCTCCATCACGTTGCGCAGGATGACCGGCGGGGTGAAGGTGCCGTAGTAGCCGAGCCCGATCATGGAGCCCAGCACCTCGTTGCGGTCGGCCAGCGACCGCAGCTCGGCCAGCACCTCGGCCTCGCTCCGGGCACCCGGCAGGTCCAGCGCGTCGGCGTTCTTGATCACATCCGGCACCGCGGCGGCCGTCAGCTCGTCCAGCGAGCCGTAGCCGACCTGCGCGAGCATCTTGGCCCGTGCCTCGTGGTCGGGGCCGATGTGGCGCTGCTCGAAGGGGATTCCCTGTTCGAGCTCGGAGAGCGGAGTACGAGGGGCGGTCATTGAGGAGGCCTCCTGGTCCGACGACCTTCGAGGGGCACCACGGCGCGGGTGCCCGGACGGCCTCCCCCTCTGTCATCTCAACCTGAGAGCTTCACCGGATCGCCCGAAGACGCCCGGCTTTCACCGTCGGTGAGAGCGGAAGCCGTCGACACCCGCCCTGCTTTCCAGAGTGACCTCGTCCGCGCGGTACGTGTGCCTGAGAGATTCCGGGGAGGATTTGCTCCTTCGGCGCCCCCGGTGGTGTCCGGGGGACTCTCCCGCGCGGGGTCAGCAGCCGTTTGCCAGCGTACCAGCGAGCACCGGACCCGGACCTTCGAGTGGCCGCTCCGCCGAATGTGCCGTTCTGTAGTGCTTACGGATGAGTTTGCGAGCAGTGGAGGGCCTGTGCAGACCGACATCGATCCGCGTCACCTGATCGGCCGCAAGGCGTTCGACCGCAACGGCACCCGGATCGGCACGATCGACGAGGTCTACCTCGACGACGCCACCGGTGTGCCGGAGTGGGCGGCCATACGCACCGGCCTGTTCAGCAGGGACGCCTTCGTCCCCCTGGAGCCGAGCGAGATCGTCGACGGCGCCCTCCAGGTGCCCTTCGAACGCGCCCTCATCAAGGACGCACCCGACTTCGGCGTGGGCCGCCATCTCTCCCCCGAGCAGGAGCTCCAGCTCTACCACCACTACGGCCTCGACATCTCCGCCCCTCCGCCCCTGCCGGACCGCGACTTCGGCAGGCTCGCCGGCCACGACAAGCAGGCCTGAGCCGCCCGCTCAGGAACTCTCCGCCTCCGCCCCTCCGCCGGCGCCCACGTCCTCCTTCTCCCCGGGCACGCGCGGGACCAGCGGCAGCGGCTCCGCCGGCTCGAGGGCCGGGTCGCCGACACGGAACGTCCGCACCCGGCCCGGCTCGGAGAGGGGCGTCTCGAAGCGCACGGTGACCCGGCCCAGCCCGCTTCCCTGCACCCATCCGTGCCCGTACACGGAGTGCCGCACGTCGTGACCGGCAGGCCAGCGCCGCTCGGCGGGGGCCTCCCGCTCCGGCGTGTGCGCGGTCTCGTCCTCCTCGTACGGGGTGTCGCCCGCGTCCCTCCCCGCGGCCTGCGCGAACAGGTCCTCCTGTGTGTAGTCGGCCAGTCCGCTGACCCCCACTCCCAGCAGTCGTACGCCGCCCGTGGTGTCGACGGAGTCCAGCAGCCGCCCCGCCGCCTCCCGCACCACCGCCGGATCGTCCGTGGGGCCGCGCAGCGTCTCGGACCGGGTGAGGGTGGAGAAGTCGTACCGGCGCACCTTCAGCACGATGGTCCGCCCCGACAGCCCCGCCGCCCGCAGTCTGCGCACACACCGGTCGGCGAGCCGCCGCACCTCCGTCCCGACCCGCACCCGGTCGTGGATGTCCACGTCGTACGTGTCCTCGACGGACACCGACTTCGTCTCCCGCTCGGCCACCACCGGCCGCTCGTCCCTGGCCAGGGCCATCGCGAAGAGGGCGTGCCCGTGGGCCTTGCCCAGCAGCCGTACGAGCTCGTCCTCCCCCGCCTCCGCGAGCTCCCCGACCGTGTGGATGCCGGCCCGGCGCAGATGGTCGCCGGTCGCCGGGCCCACGCCGGGCAGGGTGCGGACGGTCAGCGGCTCCAGCAGGGCGCGCTCCGTGCCCGGCTCGATCAGCACCAGCCCGTCGGGCTTGGCCTGCTCGGAGGCGATCTTCGCGAGCATCTTGGAGGCCGCGAGCCCCACCGACCCGGTGAGCCCCGTGACCGCTCGTATGTCCGCGCGCAGCTTCTGCCCGGCCAGCCGGGCCGAGCGCTCGTCCCAGGCCGTTCCGCCGGCCTCCAGGTCCACGAACGCCTCGTCCAGGCTGAGCGGCTCCACCAGGGGTGACAGCGCCGCCAGCAGCGCCATCACCTGTTCGCTGACGGAGCGGTAGAGGGCGAACCGGGGCACCAGGTAGGCGGCGTTCGGCGCGAGCCGCCGGGCCTGCGCCATGGGCATCGCCGAGTGGACCCCGAAGATCCGCGCCTCGTAGGAGGCGGTCGCCACCACACCCCGCGGGCCGAGCCCGCCCACCACGACCGCCTTGCCGCGCAGGCTCGGCTTGGACGCCTGCTCCACCGAGGCGAAGAAGGCATCCATGTCGAGATGCAGGATGGTGGGCGCGGATCTCACGTCTCCGATGCTGCCCTACGCCACTGACAATGAGGGCGTCACAGCGCCCGGGAGGCCCCGGACGCCCTCAGACCGCCTTGTTCCGCCGCCTCGCGAGCTCGTCCATCGGGTTGTGCCCGATCAGGGTCTCCCCGGTGTCGACGCGCTCTCCGTGCAGCTGTGACAGCGCGCTCTCGACGTCCCGCCACACCACGCCCACGGCGATGCCGAAGACGCCCTGGCCGCCCTGGAGCAGGGCGTGCACCTCGTCGGGCGAGGTGCACTCGTAGACCGTGGCCCCGTCGCTCATCAGCGTCATGCGCTCCAGATCGCTGAAGCCGCACTCGCGCAGATGCCGTACCGCGGTGCGGATGTTCTGCAGGGAGACGCCGGTGTCGAGGAACCTCTTGACGATCTTCAGCACGACGACGTCGCGGAAGCTGTACAGCCGCTGGGTGCCCGATCCGTGGGCGGGCCGCACGCTCGGCTCGACCAGCCCGGTGCGGGCCCAGTAGTCGAGCTGCCGGTAGGTGATGCCCGCGGCGGCACAGGCCGTGGGCCCCCGGTAGCCGATCTGCTCGGACGCCATGGACGCCGCCCCTCCGCTGCTCGGCACAGCCGTCGGTCGCTGCGGAGCCTGCTCGGTCACGCCGCCGTACGGGGGATATCCCTCGCTCGAACGGAGCCGGGAGCTCTGGGGAGGATACGGCCCGTTCGCCCCGAAACCGCGCTCGGGGGCGCCCCCCGCCGTACCGTCGCCGCTGCTTCTCACGCCGACCTCCGTCCTTGACCTGCCTCCTCGACGGTAGGCAGTCACCAAGGGTGCGTCAACGATCGCCACACTCGGCACGCCGAGTGATAATCACCCTAAGAGTGGTTTCCCGTGCCCCACCGCGGGGAAAGGCTAGCCGAATGCTCTCGGCACGGGCCCCGCCGGCCGACCGGCGGGGGGCGGAGACCACCCTCACTGGTTGCTGGTTCCGAAGTCCTCCGGCGAGATCTGGTCGAGGAACTCGCGGAACTTCTCCACCTCGTCCTCCTGCTCGTCGGGAATGGCGATCCCGGCGTCGTCGAGCACCGTGTCACTGCCGTAGATCGGCGTACCGGTCCGCAGGGCCAGTGCTATGGCGTCGGAGGGACGGGCGCTCACCTCGACTCCGCTGGCGAACACCAGCTCCGCGTAGAACACGCCCTCCCGCAGGTCGGTGATGCGCACTTCCGTGAGCTCCTGGCCGACGGCCTCCAGCACGTCCTTGAACAGGTCGTGGGTCAGCGGCCGTGCGGGTGCCATGCCCTGCTGGGCGAAGGCGATGGCCGTCGCCTCCCCCGGTCCGATCCAGATGGGGAGGTAGCGGTCGCCGCCCACTTCACGCAACAGCACGATCGGTTGGTTGGAGGGCATCTCGACCCGGACACCTACGACATCGAGCTCGTTCACACAGCAACCCTAGGCCGTGCCCGGGACGTTTGGGTAGTCGGGCAGGGAACGGGTGGCCGATCCGGCCCTCCGGCCGCGCCGTCTCAGGGCAGCCGTACCCCGAGCGCCGCCTGCAGCAGCGCGGCGTGCAGCTTCACCGTGAGCCCCGCCAGCTCCTTGGTACGGGCCTCCGCGTGAGCCCTGGTCTGCGGGTTGCGGTGGCGTTTCAGCGGGGCGACCACCTGGTCCACCAGTCCGGCCTCCCGCTCGGCCGCGGCCTTCATCGCCCGCAGATGGCGCGGCCCGATGCCGAACCTTCCCAGCTCGGTGACGAGCCCGGCCACGGTGACCGCCTCGGCGTCGTAGGCCCCGTCGGCGTCCGGGGCGAGCAGCCCGTACGACTCCCACTCGGCGAGCGTCCGCTCGTCGATGCCGGCCGCCGCCAGCAGCTCGCCACGCCCGATGCGCGCCACCGCGGGCGCCTCCTCGGCGGGCTCCTGGAGAGCAGGCTCCCCGTCACGGGGACGGCCCACCGCCGGCAGCCGGACGGCCTCGCCGCGCTCCACGGCATCCAGGTGCTCGCGGATCACCTTGAGCGGCAGATAGTGGTCGCGCTGCATCCTCAGCACATGGCCGAGACGCTCGACGTCCGCGGCGCTGAACTTGCGGTACCCCGAGGGGGTCCGCCGGGGCTCGATCAGCCCCTCCGACTCCAGGAAACGGATCTTGGAGATGGTGACCTCGGGAAACTCCTCGCGCAGCACGTTCAGCACCGCGCCGATGCTCATCAGTCCGGCGCCCGCGGCGGCGGCGCCGTGCCCGGCACCGCCGCTCGGTGTCTGAACCATGGACCTTCCCTGGGGTCCCCCGGTCGGATCCGGGGAGATCAGTAGCCCCGCTGGCTCGCGTAGAAGACCAGCCGGTACTTGCCGATCTGCACCTCGTCACCGTTGGACAGGGCGACCTGGTCGATCCGCTCCCGGTTGACGTAGGTGCCGTTCAGGCTGCCCACGTCGGCCACCGTGAAGGAGCCGTCGGGGCTGCGCCGGAACTCCACGTGCCGGCGGGAGACCGTGACGTCGTCCAGGAAGATGTCGCTCTGCGGGTGACGCCCGGCCGTGGTCAGGTCGCCGTCCAGCAGGAAGCGGCTGCCCGAGTTCGGACCGCGGCGCACGACCAGGAGCGCGGAACCCATCGGCAGCGCGTCGACGGCCGCCTGCGCCTCGGGAGAGAGCGCGGGCACCTGCGTCTGGCCGGTGACCTCGGCGTCGTAGGCCTCGAGACCGGAGATCGAGATCGTGGACGTCGTCTCGGAGGGGCGCTCCGGGGTGACCCCGGGCTTGAGCGGGGCGCCGCAATTGGAACAGAAACGGCTGTTCTCCGGGTTGCGGTTGCCGCACCGCGTACACACCAGGGCCGACATGGACGGATCCTCCTGCCGCGGCTGCCCGCCGGGGGCGTGGGACGCGTACGGGTCGGAGAACTCTCCACCCGTACCTGAGGTCGACGGTTGCCCGAAACCTATGCCGCCCGACTGCGCAGGGTCAACGGACGGCGCGCCCTGGCCGCCCACCTGGTCCCGGAACAGCGGACGCTGACCTTCCGCCTCGGGCTGTGCGCGGTGACGAGCGGTCGCGTTGTCGCTGTCCTCTCGCCGCGCGCTCTTGCCGAACAACTTCGCAAACAACTTCACGGGCGATTCCCCTTGACCGAAACAGACCCGCCCGTGGGGCAGGACGAACCCTGACTGAACACATTGGCCGACCCGGACATCTTCACAACGTCCGCCTCCGCCAGACAGTTTCCACCACGCACCACCCAATCGGTGCGCCGACCCCCCGCAACCTCATGCCCTCGCCGTACTCCCGCCATGCACCCCCGGTTCACTGCGAGGACGACCGAGCGTAGTCAGGCCGCTTCACCGCCCGCAAGGCGTCCACAATGATCTTGGTCGACTGCTCCACGGTAACCGTGGCCTGTTCCTTCTCGAGAGTCTGCACCACGCCTCCCGGGATGTTGAGCGCCGGCTCGAGGTCCTGCGACTTGCCGATGACCTTGAAACGATACGGCGCGGTGATCTTGTTCCCGTCCACTCCGACACCGTTGCCGGAGTCCGTGAGGTAGGTGCCGGCCACCACCCGCACACCGTTCACCTGGATCGCCTCGGCACCCGCCGCGCGCAGCTCCTGGATGGCGTCGAGCAGCATGTCCGCCTCCACCGTCCCCTTCGTGTCCTCGACGGTCATCGTGATCCCGGGGCCCTGCGCCGCCACGCTTCCCGCCAGCACACCGAGTTGCCGTTCCTTCTCGATCGTCTGCCTACGGGCCTCTTCGGCCTGGTCGGAGCTGTTCTCCAGCTCGTCGCGCTGCTTCTCGAGTCCCTGCTTCTCGTCCTCAAGACGCTCTGTGCGGTCGTCGAGTTCATCGAGGATGCGCACAAGATCTTCCTGACGTGCCCCGCGCAGCGCGCTGTCGGTGTCGCTGTTCGACGCCACCTGGACGGCCAGGCCGAAGCCGAGCCCGAACAGGAGCAGGGCGACGATGAGTTGGGCCCGGGTCAC
>Ga0247818_10003024_pt1 | contig 10853 bp, 9 predicted proteins | sample 13C_Glucose_Day1_FD_192424 | JGI IMG/M metagenome (GOLD analysis project Ga0247818, IMG submission 192424) | Soil microbial communities from agricultural site in Penn Yan, New York, United States - 13C_Glucose_Day1 | ecosystem: Environmental > Terrestrial > Soil > Agricultural land | place: USA...
CCGCGGTGGTTGCGCTGTTCATGCTGCGCTTCCTGGTGGGCCTGGCCGAAGCGCCATCCTTCCCCGGTAACGCACGCATCGTGGCGGCCTGGTTCCCGACGGCAGAGCGCGGTACGGCCTCGGCGATCTTCAACTCGGCGCAGTACTTTGCCACCGTGTTGTTTGCCCCGCTGATGGGCTGGATCGTCTACAGCTACGGCTGGCAGCACGTGTTCATCGTCATGGGCGTGATCGGTATCATCTTCTCCGGGATCTGGCTGAAGGTGATCTACAGCCCGCGCCAACACCCGAGGATCAATGAAGCCGAGTTCAAGCACATTGCCGACAACGGCGGCATGGTCGACATGGACCAGGACAAAGGCAAAGGAAAAAAGGCCGACGGTCCGAAGTGGGACTACATTCGCCAGCTGCTGACCAACCGCATGATGCTCGGCGTGTATCTGGGCCAATATTGCATCAACGGCATCACTTACTTCTTCCTGACCTGGTTCCCGGTGTATCTGGTGCAGGAACGCGGCATGACCATCCTCAAGGCTGGTTTCATCGCCTCGTTGCCGGCGATCTGCGGCTTTATCGGTGGTGTGCTCGGCGGGGTGATCTCCGACTACCTGCTGCGCAAGGGCCACTCGCTGACCTTCGCCCGCAAGGCGCCGATCATTGCCGGCTTGCTGGTGTCCAGCAGCATCGTGGCCTGCAACTACGTGGACGTGGAATGGATGGTCGTCGGCTTCATGGCCCTGGCGTTCTTCGGCAAAGGCGTGGGTGCGTTGGGCTGGGCGGTGGTGTCCGACACCTCGCCGAAGCAGATCGCCGGTCTGAGCGGTGGCCTGTTCAACACCTTCGGTAACATCGCGTCGATCACCACCCCGATCGTGATCGGTTACATCATCAGCTCCACCGGTTCGTTCAAATGGGCGCTGGTGTTTGTCGGTTGCAACGCACTGGTCGCGGTGTTCAGCTACCTGGTGATCGTTGGCCCGATCAAACGTGTGGTGCTCAAGGAGCCGCCCGTCAGCGGTCCTGAAACCAATAGCAAATTGTCTCAAGCGCATTCCTGAGGAGCGGCGTCATGCAGTTGATTGAACATTCCGACTCGCCGCGCTACATCCGCCTGCACGAGCGGGACAACGTGGTCATCGTGGTCAACGATCAGGGGGTGCCCGCCGGCACCGAGTTTCCGGACGGCCTGGTCACCCTGGACTTTGTGCCGCAGAGCCACAAGGTCACCCTTGAGGATATTCCCGAGGGTGGCCAGGTGATTCGTTACGGCCAGACCATTGGCTACGCATTACAACCGATTCCACGCGGCAGTTGGGTCAAGGAAGATCAACTGCGCATGCCGACCGCGCCACCGCTGGACAGCTTGCCGCTGTCCACCGAGGTGCCGGCGGCACAGGCGCCGCTGGAGGGTTTTACGTTCGAGGGGTATCGCAATGCCGACGGCACTGTCGGCACGCGCAACATCCTCGGCATAACCACCACCGTGCAGTGCGTCACGGGTGTGCTGGACCATGCGGTCAAGCGCATCAAGGACGAATTGCTGCCCAAGTACCCGAACGTCGATGACGTGGTCGCACTGACCCATAGCTACGGCTGCGGTGTGGCGATTACCGCGACGGATGCGTACATCCCGATCCGCACCGTACGCAACCTGGCGCGCAACCCGAACCTGGGGGGCGAAGCCTTGGTCATCGGCCTGGGTTGCGAAAAATTGCAGGCCGGGCAGGTGATGCACGAGAACGACAGTTCGGTGGACTTGAGCGAACCGTGGCTGTATCGCTTGCAGGATTCCAGCCATGGCTTCACCGAGATGATCGAGCAGATCATGGAACTGGCCGAAGCCCGCTTGAAGAGGCTCGATCAGCGTCGCCGGGAAACCGTGCCGGCGTCCGAGCTGATCCTCGGCATGCAATGCGGCGGTAGCGATGCGTTCTCCGGTATCACGGCCAACCCGGCACTGGGTTATGCCTCGGACCTGTTGCTGCGGGCTGGCGCGACGGTGATGTTTTCCGAAGTCACCGAAGTCCGCGACGCGATTTACCTGCTGACGTCCCGCGCCGAAACCGAGGAAGTGGCCCAGGAGCTGGTGCGGGAAATGGATTGGTACGACCGTTACCTGGCCAAGGGTGAAGCGGATCGCAGTGCCAACACCACGCCGGGCAACAAGAAGGGCGGGTTGTCGAACATTGTCGAGAAATCGTTGGGCTCGATCGTCAAATCCGGCAGCAGTGCGATCAATGGGGTGCTTGGCCCTGGGGAGCGTTTCAAGCGCAAAGGGCTGATTTTCTGTGCGACACCGGCCAGTGATTTTGTCTGCGGCACCTTGCAGCTGGCGGCGGGAATGAACCTGCATGTGTTCACTACCGGTCGTGGCACGCCCTATGGTTTGGCGATGGCGCCGGTGGTAAAGGTCTCGACCCGGACTGAACTGGCGCAGCGCTGGCCGGATCTGATCGACATCGATGCCGGGCGGATTGCCACCGGGCGGGCTTCGATCGAGGATCTGGGATGGGAGTTGTTCCACTACTATCTGGATGTGGCCAGCGGCAAGAAGCAGACGTGGGCGGAGCGGCATAAGCTGCATAACGACATCACGTTGTTCAACCCGGCGCCGATCACCTGAGACCGAGTCGCCTGCTTCGCTGGCAAGCCAGCTCCTACAGGTCCGCGTCGTACGCATATTCTGTGCTCGACACAAATACTGTAGGAGCTGGCTTGCCAGCGAAAGCGGTCTACCAGACGCCAACGTCCTCCGTGGCTTATCATTAGCCCCCTAACGACGCCCACCCAAGGTTACCCCCGGCATGCTGGCTATCTTCCTCGAAACCCTGAACATCACCGCGCCGGTGTTTGCCATGCTGTTTCTGGGGGTGCTGCTCAAGCGTATCGACTGGATCAACGACAATTTCATCCACACCGCATCGGCCCTGGTGTTCAACGTCACCATGCCGGCGCTCTTGTTCCTGGGCATCCTGCACGCCGACCTGCACGCCGCATTGCAACCGGCGCTGCTGATCTATTTCTCCATCGCCACGCTGGTCTGTTTTGCCATTGCCTGGGGCTGGGCGATCTGGAAATGCCCTCGGGAAGACCGGGGCATCTACACCCAGGGCGCATTTCGCGGCAACAACGGTGTCATCGGCCTGGCGCTGGCAGCGAGCATGTACGGTGATTACGGGATTTCCCTCGGGGCGATTCTCGCGGCACTGGTGATCCTGTTCTACAACACGCTTTCGACCATCGTGCTGGCAGTCTACAGCCCGGTGATCAAGTCCGACCCGTGGAGCATCTTTAAAAGCGTAATGATCAATCCGCTGATCATCAGCGTGTTTGCAGCGGCACCGTTCGCCTACTTCAACATCGGCTTGCCGGGATGGCTGGAAAAGTCCGGCCAGTACCTGGCGCAGACCACTTTGCCCTTGGCGCTGATCTGCATCGGCGGCACGCTGTCGCTGGCGGCGATGCGCAAAAGCGGCTCGATGGCGCTGAGTTCAAGCCTGGTGAAGATGATCAGCCTGCCGATCCTGGCGACGCTGGGAGCCTGGCTCTGGGGTTTTCGCGGTGCGGAGCTGGGGATTCTGTTCCTGTACTTCGGCAGCCCGACCGCCGCGGCCAGCTTTGTCATGGCCCGCCAGGCCAATGGCAATCATGAACTGGCCGCCGCGATCATTGTGATCACCACCTTGATGGCGGCGGTCACCACCAACGTCGGGATCTTTTTGTTGCAGTGGGGTGGGTGGATTTAACGCCCGACTAGGTCGGGCAGGGTTTTGCATAAAGGCCCGGTCTCCGGAGGTGCCGCGGTCGGGTAGCGATCCGGCATGATCTGTACCGGTGTGGTGGCGACGAAACCATCGGCAAAGGTCGCCTCGACAAATGTCGCGCTCCAGCCTTGTTCGGGCGTTTCCATGTGCACCAGTGCATTCATGGAGGTAGAAGGCGTGATATGCGTGGGCTGATAACGAATGCCGCAAGCATCGCGAAAGTCTCGCGCCATTGGGTTAACGGCGGTCCATTGAGTCACCTGGACGGGTGCTTCGGTGAACTGCAGCGAAACGGCGTTTTGAGCTCCACCGGTAACTGTACGAGTTGTTATGGTGGGGAGTGGGCGATTCTGCTGCCACCGATTGATCACTGAAATCAGGGAGTTTTCAACGAATTGCCTGATGCCGGTGTGGCTGGCATTGGGGGCGACGCGCAAGCTCTTCGGTCCAGGCAGTTGATCAAAATAGTGGTCCGAGTTGTCGGGAACAAAAAAGTCGTCGCTGCTGGCGTTGACGATGTATTTGGGTATCGACAGACGCTGCGCATAGGCGCTGTCCAGATAGGCCAGCGGGTCTTCGATTTTCAGCAGTTTTTTGAAGTTTTCGGTGTGACGCTGACGGATAACGCCTTCCTGGTAATAGTCATAAAACGCCAGGGGCCAATTTTTTCCGAAGGATTGATAGGTGTGTTCGAGCACTTTGTCGGTACTGAGCACATCGATGACAAATGGCACGACGGCATTGATCCTCTCATCGGCAATTGCCGATAGCCAGGCCGCCCAGGCGCGTTTCGATGCACCACTGGCAATAAATCGATCAACTTGCCAAGGCTTCAATTCTTTCTCGGCAAGGTCCATCGCTTTGACGAGGGTTGCCATCATGGGTACATGAACCGACATGTAGTGGCGGGCTTCAGGGTTGTCGAGAAATAACTTCCAACTATGGGCGACACTTGCGTCTTCGGTACGAGAAATACCGTCATCGGTATAGGTCAAATATTGATTGGGAATGTTACTGAGCGAAATGACGATTGTGCCGGTTTTACGCGCAACTTCCAGCGCCATCGCTTGAGTGAAGTCGGTAGGTTCGGTGGTGGACTTTTTGTCAGACGGTATGTTGGTTCCGTTATTTGCCACAAGTAACGCCTGACTGTGAAGCGCATTGTCTGGGATGTAAATATCGACGTCATGTTTCCATTGTTCGGGACTGGTCAGTCCTTCAGGCGACCAGTGCTGGGAGGTCAGCTCAAAACTGCGCTTCTCGACACCGGGAAAGGTCTGGACGCCTTTTGCTACGTAGAGCAATGGCTTTGACGCCTGTTCTTTTTTATAGCAGTTCAATATTTCACTGTAATCATGCTCGGGCAGGTCTGAGCAGGCAGCGGCTGAAGTATCTGCTTGTGCATTGACGCTTGTCAGCAGCGTGAACAGTAATGTACTCGACAGAGTGAGACAAAGTCTGGATCGCATTCGAAGGCTCTCGATTGTTTGATGTTGTTATACGATTTGGGGTCGCGGAACTTGCTGCGATCGAGGAAGTTTGTAGTTTGAGTGCTGGAATTAAAAGTTGTTTTTGCGGGCGTTGTTTGTCGAGATGTTTGTGTGAAAAAAAATGAAGTGTAAGTGAGCAGGCTCTATGACTGGCGTGCGGGTGCATTCGGCGGAGCGGCGAAATTAATCAACCGCCCGGTCGAGCGAAATATTACGGTCTATCGGTTTGCTGGTATTGATCGATCACTTCCTGCGCCGCCCGAAACGCATCGATCGCCGCCGGCACGCCCGCATACACCGCGCAATGCAGCAGCGCTTCGCGAATCTCTTCCACGGTGCAGCCGTTGTTCAGCGCACCGCGCACGTGGCCTTTCAATTCCTGCGGGCACTTCAACGCTGTCAGCGCGGCGAGAGTGATCAGGCTGCGGGTTTTCAGTGGCAGGCCTTCGCGGTTCCAGACGCTGCCCCAGGCGTGCTCGTTGACGAAATCCTGCAGGGGCTGGGTGAACTCGGTGGCATTGCCCAGCGCGCGGTCGACGAAAGCGTCGCCCATCACTTGGCGGCGGACTTCAACGCCAGGCTTTTTACTTTCGGTCATGGCAATTCCCTCTTGTGGTGTTGGCGACGCCAGGCGCGCAGCGACGTGAACAGCAAATACGCCACCAGTGCCGGCAGGACAAAAAACAGCATCAGGTGTTCAAGCTTGCCCGCCAGCGGCATGCCGGTGGTGAATGACACCACATGTAGGCCGTACGCCAGGTACAGCCCCAGAAACAGCAGGCCTTCGGCCCGGGTCATCCGGTAGCCGGAATAGAACACCGGCAGGCACAGCGCTGCGACGCCGAGCATGACAGGCAAATCGAAATCCAGGGCATTGGGCGAAACCGACAGCGGTGACGGCGCGATCAGCGCGGTAAAACCGAGCACGCCCAGAAGATTGAACAGGTTGCTGCCGACCACGTTGCCTACGGCGATCTCCCGTTCTCCGCGCAACGCCGCGATCAACGAGGTGGCCAGTTCCGGCAGGGAAGTGCTGACGGCAACGATGGTCAGGCCGATGATCCGCTCGGAAAGCCCCAGATCGGTGGCGACCGACACCGCGGCGCCCAACAGCAAGTGCCCGGCGTATATCAGCATCGCCAGCCCGACGGCGATCATCATCAGGCTGCTGAACCAAGGTGCCTGCACGACATCATGGGTAGTCGACTGCGGGCGGGCCGAGTGCCGCGACTGGCGTAGCAGCAAGCCCAGATACAGCACCAGCGCTGCCAGCAGCAGCACGCCGTCGACCCGGGTCAGTTCTTCATTCCACGCCAATATGAACACCAGCAGGCTGGCGCCGATCATCAGCGCAATATCCAGGTGCACCAGTTGCCGCGATACCCGTAGCGGGATAATCAGCGCCGAGAGCCCGAGGGTGACGAGGATGTTGAAGATGCTGCTGCCAATCACGCTGCCGACAGCGATGTCGGCGTTTTGCGCCAGGGTCGCCTGCAGGCTGACTGCCATCTGCGGTGCGCTGCTGCCGAGGGCGACGATGGTCAGGCCGATGATCAACGGTCGAACATGCAACCGTGCGGCGAGGCGCACGGCGGCGCGCACCATCAGTTCGGCACCGGCAATCAGTAACAACAGGCCGCTGAGCAGTTCAATCACGCTGAGCAGGGGTAAATCGGCAAGTCCGAAGATGGTCGAGGCTCCGTCGGTCAGTCGAGGGCTTGCACGCGAACCCGTGCGGTGCCGCTTCTGAGCATACCCAGTCGCTCGGCGGCCTCGTGTGAAACATCGATCAAGCGCCCGCGGGTATGTGGCCCGCGATCGTTGATGCGCACCACACAGGACTTGTCGTTATTCAGGTTCGTGACCTTCACCCGTGTACCAAAGGGTAGCTGGCGGTGGGCGGCGGTCAGGGAATTTTTGTTGAAACGCTCGCCACTGGCGGTGCGTTTGCCTTGGTGTCTGGCGCCGTACCAGGAGGCGGTGCCGGTCTTGTCGTAGCCGTGGGGGTCGATGATGTCGTTGCTGGTACAACCGGCCAGCAGGGAGAGCAGGGCGCAGGCGCTGAGTAGACGCTTCATTCAAAGGTATCCACATACAAATGTGGGAGCGGGCTTGCTCGCGATGGTGTGTCAGCTACAAACATGTTGACTGATACTCCATCGCGAGCAAGCTTGCTCCTACAAGGGGTTAGAGCCAGGCTTGGAATCTGGCTCCATGCTCATCAGCCTTCGAGCTTGCTTTTCAGCAGTTCATTGACCTGTTGCGGGTTGGCTTTGCCTTTGGACGCTTTCATCGCCTGGCCGACGAAGAAGCCGAACATCTTGCCGCGTTTGGCTTCGTCCGCCGCGCGGTACTGCTCGACCTGTTCGGCATTGGCCGCGAGCATCTCGTCCAGCACTGCCGAGATGGCGCCGCTGTCGGTTACTTGCTTGAGGCCGCGCTTGTCGATGATCTCGTCCGCGCTGCCTTCGCCGTTGGCCATGGCTTCAAACACCACCTTGGCGATCTTGCCGGAGATGGTGTTGTCCTTGATGCGCAACAGCATGCCGCCCAGTTGCTCGGCCGAGACCGGCGACTGATCGATGTCCAGGCCCTGTTTGTTCAACAGGCTGCCCAGCTCGACCATCACCCAGTTGGCCGCCAGCTTGGCGTCGCCACTGATGCTCACGACTTTCTCGAAGTAATCGGCTTGCTCGCGGCTGGTGGCCAGGACGCTGGCGTCGTAGACAGACAGGCCGAACTGCGCCTGGAAGCGTTCGCGTTTCTGCGGTGGCAATTCCGGCAGGGTGGCGCGCACGTCGTCGAGGAACGAGTTTTCGATGACCACGGGCAGCAGGTCCGGATCGGGGAAGTAACGGTAGTCGTTGGCTTCCTCCTTGCTGCGCATTGGACGGGTTTCGTCCTTGTTCGGATCGTACAGGCGGGTTTGCTGGATCACTTTGCCGCCGTCTTCGATCAGCTCGATCTGGCGCTGCACTTCGGTGTTGATCGCCTTCTCGATGAAGCGGAACGAGTTGACGTTCTTGATCTCGCAGCGCGTGCCGAACTCAACCTGGCCCTTCGGCCGGATCGATACGTTGCAGTCGCAACGCAACGAGCCTTCGGCCATGTTGCCGTCGCAAATGCCGAGGTAACGCACCAGCGCGTGGACAGCCTTGACGTAAGCCACGGCTTCCTTGGCGCTTCGCATGTCCGGCTCGGAAACGATTTCCAGCAGGGGCGTGCCGGCGCGGTTCAGGTCGATGCCCGTGGCGCCGGTGAACTCTTCGTGCAGGCTTTTGCCAGCGTCTTCTTCAAGGTGCGCGCGAGTGATGCCGACGCGTTTGACCGTACCGTCTTCCAGAGCGATATCCAGGTGGCCCTTGCCAACGATCGGCAACTCCATCTGGCTGATCTGGTAGCCCTTGGGCAGGTCCGGGTAGAAGTAGTTCTTGCGGGCGAACACGTTGTGCTGGCCGATCTCGGCATCGATGGCCAGGCCGAACATCACCGCCATGCGCACCGCTTCCTGGTTCAGCACCGGCAGTACACCGGGCATGCCCAGGTCAACCAGGCTGGCCTGGGTGTTCGGCTCGGAACCGAAGGTGGTGGAACTACCGGAAAAGATTTTCGACCGGGTGGTGAGCTGGGTATGAATCTCCAGCCCGATCACGACTTCCCATTGCATGTGTTTCTCCTCAGAAGCCGGTTGGGGTACGGGTGTGCCAGTCAGTGTTCTGCTGATACTGATGGGCAACGTTCAACAGGCGACCTTCCTGGAAATACGGGGCGAGCAACTGCACGCCGACCGGCAGGCCATCGACGAAACCTGCGGGCATGGACAGGCCCGGCAGGCCGGCGAGGTTGGCGGTGATGGTGTAGACGTCTTCCAGGTACGCAGAAACCGGGTCGCTGTTCTTGGCGCCGAGCTTCCAGGCCGGGTTCGGCGTGGTCGGGCCGAGGATGATGTCGACCTCGGTGAAGGCGGCCATGAAGTCGTTCTTCACCAGGCGGCGGATCTTCTGCGCCTTCAGGTAGTAGGCGTCGTAGTAACCGGCCGACAGGGCATAGGCACCGACCATGATCCGGCGTTGCACTTCCGGGCCGAAACCTTCACCGCGCGAGCGCTTGTACAGATCGATCAGGTTTTTCGGATTTTCGCAGCGGTAGCCGAAGCGCACGCCGTCGAAACGCGACAGGTTGGAAGAGGCTTCCGCCGGGGCGATCACGTAGTACGCGGGAATGGCGTGCTGCATATTCGGCAGGCTGATTTCCTTGACCACGGCGCCGAGCTTTTTCAGTTCTTCGACGCTGGCCATGACCAGATCGGCGATACGCGGGTCGAGACCGGCGCTGAAGTATTCCTTCGGCACGCCGATGCGCAGGCCTTGCAGCGATCCGTTGAGGCTGGCGCTGTAATCCGGCACGGGCTCGTCGATGCTGGTGGAGTCGTTCGCGTCGAAGCCGGCCATGCCTTGCAACAATATCGCGCAGTCTTCGGCGGTACGGGCGAGCGGACCGCCCTGATCGAGACTGGAGGCGTAAGCGATCATGCCCCAGCGCGAAACACGACCGTACGTCGGTTTCAGGCCGGTCAGGTTGGTGAACGCGGCGGGTTGACGGATCGAGCCGCCGGTATCGGTCGCGGTGGCGGCCGGCAGCAGGCGAGCGGCAACGGCGGCGGCCGAACCCCCCGACGAACCACCGGGCACGTGCTCCAGGTTCCACGGGTTTTTCACCGCACCGTAGTAGCTCGACTCGTTGGCCGAACCCATGGCGAATTCGTCCATGTTGGTCTTGCCCAGGGTCACCGCGCCGGCAGCGGCCAGTTTGGCCACCACGGTGGCGTCGTACGGCGCCTTGAAGTTATCGAGCATCTTCGAGCCGCAACTGGTGCGGATGCCCTGGGTGCAGAACAGGTCTTTATGGGCGATCGGCGCGCCGAGCAGGGCACCGTTCTCGCCATTGGCCCGGCGGGCGTCAGCGGCTTTAGCCTGCTGGAGCGCCAGGTCTTCGGTGAGGCTGATGAAGCTGTTGAGCTGTGGATCGAGCTGGGTGATGCGCGCCAGCAGGGCCTTGGTCAGCTCTTCGGAAGAAAACTTTTTGTCGGCGAGACCGCGGGCGATCTCGGCCAGAGTCAATTGATGCATTGCAGGCTCTTTCCCTTTAGTCGATGACTTTCGGAACCAGGTACAGGCCGTTTTCGACCGCTGGTGCGATGGACTGGTAGGCCTCGCGATGATCGGTCTCGGTCACGACGTCTGCGCGCAGGCGCTGGCTGGCTTCCAGTGGATGGGCAAGCGGCTCGATACCGTCAGTATTGACCGCCTGCATTTCGTCGACCAGCCCGAGAATGCTGTTCAGGGCCGAAGTGATGTGTGGAAGATCGGCATCATTGAGGCCAAGGCAGGCCAGATGAGCGATTTTTTCCACGTCGGAGCGTTCAAGCGCCATGGGAATCTCCAGTGGAAAACAGAACGGACGGCGTCCGTGTGTTAGATTGGTCGGAACACTACCGCATTTCTACGGTCATATGGCCGCGATTGTGGGGCTTGGTGCACGGAAAAGCGGCCAATTTAACATATTGGCGCCTTGCCCAAAATCCCTGTCGTTGTTAGAG
>Ga0247818_10003025_pt1 | contig 10853 bp, 7 predicted proteins | sample 13C_Glucose_Day1_FD_192424 | JGI IMG/M metagenome (GOLD analysis project Ga0247818, IMG submission 192424) | Soil microbial communities from agricultural site in Penn Yan, New York, United States - 13C_Glucose_Day1 | ecosystem: Environmental > Terrestrial > Soil > Agricultural land | place: USA...
AGTTCCATGCTGCGACGCCAGGCGCTGAAGTTAGGGAGTTTGCTGCTGGGTGCGGTGACACTGGGCGGCTGGACGCTGTCCAGGCACAAGGATCAAAGCCCGCTGCTGCTCTCCGCGCGGGACGATACCGACGGCAAGCATTACGCCGTCGGTTACCGGCTGGACGGCACCCGGGTGTTTGCCACCCAGGTCGACCAGCGCTGCCATGACATCATCAACCACCCTGCGTTGCCGATCGCGCTGTTCGTTGCCCGCCGTCCCGGCACCGAGAGCTACCTGATCGACTTGCGCGACGGCACGCTGCTGCAAACCCTGAAGTCGCAGGCGAACCGGCACTTCTACGGCCATGCGGTGATTCACCACAGCGGCAACTGGCTGTATGCCACCGAAAACGACACCAGCGATCCGGGTCGCGGCCTGCTCGGTGTGTACACGTTCGAAGGCGAACGGCTGGTGCACAGCGGCGAGATTTCCACCCATGGCATCGGCCCGCATCAAGTGTCGTGGATGCCCGATGGCGAAACCCTGGTGGTGGCCAACGGCGGCATCCGCACCGAAGCCGAAAGCCGGGTCGAGATGAACCTCAATGCGATGGAGCCGAGCCTGGTCCTGATGCAGCGCGACGGCACCCTGCTGAGCAAGGAAACCCTCGGCCAGCAAATGAACAGCGTGCGTCACCTGGGCATTGCCAGCGACGGCACCATCGTCGCCGGCCAACAATTCATGGGGGCGGCTCACGAGCACTCGGAGCTGCTGGCGATCAAGCGTCCCGGCCAGCCGTTCGTGGCGTTCCCAGTGCCTGAGCATCAACTGCAGGCCATGGGGCATTACACCGCCAGCGTTGCAGTGCACAGTGAATTGCGCCTGGTCGCATTGACCGCGCCTCGAGGCAATCGCTTCTTCATCTGGGACCTGGACAGCGGCGAAGTGCGTCTGGACGCGCCCCTGCCCGATTGCGCCGGCGTAGGCGCGGTGGCCGATGGTTTTGTCGTGACCTCGGGCCAGGGGCGCTGCCGGTACTACGATTGCCGCCAGGCAAACCTCGTTGCAAAACCCCTGGAGCTGCCGGCGGGGCTCTGGGACAACCATTTGCACCTGATGGCTTGATGGAGATCCTGTAGGAGCTGGCTTGTCGGGTCGCCGCATCGCAGCGAAGAGGTCCGAAAGATCGCTGCAAATCCAGCGGCCCCTTCGCCGGCAAGCCGGCTCCTGCAGGTAGGGGGAAGCCCCAAAAACATCCATTGGAATCACCCGCGGAGTCGGGGTAAGGTTCCCAACTGTCTCACCTGATTTTCTCCAAGGAACTGGAATTATGCTGCGTCGCCGCATGCTGATCATGTTGGGTGTTGTTCTGTTGATCGTGCTGGTCCTGGCCGGTTACAAAGCCTTCTCCATCTACACGATGATCCAAGGCTTCTCCGCGCCAAAACCGCCGATCAGCGTCGCCGTGGCCACGGCAACCGAACGTCCGTGGCAAGCCCGCCTGCCCACGGTCGGCACACTCAAGGCGCTGCAAGGCGTGGACCTGAGCCTGGAGACCGACGGCACGGTCGTCGATCTGCAGTTCGAGTCCGGGCAGAAAGTCAAAGCCGGTCAACCGCTGTTACGCCTGGACAGCGCCGTAGAAAGCGCCCTGCTCGAAACTGCCCAGGCCGATCTCGGGCTGGCCCAACTTGATTACGGTCGCGGTAGCCAGCTGGTGGGCAGCCAGGCCATTTCCAAAGGCGAGTTCGATCGACTGTCGGCGGTACTGAAAAAGAGCAAGGCCACGGTCAATCAACTGAAGGCAGCGCTCGGCAAAAAAAGTATCGTCGCCCCCTTCAGCGGAACCATCGGCATTCGTCAGGTGGACGTTGGCGACTACCTGGCCAGTGGCACCATGATTGCCACCCTGCAGGACCTCAGCAGTCTCTACGTCGATTTTTTCGTGCCAGAGCAGTCGGTACCGAAGGTCGCCATCGGCCAGCCGGTGGAAATCGTCGTCGCGGCCTACCCGTCCCGGACCTTCCCCGGCACCATCAGTGCAATCAACCCGAAGCTGGAGAACAGCACGCGCAACATGCAGGTCCGCGCGACCCTGGCCAACCCCGATGGCCAGCTGCTGCCTGGCATGTTCGCCAGCCTGCAAGTGATGTTGCCCGACCCGCAACCGAGCATCGTCGTGCCGGAAAGCGCGATCACCTACACGCTCTACGGCAATTCCCTTTACGTAGTCGCAGAGAAAAAAGCCGAAGACGGCAGCCTCGAAAAAGACGACAAGGGCCAGCCGGTCCTGATCGCTGAACGGCGGTTCATTGAAACCGGTGAACGCCGCGACGGCCTGGTGGTGATCAGCAAAGGTGTAAAAAGCGGCGAGAAAGTGGTCACGGCCGGCCAGATCAAACTGGACAGCGGTGCGCACATCGCCATCAGCGACGACAAGACCCTGGCCGAGAAGAACAGTCAGCCTCGCGCTGATTGATCAAGGAACCCCCAATGGCTTTTACCGACCCGTTCATCCGTCGCCCGGTGCTCGCCACCGTGGTCAGCCTGTTGATTGTGCTGCTGGGCTTTCAGGCATGGAGCAAATTGCCGCTGCGCCAATACCCGCAAATGGAAAATGCGCTGATCACGGTCACCACCGCGTACCCCGGGGCCAACGCCGAAACCATCCAGGGCTACATCACCCAACCGCTGCAACAGAGCCTGGCCAGCGCCGAGGGTATCGACTACATGACCTCGGTCAGTCGCCAGAACTTCTCAGTGATCTCGATTTATGCGCGCATCGGCGCCAACAGCGACCGCTTGTTCACCGAACTGCTGGCCAAGGCCAACGAGGTCAAGAACCAGCTGCCCCAGGATGCCGAAGACCCGGTGCTGAGCAAGGAAGCTGCCGACGCGTCTGCGCTGATGTACATCAGTTTCTTCAGCAAGGAACTGAGCAACCCGCAGATTACCGACTACCTGTCGCGAGTCATCCAGCCGAAACTGGCGACGCTGCCGGGCATGGCCGAAGCCGAGATTCTCGGCAACCAGGTATTCGCCATGCGCCTGTGGCTGGATCCGGCGAAGCTGGCCGGTTTCGGCCTCAGTGCCAGCGACGTGACCAACGCGGTACGCCAGTACAACTTCCTTTCCGCCGCCGGCGAATTGAAAGGCGAGTATGTGGTCACCAGCATCAACGCCAACACCGAACTCAAATCCGCCGAAGCCTTCGCCGCCATCCCGCTCAAGGTCGACGGTGACAGTCGCGTGTTGCTGCGCGATGTCGCGCGGGTCGAGATGGGGGCGGAGAACTACGACAGCATCAGCTCGTTCGGCGGTACGCCCTCGGTGTACATCGGCATCAAGGCCACGCCCGCGGCCAACCCGCTGGACGTGATCAAGGAAGTGCGCAAGCTCATGCCGGAGCTGCAGGACCAGCTGCCGCCCAACCTCAAGGGCGAGATTGCCTACGACGCCACGCTGTTCATCCAGGCGTCGATCAACGAAGTGATCAAGACCCTGTTCGAAGCGGTGTTGATCGTGATCGTCGTGGTGTTCCTGTTCCTCGGTGCGTTGCGCTCGGTGGTGATCCCGGTGGTCACCATTCCGCTGTCGATGATCGGCGTGATGTTCTTCATGCAGATGATGGGTTATTCCCTGAACCTGCTGACCCTGTTGGCCATGGTGCTGGCCATCGGCCTGGTGGTGGACGACGCCATCGTGGTGGTGGAAAACATCCACCGTCACATCGAGGAAGGCAAGACACCGCTGGACGCCGCCATCGAGGGCGCCCGGGAAATCGCCATGCCGGTGGTCTCGATGACCATCACCCTGGCGGCGGTGTATGCGCCGATCGGCTTCCTGACCGGTCTTACGGGGGCGTTGTTCAAGGAGTTCGCCCTGACCCTGGCCGGTGCGGTGGTGATTTCCGGCATCGTCGCCCTGACCCTGTCGCCGATGATGTGCGCCCTGCTGCTGCGCCATGACGAAAACCCCACGGGCCTGGCCCATCGCCTGGACACGATTTTCGAAAGCCTCAAGCGCCGTTACCAGAGCATGCTGCACGGCACCCTCAACACCCGGCCGGTGGTGCTGGTGTTCGCGGTGATCGTGTTGTGCCTGATTCCGGTGCTGCTCAAGTTCACCAAGTCGGAACTGGCACCGGATGAGGACCAGGGCATCATTTTCATGCTGGCCAACGCCCCCCAACCGACCAACCTCGACTACCTGAATACCTACACCGACGAGTTCATCACGATCTTCAAGGCGTTTCCCGAGTACTACTCGTCGTTCCAGATCAACGGTTTCAATGGCGTGCAATCGGGCATCGGCGGTTTCCTGCTCAAGCCCTGGAACGACCGCAGCCGCACGCAAATGGAAATCCTGCCCGAAGTCCAGGCCAAGCTGGCAAGCATTTCCGGGTTGCAGGTGTTCGGCTTCAACCTGCCTTCCCTGCCCGGCACCGGCGAGGGGTTGCCGTTCCAGTTCGTCATCAACACCGCCAACGATTACGAGTTGCTGCTGCAGGTGATCGACCGGGTGAAAAAACGCGCGATGGAGTCCGGCAAATTCGCCTTCGTCGACGTCGACCTGGCCTTCGACAAGCCGGAAGTGGTGGTGGATATCGATCGTGCCAAGGCCGCCCAGATGGGTGTGTCGATGCAGGACCTGGGCGGGACACTGGCGACATTGCTGGGCGAGGCGGAAATCAACCGTTTCACCGTTGATGGGCGCAGCTACAAGGTCATTGCCCAGGTCGAACGTCCCTTCCGCGACAACCCCGACTGGCTGAACAATTACTACGTGAAGAACACCCAGGGTGAACTGCTCGCCCTGTCGACCCTGATCAGCGTGACCGACCGGGCGCGGCCGCGACAACTGAACCAGTTCCAGCAACTCAACTCGGCGATCCTGTCCGGGGTGCCGCTGGTGAGCATGGGGGAAGCCATCGACGCCGTGCGTCAGATCGCCCGGGAAGAAGCTCCGGCAGGCTTTGCCTTCGACTATGCCGGCGCATCCCGGCAATACGTCCAGGAAGGCAGTGCGCTGTGGGTCACCTTCGCCCTGGCATTGGCGATCATTTTCCTGGTGCTGGCAGCACAGTTCGAAAGCTTTCGCGACCCGCTGGTGATCCTGGTGACCGTACCGCTGTCGATTTGCGGCGCTTTGCTGCCGTTGTTCCTCGGCTGGTCAAGCATGAACATCTATACCCAGGTGGGGTTGGTGACGTTGATCGGCCTGATCAGCAAGCACGGGATCCTGATCGTCCAGTTCGCCAACCAGTTGCGCAAGGACAAAGGCCTGACGCCCCGGGAGGCAGTGGAGGAAGCTGCGGCCATTCGTCTGCGCCCGGTATTGATGACCACGGCGGCGATGGTGTTCGGCATGGTGCCCTTGATCGTCGCCACGGGGGCGGGCGCGGTGAGCCGGTTTGACATCGGTACGGTCATCGCCACCGGGATGTCGATCGGTACGCTGTTCACGCTGTTCGTGTTGCCCTGCGTGTACACGCTGCTGGCCAGATCCGATAAACCCTCACGCTAAGATCGTTCCCACGCAGAGCGTCGGAACGATCAACGCCAACAAAAAAGGCCTCGCATGAGCGAGGCCTTTTATTTTGGCTTTGATCTGTTCAACTTTGCGGCCTCAGTCCTTGAGAAAGCCCGAACATGAACAGCAACAAATCATGATCGGGTTGAGTGGCCACGGATGCCTTGGCAACCCGTGGCAACGGACAGTGCGCGTCACCCTGCACTGAACTGAGGACTTGCGTGCGGGGCTGCTCCCATGCCGCCACCGCGAGTGAAGCAACTGCCAAGGCTCCTACGAGAAACAAACCTCGCGCAACTTCAAGTTTCATTGCTATAAACCTTTGATAGCGCTGCCAAACGCCGTCTCATAAAAATAGACGAGTTTCTTCCAGTCCGTCGAGCTGAATGACGAGTGGCGGCGCAGCTGCTTCATGTCATGGGCAGCCGCCTGCCGAGCGGTCAATCGCTGTCGGCACTTCTCCAGATCGATCAAGGCAACTTCCACTTTGGCAGCCTCGCCCTCACCGGTGACGCGAACAAAGACATGCTTGATATAGATGCAGCTGTGTTGCCAGCGCCCCTTGTGCATGCGCGCCAGGTTCTCGGCCAGGTCCTTGAGCACACGATCGTGCACAGCCTCGCCATGGCGCTCGCGTCCACCACCCTCGTACCACTTCTCGATTTCCTCGAAGCCGTCCAGGGACTTGGTCACCAGCAATGCGCGCCATTTATGCACGGGATCGCGTTGCGCTTCGCAGAAAACGATTTCCGGAACTCGCACATTGAGTAGGCGAAGGCCGGTGAGTGCATCACGCTCGCGCAACACCGTCGGCCGTCCGAAGGGGTGCAATAGACCCCGATGGATATGGCCGGTCTGGCGTTTTACGTAGAGCAGTTGTCCATCACTGCCCATCAGGCGCTGCACACCACTCTCACCGCCACGCCGGACATTGGGCTCTTCCACCCATTCTCCGCGCTGACTCCAGAAATAATCGAATCGATCCTGGGAAGCGACATCCGATGCTGCTGCACACTGCTCTGCCATCTGTTACCTCTTGCGTAATACGTAAACTCGCCACATGGCATAGAGCGGCAAAAAGTCGAGTCGTTCCTGAATACGGAAACCTGCCTGCTCAAATTCTTTTTCTACAACAGCCGCCGGTAACACAAATCGGTTTTGGTAACCTTCCTGCCCACGGGTTTTTTCCGCGCGCTTGCGTTTCCAGGCCTTGAAGTTGCCATCGACCCATAGCGAGAGGATGACGCTGTCACGGCTGACGCGCTCGAATTCGCGCAGGATCGCCAGTCTATGCTGGGCTTCACCGATGTGGTGGAGCAAACGCATGCAGAAAATACTGTCGACAGCGTTATCCGGCAGGGCGATGTCGAACGCAGACGTCTGCAAGGGTTGTACCCGTTTCACCACTTCAGCCGGTTGCGACTGTGTAGCGATCTTGATCATGGACTCGGAGTTGTCGGCACCGATGATCACGCGGTTAGGTTTTTCCGCCAGCATTGGCCAGAAACGCCCCGCACCGCACGGCAGATCGAGGACCAGGCCCGGCTCGCCGACCAACGTCAGCGCCTTGCGCGCCATTTGTACGTCACGCCAGTGGGACAGGCGGCGACCCACGCCATCCTTATGCTTTTGCAGGTAACGTTGGGCGTGTTGATCGTCGTACTTGTTGGAAAAATCCAGTTTGATCGGTCCATCCACCATCTTTAATGTCTCCTGAGCTTCTGATCCGACCACCTTAGGTAGCAATGTGTCGGTTTCAAGTCATGCAATTGTGAAAAATTCGTGACAGCAAACCCAGAATCGTTTCGAAATCTTACAAGACGACGAAACCGATCAACTCACATTGGCTGGATGGAACTGCACCTGAAAACGACAGCCATTGGGTTCCATGGTCGTCAGGGTGACGCTCCAGCCCTGGTTTTCACAAATCCGTTGTACTAACGATAGTCCAAGCCCGAGGCCTTCTCCGCGCTTCTCGTTACCTCTCACGAAAGGTTCGAACATCGCTTCGCGTTTTTCCTCCGGAATGCCCACGCCACTGTCCTCGACCATGAACCCCATGGGCAGCAGTGTGAGTCGGATAAACCCCCGGTCGGTGTAATGCAGCGCATTACGCAGCAAGTTGCCCATGACGGCATGCAGAAGTGTCGCGTTGTAACGTGTATCGCTTGGGTTTCCCCAGTCGACGACCAGCTTGAGACCTTTGGCCTCGATCGGCTGGCGCCACAGGCTGATCAACCCATCGGCCACTTCGCCCAAGGTCTGCTGCGCAGACATGCTGGCATCTTCGCGCTGGGCGCGGGCCAGCATCAGGAAGGTTTGTACCAACTCGCGCATTTCTTCGCTGGCGCGGGCAATTCGCTCGACCTGAGCACGGCCGCGCTGATCGATGCCGGGGTTTTCCAGCAGCAGCTCGCAGGAACTGGCCAGCACCATCAAGGGCGTGCGCAGTTCATGACTGACGTCACTGGTGAACATGCGTTCACGGGTCAGTGCCTGGCGCAAACGGCCGAGGGTAGCGTCGAAGGCCACGGCCAGCTCACCCACTTCATCGGCCGCGTAGTCGGGCGCCAGCGGCGGCGCCAGGCCCAGCAACTGATCACGATGACGAACCTGCCGGGCCAGCCTGACCACCGGCGCCATTACCTTGCGTGCCAGCACCCAGCCGAGGAAGACCGCCAGCGCCAGACTCAGCACGAACCCCACCAGCACCACGGCAAACAGCACTCGCTCGCGTTCTTCGAAATCACTCTGGTCCTGCAACAGCACATACCGCCGGCCGTCGACTACTTCGACCATCGCGTGATACGACAACTGCTCGCGAAAAACCTCATGAAAACCCGGATCCAGGTGCCGCAGATCCTTGGGCAGGTCGAAATCGCCCGGCCCGCCGCTGAAATAGAACAGCTGGTCCGGTTCCGGGCGATGGCTCCAGTCCGAGACGTTATCCATCAGCAACAGGCGCTGCAAATCACCGCCCAGGCCCGCCGAGATCAGCTTTTCTTCCACCAGGTGCACGGTGGCGACGATGCCCATGGCGAAAGCGCCCGCCACCAGCGCGCTCATCAGCGCAAAGGCAATGATGATCCGTTGCGAAAGGCTCTGTTTAAACTCCATCACGCCCCTCGGCCAGGCGGTAACCCACACCGTGCACGGTTTGCAGCAACGGTTTGGCAAACGGCTTGTCGATCACCTGGCGCAATTGATGGACGTGGCTGCGCAGGCTGTCGCTGTCCGGACAGTCATCGCCCCACAGGGCTTCTTCGAGAATTTCCCGGCGCAGTACATGCGGGCTCTTCTGCATCAGGACCGCCAGCAACTTCAGGCCCACCGGGTTGAGTTTGAGCAATCGGCCTTCGCGGGTGACTTCCAGGGTGTCGAGGTCATAACTCAGGTCGCCGACTTGCAAGGTCCGGCGACCGCCCCCTTGGGTGCGCCGCATGACCGCTTCGATTCGCGCCGCCAACTCAGACAAGGCGAAGGGTTTGATCAGGTAATCGTCGGCACCGGACTTGAAGCCTTGCAGCCGGTCGTCCAGCTGATCGCGAGCGGTGAGCATGATCACCGGGGTATCGCGTCGGGCATCTTCGCGCAGGCGCTTGCACAGCGTGTAGCCGTCGATGCCGGGCAGCATGATATCGAGCACGATCAAGTCGTAATGCTCGGTGGCCGCCAGGTGCAGGCCCGACAAACCGTCCTGTGCGCAATCCACGGTGTAGCCCTTGAGTCCCAGGTAATCGGCCAGGTTGGCCAGGATATCGCGGTTGTCTTCAACCAATAAAATTCGCATGGGCATCTCCTCCGTAAACAGTTACGGCCGTCTTGGCCCGCGCAGCTTAAGGCCAAGTGTGGCTCAGGGCCAGGGTTGCGTGCAGTCGTTTATTTGGCGAAATGGCCGACTCGCGCCTCAACGGTTTTTTCACTATCGGTTCACGGCTTGACGACACGAGAGAGCGCATGCTCCGCGCGGCTGCGCATTCAAGAACATTTCACTGACCAAGGATCCGCCATGGTTTCGATCTCTGCACGCCCCGCTTCTCGCCCGCTCAACTTCTGGGTGTGCGTGGGTGTTCCCGCCGTTGCAGCAATCATTCTGGTATTGCTCGAACTGACGACCCTGGACATGGACCTGGCCAGGCTGTTCTACGACCCGGTCGCCGGGGGATTCATCGGGCGGCACAGTTACTTCCTGGAAACCGTCCTGCATGACCGGGCCAAGCAGATGGTCATCGCATTCTCGGTGCTGGCTATCCTCGGCTTTGCCGGTTCGTTCTTCATGGCCCGGCTCCAACCGTTCAAGCGCGAATTGGGTTGTCTGGTGCTGTCCCTGGGGCTGGCGACGTCTTTCGTCACCCCGATGAAAGCGGTAACGGCGGTGCAATGCCCATGGAGCCTTGAGCAGTTCGGCGGTCACGAGACCTACAGCGAGTTGTTGAGCCCGCGTCCGGCCACGGAAAAACCGGGTCGGTGCTGGCCTGGCGGTCATGCCGCGACGGGTTTCACCCTGTTTGCGCTGTTCTTCGTGTTGCGTGATCGCCGTCCCCGCATGGCACGCGCGGCGCTGGTTTTCGCCTTCGCCCTGGGTTCGGTGTTTTCCATCGGCCGGATGCTGCAGGGGGCACACTTTTTCTCGCATAACGTGTGGACGGCGGTGTTCTGCTGGCTGATCTGCCTGGGGTCGTATTATTGGGTGCTGTACCGGCCGGCGGTGAAGGCTGAGCCGGCGGTTGAAGCGCGACCTGCCAGCGCCTGACAGCGGTCTTTTAGTCTCGAATTGAAGCCAATAAAAAACCCCGCCAGCTTTCGCCGGCGGGGTTTTTCAATACAGGGGTAAGGCTGGCTTACATCATGCCGCCCATGCCGCCCATACCGCCCATGTCTGGCATGCCGCCGCCAGCACCGCTGTCTTTCTTCGGTGCATCAGCTACCGCAGCTTCGGTGGTCAGGATCAGACCGCCGATCGAGGCTGCAGCTTGCAGAGCCGAACGGGTGACCTTGGTTGGGTCCAGGATGCCCATTTCGATCATGTCGCCGTATTCGCCAGTCGCAGCGTTGTAGCCGAAGCTGCCTTCGCCGTTCTTGACCTTGTCGACCACTACGCTTGGCTCGTCGCCGGAGTTGGCAACGATCTGACGCAGCGGCGCTTCTACAGCGCGACGCAGTACAGCGATACCCACGTCCTGATCGGCGTTGTCGCCTTTCAGTTGAGTCAGTGCTTCCAGAGCACGGATCAGGGCTACGCCACCGCCAGGTACCACGCCTTCTTCAACGGCTGCACGGGTAGCGTGCAGGGCGTCTTCAACGCGGGCTTTCTTCTCTTTCATTTCGACTTCGGAACC
>Ga0247818_10003026_pt1 | contig 10852 bp, 7 predicted proteins | sample 13C_Glucose_Day1_FD_192424 | JGI IMG/M metagenome (GOLD analysis project Ga0247818, IMG submission 192424) | Soil microbial communities from agricultural site in Penn Yan, New York, United States - 13C_Glucose_Day1 | ecosystem: Environmental > Terrestrial > Soil > Agricultural land | place: USA...
GCCTTGCAGCTGCACGCACCCAGCCCCGCTCCTTCACCCACCCCCCAATTGCCGGACCCTCCAAGCACGGGGAAGAACCGCCCATGACCACCGAACAGTCCGCAGACGTGCGCACCACGAACGACGTGGTGCTCGAAGCACGCGGAGTCACCAAGCACTTCCCCGTACGGCGCACCGCCGGTGACCTCGTCGCCCGCAGACGCCGCACCGTCCACGCCGTCGACGACGTCTCGCTGGAGCTCCGGCGCGGCACCGTCACGGCGCTGGTGGGGGAGTCCGGCTCCGGAAAGTCCACCGTCGCACGGCTGCTCGCCCAGCTGTACCCGCTCACCGCGGGCGAGATACACCTGGGCGGTACGGCGGTGAAGGCCGGGCGTGGCCGGTCCTTCCGCACCTACGTCAAACAGGTCCAGCTGATCTTCCAGGACCCCTTCGCCTCGCTCAACCCGGTGCACACCGTGCGCTACCACCTGACCCGGTCCCTCAAGATCCACGGCCGGGCGGGGAGCGGGGAGGCGGAACTGGAGACGAACCTGGCGGCCCTCCTGGAACGCGTCCAGCTGACTCCTCCTCATCAGTACCTGGACAAGTTCCCGCACGAGCTGTCGGGAGGGCAGCGCCAGCGCGTCGCGATCGCGCGCGCGCTCGGCGCCGACCCGCAGGTCCTGCTGGCCGACGAGCCGGTGTCGATGCTCGACGTGTCGATCCGGCTCGGCGTCCTCAACCTGCTGCGCGACCTCAAGGAGCGGCTGCGCCTGGCGATCCTCTACATCACCCACGACATCGCCTCCGCCCGCTACTTCGCCGACACGACCCTGGTGATGTACGCCGGCCGGATCGTCGAGGGCGGTGACAGCGAGACCGTCACCCAGCGCCCCGCCCATCCGTACACCCAGCTGCTGATCGCCTCCGCGCCCGACCCCGACCGGGTGGCGGACCAGGAGGCGCAGGAGGAGACGGGAAGCGGCGAGCCGCCCTCACTGATCGCCCCGCCGGACGGCTGCCGCTTCCACCCTCGCTGCCCGAAGGCCATGGAGCGCTGCCGCACCGAACTGCCGCCGCGCTTCGACCTGGCGGACGGCCAGTGGGCCGCCTGCTGGCTGTACGACGGCACGACCGCCGAGGGAGCAGCGAAGTGAAGTACATCCTCCAGCGGTTCGCCTTCTACGCGGTGACCGCGTGGGCCGCCATCACCATCAACTTCCTGATCCCGCGCCTCATGCCGGGCGACCCCGTCGAGGCTCTGATGAGCCGCTACCAGGGGCAGCTCGACACCAGCGCCATCGCCTCACTGAAGGCCCTGTTCGGGCTGGACGAGAACAAGTCGATCTGGGCGCAGTACACCGAGTACTGGTCGCACCTGCTCGACGGTGACCTGGGCCTGTCCTTCACCTTCTTCCCGACCCCGGTCGGCGAGGTGATCTCCCAGTCCCTTCCCTGGACGCTCGCGCTGGTCGGCATCACCACCATGATCAGCTTCCTGCTCGGCACCGGCATCGGCGTCTACAGCGGATGGCGGCGCGGCTCCTGGCTGGACGGGCTGCTGCCCGTGACCACCTTCATCTCGGCCATCCCGTACTTCTGGCTCGGCCTCATCGCCATCGCGCTGTTCGCCGTGAAGTGGCAGATCTTCCCGGCCGCCGGAGGCTACGACAACTCGCTGGTACCGGCCTTCGACTGGCCGTTCGTCTCCAGCGCGCTGTACCACGGGGTGCTCCCCGGCGTGACGATCGTGCTGAGCGCCATCGCCGGCTGGATCCTCGGCATGCGCAACATGATGGTGACCGTCTCCTCCGAGGACTACGTCATGGTGGCGCAGGCCAAGGGGCTGTCCGAGCGGCGCGTGATGTTCTCCTACGCCGCCCGCAACGCCGTCCTGCCCAACATCTCGGGATTCGCCCTCTCCCTCGGTTTCATCGTCGGAGGCACCCTGCTGGTCGAGATGGTCTTCTCCTACCCGGGCATCGGCTACCAGCTGTTCCAGGCCGTCGGAGCCAAGGACTACCCGCTGATGCAGGGCGTCTTTCTGATCATCACGCTCTCCGTGCTCGCCGCGAACCTGCTGGCCGACATGGCCTACGCCCTCCTCGACCCGCGCACCCGTAAGGAGGCCTGACGGATATGGCCGTCACCGGCACCGACGTAGTCGTCACCGAGGCCGCGCCCGCCGCGTCCCGGGCCAGGTTCCGCTTCCTGCGCGGCGGGAAGACCCGCACCGGGCTGCTGATCCTCGCCTTCTTCGTGATCCTGGCCGTGGTGGGCCCCTGGATCGCCCCGCACGACCCGGACGCGATGAGCGACCAGCTGCTGCAACCCCCGTCCGCCGACCACTGGTTCGGTACGACGCAGACCGGGCAGGACGTCCTCTCGCAGATCCTCGTCGGCACCCGCGGCGTGCTGCTCGTCGGATTCCTCGCCGGCATCCTGGCGACCGTGCTGTCCGTGCTCATCGGGGTCACCGCGGGATTCCTCGGCGGAGCCGCCGACGAGATCCTCTCGATGCTCTCCAACATCTTCCTCGTCATCCCGGGCCTGCCGCTGATCATCATCATCGCGAGCTTCGTCGAGGACACCGGGGACCTGCTCATCGCGGCCGTCATCGCCCTGACCTCCTGGGCCTGGGGAGCGCGCGTCCTGCGCGCCCAGACCCTGTCCCTCAGGCGGCGCGACTACGTGGAGGCGGCGCGGGCGACCGGCGAATCGACCTGGCGGATCATCCTGTTCGAGGTCATGCCCAACCTCACCGCCGTCATCGCGTCCGGCTTCGTCGGCACCGTCATCTTCGCCGTCCTCTCGGAGATCACGCTCGCCTTCATCGGCGTCGCCGACATCTCCCACTGGAACTGGGGCACGGTGCTCTTCTGGGCCCAGTCCAACCAGGCTCTCGCCCAGGGCGCCTGGTGGTGGTTCGTCCCCGCCGGGCTCTGCATCGCCCTGCTCGGCACGGCCCTCTCGCTCATCAACTTCGGCATCGACGAGTTCGTCAACCCGCGTCTGCGCACCGCGACGGGCGCCTCCCGGAAGGTGCGGATGCGGGTCGGCTTCACGCCCGTCGCCCGCGTCGCCGCGCGGACCGGACCCGCGCCCGCCTTCACCCCGGTGGCCCGCACCGCGGCGCCCGCGGAGCCCGAGGCACCTGCCACGGCGCCCGCGGAGCCCGAGGCACCTGCCACGGCGCCCGCGGAGCCCGGTACGTCCGAGTCCGCCGCGGCGTCCGCGGCGCCCGGCACCTCCGGTCCCGGGGCCTCCGAGTCCGCCGGTACGTCCAGCAAGGAGCAGCCCGCATGACCGCCGAGCCGATCCTCACCATCAGCGGCCTGAACGTCGACTACGGCACCGGTGCGAGCGGCGTCCGCGCGCTGCGGGACGTCGACCTCACCCTGCACCGCGGCGAAGTCCTCGGCCTCGCGGGCGAATCGGGCTCCGGCAAGTCCACGCTGGCGTACGCCGTCACCCGGCTGCTCTCCCCGCCCGGGGTGATCACCGGAGGCGACGTCCACTACCACCGGCCCGGCGGCGAAGCCGTCGACATCCTCGCCCTGAGCCCCGACGAGCTGCGCGCCTTCCGCTGGCAGGAGCTGTCCATCGTGTTCCAGGGGGCGATGAACTCGCTCAACCCGGTGCACACGGTCCACAGCCAGCTGACCGACGTCCTCACCGCGCACCGCCCCGGCATGCGGGCCGCCGAGCGGACCGCGCGGGCCGAGGAGCTGCTGCACCTCGTAGGCATCTCCGCCGACCGGCTCGCCGCCTACCCGCACCAGCTCTCGGGCGGCATGCGCCAGCGCGTGATGATCGCCATGGCGCTGGCCCTGGAACCCGAGATCGTCATCATGGACGAGCCCACCACCGCGCTCGACGTGGTGATGCAGCGGCAGATCCTGCGCAAGCTGGTCGAGCTGCGGGAGCGCCTCTCCTTCTCCGTCGTCTTCATCACCCACGACATCTCGCTGCTGATCGAGTTCTCCGACCGCATCGCGATCATGTACGGCGGGCGGATCGTGGAGCAGGCGGGCGCGGCGGAGATCTACCGCGACCCGCGCCACCCGTACAGCGAAGGCCTGCTGCACTCCTTCCCCGCGCTGCACGGCCCCCGGCGCGAGCTCACCGGCATCCCGGGATCGCCCCCGCACCTGTCCGCGATGCCCGCCGGCTGTGCCTTCCATCCCCGCTGCGGCAAGGCCTTCGAACCGTGCGACGCCCGGGTCCCGGTGCTCACCGCTCCGGAGGGCGGCCAGGACCGTGAGGTCGCCTGCTGGCTGCACACCCGGCCGGCCTGAGCCCGGCCGGCCGAAGCAAACCCCCACCCCGCAAACGGAGTTACGGAGAACCATGAATCTCGTCACGCCCCGCAGCAGCCTGCAGCCCGCCGCCGTCCAGGGACTCCCTGCCGACTTCCGCTGGGGCGTGGCCACCTCCTCGTACCAGATCGAGGGCGCGGCGTCGGAGGACGGCCGCACCGCCTCCATCTGGGACACCTTCTGCCGCGTCCCGGGCGCCGTGCACAACGCGGAGCACGGCGACGTGGCCTGCGACCACTACCACCGGATGCCGGAGGACGTGGAGCTGATCGCGGGCCTCGGCGTCGACACCTACCGTTTCTCGCTCGCCTGGCCGCGCATCCAGCCGGGCGGCCGGGGTCCCGCCAACGCCAAGGGCCTCGACTTCTACAAGCGGCTGGTCGACGAGCTCCAGGGGAGGGGCATCACCCCCTGGGTCACCCTCTACCACTGGGACCTGCCGCAGGAGCTGGAGGACGCGGGCGGCTGGCCGGCCCGCGACACCGCCCTCCGGTTCGCGGAGTACGCCATGCTCGCCCACGACGCGCTCGGTGACCGGGTCGAGCACTGGACCACCCTGAACGAGCCGTGGTGCTCGGCGATGCTCGGATACGCCTACGGTGCCCACGCCCCCGGCCGCACCGACATGGGCGACGCCATGAGCGCCGTCCACCACCTGCTGCTCGGGCACGGCCTCGCCGCCCGGCAGATGCGCGAGGCGGCAGGCAGCAGCCCGCTCGAACTCGGCATCACCCTCAACCTCGGGACCGCCACCCCGGAGACGGACAGCGAAGCCGACCGCGAGGCCTGCCGCCGCGCCGACGGCATGGGCACCCGCCTGTACCTCGACCCGATCGTGCACGGCCGCTACCCGCGGGACGTCGTCGAGGACCTGGCCGCGCAGGGGATCGAACTCCCCGTGCGGGACGGCGACCTGGACGCCATCTCCACCCCCCTCGACGTCCTGGGGGTCAACTTCTACCGCGGCGCCCTCTTCTCCGGAGTCACCGAGGACGGGTCGCCGACCGACGCCGACGGCCTCCCCGTCGTCCGCGGGGTCGAGCGCGACCTGCCTCGTACCGCCATGGACTGGGAGATCACCCCGGCCGAGCTCACCGATCTGCTGCTGCGGCTCCAGAGCGACTACGCGCTGCCGACCGTGATCACCGAGAACGGCGCCGCCTTCGACGACACCGTCGCCGCCGACGGCTCGGTGCCCGACACCGACCGCACCGCCTATCTCGCCCACCACATCGACGCCGTGTCCGAGGCCCGCCGGCAGGGCGCCGACGTCCGGGGCTACTTCGCCTGGTCGCTGATGGACAACTTCGAGTGGGCCTACGGCTACGACAAGCGGTTCGGCATCGTCCGCGTCGACTACGACACCCAGGTGCGGACGCTCAAGGACAGTGCCAAGTGGTACCGCGACACGATCCGCCTCACCCGGAACGCCCGTACCGACTGATCTTCCCCCTGCCCGAATGTCACCGGAGTAGAGAAGAGCCGCACATGCCCCGTACACCGCACGCCCGCGCCCGCCACCGGGCGAGACCGGCGACCGCCGCACTCGCCGCGGCCACCGTTCTCGCCTCGCTGCTCGCCGGGGCCGTCCCCAGCGCGGCGGCCGGCACCGAGGAGCCGGCGCCCGTCCTCGTCGACCGTTTCGAGGGCGAGGTCCCCCTCGGCAACCCGCCCGCCGACTCCCTGTTCACCTGGGGCGGCGACGCGGACGACCACCCGGCGCTGGAGTTCAAGGAGCGCGCCGACGCGCCCGAGGGCTCCAAGGTCCTCCAGGGCACCTACGACATCAGCGCCTGGGGCGGACTCAGCCACGAGTTCGCCGTCGACCAGCCACCGAAGGACTGGACCGCGCACAAGGGCATCCGCTTCTGGTGGTACGGCCAGAACACCGCGCCCCTGCCGCCCGGTTCGGGCAAGCGGATCAACTTCGAGATCAAGGACGGCGGCGCGAACGGCGGCGCCTCCGAACTGTGGACCACCTCCTTCACCGACGACTGGGAGGGCTGGCACCAGGTCGAGATCCCCTTCGCGGACTTCGTCTACCGCGCCGACTACCAGCCCGTCGGCGGCATCGACCAGGTCCTCGGACTGAACGAGATGTGGGGTTACGCCGTCACCCTGCCGACCGGCGCCCCCGGCTCCTTCGCCATGGACGCCGTCGAGCTGTACGGAAAGGCCGACCCGGCCCTGAAGGCCGGCGTCGTCGTCGACTCCGCGGTGCACACGGTCGAGGAGGGCGGCACGGCGGACATCAAGATCTCCGTCGCCACCACCGGCTCCGTGCCCACCGAGGAGCCCGTCACCGTTGCCTACACCACCAAGGGCGGCAGCGCGGAGTCCGGCAAGGACTACACCGCGGTCAGCGGCACGCACACCTTCCCCGCGGGTACCGCGTCCGGCACCACGCACACCGTCTCCGTGGCCACGGCGAAGGACAAGGGGGCCGAGTCGGCGGAGACGATCCCGCTGGAGCTCACCGTCACCGGGGCCAAGGCGCCCAAGGAGAACCCGCAGGTCGTCATCGACGCCCACGGACTGCCGTACCAGAACGCGAAGCTCCCGGTGAAGAAGCGCGTCGCCGACCTGCTCTCGCGGATGTCCCCGGCCGAGAAGGCCGGCCAGATGACCCAGGCCGAGCGCAACGCGCTGAAGTCGCAGGGCGACATCGCCACCTACGACCTCGGCTCGCTGCTCTCCGGCGGCGGTTCCGTGCCCACCCCGAACACGCCCGAGGCCTGGGCGAAGATGACCGACGCCTACCAGCTGCGCGCGCAGGCGACCCGCTTCCAGATCCCGCTGATCTACGGCGTGGACGCGGTGCACGGCCACAACAACGTGATCGGCTCGACGATCATGCCGCACAACATCGGCATCGGCGCGGGCCGTGACCCGAAGCTCGCCGAGAAGACCGGCGCCGTCACCGCGAACGAGGTCCGCGCCACCGGCATCCCGTGGGACTTCGCCCCCTGCGTCTGCGTCACCCGTGACGAGCGCTGGGGCCGTTCCTACGAGGCATACGGCGAGGACCCGGCGCTGGTCGAGGCCATGGAGACGGTCATCACCGGCATGCAGGGCCACCCGTCGGGCAAGGACCTCGACCGCAACGACAAGGTGCTGGCCAGCGCCAAGCACTTCGTCGGCGACGGCGGCACGGAGTTCGGCTCCTCCACCACCGGCTCGTACACCATCGACCAGGGCGTCACGAAGGTCACGCGCGAGGAGCTCGAAGCGGTGCACCTCGCGCCGTTCACCGAGTCCGTGAAGCGCGGCGTCGGCACGGTCATGCCCTCCTACTCCTCGCTGGACATCATCGGCGACGACGCCGGCCCGGTGAAGATGCACGCCAACGCCGAGATGATCAACGGTGTGCTCAAGGACCGGATGGGCTTCGAGGGCTTCGTCATCAGCGACTGGCAGGCCATCGACCAGATCCCCGGTGACTACGCCAGCGACGTCCGCACCTCGGTCAACGCCGGGCTGGACATGATCATGGTCCCGACCGCCTACCAGGACTTCACGAAGACGCTCCAGGCGGAGGTCACCGCAGGCCGGATCAGCGAGGCCCGGATCGACGACGCCGTCGCCCGGATCCTGACCCAGAAGTTCCGCCTCGGCCTCTTCGAGAAGCCGTACGCGGACACCTCGAACCTCGACGAGGTCGGCTCGGCCGGGCACCGCGCGGTCGCCCGTGAGGCAGCCGCCAAGTCCCAGGTGCTGCTGAAGAACGACGGCGCCGTGCTCCCGCTCAAGGCGTCGCAGAAGGTCTACGTCGCCGGGTCCAACGCGGACGACCTCGGCAACCAGGCCGGCGGCTGGACCGTCAGCTGGCAGGGCGCCTCCGGTGCCACCACCACGGGCACGACGATCCTGGAGGGCATCGAGAAGAACACCTCCTCGGCCACCTTCTCCAAGGACGCCTCCGCCCCGACCGAGGGATACGACGCGGGAGTCGTGGTCGTCGGCGAGAAGCCGTACGCCGAGGGCATCGGGGACGTCGGCAACGGCCACGACCTGGAGCTCACCGACGCCGACAAGAAGGCGATCGACACGGTCTGCGCCGCCATGAAGTGCGCCGTCCTGATCGTCTCGGGCCGTCCGCAGCTCGTCGGCGACCAGCTCGACGGCATCGACGCCCTGGTCGCCTCCTGGCTGCCGGGCACCGAGGGCGACGGCGTCGCCGACGTCCTCTACGGCAAGCGGGCCTTCACCGGACAGCTTCCGGTGACCTGGCCCAGGTCCGGGTCGCAGCTGCCGATCAACGTCGGCGACGCGGCGTACGACCCGCAGTTCCCGTACGGCTGGGGTCTCACCACCCTGAAGAAGGTCCCCACGGGCGGCGAAGCCACCCTCACCGGACTCGCCGTCGCCGCCTCGCTCGCCGAGCGGGCCGGCCTCGGGAAGACCACGGCGGGCAAGGAGATCGTGGACCGGGCGAGGCTCCTGGTACAGCGGAAGACCGGCGGAAAGCTGACGGCGGCGGTGTCCAAGCCGTTCGCCGAGGCCGACCACCTGCTGCTCACCGGTGACCTGACCGGAGCGGTGGCGAAGCTGCGCACGGCGTACCGCGCCGCGTAACTGCGGAAAAGAAACCCGGGCGGGCGACGCGTTTGTCGCCCGTCCGGGTTACTTTCGGAGTATGCGGAAGAGGCTGTTCGCTCCCCTGTGGGCCTGCCTGCTGCTGATACTCACGGCGGCTGTGCTGGCGATGACCCCCGCTGCCCAGGCCGCCCCCTCCACGATCGACGACGCGGCGAGCGCCCTGCGCCAGGGCCCCGTGTACGTCGACCCGGCGGCGTCCGGTCAGCTCTCGGCGGCCCAGGAGGCCGCCCTGGAGAAGAAGATCAAGGACGCCGACAAACCCGTCTTCGTGGCCGTCCTGCCCGCGACGTCCGAGTACCCGCCCCAGAACCTCCTGCAGAACCTGCGCACCGACACCGGAGTCACCGGTGTCTACGCGGTCCGCCTCGGCGACGGCTTCGACGCGGGCGCCGACCCGCAGGTGATGCCGACCCGGGCCGTCGACAACCTCACCAGCGCCGTGAAGGCGCCCGGCACGGACACCGACGCCGCGACCCAGCTGAACGCCTTCGTCGACCGGGCCCTCGACCAGGCCAAGGGCAGCGCCCCGGCCTCCTGGTCCGGCGGAGGCGGCGCGGGCCACGATGCCGGCAACGGCGCCCCGGTGGCCGGGCTGATCGTCCTCGGCGGCGTGGTCCTGGTGGGCGGAGGTACCGCGTTCGCGGTCGCCCGCCGCAACAGGAAGCGCAAGGAGGAAGAGGAACGGGCGGCTCTGGAGAAGCTCCGGGTCGTCGTGGACGAGGACATCACCGCCTACGGCGAGACCCTGGACCGGCTGGACTTCCATCCCGGCGAGAAGGGCGCCGACGACGCGATGCGCATCGAGTACGAGCGCGCGCTCGACTCCTACGAGGACGCCAAGTCCCGCATGGGCGGCGCCCAGCACCCCTCCGACGTACGAGGGGTCACCCAGGCCCTGGAGGACGGCCGCTTCTCCCTCGCCGTCCTGGAGGCCCGGCGCACGGGCCGGCCGCTCCCCGCCCGCAGGCCGCCCTGCTTCTTCGACCCGCGCCACGGGCCCTCGGTCGCCGACGTCCTGTGGACTCCCTCGGGCGGTGCCGCACGCGAGGTCCCGGTCTGCGGAGCCGACGAGGTCCGGCTGCGCGAGGGCGAGGACCCCATGAGCCGGACGGTCGACGTGGGGGAGGGCCGGCGGCGTCCCTACTGGGAGGCGGGCCCGGCCTACGGTCCCTGGGCCGGCGGCTACTTCGGCGGCGGCCTGCTCCCCGGGCTGCTGGTCGGCACCATGCTCGGTTCGATGCTCTCCACCCCGGCGTACGCGGCGGATTACGGCGGCGGTGACTTCGGCGGCGGAGGCGGTGACTGGAGCGGGGGTGACGTCTCGGGCTCCGACTTCGACTCCTCCGGTTTCGGTGGCTTCGGCGACGGAGGCGGCTTCGGGGACGGAGGCGGCTTCGGAGGCGGCGGAGGGTTCGACGGCGGCGGGTTCTAGCCCGCCGTCCGCGCACCCGGCGTCTTCGCCGGCTGCTCCTCCCACGTCTCCGGGGCCCAGACGCCGGAGCGCTTCAGCGAGGCCGGGCAGTGCAGGTATATCTCGTCGATGTCCACGACCAGCGCGAGGTCGGGGCGCCGGCCCTTGACCGTCATCTCGTCGAACACGGGGGCGTCGGTGAGGATGCGCGCCCGCCCGTTGATCCGCAGGACCGTCATGGCGCCGGGTATCAGGTAGAGCAGGCCCACATGCGGGTTGGACAGGATGTTGTGGAAGCTGTCGCCGCGCCGGTTGCCGGGCAGATCCGGCAGCACGAGGGTGCGCGTGTCCAGGACCCGGGTGAAGCCCGGTTCGCCCCCGCGCGGGGAGGTGTCGCAGTTGCCGTCGGCGTCGGAGGTCGAGACGGCGCAGAAGGGCGCCCTGGCCAGCAGGTCCAGGTCCGCTTCGGTGAGTTCGTCGTGCACCTTGTCGATGACGATCGGCCACGGTTCGCCCAGGATCTCGCGCAGCTGCTCCGCGG
>Ga0247818_10003028_pt1 | contig 10850 bp, 12 predicted proteins | sample 13C_Glucose_Day1_FD_192424 | JGI IMG/M metagenome (GOLD analysis project Ga0247818, IMG submission 192424) | Soil microbial communities from agricultural site in Penn Yan, New York, United States - 13C_Glucose_Day1 | ecosystem: Environmental > Terrestrial > Soil > Agricultural land | place...
CCGGGATGCTGCTGGTCGGCCTCACCGGCGCCCTGCTCAACCTCATCGGCCAACGCCTGGAAATTCGCGCCACTCGCTGGAGACACGCATGAACGCACCGATTGTCAGCTTCACCCACGTAGGCAAATCCTTCGACGTCGACGGTTTCGAACTGGAGGCGATTCGCGAATTCAACCTCGACATCGCCGAGGGCGAATTCGTCGCCATCGTCGGCTCCAGCGGTTGCGGCAAATCCACCTTGCTGCGTTTGCTGGTGGGTCTGGATACGCAGTTTCGCGGGCAGATCAGCGTCGATGGCAAAGCCGTCAACGGCATCGGTGGCGAGCGCGGCATCGTGTTTCAGGAGCATCGGCTGTTCCCGTGGCTGACGGTGGCCGACAACATCGGTCTCGGTCTGGTCAACGAACCGCTGAGCGCCGCTGAAAAGCAGCAGCGTATCAACGATTTCATCGACCTGGTCGGCCTGCGCGATTTCACCCGCGCCTATCCGCACCAGCTCTCCGGCGGCATGGCCCAGCGCGTGGCGATTGCCCGTGGACTGGTCGCCAGCCCACGGATTCTGCTGCTCGACGAACCCTTCGGCGCCCTTGATGCGTTGACCCGCCAGCAAATGCAGGACGAGCTGCTGGCGATTCGTGACCGGGCGAAGATCACCACGATCCTCGTCACCCACGACGTCGAAGAAGCGATCTTTCTCGCCGACCGCGTGGTGGTGATGGAGCCGCGTCCGGGACGGATCAAGCAAGTGGTCGACATCGCCTTGCCGCACCCGCGTCAGCGCAGCAGTTTCGATTTCCATCAGTTGCGCGAAGAGCTGCTGCACGAATTGACCAGTGACGACCATTACCAACCGAGCCTGCCGGTACAGATCCGCGATCTGCCGTTGTCGTTCATTGCCTGCTGAGAGGAGTTTTCCGATGCCGCAACGCCCCAACTTTCTGCTGATTCTGGCCGACGATCTCGGCTTCTCCGACATCGGCGCATTCGGTGGCGAAATCGCCACGCCGAACCTCGATGCCCTGGCCAACAACGGCCTGCGCCTGACCGATTTCCACACCGCACCGACCTGCTCGCCAACCCGTTCGATGCTGCTGACCGGCACCGACCACCACATCGCCGGCATCGGCACCATGGCCGAAGCGCTGACCCCGGAGTTGATCGGCAAACCGGGTTACGAGGGCTATCTCAACGACCGCGTTGTGGCCCTGCCCGAGCTGCTGCGCGAGGCCGGTTATCAAACCTTGATGAGCGGCAAATGGCACCTCGGCCTGACCGCTGAACTGGCGCCGCAGGCTCGTGGTTTCGAACGCTCGTTCTCGCTTCTGCCGGGTGCGGCCAACCACTATGGGTTCGAACCGACCTACGATGAACACACCCCTGGCCTGCTGAAATCGACCCCGGCGCTGTATATCGAAGACGACACTTTTGTCGACGAATTGCCCAAGGATTTCTACTCGTCGGATGCCTTCGGCGACAAGCTGCTGCAGTACCTGAAGGAGCGCGACCAGAGCCGGCCATTCTTCGCTTATCTGCCCTTCTCCGCACCGCACTGGCCGTTGCAGGCGCCGGCTGACATTGTCGAAAAATACCGTGGCCGCTATGACGCCGGTCCCGAAGTCTTGCGTCTGGAACGCCTGGAAAAACTCAAGGCGCTGGGGCTGATCGAGCCGGATGTCGAGCCGCATCCACTGATTCAACTGAATGCGCAATGGGCTGCGCTGAGCGCTGAGCAACGACAGATTTCCGCGCGGGCCATGGAGGTCTACGCGGCGATGGTCGAGCGCATGGACTGGAATATCGGCCGGGTGGTCGATTATCTGCGCCAGCAGGGCCAGCTCGATAACACCTTCATCCTGTTCATGTCCGATAACGGTGCCGAAGGCGCGCTGCTGGAAGCGTTCCCCAAGTTCGGCCCGGAACTGCTGACCTACCTCAACCAGCATTACGACAACAGCCTCGACAACATCGGTCGTGCCAATTCCTACGTCTGGTACGGGCCGAGCTGGGCGCAGGTGGCGACCGCGCCGTCACGGCTGTTCAAGGCGTTCACCACCGAAGGCGGGATTCGGGTACCGGCGCTGCTGCACTATCCGCAACTGCCAATCAAAGGGCAGATCAGCCATGGCTTCGGCACGGTGATGGACGTCACCCCGACCATTCTCGATCTGGCGGGCGTACGCCATCCGGGCAAGCAATGGCACGGTAAACCGGTGGCGCCGTTGCGCGGTAAATCATGGTTGGGCTTTTTGTCCGGCGAGACGGCGCAGGTGCACGACGAGCATACCGTCACCGGATGGGAATTGTTTGGTCGCCGGGCAATTCGCCAGGGTTCGTGGAAAGCGGTGTGGATCCCCGGGCCGGTGGGGCCGGCGACGTGGCAGCTTTATGACTTGAGCAGCGATCCGGGGGAGATTCACGATCTGGCGTCGAGTCAGCCGGACAAGCTCAGCACCTTGATCGGGCATTGGCAGAAATATGTGGAGGAGACTGGGGTGATTCTCAGTGCTTCGCCGTTTCAGCCGGATTGATGTTGCCTGATAGATCGCTTTCGCGAGCAGGCTCGCTCCCACAATCCGGATTTGCGAATACGATCCAATTTGGGAGCGAGCCTGCTCGCGAATAGGCCTTCACACTCACCCATCAAGCCCTGGCAGTACGCACCTCTTCCTGCGCCAATTCATCCCTGCGAACAAACCGGTTAGCCCGCCCGAACGTGCCGAAATCATTGAACCGCACGCCCATCTCGCGCATCACCTTGTGCGCCACCGGCACGGTCATCTGCCGGATGTAAAACGGCTCCTTCACCACAAAATGGTGAATCCCGTGACTGCTGCCGAAGTTGAAGCAGAACACCTGCAGCGGCCACAACCACCACGGGTTCAACACTTGGCATTGCTGCAGCACGTTGCCCGCCTCAATGTCACCGTAGTAATGCATGTTCGAGCTGATGAAGTGCAGGCAAAAGGTGCGCAGCACGTTCGGGCCGATGATCACCACTGCCGCGATGTCGATCACCTGCATCACCGACAGCGTGGTCGCCGACCATTCAATCGACGACCCCATAAGGTAGGCGATGCCATTCACCGCATGGAAGCCGAGGAACACGTACCACGCGCCCCAATGCACCAGCGCCAGTGGCGCATAGACCTTCAGCGTGCGCTTGATGATGTTGATTTTGTGCGCCCAGGTCTTGGCCCGCAGCATGCGGATGAACGCCGACATCACGTTGTCGCCGACCATCAGCAAGCGCGCAAACCCCCAAGGCTCGCCGTTGGTGATCGCACGTTCTTCCAGGTCGGTTTCGGTGCCGGAGACCTTGTGGTGATTGAGGTGCAGATGGCGGCGGATCCACGGATTGATCGTGCTCGGCCGCGCCAGCCACACCAGGCCCATCATCAGGTTGTGCGGCAGCCGTTGTTTGCGGAAATACATGCTGTGGATCAGGTCGTGTTCCAGCTCATGGGTCAAGGAGGCGAAAAATGCGTTCAGCAGCAGGCACACCCACCACGCCATATGGCCAGTGATATACAGCGCCGCCGAGCCGATCATCCCGACCAGGGCGAAGGCCAGAATGCCGGCACCGAGGGCGTCCTGATGCTGCAGGATCGGGTAACGCTCGCGCAGTTCGACGCCCTTGGCCAGCACCACTTCGCGAATATGCGCTGATCGCTGGGCAGCATTGTGTCGCTGGGGACTTGCAGAAGTACGGTCCATGCTTCCATCCTCTGTTTATTGATGTTTGCATCCTGCCTCGCGAAAGCTTTATTGATGGTAGCCGTGAACGCCAACCTGTTGACCGGAAGCGCCAATCAGCATGAAGGAACCGACCTCGCTCGCCAGCTGGACCCGTGCCTTGCGCAAGCAACTCGATGCGCTGGGGCTGGACAGTCTTGGCCTGTGCCAACAGGCCGGGCTCGATCCGCAGTTGATGGACGACCCGAACGCGCGTTATCCGTTATCCGGCACCACGCGCCTATGGCAACTGGCAGTGCAGTTCAGCGGGGATCCGGCGATCGGACTGCGAGTGTCGCGCTTTGTCAGCCCGACCACGTTCCATGCGCTCGGTTACGCGCTGGTGGCCAGCGGCAGCCTGCGGGAGGTGTTCGAGCGCATCGTGCGTTATCACCCGGTGGTCAGCGATGCGCTGGAACTGGAGCTGAGCCGCAGCGATGACCGCTACCTGTTCCGTCTGAAAATTCCGTCAGGCAATCCGGCGCCGGCCTTCGAAGCCATCGACGCCTTTGCCGCGATCTACGTGCGCACCTGCCGCAATCGCCTCGGTCGCGATTACGCGCCGCTGGCGGTGTACCTGCGCCGGCCGGAACCGTCGGATGCGCATCAGTGGCACAAGGTGTTCCGCGCCCCGGTGCATTTCTCCTGCGCCGAAGATCGCCTGGAGTTCGCCCTCGCCGACTTCGACAGCCACCTCGATGACGCCAACCCGGAACTCGCCGAACACAACGAAGCGGTGCTCAAGCGCACCCTGGCTCAGCTCAAACCGCTGACCTGGGAGCGTAAGGTGCGCGACGCCATCGAAGAACAACTGCCCGAAGGCGAACCCAGCGCGGAACGCATCGCCCAGGCTTTGCACCTGAGCCTGCGCAGCCTGCAACGGCATCTGGCGGATGAGGGCTGTCGCTTCGACACGCTGCTCAACGAGAGCCGCGAGAACCTCGCGCTACTGCACCTGCGCGATCCGCAGTGTTCGTTGAGTGAAGTCAGTTACCTGCTGGGGTTTGCCGACACCAGCAGCTTCAGCCGCGCGTTCAAACGCTGGACGGGAATGACACCGGGGCAGTTTCGCGATCAGTTGCGCTGAACATCAGCCCTTGATCAAGCTGCGTTGCAGGCCGGAAGTCCACTGTTCGATCATCGCCTCGCCCACTTCGGCAAACTCGGGATGCCTGCGACTGTATTCGGCCATTTCCTCCATCGCCATCTGCATGCCATGAGCCACTTGTTGCAGTAATTCGCTGCAACGCGCCTCGGTCAGGTTGCATGCCGTACGACCAAACCGTACCAACATCTTGTACTTGGGCCAGGCTTTCGAACCGCCAGCAGCAGCGCCATGCTGTCGCTCTTGATATAAACCGACGTTGTGATGATGTCGTACGCCGGCGCGAGCCTGACGGGATGACTGCTCTGCATAATCTTCGTAAAGTACGCCGAAGTTTTTCAGATGCGCATCACCGTTTTGCAGCCCCGCAGACAACGCGACAAGTTTCAGAATACTTGCACGGCGCATCATGGGCTCAGGACAAAACCCAACTCAAACACAGTGCCACTCGCATCACTGCTCACCCTGACCTGCCCGCCATGCAACAGCATGATCGACTGCACAATCGCCAGCCCCAGCCCACCGGAATCTCCTGGTTGCGCCCGTGAAGGATCGACGCGATAGAAGCGGTCGAACAGTTTGCCCAGATGTTCTGGCGCGATCACCGGGCCGTGGTTGTGTACCTGTAACCAGCACACACCCGGCTCATCGTGGCGACGCAGGCTGATCGGCGTGCCTTCATCGGCGTGACGCACCGCGTTGGCCAGCAGATTACCCAGGGCACGTTGCAGCAGTTGCTGATCGGCCAACAGTTCGCCGTGCAGCCGGTTTTCCAGGCGCAACTGGCGATCATCGGCCAGGGCTTCGAAGTAATCGCACAGCTCGCTGCCGACGCTGTGCAGATCCAGTGTCTGCAAGTCGAGCGCGCGCTCCGCCTGTTCGGCGCGAGCAAGGAACATCAGGTTCTCGGCCATGCGTTTGAGGCGTTCGAACTCTTCCATGTTCGAGGCCAGCAGCTCCTGATATTCCGCCGTGCTGCGCGGGTGATTCAGCGCCTGGCCGTTGCTGGCGAGCAAGGTGTGCAACGGGGTGCGGATCTCGTGGGCCAGATCGGCAGAAAACTGCGACAGCCGCTGCACGCTGTCGTCCAGCCGCGCGAGCATGCCGTTGAGCGCCTGCACCGGTTCGAGCAGTTCGGCGGGGGTGCCGCTGGCGGGCAGACGCTGGTCGAGGCTGCGCAGATCAATGCCACGCACCGCCGCGCTTAACTGGCGCAATGGGTGCAGACCACGGCGCAGCAAAACCAGGCCCAACGCGAACGCCAGCAACGCGCCAAGTCCGACGGACAGGTACAGGCGCAAGCGATAACTGGCGAGCATCTGCTCACGCTCAGTGAGCACCTTGCCGGCGATCACCGTCAGCGGTTCTCCGTTCGGCCCTTGGGCTTCACCGGATAACAGCGCCAGCTCGGCGCCATCCGGCGCCTGCCAGATCAGCACATCGCGACGCTGCGGCATTTGCTCGCGTGCGATTGCGTTCAATGGCGGCAGGTCGCGCTGGCGCGGGTTGATCGCGATCACGTTCGAGCCATCGGCCCGCCGCACCAACAGCAGGCTGTCGAGGTTACCGAGCATGTTCTGATAGAGACGTGGCCGCGCTTGCAAGGCGCCGAGGCTGTCGCTGTCGGCGAGCAAGGCGCGCACTTGTTCCAGACGGCCAAGCAACGCCAGATCATCCCGATAGGCGATCTCCGAGTCGAGTGAACGGTAGAGAAACACGCCAATCGCGCTCAACACCAACGCGCAAACCAAGGCGAACGCCAGCGCCAGACGCCAGGCGATCGACCTAGACCGCATCGTCGGGCGCCTCCAGCTGATAGCCGACCCCGCGCACGGTGTGGATCAGTTTCGGCATGTACGGGTCATCGACCTTGGCCCGCAGGCGACGCACGGCAACTTCGACCATGTTGGTGTCGCTGTCGAAATTCAGGTTCCACACCTGCGAAGCGATCAACGTGCGTGACAACACTTCGCCCTGACGGCTGGCGAGCAATTGCAACAGGGCAAATTCCTTGTTGGTCAGGGCAATGCGCTGGCCGCCGCGGCTGACCCGACGCCGTAGCACGTCGATTTCCAGATCGGCGATGCTGTAGGACTCGGCCTCGCGCAGCGGTCCACGCCGCAACAGCGTGCGCACCCGCGCGAGCAATTCGGCAAAGGCGAAAGGCTTGAGCAGGTAATCATCGGCGCCCAGTTCGAGGCCGCGCACGCGATCTTCGATGGCGTCTTTGGCGGTGAGGAACAGCACCGGGGTGGCGCCGCGCTGGCGAATCAGTTGCAGCAATTGCCAGCCATTGAGGCCCGGCAACATCACGTCGAGGATGATCAGGTCGTATTCCTGCTGCTCGATGAAATAGCGCCCATCGAGGCCATTGAGCGCCACGTCCACAGCAAACCCCGACTCGCCCAGCCCCTTGGCAAGGAAATTCGCGGTTTTGGCTTCATCTTCTACGACCAGCAAACGCATGGCACACCTCGATTGATCAGACACACAGGCTAGGCGCCTTCGGCGGCGTTGCCCATTACAAACTTGTAATCCGACTGACGGGGTTCTGACGAAGAGCGGCGGCTAAGGTGATGCCCTTCGCTTTCGGAGCCTGTTCATGACCGCCAAATACCTTGCAGCCAGCCTCGCCCTCGGCCTCAGCACCAGCGTTTTCGCCGCCCCTGAACTGCCGCGTCACGCCGACCTGGATCTGAAAACCGCACGCCTGCTGGTCGACACCGCGCTGAGCAATTGCACCGCCACGGTGTCGGTACTCGACCGTGGCGGCAACCTGCTGGTGATCCTGCGCGGCGACGGCATCGGCCCGCACAACACCGCTGCCAGCCAGCGCAAAGCCTACACCGCGCTATCGACGAAAACCCCGACCCGGTTGTTCGCCGAGCGCGCCCGCAGCAACCCGGAAACCGCCAACCTCAACACCCTCGATGAGCTGCTGTTGCTCGGCGGCGGCATCCCGCTATTCGCCGCTGATGAACTGGTCGGCGCCATGGGCGTGGCCGGTTCCGGCAGCGGCGAGCAGGACGAAAGCTGTGCCATCAAGGCCGCCGAAAAGGCCGGCCTGACCTTCACCCGTTCCCAAAAAGGAGACTGACCATGACTACCCTGCGCATGACCTTCGCCGCACTCGGCCTGAGTGCCTTCTCCAGCCTGGCGCTGGCCGCCGGCAACCCGCTGAGCGTGCACGTGCTCAACCTGGAAAACGGCCTGCCCTCGCCGGGCGTCAACGTGACGCTGGAAAAACACATCGGCCAGAACTGGCAACCACTGGCCCAGGGCACCACCAACGAACAGGGGCGCATCGCCGAACTGTTCCCGGCCAAACAGCCTTTCGAGGCGGGCGAATACCGGGTGGTGTTCAAGACCGGCGAGTATTTCGAGAAGAACAAGCGCGAGACGTTTTTCCCGGAGATCCCGGTGATCTTCCAGGTGAAGCAGACTGATCAGCACTACCACATCCCGTTGCTGCTCAGCCCTTATGGTTTCTCGACCTATCGCGGCTCCTGAATCAACACAGATCAAAAATGTGGGAGCGAGCCTGCTCGCGAAGGCGTCGGTTCAGTCGACATCACCGTTGAATGACCCACCGCTTTCGCGAGCAGGCTCGCTCCCACAGGGGATCTCAGGTGCCCGTCAAATTGTCGCCAGCGCGCGCAATCGCTCGGCATCGAGAATCTCGATCTCGCCATACCCCAGCCCGATAACCCCCTGCGCCTGCAGATCCTTGAGGATCTGGTTGGTGGTCTGCCGTGACAGCGACAGCATCGACGCCAACTGCTCTTGCGGCAGTTGCAGCACCCGACGTGGCGCATCGATTTCACCGTAGCCTTCGGCGATCATCAACAAGCGATGGGCCAGGCGTGCCGGAGCCGGCAGCAGGCTCAACTGTTCGAGATTGATAAAGGTCAGGCGCAGTTTGTGGCTCATCAGCAACGCCAGTTGGCGCCAGTACACCGGCTGTTCGTCGAGGATTTTCAGCAGCGTGGCCTGCGGGATATTCAGCAGCATGCACGGCCCGACTGCATACGCATCGTGAGTCCGTGGCTGGCCGTCGAACAGGCTGATTTCGCCGAACCAGTGCGGCGCCTCCACCAGGCTCAGCAACGCCTCCTTGCCCTGCTCGCTCACCGCCCCGATACGAATCGCGCCATCAAGCACCGCGTACAACCCGCACGGCGCATCACCGCGCTGGAATAAACGCTGCCCCGCCGTCAGCCGCCGCTCCCGGGCCGCCGCCAGCAGACTATCCTGAAAGGATGAAGGCAGATGACTGAACCATTGCCCGGTCATCAGCCGTGAACGCTTATCCATGATCTCTCCCAATTGTCGCCTGCCTGACAGAGCGAATGCCGAACCCGAGGCATGCTGCACGCACCCTATAGGAGGAACAACAATGAAAAGCCTCGTCGACCATCTCAGTCAATACGCCGCCTACCATCGCGACCCGCGCAACATCGCCAGCCACTTTATCGGCATTCCGCTGATCGTGGTGGCGGTGGCGGTGTTGTTGTCGCGACCAGAATGGTCACTGGGCGGCTTGTGGGTATCGCCGGCGGTGCTGCTGGCGCTGGCGTCGGCGTGGTTCTACCTGCGCCTGGAACTGAAGCTGGGCATTCTGATGACCCTGTTGATGGGGCTGTCGGTCTGGGCCGGGCACACGCTGGCGCAGCAGAGCACCATGATCTGGCTGAGCAGTGGCCTGGCGATGTTTGTGATTGGCTGGGTGATCCAGTTTGTCGGGCACCACTATGAAGGACGCAAACCGGCATTTGTCGATGATGTCAGCGGGTTGATTGTCGGGCCGTTGTTCGTGGTGGCCGAACTGGCGTTCCTGCTGGGAATGCGCCATGAGTTGAAAGAACAGATCGAGGCGCGGGCGGGGGTGGTGCGGGTCAATCCGAATCGCAAAGCGGCGGCTTAGGCCGCTTTAAAAGATCGCAGCCTGCGGCAGCTCCTACAGAGGATACGCATTCCAATGTAGGAGCAGCCGCAGGCTGCGATCTTTTGCTTTTAGAGATTGGCGATTTTCTGCCAGACCTTCGGTTTGAAGAACAGCGTTTCACCCTTGGCCAAACCGATCAGGCTGTCGTGATCCTTAACCACTTCGGCCTCGATCAGATCGGCCTGCCCTTCCACCTTCAACGTCACCCGCGTGGTCGCACCCAACGGGCGGATATCACGCACTTCAGCGGCGTGGTGATCTTCCAGCTCATGCTTGGACAACGACACTTCGTGCGGACGGAACAGCACGTGGTTGTCGTCGCTGAGCAACAAGCGGTTCGAGTCGCCGAGGAAGTGGTAAACGAAATCGCTGGCCGGGTTTTCGTAGACGTCGCCCGGCGAGCCGATCTGCTCGATCACGCCCTTGTTCATCACCACAATACGGTCGGCGACTTCCATCGCTTCTTCCTGGTCGTGGGTCACGAATACCGAGGTCAGGTTGATGTCTTCGTGCAGCCGCGCGAGCCAGCGGCGCAGCTCTTTACGCACCTTGGCGTCGAGGGCGCCGAACGGCTCGTCGAGCAGCAGCACTTTCGGCTCCACCGCCAACGCGCGCGCGAGGGCGATACGCTGACGCTGGCCGCCGGACAGTTGCTCCGGGTAGCGATCCGCCAGCCAGTCCAGTTGCACCATGTTCAGCAGCTCGTGGACCTTGGTCGCGATCTGGCTTTCGCTCGGGCGTTGGTTTTTCGGTTTCATGCGCAGGCCGAACGCGACGTTGTCGAACACCGTCATGTGGCGGAACAAGGCGTAGTGCTGGAACACGAAACCGACGTTGCGATCACGCACATCGTGGCCGGAGACGTCTTCACCGTGAAACACGATATTGCCCTGATCCGGGGTTTCCAGGCCGGCGATGATCCGCAGCAGCGTGGTCTTGCCACAACCGGACGGCCCGAGCAGCGCCACCAGTTCACCGCTCTGGATGTCCAGGCTGATGTTGTCCAGCGCCTTGAACGCATTGAAATTCTTGCTGACGTTACGCACTTCGATCGACATGAATTATTCC
>Ga0247818_10003030_pt1 | contig 10845 bp, 14 predicted proteins | sample 13C_Glucose_Day1_FD_192424 | JGI IMG/M metagenome (GOLD analysis project Ga0247818, IMG submission 192424) | Soil microbial communities from agricultural site in Penn Yan, New York, United States - 13C_Glucose_Day1 | ecosystem: Environmental > Terrestrial > Soil > Agricultural land | place...
CCAAGGAAATGTTCTTCGCCGAAACCGTCTTCATCAATGCCACGCGCTGGATCGAACTGAGCTTGCCGATCGTGGCAACCATTGCCGGTACCTTCAGCGTGGCTTACTCCCTGCGTTTCACCGTGGATGTGTTTTTCGGCCCGCCCGCGACCGACTTGCCCCACACACCCCACGAGCCACCACGCTGGATGCGCGCGCCGGTCGAGTTGCTGGTGTTCGCCTGCCTGCTGGTGGGAATTTTCCCGGCCCAGATAGTCGGCCCGCTGCTCGCGGCGGCGGCGCAACCGGTAGTCGGCGGCACGCTGCCCGAATACAGCCTGGCCATCTGGCACGGCCTGAACGCGCCGATGATCATGAGCCTGATCGCATTGTCCTGCGGCACCCTGCTCTATCTGCTGCTGCGCAATCAATTCAAGCGCGGACGTTTCGATCGTCCGCCCGTCATCGGTCGCCTGGACGGCAAGCACCTGTTCGAATACACGCTGGTCGCCATCATGCGCCTGGCCCGTCGCCTGGAGCCCCGGATTGGCACCAGGCGCCTGCAAATGCAGTTGTTCCTGGTGGTGCTCGCCGCCGTACTGGCCGGGTTGATTCCCATGCTCCACAGCAGCCTTCACTGGGGTGACCGGCCGAAAATCCCGGGGTCGATCGTCTTCGTCACCTTGTGGTTGCTGGCCATCGCCTGCGCCCTTGGCGCGGCCTATCAGGCCAAGTACCACCGTCTCGCGGCCCTGACCATGGTCAGCGTCTGCGGCCTGATGACCTGCGTCACCTTCGTCTGGTTTTCCGCGCCGGACCTGGCCCTGACCCAACTGGCGGTCGAAGTGGTGACCACGGTGCTGATCCTGCTGGGCCTGCGCTGGCTGCCACGACGGATCGAGGAGGTCTCGCCGTTGCCGGGCAGCCTGCGTCGGGCGCGGGTACGGCGTATCCGCGACTTGCTGCTGTCGACCTCGGTCGGTATCGGCATGGCATTGCTGGCCTACGCCATGCTGACCCGCCAGACCCCCAACGACATTTCCTCTTTCTACCTCAGTCGCGCCTTGCCTGAAGGCGGCGGCAGCAACGTGGTCAACGTGATGCTTGTGGACTTCCGTGGTTTCGACACCCTCGGTGAAATCACCGTACTGGTGGCCGTGGCCCTGACCGTGTATGCACTGCTACGCCGTTTCCGTCCGCCGAAAGAAAGCCTGCAACTGCCGGCCCAGCAGCGCTTGCTCGCGCCGGATGTGGTCACCGACCTGGTCAACCCGCGTCACGCCAGCGACACCGCGCTCGGCTTCATGATGGTGCCGGCGGTGCTGGTGCGCCTGCTGTTGCCGGTGGCGCTGGTGGTGTCGTTCTACCTGTTCATGCGTGGGCACAATCAACCGGGCGGCGGCTTTGTCGCCGGGCTGGTGATGTCGGTGGCGTTCATCCTGCAATACATGGTCGCCGGCACGCAGTGGGTCGAGGCGCAAATGAGCCTGCGGCCACTGCGCTGGATGGGCACCGGACTGATGATTGCCACGGCCACGGGCCTGGGCGCGATGGTCGTCGGCTATCCGTTCCTGACCACTCATACCTGGCATTTCTCATTGCCGCTGCTGGGTGACATTCACCTGGCCAGCGCGCTGTTCTTCGACATCGGTGTGTACGGCGTGGTGGTCGGCTCGACCCTGTTGATCCTCACCGCCCTCGCCCACCAATCGGTGCGCGGCCACAAAACCGCCGCCCAGCCCAGATCCGTTGCCGCCAAAGGAGCCGTCTGATGGAAGAAGTCATCGCAATCGCCATCGGCGTACTGGCCGCGTCCGGCGTCTGGCTGATCCTGCGCCCACGGACGTTCCAGGTGGTCATGGGCCTGTGCCTGCTGTCCTACGGGGTCAATCTGTTCATCTTCAGCATGGGCAGCCTGTTCATCGGCAAGGAACCGATCATCAAGGACGGCGTGCCGCAGGACCTGTTGCACTACACCGACCCGCTGCCGCAGGCACTGGTGTTGACGGCGATCGTCATCAGCTTTGCCATGACCGCGCTGTTCCTGGTGGTGCTGCTGGCTTCCCGGGGCCTGACCGGCACTGACCATGTGGATGGCCGGGAGCCCAAAGAATGATGGCGATGACTCACCTGATCGTCGCACCCATTCTGCTGCCGCTGCTGACCGCCGCGATCATGCTGATGCTCGGCGAGAAGCACCGGCCGCTCAAGGCCAGGATCAATCTGTTCTCCAGCCTGCTCGGGCTGGGCATTGCCGTGGCGTTGTTGCAATGGACACAGACCACCGGCGTGCCCGGCTCCATCGGTGTGTACCTGCCGAGCAACTGGCAAGTACCGTTCGGCCTGGTGTTGGTGGTCGACCGCCTGTCAGCGCTGATGCTGGTGCTGACCGGCATCATCGGCGTCAGTGCCCTGCTGTTCGCCATGGCCCGCTGGGACAGCGCCGGTTCGAGTTTTCATGCGCTGTTCCAGATCCAGTTGATGGGCCTTTACGGCGCGTTCCTCACCGCGGACCTGTTCAACCTGTTCGTGTTCTTCGAGGTGCTGCTGGCCGCGTCCTACGGTTTGATGCTCCATGGTTCGGGCCGGGCGCGGGTGTCGTCGGGGCTGCATTACATCTCGATCAACCTGCTGGCCTCGTCGCTGTTCCTGATTGGCGCGGCGCTGATCTATGGGGTCACCGGCACGCTGAACATGGCCGACCTGGCGGTGAAAATCCCGCTGGTGTCCGAAGCTGATCGCGGTTTGCTGCACGCTGGCGCGGGGATCCTGGCCATCGCGTTCCTGGCCAAGGCCGGCATGTGGCCACTGAACTTCTGGCTGGTACCGGCCTATTCCTCGGCCAGCGCGCCGGTGGCGGCGATGTTCGCGATCATGACCAAGGTCGGCGTGTACACTTTGCTGCGCCTGTGGACGCTGCTGTTCTCCGCCCAGGCCGGGGCATCGGCGTTCTTTGGCGGCGACTGGCTGATCTACGGCGGGATGGCGACCATCGTCTGCGCTGCCATTGCGATCCTCGCCGCGCAACGCCTGGAGCGCATGGCCAGCCTGAGCATCCTGGTGTCGGCGGGCATTCTGTTGTCGACCATCGGCTTCGCCCAGCCGAACCTGGTCGGCGCCGCGCTGTTCTATCTGTTCAGCTCGACCCTGGCGTTGAGCGCCCTGTTCCTGCTGGCCGAGCTGATCGAGCGCTCGCGCTCGGCCAACGAAGTCCTGCTCGAAGATGAAGCCGAACTGCTGCCGCGGCCACTGGAATCCCTGCATCCGCCCAAAGGCACCAACCTCGACGACGACCAGAAAGCCGTGGTCGGCCAGGTGATTCCCTGGACCATGGCGTTTCTCGGCCTGAGCTTCATCGCCTGCGCCTTGCTGATCATCGGCATGCCGCCGCTCTCCGGCTTTATCGGCAAACTCGGGTTGATCGGCGCCCTGCTCAATCCGCTAGGCCTGGGCAACAGCGGCGACACACCGGTTTCCAACGCCGCGTGGGGCCTGTTGGTGCTGTTGATCGTGTCTGGGCTGGCATCGCTGATCGCGTTCTCGCGCCTGGGCATCCAGCGTTTCTGGACGCCTGCGGAACGACCATCGCCCCTGTTGCGACGCCTTGAATGCGTTCCGATCTTCGCCCTGCTGGGCCTGAGCATTGCGCTGACCTTCAAGGCCGATCCGCTGCTGCGCTACACCCAGGCCGCCGCCGATGCCCTGTACAACCCGCAGCAATACGTGATGGCGGTGCTCGACACACGTGTCGTACCGAACCCGTCGGCCGTAGCGGCCCCGCAGGAGGTGCAGCCATGAAGCGCCTGTTTCCGGCACCGCTGCTATCGCTGGCATTGTGGCTGCTGTGGCTGTTGCTGAACCTGTCGATCAGCCCCGGCAACCTGCTGCTGGGTGCCGCGCTGGGATTCTGTGCGCCATTGATGATGCGCAGGCTGCGTCCGCTGCCGGTGCGCATCCGTCGTCCCTGGGTAATCCTGCGCCTGATCCTGCTGGTCGGGCGCGATGTGCTGGTGTCCAACCTCGCCGTGGCCTGGAGCGTGCTCAATGCCGGTCGCCGCCCGCCTCGCTCGCAATTCATCAAGGTGCCGCTGGACTTGCGTGACGCCAACGGCCTGGCCGCGCTGTCGATGATCACCACGGTGGTTCCCGGTACAGTCTGGTCGGAGCTGGCGCTGGACCGCAGCATTCTGCTGTTGCACGTCTTCGACCTGGACGATGAGGCGCTGTTCATCCAGCACTTCAAGGCGACCTACGAACGTCCGCTGATGGAGATTTTCGAATGAGCCCCTTGCTGTCGAACGCGATCCTGCTGAGCCTGTTCTTCTTTTCCCTGGCGATGATCCTGACCCTGATCCGCCTGTTCAAGGGGCCGTCGGCCCAGGATCGGGTTCTGGCGCTGGACTACCTGTACATCGTCGCGATGCTGATGATGCTGGCGCTGGGTATACGTTATGCCAGTGATACCTACTTCGAGGCGGCGTTGCTGATCGCACTGTTCGGTTTCGTCGGCTCGTTCGCCCTGGCGAAATTCCTGCTGCGTGGCGAGGTGATCGAATGAATACGCCATTGTCGTTGTGGGTGGAGATCCCGGTGGCGATCCTGCTGGTGCTCGGCAGTCTGTTTGCCTTGATCGGCGCCACGGGCCTGCTGCGCATGAAGGACTACTTCCAGCGCATGCACCCACCGGCCCTGGCCTCGACGCTCGGGACCTGGTGCGTGGCGCTGGCTTCGATCATCTATTTTTCGGCGCTCAAGTCCGCGCCGGTATTGCACGCCTGGCTGATTCCGATCCTGCTGGCGATTACCGTGCCGGTGACCACCTTGCTGTTGGCCCGGGCGGCGCTGTTTCGCAAACGCATGGCCGGGGATGATGTGCCGGCCGAAGTGAGCAGCCGGCGGACGGAGAGCGGTAGTTAGAGCAAAGATTTTTAGTGCCTGGACTGACCCCTTCGCGAGCAAGCCCGCTCCCACATTTTGAACTGTGTACGCAGATCAATTGTGGGAGCGGGCTTGCTCGCGAAGGCGATAGACCTGTCAATACATCACGACCGGCCTGTCTCAGACCCAGGCCACCGCCAACAACCCCGCCCCCAGCACCACACACAACGGCGAGTAAACCCAGGTGTCGAGCCGGGCAAATTTCGAGCCTTTGACCTCTTTGAAAAAACCAACCAGATCCGAATCGCCAATGGCCCGGGCAAACAGCAAAATCGCAATCGCACTGAGCACCCACTGCAACGACCAGTGATGCAAGGGTGGCAGGCACCAACCCACCCGCAAGCACACCAACACGGCAATCAACAGCAACAGCCCGGCCACCACCAGCGTGATCCAGCCTCGAGGTTTAAACGCCGGTCGCAGTTGCGCGCTGCCCACCTGCGGTACTTGCGGGACCGCCGCCACCGCCGCCCACTCGCCACCCAACGCCCAATACACATGCACCAGACTGATCGCGGCGAAGATCGTCACCAGCGATTGAGCCAACACCAGGGTCATGGTTCAGAGATCCTTGAAAGGGAAATGAACTGAACATTGTAGGAGCTACCGCAGGCTGCGATGTTTTGATTTTGCATTTCCATGACAAAGATCAAAAGATCCCGACCTGCGGCAGCGCCTACAGGGCGGCGGAGACTTTATCCGCCACGTCCTTGGGCAGCCAGGCCCGCCAGACGTCCGGATGGGCCTTCATGAACGCCTCTGCCGCCTGGCGCGGCGGTGTATGTTTCTCGCTCATCTCGGCCAGGGCCTTGTTCAGCGGGTCGATCGGAAAGTCGACCTTGGCAAAGAACTCGGCAATCTGCGGATATTGCTTCTGGAAGGGGGTGGACACACCGATCGACAGCTTGGAGGCCAGGGAGCGGGTCGGCTTGGGATTGGGGTTGTCGGCGTCGGTCAGGGTCTTCCAGGCTTCGGCGTCGAACGGTGGCTCTTCGAGTTGAATCAGCTTGAAGCGGCCGAGCAACGGCGTGGGCGACCAGTAGTAAAACAGCACCGGCTTGCCACGATGAATGGACGAACTGATCTCCGCATCCAGTGCCGCGCCCGAACCGCTGCGGAAGTTCACGTAGCTGTCGTCCAGCCCATACGCCTTGAGCTTCTGCTTGTTGACCACTTCCGAGGTCCAGCCGATAGGGCTGTTGAGGAAACGTCCCTTGGTCGGGGCTTCCGGATCCTTGAACACGTCTTTGTAACGCGGCAGGTCGCTGACACTGCGCAGGTCGGGCGCCAGCGGCTTGATGCCCTTGGCCGGGTCGCCCTTGATCACATATTCCGGCACCCACCAGCCTTCGGTAGCCCCCTTGACCGTATCGCCGAGGCTGACAACCTTGCCTTCTGATTCCGCCTTGACCCACACCGGGCTGCGACCGGCCCACTCTTCGCCAATGACCTGGATGTCATTGTTGGCCAGCGCGGTTTCCAGAGTGATGGTGGTGCCCGGCAACGTATCGGTCGGCAGCCCGTAGCCCTTCTCGACAATGATGCGCAGGACATCGGTAATCAGGCTGCCGCTTTCCCAGTTCAGGTCGGCAAAGTGGATTGGCGTCTGGGCGGCCAACGCCGGGGCCGGTGTCGCCAGCAAACCGAAAGTGGCCAGGACCGCAGCCAGCAACCGTCGAAATCCGTTCATGCTTTTGCACCTCGTGCTGTTCACAGCAATAGCAGGGGGGGGCCTGGTAGTAGACCGCGAAGCCTCTGAATACTCAGTCCATTGACTGTAGTAGAGGTTCCTGCTTTCGAGGTGCATGGGTCAGTTTTCGCAGGTTTCCTGCAAACGCATCAGTTCTCGTCTGACCATGTTGGCGTAGGGTGCCGGTTGCAGTTGGTAAAGCTGTGACGCCACCCAATTCAGCCAGGCTCCTTGCAGAATGGTCTTCTGCCCGAACAGCCGCCGCGCTTCGTCTTGAGCACTGGCCAGGTTCTGTTCGTGGAAATCGGCGCGGGTCAGGATCATCACTCGCTGGCCTTGAAGGTCACCAGCTCACCCTTGCGCCACTTGGCCGCTTTGGCGGTCACGGCCTTGAGGGTCTTGGTCAGGCCTTCCTGCAACTGTTGATGGGCAGCGAACACCATCACCACGCTATGACCTTCCTTGAACACGATCCCCTGACCGTCGGCCGTGGTCACGAAGGCGTAATCGCCTATTCCGTAGACCGTCAGCTTGATGTCACGAAACCTGATGTCCAGCTTGCCACCTTCGCGGCTGGGCAGCACGGACGCGCTGAAATGATCGCCGACCTTGAGCTTGAGTCCGGGCTTGTCGTCCACAACCAGGGCTGACTCGGTGTCGATTTCGGCAATGTAAATGCCTTCTGCGTTCTGTTCGGTGATGTAAACGAAACGTGATTGAAACTGCTTGACCAGCTTTGCGCGCAAATCACCCAGCACGAACAAAGCATGCATATCGAGATTACTTACTGCCAAGGAAACATCCCCACATCTGAATAATGGTGCCGTGCGCGAAAAATGAACGCACAGCCAAAAAAGCGGCAATGCCGAAGGTGTAGCCAAAGAACCCGGGTTGAAGTCCTGAATGAGCAGTGCACTCATTCATCACGAAGCTTGAGAAGACTACTGGAACGTCACTCACGTCGTCCTGACTGGCGTTCGTCACAGGTTGAAGGAAAACACCCTTCCTGCTGCCAGAAAATTATGGACTATCAATTTCGGGGAAAAATCTCATCAAGAAAAAAACTTTTCCTACATATCGTCCGCAAAAAATTGCTTTAGATAAACGTCATTCACCCACCAGTGGGGGTGATTCTAGAGCAGCGATGCTCTTGGAGACTAGCCAAAACGACGTACATACGTCGGTAAACAATGAAAAGGACTTCATATGTGCACGCTGACACACTTTGCCTATCCCTTGGTGCCTGACTCGAAAACAGCACCAACCCCGCACCCGACACGGTTCTGCCTCCATGAACCAGCTCCCGATGCCCCGACCCGCCCGCGATTTCAGGTGGTAATGGCGGGCATTGCCTTCTTTCACATCAAGGATATTTCTACAGGCTGCGTAAGAGGTTTCCGAGCCAATCATAACGAAGCCTGTGCCCTCGCCCGGTTTCTTGAATCACACGGTTGACTTGCCCACCGCACTCGCTTCCATCGACGTTTCGTCTGCCCGTCGACTTATCTCAGCCGTCGACGGGCAACTACTGCCATACTGCCCGCCCAATAAAACGGATCCGCAGAAAATCGGGTGCGTTGACAACAACAATGTATTTCCAAGGGAAGTCGGCAACGTGACGGAATTTGATATCGGCGAGTTTTTTATCCGGGGTGAAGCCAGAGAAGTCGAAGGTGAATTCCAGGCCGTGATTGTCATGCGGGCCAAACCACCGCTCAAGACCGTGACGTATCACCAGGTCGAAAAGGATCGCTGGTTCAAAACCCCGGATGTCGCCGCCATCGCGGCCCAGGAATCGGCCAGGGAACTCAAGGCCGCGGTCGATGCGGGCGCATTGAAAGCCTGATGGTCGGGTTGGCGGTCTATGCTCATTGTTGCACTTGAACATTGCGATCGAACTCCACCGGTGCGGCGCCCTCGAATCCAGGGTGCGCCTCGTCCCTCGACCCGACCGATGACCTGCAAGGAGATGAAGATGGAATCACCGACCCATGACTTGAAAGGCCTGTTCGACCAACTCGGCCTGGACTCCAGCCAGAAAGCGATCGACGACTTCATTGCCGGCCATTCCCTGCCTGACGACAAGAAACTCATCGACGCCGAGTTCTGGTCACCGCAACAGGCCGGCTTCCTCAAGGAACAACTGCGCGAAGACGCTGACTGGGCGCGGGTGGTCGACGACCTGAACCTGCGCATGCACCAGACCCACTGACAACTTCAATGCAGGCTGCCAGGACTTTCGGCGCTCAATTGCGCCAGCCAGGCAGCCTTGCACTCCTCCGCTTCGTCGCGACTGGAGAACGCCGTGCCCCGGCGCTCGCCATTGAGCAACACTACCCAGCAAACCTTGCGTCCCATGGAACGAAGACTGGCAGGTACTCCGCTGCCGATCATGACCGCGACATCAACTTTGCCTTGCATGCTGCCCCCGAACTTAATTAGCAACCTAATTAGTAGGTATGTTAATTAGTTTTCCAACGAGGAAACAGCAAAATCCTGCACAGGTTAATTGCAGAACTTGCAACAATCACCCGGCAGCACGGCGTTTCTAGCGCGGTTTTTCCGGTTTGTAACCCAGGCGCAAACCACCCCAATGCCGGCCCTTGAGCATGATCGGCACCGAAAGATCGTGCATCAACTCTCCGGTATCACGGGTATAGGTTTGCAGCAGCACGGCCTTCTGATGGCTGCCGCAGCGGATCCCGGTGCGGTCAGCGAATTTGCGTTTGGTCCGGTTCTGCAAGGCATCGACCTGCGCGTCCCCCGTCAGCGGCTGGCTGAACACCTTGTTATGGGTCGGCACATAACCCTGTTGGGTGCAGGCGATGGCGAACACCAATCCTTCGTGACGCGGTAACAACGGTTCTTGAATCGCTGGCAAAACCTGATCGGTGTAACGGTCGAAACGCGTCTGGTACTTGGCCGGGCTGGTATTGGGGATGACCTGGTAATTACGGTCGAACAGATCGTCGAGACTGATTCGACCGGCATCGATATCCGCTTCGAAACGCGCTGCAATCTGGCTCGCGGCGTCTCGGGCCAGGTCATAGATCCGCTGGTGATAGTCATCCAGCCCCACTTCGGCAAGACGCTCACTGATGGTTTCGGCTTGCCCTTCCATTTGCACCGCCGCATGGGCCAGGCGCTGAGTCTGCTGGTCACTGACCACCAGATCGCTGCGCATCTGTTCGATGGCGTGAAACAGGCTGTCGAGTTGTTCGCGGTTGGTGTCTGCCCCTTGGGCGATCTCCCCGACCTGGGACTCGACACTGGCCGCCAGACGGGCAATGTTCTCCAGATGTTGCCCCGTCCGCTCTACCTGCTCCACACCGGAGTCAAGGTCGCTGGACAGTTGGCGGATCTGCTCCACCACCTGCGCCGTGCGATGCTGGATGTCGGCCACCATCTCGCCCACCTCCCCCGTGGCGGTCGCCGTGCGTGCGGCGAGCCCGCGAACCTCGTCGGCCACCACTGCAAACCCGCGACCGTGCTCCCCTGCCCGCGCCGCTTCTATCGCAGCGTTCAATGCCAGCAGATTGGTCTGGCTGGCGATGGATTGAATCACCAGGGTCACTCGCTGGATATCGTCGCTGCGCAGGCTCAAGGCTTCGATCAGTTCACGGCTGTTGCTGGCGCGCTGGCTGAGCTGATGCATGCGCGAAATGGACTCGATCAACTCCGTACGCCCGACCACTCCGCTTTGATGAGCCTCGCTGGCGGCACTGAGCGCCTGGCGACTGAGGGTCGAGGTGGCCTGTTCGGTGGTGATCATGACCTCGGCATTGCTGACAATCTGTGCCGCCGACGTGAGCTGCGATTGCAGTTTGTCCGCCAGTTGCCGAACCGAAAACGCCACACCGGCGGCCGACAGTGCGTTATGGCTGGTGGTGCAGGAAAGATCGCGAGTCAACGCGCCGATGGCATCGGGGTTGTCGGGGCAAGCCGCCTGTGGGGTCGCGCGCGAACGCAAACGAGGCAGCCAGATAATCAATATGGCCAGGGGCAGGCCAAGGTAGAGCGACCCGTCGCCCAGTGTCATGCCACTTAACAACAGCATCAGGGCGATGCTTTGCAGCGTTGGCGTCAGCCAGCGGTTTTTCGGCAACAGCACCGGTGCGGGCACTGCCGCAACCAGAGACCCGTCTTGCGTCATCATCGTCACCCCGTAAAGCTTCTAATTGTTGTCTTCGCATTAAACGCCACCATAAAGCCATTATCCATGAGCCTTTAGTCGCGAA
>Ga0247818_10003031_pt1 | contig 10844 bp, 13 predicted proteins | sample 13C_Glucose_Day1_FD_192424 | JGI IMG/M metagenome (GOLD analysis project Ga0247818, IMG submission 192424) | Soil microbial communities from agricultural site in Penn Yan, New York, United States - 13C_Glucose_Day1 | ecosystem: Environmental > Terrestrial > Soil > Agricultural land | place...
TTCCGGCTGTCCTGCCTACCCCGCCGCCGGGCCATACATGATGTCCATGTCCCAGCGCGTAAAGCCGAGCCGCCGGTAGAGGGCGACGGCCGCGGCATTGTCGGCGTCCACATAGAGCATGACCCCGTTCAGCCCGGAGTCGCGGAGGTGCCTGATGCCGGCGATGGTCAATGCCTTGCCCAGGCCCATGCCCTGGGCTTCGGGTGTCACGCCCACCACGTACACCTCGCCGATGGCTGGGTGCGAGCCGTGCCGGGGGTGGACTTTGGTCCAGTGGTAGCCCAGAAGGCGGCCGGCCCGGTCCTCCGCCAGGAAGAACCCGGCCGGATCGAACCAGTCCTCCGCCATGCGCGCCTCGAGGTCCGCCCGGGTGAGGTTCCCCTGTTCCGGATGGTGGGCGAAGGCGGCCCTGTTGGCGGCCAGCCAGGCGTCCTCATCCTTGCCCGGCACGAAGGTGCGGATGGCCACCCCGTCCGGGAGGCCGGCGTCGGGAAGCTCCGCGCCCGCCGTCGTCATCCGCATCTTCCACAACTCACGCACCGGCGCGTAGCCGTACCGCGCAGCAAGGTCGGCAGCTGCCTCGTGGTTGCCGTGGGACCAGGCGTTCAGCCCGCCAAAGCCCCGGACCTCCTTGAGGGCCCCCACCAGGCGGTCCGCCACGCCCTGGTTCCGGTAGGAGGGGTGGACGGCGATCTCCAGGATGCCGTGGCCGTCCGGCTCCTCAACCACGACGGCGAAGCCCGCCAGGTCCTGTCCGGTCGCCGGATCGGAGTCCTCGTCGGGTGCATACAGGGCCAGCGTCAGCAGGGTGTGCTCCGCGGAGTCCCCGGCGCGCATGGTCACCAGGGTCTGCTCGGAGATGGAAGGGTTTCCATCCGATTCCTCAGCCGCGGCCAGGAGGTCGCGGCAGTCCTTCAGGAGTTGCTGGTCAACTCCGCCCCGGACGACATGGACGGGCCACTTCTGCGGATGCGCTGGAGTCATGAGCCAAGGCTATACGTCAATGGCGCGCCGGGGCTTAGGCCTCGGTGAGTTCGTCTTCCTGCTGCCGGACGAGGGTGAGGCGGTAGCCGACGTTCCTGACCGTGCTGATCAGGTTCTCGTGGTCCGCGCCGAGCTTTGCCCGGAGGCGCCGGACGTGGACGTCCACGGTGCGGGTGCCGCCGTAGTAGTCGTAGCCCCAGACTTCGGTGAGGAGCTGCTGCCGGGTGAACACGCGGCCTGGATGCTGGGCCAGGTATTTCAGGAGCTCGAACTCCTTGAACGTCAGGTTCAGCGGGGCGCCGTTGACGCGTGCCGTGTAGCTTGCCTCGTCGATGATGACGCCGGCGGCGCGGATCTCACTCGGAGCGTCTTCCTGCTCGGGGACTGCCCGGGCAACGGACAGCCGGATACGCGCCTCCACTTCGGCGGGTCCGGCGGAATCGAGGACGATGTCGTCAACGGCCCACGCGGAGGAAACGGCGGCCATGCCGCCTTCTGTGAGGATCAGGACCAGGGGAGCGCTCAGCCCGGTGGCTTTCAGGAGCTGCGTGAGTGAACGGGCGCCCACCAGGTCCTTGCGGGCATCCAGCAGGACGATGTCGCAGGGGTCTGTCTCAAGGAGGGCCGTGGGCTCGGCCGGGAGGATGTGGACCCTGTGGTTCAGCAATTCGAGGGCAGGCAGGATGTCCACCGAAGAACCGGTGCTGTTGGTCAGTAACAGGATGTGCGACATTGTTCCTCCAAGGGCCGTCCGCGCATCATTGGGCGACTGAACCGGATTCTCACCGGCCGGTACTGGCTTCCTGCACGAGGCTCTGGGCCGTCAGCACGCCGCCGGCCAGCTACCTCAGCAGGGAGCGTAGCTGAACCTTGAGTATACCCGGCGGCCTCCTCCAGGCCACAGATCCAGGCCGCGGACGGGAGCGTTTTGCGACATATGCCCTTCACATAAGGCAGGATTGAAGCAGGGCGGACCAGCCCTGCCATGAGGGGGCGGACCAGCCTTCCGGCCAACGCCAGGATGGGAAAACAGCGCAGTGAGTGCACCGACGAAGCACAGGCCGGGCCCTGCATGACGGCGGACCTGCAGGCACCCGTGCGTTCGCTGGGTTCCTGGACCATCGGCGTTGTCGGCATCGCCGGCCTGGCCGCCATCATCGCCGGGGTCTATGCCTCGCCTGAAGCACTCGTCGCCGTCGGTGTCGCCATCGCCGCCGCAGTGGGGATCGGGTGGCCGCATTTCCTCCGCATCCCCGCCAAGAAGACCCTTGCCGCCGTCATCGCCCTGCCGGGCGCAGGCGCTGCCGTGGCGGCCGGCGTGGCGCCGGCCCCGGGCTACCTGGACTGGACGCCGGCCTTCGTGGCGCTGGGAATGATGGCGGTGTTTGTGGTGCAGTTGGTCCGCGGTACGGGACAGGCCCAGCGGCTGGAGTCCACACTGGGCTGCTGCGCCGGTGTCCTGCTGTCCTGCCTCGGCGCCGGCTGGGTTGCCGGAGCGCGGTTCAACGGCGTCCGCGAAATGCTGCTGGTGGCGGCAATCAGTGCCGCGGTGGCCCTGCTCGCCGGCCTTATCCGCTGGCCGGACAGCATCATTGCTCCGCTGGGCATTGTCCTGGCGGGCCTGGCCGGGCCGCTCGCCGGACTGGTCCTGTCGGACATCGCCGTCCTGCCGGCCGCGGTCTTCGGCGTGGTGGTGGGCGCGGTCCTGGCAAGCTTCCGCAGACTGGCCACGCTCCGCGGCGCCCCGCTGAATTTTGCGGCCGCACTGAGCATGGGCCTGGCCCCCGTCTCAGCGGTGGGATCCCTCGCTTACTTCATAGACAAACTACTCATCTACTAACGGGTTAGGATGGCACCATGTCCGTACTTGCTTTTGAAATCTTCTTCCTTGTCCTGCTCGGCATCGCGAGCCTGTCCATGGCCTGGTTCGCCGGATTCGTGGTCTACCGCCTCTTCAAGGGCCAGAAGTAGCCACCCCTCTTCCGGAGCCGGCCGTATCTCGAGGTAGTACAAATGCCCATTGAGATTCCTACAGATCTGACCCCTGAACTCGTCCCCCTTTCGTGGCTCATTGGCGAGTGGGAGGGCCGCGGCCGGCTGGGCAGCGGCGACGAGGATTCGGAACACTTCCTGCAGCACGTCTCCTTCACCCACAACGGCCTGCCGTACCTGCAGTACCGGGCCGAGAGCTGGTTGACCGACGACGAGGGCACGCGCCTGCGGCCGCTCACCGTTGAGACCGGCTTCTGGGCGCTTGAACGCAAGCAGCTGGATGCCGACGGCGGCCCGGGCCTGGTGCCTGCCGACATCGTCCCGGTGTTGAAGAGTGCCGATGAGGTGGAGGCGCTGCGCAACAAGGACGGCGGCTTCGACATCTCGGTGTCCATCGCCCACCCAGGCGGCATCACCGAGCTGTACTACGGCCAGATCAAGGGCCCGCAGATCCAGTTGACCACCGACATGGTGATGCGTGGCAGCCACTCCAAGGAGTACAGTGCGGCCACCCGGATCTTTGGCCTGGTGGACGGCAACCTCCTGTGGCGGTGGGACGTGGCGACAGGCGGCGAAACCGGCAAGGGCCTTGAAGCCCACGCCTCCGCGTTCCTGCATAGAGTCTCCTGAACAGGAAAGAAACCTCATGGAAGACGGCACGGATCAAGCACGAAAGCCCAGCGGCTACGGCGACCTCAAGGCCGTCTTCTTCAACGGCACCCTGAAGAAGTCGCCGCAGACATCCAACACGGACGGGCTGATTGCCATCAGCCGCCGCATCATGGAAAAGCAGGGTGTCAGCACCAGGGTGATCCGTACCGTGGACCACGACATCGCCAGCGGTGTCTACCCGGACATGACCCAGTACGGGTGGGCCACGGACGAGTGGCCGGATCTCTATCCCGCTGTCCAGGAAGCTGACATCGTGGTGGTGGCGGGCCCCATCTGGCTCGGTGACAACTCGTCGCAGACCAAGAAACTTATCGAGCGCCTCTACGCCCACTCCGGCCAGCTCAATGACAGGGGCCAGTGGGCCTTCTATCCAAAGGTGGGCGGCTGCCTGATCACCGGCAACGAGGACGGCATCAAGCACTGTTCCATGAACATCCTCTACAGTCTTCAGCACATCGGCTTCAGCATCCCGCCGCAGGCCGACGCGGGTTGGATCGGGCCGGTTGGTCCGGGCCCAAGCTACCTGGATGAAGGCTCCGGCGGCCCGGAGAGCGACTTCACCAACCGCAACACCACCTTCATGACCTGGAACCTCCTGCACCTGGCAAAGATGCTGAAGGATGCGGGCGGCTACCCGGCCTACGGCAACCTGCCCAACGAATGGAACGCCGGTACCCATTTCGATTTCGAAAATCCGGAATACCGTTAGCCTCCAAGGACTTCTACTTCATATGACTACGCCCAGCCCCTTGTTGTCGCGCCCCGGCGCCGTCGAGGCCGGCGGCCCTGACGCCGGAGTCGCCGCCCACTACGGCGAGCCGCTGCGCGAGCAGCGCGCGCTCGCTGCCGGAACCGCCGTCGTCGACCTTTCCCACCGCGGCGTGGTCACCGTCACCGGCCCGGACCGGCTGAGCTGGCTTAATACCCTGTCCTCCCAGCAGGTGGCCGCGCTGAAGCCGGGGGAGTCCAGCGAGCTGCTGCTCCTCAGCGTCCAGGGCCGCATCGACTTTGACGCCCGGGTTGTCGACGACGGCGGGACCACGTGGCTGATCGTTGAGGCCGCCGAGGCAGCGCCGCTGGCGGAGTACCTCAACCGGATGAAGTTCATGCTGCGGGTGGAAATCGCCGACGTCTCGTCCGACTGGGCAGTCGTGGGCAGCACCCGGGCCGTCCCGGAGTGGTCCGGCCGCCTCGCCTGGCAGGACCCGTGGCCGCACGTATCCGCCGGCGGATACTCCTATGCCACCGTGTCGGAGGAGAACCATCCGGGGCTGGAGCGCCCCTGGTTCGAGTACCTCATCCCGGCCGCCGAACTGGAAGAGGCCGTCGCGGGGCGGTCTCTGGCCGGTGTCCTCGCCGCGGAAGCCCTGCGGGTCGCCGCCTGGCGCCCCCGAATCGGTGCCGAGACGGATGACAAGACCATCCCGCACGAGCTTGACCTGCTGCGCACTGCGGTGCACCTGGCCAAGGGCTGCTACAAAGGCCAGGAGACCATCGCCCGAGTCCACAACCTGGGCCACCCGCCCCGCCGGCTGGTGTTCCTGCAGCTGGACGGCTCGCAGCACACCCTCCCCGCCGCCGGCAGCCCGGTCATGGCAGGGGACCGGAAAGTCGGGACCGTCACCTCCGTGGCGCAGCACTACGAGATGGGTCCTGTGGCCCTGGCAGTCATAAAACGTTCCGTGGCCGCGGATGAGATACTGACCGTCCTGGACGGCGATGAGCCGTATGCCGCCGTCCAGGAAATCATTGTTGCCCCCGATGCCGGCCAGGTGGTGGGGCGCCAGACCGGATTCCTGAGGGGGCCACGCTGATGACCGAGCACACCGGGACCACGCCTGCCGGCGTTGGGACGACGGCAGCGGAAGGGCACGACGACGACGCGCTGGCTTTGGCGCAGGCGCTCTTCGAGGCTGCGCGTGAGGGGAGCGACGCCCTGCTGGGTGCCTACCTGGACGCCGGGGTTCCCGCCACCATGACCAACTCCGCCGGTGACTCCCTGCTCATGCTGGCCGCCTACCACGGCCACGCCGGCACCGTTGGGCTGCTCCTGCAACACGGCGCCGACGCCAACGCCGCCAACGACCGGGGCCAGACCCCGCTCGCAGGCGCCGTATTCAAGGGCTACACGGACGTGGCCCGGGTCCTGCTTGACGCCGGAGCGGATCCGGACGCCGGTGCGCCCTCGGCACGCGCCGCGGCGCAAATGTTTGCCCGCACGGAGATCCTGGACCTGCTGGGCTAGCTCTGCCCGGGTTCCGCCCGGCACCAACAAAAACTCCTGAAGGATGACCGAGTGGAAAACGTAGCAAAGCCCTGGCCGGCACTGTGGTCCCTGGTGATCGGGTTCTTCATGATCCTGATCGACACCACCATCGTGTCCGTGGCCAACCCCCGCATCATGGAGGGGCTGGACGCCGACATCAACTCGGTCATCTGGGTGACCAGCGCCTACCTGCTGGCCTACGCCGTCCCGCTGCTCATCACCGGCAGGCTGGGCGACAGGTTCGGGCCCAAGAAGCTCTACCTCTCCGGCCTGGTGGTCTTCACCCTCGCCTCGCTGTGGTGCGGCCTCTCAGGCGACGTCCGGATCCTGATCGCCGCCCGTGTCCTCCAGGGCCTTGGCGCCGCGATGATGACGCCCCAGACCATGGCCGTGATCACCCGGATCTTCCCGCCGGACCGCCGCGGCTCAGCCATGGCGGTCTGGGGCGCAACAGCGGGCATGGCGACGCTCGTCGGGCCCATCCTTGGCGGCGTCCTGGTGGACGGCCTGGGCTGGGAGTGGATCTTCTTCATCAACGTGCCCATCGGCGTCGTGGGCTTCATCCTGGCGCTGCGCAACGTCCCGGCCCTGAGCACCCATCCTCACCGCTTCGATATTCCCGGCGTCCTGCTGAGCGCCGTCGGGCTGTTCCTTCTGGTGTTCGGGATCCAGGAGGGCGAAACCTACAACTGGGGCACCATCACCGGGCCCATCAGCGTGTGGGGCCTGATAATCGCCGGCATCGTGGTGCTGGCTGTCTTCGTCCTGTGGCAGCGGTTCAACAAGGGCGAGCCGCTGCTGCCGCTGGCGCTGTTCCGGGACCGCAACTTCTCGCTGGCCAACATCGGGATCACCACCGTCGGCTTCACGGTGACCGCCTTCAGCCTGCCGCTGATCTTCTACTACCAGCTGGTCCGGGGCCTAACCCCCACACAGTCCGCCCTCATGATGGTGCCCATGGCACTGATCTCCGGCGGGCTTGCACCCGTGGTGGGCAAGCTGGTGGACCGCGTGAACCCGAAGTTCATCACGGCCACCGGGCTGGTGCTCATGGCGGTGGCGCTGCTGTGGAACTCGGTCCTGATGCAGCCGGATACGCCCATCCTGATGTTCCTGCTGCCCAGCGCCGTCCTGGGCTTCGCCAACGCCGGCATTTGGGCCCCGCTGAGCACCACTGCCACCAGGAACCTGCCGCCGCGCCAGGCGGGTGCCGGTTCGGGCGTGTACAACACCACCCGCCAGATCGGCGCGGTGCTGGGCAGTGCGGCCATCGCTGTGTTGATCCAGTCGCGGCTGGCCGCCGAGCTTCCCTCGGGAGGGCCGGGCGGGTCCGCCGGGGAAGGTCTGGCAATGGGTGGCTCGCTGCCCGGGTTCCTGCACGCCGGATTCTCGACCGCGATGGGCCAGTCCATTCTGCTGCCCGCCGGAGTGATCCTGGTGGGGGCGGCGGTGGCACTGTTCTTCGCCAAGCCGCAGCCGGTCCAGGGCTGGGGGACGCAGGGCCAGGACCAGGCGTCAGCGAAGGTGGACGCTGGTCTGGATTCCGCCGGCTGAGAGGCCAAGCTGCCTGGCCAGTGCCAGGCAGCCGGTGTTGCTGACGTCCGCACGCCACTGCAGCGTCAGCCCGGCGGCGAGGGCCTCGTGCGCCGCGATGGATGCGGCCAGCGAGCCCAGGCCGCGCCGCCGCCATTCCGGGTCCACCAGTACACCCATGTTGGCCAGCAGGCCCTCCCATTCGCCGTACGCACCGCAGGCCAGGGGCATGCGCCTGCCGTCCTGCTCATGCACGATGGTGTAGCGGTTTTCGAGGTCGGAGAGCCCCACTTCGTTGACGTCGTCCGGCGGGCAGCGGCCCTCCAGTTCAATGGCCTCCGGGTTCCCGTGCGAGACCGTGAGTTCCCCGGAGGGCTGCTGCAGCGGCAGGTCGTCGGCGAAGAACAGGGCGGCAGCGCCGAGCCCATGGCCGCCCCGGTCCCTGGTCAGTTTCAGCAGCGTGACGTGCTGGGCCATCTCCTCGTCCGGAATGTCCGTTGCGGCTTCGATGACGCTCTGCGGGCCCACCAGCGCGGAACTGCCAAACAACCGGACGAACTCGACGGTCCGGGCCGATTCGTCCGCCCGGACGATCCGTGCCCCGGAGACCAGGGCGTCCCCGAACGCGTCGTCGTCAAGGCCCAGCCGGCGTGCCCACGCCAGCTGGATGATGGCCGCTGAGCCGGGATCGAGTGTCATGGTCCCAGCCTAGGGCGGCCCACTGACTTAGCCGAACAGGACCGCGGCTTCGTCGTAGCGGTTTTGCGGGACGGTCTTCAGCTGGCCCAGGGCCTCTTCGAAGGCAACGTGCCGGATGTCGGTGCCCTTGAGCGCCACCATGGTGCCCCAGTAGCCTTCCACCACGGAATCGATGGCAGCCATGCCAAGCCGGGTGGCCAGGACCCGGTCGAAGGCCGACGGGACGCCGCCGCGCTGGATGTGGCCCAGGATGGTGGCGCGGGTTTCAATGCCGGTGCGTGCCTCCAGTTCGGGGGCGAGCTGGTCCGCGATGCCGCCCAGCCGGGGACGGCCGAAGGTGTCCAGGCCGCGCTCGGAGTGCGGGCTTTCCATGTGTTCGGGTACGAAGCCTTCGGCCACCACCACCAGGGGCGCGCGGCCACGATGATGGGCTTCCTTGACCCATTCGGTGATCTGCTCGATGCTGACCTTCTGCTCCGGGATCAGGATGGCGTGCGCGCCTGCGGCCATGCCGGCGTGCAGGGCGATCCAGCCCACGTGCCGGCCCATCACTTCGGCGATCATGCAGCGGTGGTGGGATTCGCCGGTGGTGCGGAGCCGGTCGATGGCTTCGGTGGCGATCTGCACGGCAGTGTCGAACCCGAAGGTGTAGTCGGTGGCGTCAAGGTCGTTGTCAACGGTCTTGGGGACGCCGACGATCTTGAGTCCGGCGTCGGTCAGGCGCTTGGCGGCGGCGAGTGTTCCCTCACCACCGATGGCGATGATGGCGTCGATGCCCAGCCGGTCCATGTGGGCCTTGATGGCCTCGGGGCCGCCGCCGTTTTCGAACGGGTTGGTGCGGGAAGTGCCAAGGATGGTGCCGCCCTGCTTGGCGATGCCGCGGACCATGGTGCGGGGGATGTCGATGATGTCCCCCTCCACCACACCCCGCCATCCATCGCGGAATCCGACGAATTCCTGGCCGTGGACGGCGATGCCCTTAAGCACGGCGCCTCGGATCACGGCGTTCAGTCCGGGGCAGTCGCCACCGCTGGTGAGGATTCCAATTTTCATGTTCGGCTCAAATCCTGGAGAGAAGGTTTACAGGCAGAGCGCCACGCTGAGCTCACCTAGAAGTGTAATGGGGTGTGTGGGGTACGACACAAACCGGTTACATGGGGGTGCCCGGGCCGGGCAGTGCCGGGACAGGAAAGGCCCCTGCTGTCGGGGAGTGTCCGCGAAAGCAGGGGCCGTGGTCGTGGCCGATTTATGGTGCCGGCGCCAGTGTGTCCGGCGCCGGCGACTTGGCTGGTCAGGGCCGGTTGAGCGACCGGCGGTCCAGGAACGTCTGGAGCAGGATCTCGTTGCGCTGGTCCGGGAGGATCACCCAGGCCAGGAGGTAGAAGATCACGGCAGGTCCGGGGAGCAGGCAGAACAGCAGGAATGCGATGCGGACGTAGGCGACGTCGACGTTGAGCTTGGCCGCGATGCCGCCCAGCACTCCGCCGAGCCACCGCTGCGGGCCGCGCTGCAGGCCAAGGCCCCTGACAATGCTGAAGAACTTATCCATGGTTCAAGACTTCCCTGTAGTTGATGCGTTGTCACGTTTGCGGGCTGAGAGCAGGCCGCCGGCCACCAGGGCCACACCTGCGCCGATCATGAGGCCGATCAGGACGTAGGTGCCATTGAGTGTCACGATGCCCAGCTGCGCCACGATGATGAGTGCGGCCAGCGCCAGGACGATCAGTCCCCACACCACCGTCCCCACCCTCGCCGGTGCCGGTCCGGCGGGGTCCTGGCCCGCCGTCGTCGGAATGTTGCTGCTGTCCATGTCAGTTGCCTTCCTGGATTGTGACGTTGCTGAACGTGCCGTCGATCCGCACCACCAGGTGGTTGCCGGGCTTGTCCGCGTTGTAGCTGCTTTCGCGGGTGGTGGTGCCGCCGCGCTGGCCGGTGGCCTCGTTAAGGTTTCCCATGGTCATGTCCGCCTTGATGTCGACGGGCAGGTTCTGCGGGATCACCACGGTCACGTTGCTGGCGGTGATGTCCAGGGGAACCACGACGTCGGACGTCAGGGGGGCGGTGGGTGACAGGCCCGTGAGGTCCACGGTGCCCCGCCCGGCGGTGATGTCGATGCCGCCGCGTGCCTCCTCAATGCTTGCCGGGTTCCAGTCCACTTGCTGGAAACGCATCCGGCCGTCGTCCAGCGTGTTGTAGATGCCGCCGGTAACCAGGGCGATTACGGCAAAGAGGCTCAGGACGCCGGAGGTGCGGCCGCGGAAACCCGCCACCAGGATGCCCAGGCCTAGCACTGCTGCCGCGCTGGCCCACACGATGGCGTTGGCGGAGCCGCCCAGGTCGATGATGTTTGCGGCATCCAGCGCCTTGAGGCCACCGCCCACCACCAGGGCCGAGCCCGTGGCGATGGCGACGGCGGGAGCGCCGGGGCCGGACGGCCGGGGCTTTGGCGGTTGCGGGGGCACCCACGGTGCGGGGTAGCTGCTTCCACCGGGAACGCCGCTGCCCGGCCCGCCTGTGCCCGGCCCGCCTGGGCCTGTGCTGCCTGAACCGGTGCCGTTTGGGCCGGCGGAGGTGCCTCCGACGGGAACACCGGTTCCGATAGGAGTGCTGTGTCCGCCCGGGCCATAGATGCCGGTGGATGCTGAGCTGGTGGGGCCGCCGCTGTACCGCGGCGCCGCCGGGAAGCCGGGCGCCGCGG
>Ga0247818_10003035_pt1 | contig 10841 bp, 8 predicted proteins | sample 13C_Glucose_Day1_FD_192424 | JGI IMG/M metagenome (GOLD analysis project Ga0247818, IMG submission 192424) | Soil microbial communities from agricultural site in Penn Yan, New York, United States - 13C_Glucose_Day1 | ecosystem: Environmental > Terrestrial > Soil > Agricultural land | place: USA...
CCCGTCATCCAGAGCCGGACCGTCCAGATGCACCCCGCCATGATCATGATCGCGCTGACCGCGGGGGCGAGCGTCGCGGGGCTGCTGGGCATGCTGCTGGCGGTGCCCCTGTGCGCCGCCGCGGTCGGCGTGATCGGTGAGCTGCGCAAGGGGTACGCGGCCGGCGGTGAAGGGCCGGAGGTCAGCGATCGCTCATGATCCGCCGGCGGCCAGTTCCGCCGGCTCCGCCGACTCGTACAGCTCGAACCAGATCGACTTCCCCTCGCCCCTCGGGTCCACCCCCCAGGCGTCGGCGAGCATCTCCATCAGCATCAGCCCGCGGCCGCTGGACGCCATCTCCCCCGGCCGCCGCGTGTGCGGCAGCTCGTCGCTGGCGTCGGCCACCTCGACGCGCAGCCGCCGCTCGCCCGGCTCACCCGTCACCTCCGCCACGAGCAGCGCGTCCCCGTCCGTGTGGACGAGCACGTTCGTGGCCATCTCGGAGACCATCAGCTCGGCCGAGTCGACCTGTTCCGTGTCCGCCCAGTCGTGCAGCAGCTCCCGCAGCTGCCGGCGGGCGACCGCGATCCGCTCGGGCTCCGCCTGGGCGACGGTCATCGCCGAGCGCCGTGAGGGGGCCCTGCGCGCACGCGCACCCTCGCGGCGCAGCACCAGCACCGCGATGTCGTCCTCACGACGGTCCACCAGCGGTCCGGTCGTGTAGTGGGAGCCCGGGCCGTGCACGGCCTGGACGAGGGCCTCGGCGAGCTCCTCCAGATCGTCGACGGGCTTCTCCAGGACGGGCCTGAGCCTGGTCCACCCGGTCGCCATGTCGTGTCCGCCGGTCTCGATGAGCCCGTCCGTGCACAGCATGATCGTCTCGCCCGGCCCCAGGACCACACGGGTGGTCGGGTAGTCGGCGTCCTTCTCGACGCCCAGCGGCAGGCCTCCGGCGGTCTGCCGGATCACCGCGGTGCCGTCGACGCTGATCACCACCGGGTCGGGGTGCCCCGCCCGGGCGACGTCGAGGGTGCCGGCCTCGGGGTCGGCCTCCGCGTACAGGCAGGTCGCGAAGCGCGTCGCGTCGGACCGGTCCTCGCCGTCGGTGAGGTCGTACGACTCCGTCAGGCCGGACAGGAAGCGTGAGGCCCGGGAGAGCACCGCGTCGGGGCGGTGCCCCTCGGAGGCGTACGCGCGCAGGGCGATCCGCAGCTGGCCCATCAGCCCCGCCGCCCGTACGTCGTGCCCCTGGACGTCTCCGATGACGAGGGCGATACGGCCGTTGGGGAGGGGGATCATGTCGTACCAGTCGCCGCCCACCTGGAGGCCCCCTCCCGTCGGGATGTAGCGCGCCGCGACCGACAGGCCGGGAACGCCCGGGCCGAGCGAGGGTCTCATCGCCCTCTGGAGGCCCAGCGACAGCTCGCGCTCGGTCTCGGCGGTGCCGGCGCGCGTCAGCGCCTGGGCCAGCATCCGCGCCACCGTGTTCAGCACGGACCGCTCGTCCGGCGAGAAGGCCACGGTGTGGCGGAACCCGGCCATCCAGGCGCCCATGGTGTGGCCCGAGGAGATGAGCGGCAGAAAGGCCCAGGACCGGCGGCCGAAGCCGCTGGCGAGGGGCCAGGTGGTGGGGAAGCGCCGCCGGTACTCCTCGGGTGACGCGAGGTAGATCGCCTGCCCGGTCCGGACGACCTCGGCGGCCGGGTAGTCGGTCTCCAGGAGCATGTCCGTGAACGGCTTCTCGTCGCCGACGTTGTGTCCGTGGTGGCCGATGACGGTCAGCCGTTCGCCCGAGACCCCGAAGACGGCCAGCCCGTCCGGCGAGAAGCCGGGCATGGACAGCGAGCCCGCGACCCGGAGCACCTCCTCCGTGGACCCCGCCTCGGCCAGCGCCCGTCCGGCGTCCAGCAGGAACGCCTCGCGCGACCGTCGCCAGTCGCCCGTGAGGGGGGTCTGCGCCGCGGCGGAGTCCGGGGGCGGGGCCACCTCCTGGAGGATGCCCATCAGGACGTACGTGTGACGGCCGGGGGTGTCCAGCGGAACCGGCTTGGACCGGGTGCGGACCGTGCGGACGACCTCTCCGTCCTCGTCCAGGATGCGCATCCTGGCCTCGGCCAGTGTGCCCTCGGCGATCGCGAAGTTCACGATGCCGTCGATCTCGTTCCAGTCGGCGGGGTGGATGCGGTGGCGTACCTCCTCGCCGGAGCGGACGGTGGCCTCGGCGGGCAGCCCCACCAGCCGTGCCGCCTCCGCGTCGAACGCGACCGTGCCCGATGAGCTGTCCCAGCTCCACAGACCGGTCCCGATCGCGGCCAGGATCTCCTCGGTGCGCATTGCCCCACTTTAGGAAGAATGTTCACGCGATCGCCACCGAGGAGCGGCTGCCCGGCAGCGAGCGCGGTGGCCCGCCAGGCGCGTCCCGTACAGCCGTGCGGCGACAATGCCAATGAAGCGGTGCGTCCACGGGCGGTAGCCTGGGGTGTCAATCCACCCCGACCGCGAAGACTGGATGAACGACGATGCATCGGTACAGGTCCCACACCTGCGGCGAGCTCCGCGCCTCTGACGTCGGCACCGACGTCCGGCTGAGCGGCTGGCTGCACAATCGCCGAGACCTGGGCGGCATCCTCTTCATCGATCTGCGTGACCACTACGGTCTCGTGCAGCTCGTCGCCCGCCCCGGCACCCCCGGCAACGACGCCCTGGCGAAGCTGACCAAGGAGACCGTCGTCCGGATCGACGGAAAGGTCTCCGCGCGCGGCGCCGACAACGTCAACCCGGAGCTCCCGACCGGTGAGATCGAGATCGAGGTCACCGAGGTCGAGGTGCTGGGCGAGGCCGGCCCGCTGCCCTTCACGATCAACACCGAGGACGGGGTCAACGAGGAGCGGCGTCTGGAGTACCGCTTCCTCGACCTGCGCCGTGAGCGCATGCACCGCAACATCATGTTGCGCTCGGCCGTGATCGCGTCCATCCGCTCCAAGATGGTCGCCCTCGGCTTCAACGAGATGGCGACGCCGATCCTCACCGCGACCTCCCCCGAGGGCGCCCGTGACTTCGTGGTCCCGTCCCGGCTGAACCCGGGCAAGTTCTACGCCCTCCCGCAGGCGCCCCAGCAGTTCAAGCAGCTGCTGATGATCTCCGGCTTCGACCGGTACTTCCAGATCGCGCCCTGCTTCCGTGACGAGGACGCCCGCGCCGACCGTTCGCCGGGCGAGTTCTACCAGCTCGACGTCGAGATGTCGTTCGTCGAGCAGGAGGACGTCTTCCAGCCGATCGAGAAGCTCATGACCGAGCTGTTCGAGGAGTTCGGCAACGGCCGCCACGTCACCTCGCCGTTCCCGCGCATCCCGTTCCGCGAGTCGATGCTGAAGTACGGCAACGACAAGCCGGACCTCCGGGCCAAGCTGGAGCTCGTCGACATCTCCGACATCTTCGCCGACTCCGGCTTCAAGGCGTTCGCGGGCAAGCACGTCCGCGCCCTGCCGGTGCCGGACACCGCGGGTCAGTCCCGGAAGTTCTTCGACGGCCTCGGCGAGTACGCCGTCGAGCACGGCGCCAAGGGCCTCGCCTGGGTCCGCGTCGGCGAGGACGGCACGCTGGCGGGCCCGATCGCCAAGTTCCTCACCGAGGCGGACGTCAAGACGCTCACCGAGCGGCTCTCCCTCGTTCCCGGCCACGCCGTCTTCTTCGGCGCGGGCGAGTTCGACGAGGTCTCCAAGATCATGTCCGCCGTCCGTGTCGAGGCCGCGAAGCGTGCCGGGCACTTCGAGGAGGGCGTCTTCCGGTTCTGCTGGGTCGTCGACTTCCCGATGTACGAGAAGGACGAGGAGACGGGCCGTATCGACTTCTCGCACAACCCCTTCTCGATGCCGCAGGGCGGCCTGGAGGACCTGGAGACGAAGGACCCGCTGGACATCCTGGCCTGGCAGTACGACATCGTCTGCAACGGCATCGAGCTGTCCTCCGGCGCCATCCGCAACCACGAGCCCGAGCTGATGATCAAGGCCTTCGAGATCGCCGGCTACGACCGCGAGACCGTCGAGCACGAGTTCGCGGGCATGCTCCGCGCCTTCCGCCTCGGCGCCCCGCCGCACGGTGGCATCGCCCCGGGCGTCGACCGCATCGTGATGCTGCTCGCCGACGAGCCGAACATCCGCGAGACGATCGCCTTCCCGCTCAACGGCAACGCCCAGGACCTGATGATGGGTGCCCCGACCGTGCTGGACGAGACGCGGCTGCGTGAGCTGAACATCCAGCTCCGTAAGCCCGCCGCCTCGGCCAAGGAGAAGGCCGAGGCCAAGGACTCCGTGGCGAGGGACACCGGCGCGAAGTAGGCGTCGGCGGTTCCGCTCCGGTTCCACGTGAAACAGTCCCCGGCCACCCGGCCGGGGACTGTTTCACGTCGTGTGCCGCCTCCGGTGCCGGCCGTCCCCCGGTCCTGTCCGTGGTCACGGCACGCGCACAGGAACACACAGCCGACGCCCATGTTCCTGCCAGCCGGGCTGCCTAGTCTCCCGGTCCATGACAGAGAATCAGGGACCCGCACACAAGAAGGACATGACCCGGCGCAGGGTGATCATGGCCGGCGGAGCGGTCGTGGCCGCGGCCGGAGTCGGCGCCGGTGTCGTCGCGACCGCCTCGGCCGGTGAGGAGAAGGGCGCCGCCTCCGGCGCGAAGGCCGGACAGGGCGAGGTGTGTTACCGGCTGACCTCGGAGACCACCGAGGGCCCGTACTACATCGACGCCGACAAGATCCGGAAGGACATCACCGAGGACAAGGAGGGCATCCCCCTGACCCTCCGCCTCAAGGTGGTCGACTCCGACACCTGCAAGCCGCTGAGGAAGGCGGCCGTCGACATCTGGCACTGCGACGCGCTGGGGATCTACTCCGGCTACGAGAGCATGAGCCAGGGCGGCCCCGGCGGCGGCGCCCCGCCGAGTGGTGCCCCCACCGACGCACCGACCGGGACGCCCACCGGGACGCCCCCGTCCGGAGGCCCGGGCGGTGGCGGCGGACACAGCGAACCCACCGACGACGAGCGCTACCTGCGGGGTACCCAGCTCACCGACCGGCACGGCTTCGTGGAGTTCACGACGATCTTCCCGGGCTGGTACCAGGGCCGTGCCGTGCACATCCACACCAAGGTGCACGTCGGCGGCACGATGACCGACGCCGGGTACGAGGGCGGCCACACCTGCCACACCGGTCAGTTCTTCTTCGCCGAGTCCGCGGTCCTCGACTCGGCGAAGGAGGAGCCGTACTCGACGAGCACCACCACCCGGACGACCCTGACCGAGGACACCATCTACGACCGGAGCGGCGTGGCGGGCGGGCTGCTGAAACTCTCGTACCGCAAGGGCGGGATGGCGCGCGGCGTGACCGGTTCGATCACGATGGGCGTCGACCCCGACGAGACCCACGACGGCACCGACCTCTAGCACCCCCGGGGCCGGCGGCGTCGTCCACGGAACGCCGGTGAGGAGCCCGGACCGCGACTGTTCCGGGCTCTTTGGCCCGCGTACGGGTGGACCATGTGGAACTTCCCGGACCTCGGGTACCCGAACCGGGTACATCCGCATGGCCCCGGCTCCGATTCGGTGCCGCCGGGCCCGGCAAGGACGGGCACGGGAAGTGCCCGTCCGCCCCTCACCGAGGAGTTCCGCACCGTGTCCGTCCCGCGCCGCCCTCATGTTCTGCTCGTCGTCATGTTCCTGCTGGTCATCGGCTGTTCCGCCGGAGCGGTGCGGAGCTCCGACCCCGAGGCGCCCGGCGGGGCCGCCGGGCCCGGCTCCGAGACCGGGCGGACCCTTTCCGCGGAGCCGTCCCGCAGCCCGGCGGAGATTCCGGACCTGGGGCCCGAGACACGGGCGCACATCCCCGCCACGGCCCGCCAGGCCCTGGTGGTGACCGGGCAGGGCCCTGACTCCAACCGCTCCGAGGCCGTGCTCTACAGCCTCGACGACCCGGCTCTCGGCTGGAGACCCGCGGCGGGGCCCTGGCCCGCCCACAACGGCAAGGAGGGCTGGACGGACCGTCACCTCGCCGACGACCTCAGATCGCCGGTGGGGGTCTTCGGCCTCACGGACGCGGGCGGCCGACTGCCCGACCCGGGTGCCCTGCTCCCGTACGACGAGGAGGCCCGCTTCGCGGTGAGCGGCGAGGGCTTCCTCGGAGAGCCCCTGGAAGGGTCCTTCGACTACGTCGTGGCGATCAACTACAACCGCACCCCCGGCACGTCCCCGCTGGACCGCGAACGGCCCCTCGGTGAGGAGAGGGGCGGCGGCATCTGGGTCCATGTGGACCACGGCGGCCCCACCCAGGGCTGTGTCTCGCTGACCGAGGACAGGATGCGGGAGCTCCTGCTCCTCCTGGACCCCGCGAAGTCCCCCGTGATCGTGATGGGGGACGCCGCGTCGCTGGCCGGATGACGCGGACGCCCTGGCGCACGACGCACAGGAGCCCGGGCCCCGAACACGTCGGGGACCCGGGCTCCTGCGTCGCGTACGCCGCTTACGCGGGCTTCTCCTCGAGGCGCGGGAACAGCACCGCGCCCTTCGTCACCGTCGCGCCCGCGGGCAGCTGACCCCAACGGCCCGCGTCCTGGACCCGCTGGTCGGCCAGGGCGCCCAGGGACGCCTCGGCGCCCAGGGAGTCCCACAGCTTCTGCGAGGTGTCCGGCATCACGGAGTTCAGCAGGACCGCGACACCGCGCAGCGACTCGGCCGCCGTGTACAGGATGGCCGCGAGACGGGCCTGGCCCTCCGGCGAGGTGTCCTTGGCGACCTTCCAGGGCTCCTGCTCGGTGATGTAGCCGTTGACCTGCTTCACGAAGTCGAAGATCGCCAGGATGCCGCCCTGGAAGTCCAGCTCCTCGCCGATCCTCGCGTCCGCCGTGGCGACCGCGCGGGCCAGCCCTTCCTGGACCGCGCGCTCGGCGTCACCGGCGGCCGTGGCCTCCGGGAGCGCGCCGTCGAAGTACTTGCCGACCATGGCCGCGACGCGCGAGGCGAGGTTGCCGTAGTCGTTGGCCAGTTCGGAGGTGTTGCGGGCGCTGAAGTCCTCCCAGGAGAAGGAGCCGTCGCTGCCGTACGCGATGGCCCGCAGGAAGTACCAGCGGTAGGCGTCCACGCCGAAGTGCGAGGTCAGGTCCTGCGGCTTGATGCCCGTCAGGTTCGACTTCGACATCTTCTCGCCGCCGACCATCAGCCAGCCGTTGGCGACGACCTTGCCGGGCAGCGGAAGACCCTGCGCCATCAGCATGGCCGGCCAGATGACCGAGTGGAAGCGCAGGATGTCCTTGCCGATCAGGTGGACGTTCGCCGGGAAGGTGCCGTCGAACTTCTCCTGGTTGGCGCCGTAGCCGACCGCCGTGGCGTAGTTGAGCAGGGCGTCGATCCACACGTAGATCACGTGCTTCGGGTCCCACGGGACCGGGACTCCCCAGTCGAAGGTGGAGCGCGAGATCGACAGGTCCTGGAGACCCTGCTTGACGAAGTTCACGATCTCGTTGCGGGCGGACTCGGGCTGGATGAAGTCCGGGTTGGCCGCGTAGAACTCCATGAGCTTCGGGCCGTACTCGCTCAGCTTGAAGAAGTAGTTCTCCTCCTTGAGGAGCTCCACCGGCTTCTTGTGGATCGGGCACAGCTTCGTGCCGTCCTCGGCCTCGATCAGGTCCCCGGGGAGCTTGTACTCCTCGCAGCCCACGCAGTACGGGCCTTCGTACCCGCCCTTGTAGATCTGGTCCTTGTCGAACAGGTCCTGCACGAACTCCTGCACACGGTCCGTGTGGCGCTTCTCCGTCGTACGGATGAAGTCGTCGTTCGCGATGTTCAGGTGCTCCCAGAGGGGCTTCCAGGCCTCCTCGACGAGCTTGTCGCACCAGGCCTGGGGGGTGACGTTGTTCGCCTCGGCCGTGCGCATGATCTTCTGACCGTGCTCGTCCGTGCCGGTGAGGTACCACACCTTCTCGCCGCGCTGGCGGTGCCAGCGGGTGAGCACGTCGCCTGCGACGGTCGTGTAGGCGTGGCCCAGGTGAGGAGCGTCGTTGACGTAGTAGATGGGGGTCGATACGTAGAAACTGTTCACGCCGTCGCCCCCTTGCTTCTCGGATCCAGTGGCCGCCATGGTCGAAATCCTAACGGCCCGTGGAAGATCCACTCACATCGATGACGGCCGCCCGGGACGCGGAGAGCTTTGCGAAACATCCTTTCCCGTACCAAAGACGCATCCTGGGAGGAGTGGACACGCGTGCACGAGGCAGGGGACAACACGATGCGGGTACTGGTCGCCGAGGACGAGGAGATTCTGGCGGAGCTGGTGGCGACCGGGCTGCGGCGTGCCGGATTCGCCGTGGACACCGTGTACAGCGGGGACGCGGCGCTCGCCTATCTGGGACTGCACGACTACGACGTGGTCGTGCTGGACCGTGATCTCCCCCGCGTGCACGGCGACGACGTCGCCCGCAGGCTCGTGTCGACCGGCTCGCGCACCAGGATCCTGATGCTCACCGCCTCGGGGACCATGGAGGACCGGGTGGAAGGGCTCGATCTCGGTGCCGACGACTACGTGAGCAAGCCCTTCGAGTTCCCCGAACTGGTGTCACGGGTGCGTGCCCTGCGGCGCCGCAGCGCCCGGCCGGTCCCGCCGCAGCTGGAGAGACACGGCATCAGGCTCGACAGCGTGCGCCGTGCCGCCACCCGGGACGGGCGTGACCTCGACCTGTCGCCGAAGGAGTTCACCGTGCTGCAGCTGCTGCTGGAGGCCGACGGAGCCACCGTCAGCGCGGAGGAACTGCTGGAGCGGGCCTGGGACGCCAACGCGGACCCCTTCACCGGCGCCGTACGCGTCTGCATGAGCAAGCTGCGCGCCAAGCTGGGGGAACCGGCGCTGATCCGCACGGTGCAGGGCGTCGGGTACGCCCTGTGAGCCGTCTGCTGAGCCTGGTGAGAGCGACCGGGGCCTCCCAGGTGCGCCACTCGACGATCCGGATGCGGATCGCCCTCGTCTACGGCGGGGTCTTCCTGGTGCTGGGCACGGCCCTGCTCACCACGGTCAACCTGGCCTCGCGCGCGGGCACCGACTCGCAGGCGCGCGCCATCGCCACCTCGGCCGCGGTCGCGCAGCCCGGGTTCGCGGTCAACGGCCCCCTGCACGCACGGGGCCGGCTCGGACCGCCCACGGTCTACGACCTCACCGACGACGTCAGTGACGCCGCGAGCAAGGAGCTCCTGTACTGGTCGGCCGCCGCCCTGCTCGTCATGACGGGATGTGCCGTCGGGGTGGGCTGGTGGACCGCGGGCCGGGTGCTGCGGCCCGTCCACGCGATGACCGCGAAGGCGCGACGTCTCTCCGAGCACACCCTGCACGAGCGGATCGCGTCCAGTGGTCCGGACGACGAACTGAAGGAGCTGGGGGAGACGCTCGATGCGCTGCTGGCCCGGCTGGAGAAGGCCTTCGACAGCCAGCGGCGGTTCATCGCCAACGCCTCGCACGAGCTGCGGACCCCGCTGGCCACCCAGCGGGCGGCGATCCAGATCGGACTCGACGATCCGTCGCCGGAGGACCTCGTACGCACCCGGCAGACGCTGCTGGACAACAACCGGCGCAGTGAGCGGCTCATCGAGGGCCTGCTGGTGCTGGCGCGCAGCGAACGGGGGCTCGCGAAGAGCGAGCGCGCACCCGTGGACCTGGCGCAGGTGGTGGGTGAGGAGGCCGCCCGGCCCTTCGCGGCCACGGAGCGGCCACCGGCGCCGCGCCCGGAGATCACGGTCGCGGCCGAGCCCTGTGTCGTGCGCGGGAACCCGCAGCTCCTCGCGCAGCTGGTGGCGAACCTGCTGTCCAACGCGGTGCGCTACAACGTGTCCGGCGGCCGGGTGGAGGTGTCACTGTCGGCGGAGGGGGCCCTGGTGGTCCGCAACACCGGCCCCGCGGTGGCGGAAGGGGACATCGCCGGGTTCTTCCAGCCGTTCCGGCGCGGGGAGGGACGGGACCGGATGGGCCAGGGCTCGGGGCTCGGGCTGTCGATCGTGCGTTCCATCGCGGTGGCCCACGGCGGTACGGCCACGGCGGTGCCCGGCCCGGAGGGCGGGCTCGCCGTGACCGTACGGCTGCCGGTGGATCAGTCCTCCGCGACGGCTCCGCGGGCGGCGGCCCACGCGGGGAGCCCGGCGAGGACCTCCCGGTAGAAGGCGGCGTCGGGCACCTCGCGCGGGGCGGGGCCCGCGTGGAAGAACCCGGCGTTCCGGACGTCCAGCCTGCGCAGGAAGTCGAAGCCCTTCGAGTCCTCCTCGCCGAACGCGACGAACTGGAAGAACAGCGGCAGCCGCGCCGCGTCCGCCAGCGCCTGCTTGGCCGCCACCTTGGCGTCCGGGGCGCCGTCCGTCTGGAAGATCACGAGCGCGGGGCCGGTGGCTCCGGACTTCTCGTAGTGCGCGACGACCTCCTCGACGGCCCGGTGGTAGTTCGTGCGGCCCAGCCGGCCGAGACCCGCGTTCAGCTCGTCGATCCGGCCCTCGTGGGTGGTGAGGTCGATCGCGCCGGTGCCGTCGATGTCGGTCGAGAAGAAGACGACGGGCACGGTGGCGTCGGCGTCGAGGTGCGCGGCGAGCGCCAGGGTGCGGTCACCCAGGTGCTGGGCGCTGCCGTCCTTGTAGAACGGCCGCATGGAGCCGGAGCGGTCGAGGACCAGGTACACGGTGGCCCGCAGCCCGGTCAGCTCGTGGGCCTTGAGCGCGGCCTGCGCCGCCTTGTACGGGGCGACGAGCCCGGGTGCCGAGGTCTTGACCCTGGCGAGAGAGACGGCGGGCCTGCCGGCGGGGGCGACGGCCCTGGGCTCGGCGACGGGACCGACGACCGGTCC
>Ga0247818_10003036_pt1 | contig 10841 bp, 7 predicted proteins | sample 13C_Glucose_Day1_FD_192424 | JGI IMG/M metagenome (GOLD analysis project Ga0247818, IMG submission 192424) | Soil microbial communities from agricultural site in Penn Yan, New York, United States - 13C_Glucose_Day1 | ecosystem: Environmental > Terrestrial > Soil > Agricultural land | place: USA...
GACGTCGACCCGCGACCCGACGCAGAGCTTGAAGCCGGTCGGCTTGCCCCCGGCGAGCTCACGCATGCGGCCGATGAACTCGATGAGCTCGACGGGTGTGTGGAAGACCCGGTGGCTCGACGGGCTGACGCACTTCTCGCCCTGCGGCACCTGCCGGATGTCGGCGATCTCCTTCGTCACCTTCGCGCCGGGCAGCACACCACCGATGCCGGGCTTGGCGCCCTGGCTCAGCTTGAGGGACACGCACTTGACCGACTCCCCCGATGCCTTGTCGGAGAAGGTCGCCGGGTCGAAGTCACCGTCCTTGGTGCGAGCGCCGAAGTAGCCCGTACCGATCTCCCAGACGATGTCGCCGCCGTGCTCGAGGTGGTAGGGCGACAACCCGCCCTCGCCGGTGTCGTGGGCGAACCCCCCGAGCGCGGCACCCCGGTTGAGGGCGCGGATCGCGTTGGCGGACAGGGCGCCGAAGCTCATCGCGGAGACGTTGAGCAGGGCCATGGAGTAGGGCTTCGAGCAGTCGGGCCCGCCGACGACGACACGGGCAGGCTCGTCGGGAGGGTCGGCCGGTGCGGCCGAGTGCACGAGGTACTCGTAGCCGACCTCGTTGACGTCGAGCTCCGTACCGAAGGGGCGCTCTCCGTGGATGCCCTTGGCCCGCTCGTAGACGACCGACCGCGTGTCACGGTCGAACGGGCGGCCGTCCCAGTCGCGCTCGACGAAGTACTGCTGGAGCTCGGGCCGGATGTCCTCGAGCAGGTAGCGCAGGTGCCCGACCACGGGGTAACGGCGCAGGATCGTGTGCTTGCGCTGGAGGAGGTCCCAGGCCGCGAGTCCGGCCGCACCCACGCCGGCCCCACCGACCACCCACCTGCTTCGACCCACGACAGCCTCCTCGACCGATCGGACGAGCCGTCGCACGGCCCGTGTTTCGTATGCTCCGGGCGCCCGTTCCGGACGCTCAGTGCGTCGTCCGCGTCCACCCCCGACCTACCCGCGACGGTGGACCGCGTACCTGAGAGGTTCCTGAGGCACCGGCGCGCGCACCACGCTGGGTGCTGGCTGGGCACGGGCTGTGAGGCCCTTCGCAGGCAACGCCCAGCGGTCGCCCAGCGGTGCGGGGGATCGTCTGGCCCATGGGCACCCGACTCTCGCGGGCGCCGGCCTCGCACCGTCCCGCGCGACTGCTCACCGGCGTCTACGCGCTCGCCACCCTCGTGGCACTCCTGCTGACGCTCCTGGCCCGACGCCGGCCGCACCCGTTCCTGGCGGAGGGCATCTTCGGTCTCCTCAACGTGCCGGTGGCCCCGACCTTCGTGTCGGTGGTCGTCCTCGCTCTCGCCACCCGGGCGCTGCTCGGCCGCAAGCGGATCGGGCTGTGGTTCGTCGCCGTCTTCCAGGTCCTCGGCATCTACGTCGGCTTCGTGGCGCTCATCCCTGCCGCTCGGCTGCCCCGCACCGAGATGTGGGTGAGCCGAGGTGACCTGGGCCGCGGGCTCGACATCGTCTCGACGCTGGTCGCCGCCCTGGCCCTGTGGTGGCTCTGGCGGATCCGTGACGAGTTCACGGGACGCCTCCAGCGGGGCTCGTGGGGCCTCGCGCTCGCGGCCCTTGCCGTGGGTTCGGCGGTGACGCTGGGCGTCGCGTGGCTGCTCCTCGGCGCGGTCGGGGCACCCCGGTCACAGGTCGACCCCCTCGTCGACACCGTGCTCGCCGTCTTCGGAGGGATGAGCCGGCGCGCCCTGGCGCTCGTCCCGCCGTGGGTCGTCGACGTCGTGGCCGTCTGCGCCGGCCTGACGATCCTCGCGGCCGTCACGCTCTTCCTCGCCTCCGCCCGACCGCGCAGCCGCTGGTCGCCGGACCGCGAGGTGGCCCTGCGCGGGCTCCTCGCGCACCACGGCGCCGAGGACTCCCTCGGCTACTTCGCGACGCGCCGCGACAAGGCCTCCGTCTTCTCCGCGGACGGCCGGGCTGCCGTGACCTACCGGGTCGTCGCCGGGGTGTCCCTGGCGAGTGCCGACCCGATCGGTCATCCCGACAGCTGGCAGCCTGCCATCGAGGCCTGGCGCGCGGAGGCACGTGAGTTCGGGTGGGTGCCGGCGGTGGTGGGTGCGAGCGAGCGGGGCGCCCGGGCGTATGCCGCCACCGGGGGCATGCGGGTGCTGCTCCTCGGTGACGAGGCGATCCTCGATCCCCGACGCTTCGACCTGCGTCGGACGTCGCTCTCGCCGGTGCGCCACGCCGTCGCGCGGGCGACGCGGGCCGGACTCGAGGTGCGCGTGCGGCGACAGCGCGAGCTGCGGGCCGACGAGCTCGCCGAGATCACCGAGCGCGCCGAGGCGTGGCGCAGCGGTGAGACCGACAGGGGCTTCTCGATGGCCCTCGGTCGGGGCGGCGACCTCGCGGACGGCGACGTCCTGCACGTGACCGCGCACGCTGCGGACTCGTCGCTCGTCGGGGTGCTGTCCCTCGTGCCGTGGGGGCGCTCGGGGGTCTCGCTCGACGTCATGCGGCGCTCCCCCGACGCCCCCAACGGCGTCACCGAGCTCATGGTGAGCGAGCTGCTCGCCCGTTCCCGCCGGCTGGGCCTGGCCCGGGTCTCGCTCAACTTCTGCATGTTCCGCACCGTCTTCGAGGACGCCGAGAGGCTCGGTTCCGGGTCCCTGACGCGGGTGGGCGCCTCGGTGCTCGGGCTCTTCGACCGCATCTGGCAGCTCGAGCGTCTCTACCGCGCGAACGAGAAGTACGAGCCGACGTGGCAGCCGCGGTTCCTCTGCTACGACGATGCCGTGTCGCTGCCGCAGGTGGTCCTCGCCGTCGGGGCTGCCGAGGGGTTCGTGCGCCACCCGTCTCTCCGGAGCGTGCCCACCGAGCTCGACCCCGTGCACCTCGCGCAGGCGGCCTCGATCAGCGCACCCCCCGTCGACGTCGAGGCGCTCGGGCCGCGCCGGTCCGACCAGTTCCGCCACCGGGTCGCGGCGCTGGACCGGATGCGCGAGGCCGGGGTCGACGCCTACCCCGTCGGCGCCGCGTCGGTCACGACCACCGCGGTCGCCGCCCTCGGCCCGGACGCGTGGCGGACCCCTCGGACACTGTCGGTCGTCGGACGCGTCCGGGAGGTGCGCGACCACGGAGGCGTCGCCTTCGCCACTCTCGTGGACGGTGAGGCGCGGCTGCAGGTGCTGTTCGATGCGGCCCGGGTCGGTCGCCCCTGCCTCGAGCGGCTCACGTCGTTCGTCGACGTCGGCGACCTCGTGCGCGTCGAGGGCACGACGGGCCGTTCGCGGACGGGCACCCCGAGCCTGCTCGCCGAGGCCTGGCGGATGGAGGCCAAGTGCCTGCACCCGGTCCCCTTCCGCGCCTTCGACGACCCCGGGACCCGGGCGCGCCGACGCTCGACCGACCTGCTCGTCCACCCGCGCGACGTCGAGCTGCTCCGGCGCCGGTCCGCCGTCGTCGGTTCGATCCGGCGGACGCTGGGCGACGCCGGCTTCCTCGAGGTGGAGACGCCCATGCTCCACACGACCCACGGCGGCGCGAGCGCGCGGCCGTTCCGGACCTTCATCAACGCGTACGGCGTCGACCTCTCGCTGCGCATCGCGCCCGAGCTGCACCTCAAGCGACTCCTCGTGGCCGGCCTCGGCCCGGTCTTCGAGCTGGGTCGCAACTTCCGCAACGAGGGGGCGGACGCGACGCACAACCCCGAGTTCACCTCGCTGGAGGTCTACCAGCCGCACGCCGACTACACGACGATGCGTCATCTCACCGAGCGGCTCGTCCGCGAGGCGGCACGCACCGTCCACGGTCGCGAGGCGATCCCGTTGCCGCTCACCGGATCGGGCGGCTCGGACGGCTCGGACGGCGTCGAGCTCGTCGACATCAGCGGCGAGTGGCCCGTCGTGTCCGTGCTCGACGCCGTGTCGGACGCGGTCGGGCGGCGGGTCACCGTCGAGACCGACTTCGACGTGCTGCTCGGCCTCGCCGAGGACCACGGCATCGCGGTGCGCCCCGAGATGGGCGCCGGGGCCGTCATCGAGGAGCTCTACGCCGAGCTCGTCGAGCCGGTGACCGTCCTGCCCACCTTCTACACGGACTTCCCCGTCGAGACCTCGCCCCTGACGCGACCGCACCGCAGCGCGCCGGGACTCGCCGAGCGCTGGGACCTCGTCGTGGCGGGCATGGAGGTCGGCACGGCCTACAGCGAGCTGACCGACCCCGTCGACCAGCGGGCGCGGCTCACCGAGCAGTCGCTCAAGGCCGCCGCGGGCGACCCCGAGGCGATGGAGGTCGACGAGGACTTCCTCCACGCCCTCGAGCTGGGGATGCCGCCCAGCGGTGGCCTCGGCATCGGCGTCGACCGCCTCGTCATGCTCCTCACCCACAGCCCGATCCGCTCGGTGCTGACGTTCCCGTTCGTGCGCCCGGTGACCACGCGCCGGGCCGACCGCGAGACGAGCCCGGCATGGAGCTGACCGATGCCGGCCCCGTCGTCCTGCTCGCCCTGCTCGCCCTCGTCGTGTTCGGGCTCGTCGTCGCCGGATGGCCCCGGTGGGGCAGCAGGGTCGGGCGCGCCGTCGTGCGTGGCGTCCAGGTCGTGCTGCTCAACGTCCTCGTCCTCGCGCTCGCCGGCGCCGCCCTCAACGACCAGTACCTCTTCTACTCGAGCTGGGGCGACCTCTTCGGCTCCCGCTCGACGTCCGTCCAGGTGCACCACGGCGGGACGAGCCCGGAGGTCGTGTCGGCCCCCGTCTCGGGCCCCGGGCTCCGAGGCGTGGCGGCACCGGCCGTGCTGCCGCCGCTCCCCCAGCCTGGCTCGCGGCTGCAGACGTACACGGTGGTCGACTCGCGGTCGAACGCCGAGGGACAGGTCTACGTGCACCTGCCGGTCGGCTACGACCCACGGTCCTCCCGCACGTACCCCGTCATCCTGGGCCTGCACGGCTTCCCGAGCGGACCCCGGGGCTTCCTCAAGCTCGACTTCCTCAGCTCCGTCGACGCCCTGACCGCCGAGGGCCGACTGGCCCCCTCGATCGTCGTCGTGCCGCGCATCGACACCCCGGCGAGCCTCGACACCGAGTGCGTCAACGGTGGTGCAGGACAGCCACAGACGGACACGTGGCTCGCCCACGACATCCCCGCGTGGACCGTGCACCACTTCCACGTCAAGCAGACCCGGACGTCGTGGGCCACGCTCGGATACTCCTACGGCGCATGGTGCGCGGCGTCCCTGTCGATGCGCCACCCCGACGTCTTCGGGGCCGCCGTCGTGCTCCTCGGCTACTTCCGCCCGGACTTCAGCGCGGCGTACGACCCCCTGACGGCGGCGAGCGGGCGTGGCTACGACCTCGTCACGATGGCGCGCACGGCACCGCCGCCCGTGGCGATGTGGGTGCTGACCTCCCGCGAGGACCCGCTGTCGTACCCGACGACCTCGAAGTTCCTCAGCGTCGCCCGCAGCCCGCTCGACGTCACCGGCACCGTCCTCGCCCACGGCGGCCACCGCGACTCGGTGTTCACGCCGTACGTCCCGGCCGCCCTCGTGTGGCTGGCACAGACCCTGCCGGGCTTCCGTGCGTGAGCGCCGGCGCCGGATGCCGTCGCGCCGGGTCGCGGTGCTGATCGGGATCGCGGTCGTCATGGCGCTGGCGCTGGGCGGTGTCGTGCCCGGTCTCGGGACGACCGACGTGCTGCGTGAGGCCGGCCCAGCCACGAAACCGACTGTCACGAGCGGGATCCCGTCGGCGGGATCCTCACCGACAGCATCTCCGACGCCGCCCGGACCGCTGACGGTCGTCGGGCTGGGGGACTCGGTGCCCTCCGCGGAGACGTGCGGATGCACGGGCTACGTCGAGCAGGTCGGTGAGCGGCTGGGGCGGCTGACGCACCGGAGCTGGGTGGTGCACAACGACGCGAACGGGGGCTGGACCACGGCAGACGTCGGGGACGACCTCGCGTCGCCCGCGACGCGCGCCCACCTCGCGGACGCCGACCTCGTCATCGTCCAGGTGGGCGCCAACGACTTCGACCTCGACCGCGTCGACGACCAGGGCTGCTTCCCGGCCGCGGGGTCGGACTGCTGGTCCGCCACCCTCGCCGGACTGCACGACGGCCTGACCCGGATCATCGCGGCGATCCGTCGTATCGACCACCGGCCCGATCTGCGCATCGCCCTCCTCGGCTACTGGAACGTCACGGTCGACGGCTCGGTGGGGCGGGCCCTCGGCGAGGACTTCGTCCTCGGCAGCGACTCGCTGACCCGGCTCGTCAACGACACGGTCCAGCAGGTGGCTGCGTCGACGGGCGCCGTCTACGTCGACGCGTACAGCCCGCTGAAGGGCGCGTCGGGCACCCGGGACCCGACAGGCGACCTGCTCGACGACGGCGACCACCCGAACGCGAACGGGCACGCACTGCTCTCCTCGGCCGTCGTGGACGAGCTGGCCACCACGAGGGCGGTCGCAGCCTGGCGTGCGGCCCCCTGAGCGTCGACCGGAGTGCGAGTGGACGGACAGGGTCATGCGTCATACCCATTCAGCCGAGATCCCAACAACCGCAAGCGTGCCGGACCGCTGGGCGTTGACGGCGCACCCTCCGGTGCGGTTGCGTGGGGAGGCATGACCGTCATCGGCTTCCACTGCTCGCACGAGCAGATCGACCCCGCCCAGCTCCTCCAGGACGTCCGCGCGGCGCAGGACGCCGGCTTCACGGCTGCCATGTCGTCCGACCACATCTCGCCGTGGAGCAGCCGACAGGGCGAGTCCGGGTACGCGTGGAGCTGGCTGGGCGCGGCCCTGGCGACCACGTCCCTGCCCTTCGGCGTCGTCACGGCTCCGGGGCAGCGCTACCACCCTGCCGTCACGGCACAGGCCATCGCGACGCTCGGGCAGATGTTCCCCGGACGCTTCTGGGCTGCCCTGGGGTCGGGCGAGGCCTCGAACGAGCGAGTGACCGGGGAGGTGTGGCCGCGCAAGGAGGTCCGTGACGCCCGCCTCCTCGAGTGCGTCGACGTCATCCGACGCCTTCTCTCCGGAGAGGAGGTCAGCCACGACGGGCTCGTCTCGGTCAACCGAGCGCGGCTCTGGACGCTGGCGGACCCGGTGCCCGACCTCGTCGGGCCGGCGGTGACCGCCGAGACGGCCGCGCGTCACGCCGTCTGGGCCGACGGCCTCATCACCGTGAACCAGCCGCCCGACACCCTGCGTCGCGTGCTGGGCGCCTACCGCGACGCCGGTGGCAAGGGCCCCGCACGCCTGCAGGTGCACGTCAGCTGGGCCCCCACGGAGGACGAGGCCCTGCACGTCGCCCACGACCAGTGGCGCAGCAACGTGATCGGGCCGCCCGTCGCGTGGGACACCGAGACGGTCGAGGCCTTCGACCTCATCGGCGAGAAGGTCTCGCCCGAGCAGGTCCGCGAGGCCGTGCTCGTGTCGTCCGACCTCGGGCGCCACGCCCAGTGGCTCCAGGACTACGTCGACATGGGCTGGGACGAGCTCTACGTCCACTTCGTCGGCCGGCACCAAGCCCCCTTCATCGACGCCTTCGGCACCACCGTGCTGCCGCGGCTGTCTCCGACGAGTCCGGTGGCGCAGGGCGACGCGCCGCAGGGCGCGCGGGAGGTGGCCTCATGAGGATGAGCGACACGGGCGACGTGTGGTGGAAGAACGCGCTCCTCTACTGCGCCGACATCGAGACGTTCCAGGACTCCGACGGTGACGGCGTGGGCGACCTGCGCGGGATGACCGACCGCATCGAGTACCTCGCCGACCTCGGCGTGACGTGCCTGTGGCTCATGCCCTTCTACCCGACGGCCCGCAAGGACGACGGCTACGACATCACCGACTTCTTCGGCGTCGACCCACGCCTCGGCACCCTGGGCGACTTCGTCGAGCTCGTGCGCACCGCCCGGGACCACGGCATCCGGGTCATCGTCGACTTCGTCATGAACCACACGTCCGACCAGCACCCGTGGTTCAAGTCCGCGCGGCGCAGCCGCGAGGACCCGTACCGCGACTACTACGTGTGGAGCCGCACGAAGCCGCGGTCGAGCCCCAAGGACGTCGTCTTCCCGGACCAGGAGGACAGCATCTGGGAGCGGGACGAGAAGACGGGCGACTACTACCTCCACCACTTCTACAAGCACCAGCCCGACCTCAACGTCGCGAATCCGGCTGTCCAGGAGGAGATCTCACGGACGCTCGGCTTCTGGCTCGAGCTCGGGGTGTCCGGGTTCCGGGTGGATGCCGTGCCGTTCCTCTTCGCCCGCGACGGGGTGCCCGGCGTCGACGACGCGGATGCCTTCAACCCCGACCGCTACCTCGGTGACGTCCGGTCCTTCGTGACCCGCCGGGTGGGCGACGCCGTGCTCCTCGGCGAGGTCAACCTGCCCTACCCGGAGCAGCGCCGGTTCTTCGGTGGCGACGACGGGGACGGGCTCAACATGCAGTTCGACTTCATCGGGATGCAGCGCTTCTACCTCTCCCTGGCTCGCGGCGACGCCGGCCCGCTCGCCGCTGCGCTGCGCGAGAGGCCCCCGCTCGACATCACGAGCCAGTGGGCGAGCTTCGTGCGCAACCACGACGAGCTGACCCTCGACAAGCTCACCAAGAAGGAGCGGCACGAGGTCTTCGACGCGTTCGGGCCCGACCCTGACATGCAGCTCTACGACCGGGGTCTGCGACGCCGCCTCCCGCCCATGGTCAGCGGTGACGAGCGGAGGGTGCGGCTCGCGTACTCCCTGATGTTCTCGCTGCCCGGCACCCCGGTGCTCTTCTACGGCGAGGAGATCGGCATGGGCGAGAACCTCGACGTGCCGGGGCGGCTCGCGGTGCGCACCCCCATGCAGTGGACCTCCGCACCGAGCGGCGGCTTCTCGACCGCCACCCCGCGCCGCCTCACCCGGCCCATGCCCGACGGGGTCTGGGGGCCGGAGCACGTCAACGTCTCCGACCAGCGACGGGACCCGGGCTCGCTGTGGTGGTTCGTGCGCAGTCTGGCCCGTCGCTACCGGCAGCTCCCCGAGAGCGGGTGGGCGACGGTCGAGGTGCTCGACCACCCCGTGCCGTCGGTCCTGGCGCACGTCAGCCGCTGCGACGACTGGGCCATGCTCGCCGTGCACAACCTCGGCGAGGAGGGAGCCGTCGTGCCGCTCACGGTGCCGGGTCTCCCGGCGGGCGCGCGGCTCGTCGACGTGCTCGGGAACCGGCCCGACCTCGACGTCTCGGCATCGGGGCGGGTCGAGATCGATCTCGAGCCCTACGGCTACCGCTGGCTGCTCGTCGTACGCGACGGCCAGGACCCTCTCCTCTGAGGATCCGCCCTGGGAGCCTCAGTGGTGGCGCAGGGCGGAGATGAGCTGTGACTTGTTCATGCCCGACCGGCCCTCGATGCCCACCTCGCGGGCGCGCTTCATCAGCTGGTCCTTCGTCATGTCCTCGTAGTCGCCTGCCCGACCGCCCTTGCGGCTCACGGCGGAGCGAGAGCTCGCGGCAGCCGCGTTGGAGACGCGAGCAGCCTTCTCCTTGCTCGCCCCGTCGTCGCGCAGCGACTCGTAGAGGTGCTTGTCCTTGACCGATGGTCCGGGTGTCCTGCGCGGCATGGTGCCTCCTTGGTCGAGACCTACACCCTGCGCCTACCCACTCACCTCGCGCTCGACACGTCAGGTTGCACTCAGTCGTTGTTGCGTCTGGCGGCTCGGTCGCCCAGTGTCGCGAGGCGGTCGACGACGGGCGACCCGAGCCTCCGTCGTGCCTCGGCGCCGTCGACGGTGTGCGCCCCCGCGCGTGAAGGCGCGCTCGGCAGCAGCCGGCCCATGAGCCCCATCACGCGCGTCGTCGTCGCCGGCGCGAGGCCCCGCACCCGGATCCCGACCCACGCCAAGGGCGTCAGCACGACCATCGCCCTACCGGCCAGCACCGCGTCCACGATGCGCCGAGCGGCTCGGTCGGCGTCGATCGAGAGCAGCGGGAGCGAGGCGGCGGGGGCGAACCACGCGTACTCGGCGGCGGGATCGCCGCCGAAACTCGCGTGCAGGTGTCCCCCGGTCCGCATCAGACCGGGGACGATCGTCGTGGCCGTGACTCCGCTACCGCTCAGGGCCGATGCGAGGCCGTCCGAGAAGCCGACGGCGGCGAACTTCGCCGTCGCGTACGGCAGCAGGTGCGGCGGAGAGACCATGCCGCCGACCGACGTCACCGTCCCGATCCGCCCGTGCCCCCGGCGACGCATGTGCGGCAGCACCGTCATGGCCGCATGGATGGGGCCCCAGGCCATGGTCTCGATGGCGTCCTCGAACTCGTGCAGGACCAGTGACTCAGCGGGAGCCGTCTGGATGATGCCGGCCACGGTGACGAGGACCTCGATGGGGCCGATGGAGTGCTCGACGCGACCGACGAGGTCACCCACCTCGTGGCGGTCACGGACGTCGCAGCGCTCGGCGCGGACCGGCCCGAAGGCCTCCAGTGCTCTCGCCGCAGCCTCGACCTCCGCCACGTCCCGGGCCGCGACGACGACCAGGTGGCCACGTCTCAAGAGCTGCTCGGCGATGAGGAGACCGAGGCCTCGGGACGCGCCGAGAACGAGGGCCACAGGTCGCTCGGGGACGATCTCTTGGTTCGGGCACATGTTCGCTCCTCGCCTCCACCCCGACACCTGTCCACCCCTGGGTTTTCCCACGGGCGCGCATGGGTAGGACCGCGTCATGAAGGCACTGACCTGGCACGGCATCGAGGACGTTCGTGTGACCGACGTACCCGACCCCGTCATCGCTCACACCACCGACGCCGTCGTGCGTGTCACGTCGACGGCCATCTGTGGCTCCGACCTGCACCTCTACCGGCTGCAGGTAC
>Ga0247818_10003037_pt1 | contig 10840 bp, 7 predicted proteins | sample 13C_Glucose_Day1_FD_192424 | JGI IMG/M metagenome (GOLD analysis project Ga0247818, IMG submission 192424) | Soil microbial communities from agricultural site in Penn Yan, New York, United States - 13C_Glucose_Day1 | ecosystem: Environmental > Terrestrial > Soil > Agricultural land | place: USA...
TTGTACTTGACGCAGTAGCGCACCAGTTTCAGGTTTTCTTCGAAGTCGAGCTCAAACACTCGCAGCGGATTGCGGGTGTATTCGATCGGCGTGGCGATGGCCACCAGCGGCAGCACCACGTCGCACTTCTTGATGTGGTACTCGATCCACTCGGAGTGAATGCTGATGTCGCCTTCGACGTAATGGAAGTGCGGATGGCTGCGCAGACGCTCGATGGCGTCGGAACCGATGTCCAGACCATAGACTTCGTAGCGGTCGTCACGCAGCAGGCGTTCGGACAAGTGATTGCCGATAAAGCCGTTAACGCCAAGGATCAGCACGCGGGTGCGACGTGGCGCGCGGCCTGATTCGGCACCGCGCAACAGCGAGCCGTCGACCAGACCCAGTTCACTGGCCAGTTGCGGGCCGCTGAGGAACAGGCCGTTGTCGTTGCGTTGGCCGGAGAGGATCACCAGCGAATCTTCACCACAAGCAATGCGCAGCGGATTAACGCTGATTACGCGGCCCGGTGCCTGGCCGTCGTTGCCTTTCACGACTTCAGCGCTCCAGACGATGAGTTTGTGCTCGCCGACGGCGCAGAAAGCGCCTGGGTAAGGTTGGGTCACGGCACGCACGAGGTTGAACAGTTGCTCGGCAGGCTGTGCCCAGAGCAGTTTGCCGTCCGCTGCGGTGCGACGACCGTAAACGCTGGCTTTCGATTCGTCCTGCGCGGTTTCGCTGATCTTGCCTTGCAGCATGGCTGGCAAGGTGTCGCGCAGCAGGTCAACGGCTGCCACGCGCAATTTGCCGTGCAGGCTCAGCGCGGTGTCGCTGCGTCCAATCGCAACACGCTGCTGGGCAACGATGGCGCCGGCATCGGCACGTTTGACCATGCGGTGCAGGGTGACGCCGGTTTCGCTTTCGCCATTGACCAGCACCCAGTTGGCCGGGGCGCGGCCACGGTAGCTTGGCAACAGCGAACCGTGCAGGTTGAACGCGCCTTTTTTGGCCACGGCCAGCAACGACTCGCTCAGCAGGTTGCGATAGTAGAACGAGAAAATATATTCAGGATCGAGCTTGGCAATCCGCTCGATCCACAACGGATGGTTAACGTCTTCCGGGGCGTGCACCGGGATGCCTTTGTTGGCGCACAGTTGTGCGACCGATCCGTAGAAGGCGTTCTCTTTCGGATCATCGGCGTGAGTGAATACCGCCGCAATGTCGTAGCCGCTGTCGAGCAGGGTTTGAATGCCGGCGCAGCCGATATCGTGATAAGCGAAGACAACCGTTTTTGCGCTCATGAGAGAACCTGATCATTGGAGGAGGAGAGACCGTCGACGGTGATGGCGCGCGGCGGCATGGCGGGTTGGCCGCGCAAGACTTTTTCCACGAAGAAACGCGGGCGGGCGCGCACGTCGCTGTACATGCGCCCCAGGTATTCGCCGAGCAGGCCCATGCCGATGAACTGGCCACCGGTGAACACGAACAACACCGCGAACAGCACGAACATGCCGTCACCGGCCCAGCCCGCACCGAACACAAGACGCAGCACGATCAGTGCGGCGGCAAACAGCACGCCGAGGCCGGCCATGGCGAAGCCGACAATGCTCAGCAGGCGCAGAGGCGTGGTGGTCATGCAGGTGATCAGGTCGAACATCAGATTGATCAAACGCATCGGGCTGTACTTCGAATCGCCGTGTTCACGCTCGGCGTGGGCGACGACAATCTCGGTGGTGTGGCGGGCGAAGCTGTTGGCCAGAATCGGAATGAACGTGCTGCGTTCGCGGCAGGCGAGCATTGCGTCGATGATCGTCCGGCGGTAGGCGCGGAGCATGCAGCCGTAGTCGCTCATGGCGACGCCGGTGGAGCGTTGCACGGCGAGGTTGATCAGCTTCGACGGGTAGCGACGCAAGGCCGAATCCTGCCGATCGCCGCGCACTGTGCCGACGACGTCGTAACCCTTTTCCGCTTCAGCAACCAGCCGGGGGATTTCTTCCGGTGGGTTCTGCAAGTCGGCGTCGAGGGTGATCACGACGTCGCCTTTGCATTGTTCGAAACCGGCCATGATCGCCGCGTGCTGGCCGTAGTTGCGATTGAGGATGACCGCCACGAATGGACTGTCTTCACGGCTCGCGGCTTCCTCCAGAAGATGGGCGGAATCATCACGGCTGCCGTCGTCGACGAGGACGATTTCATAGTCGTGACGCAACATACGGCAGGCCGCTTCGGTACGGCGCAGCAGTTCTGGCAGGCTGTCCTGTTCGTTGTAGACCGGGATGACGATCGACACACAGCGGATCGGATAGGGTTTCACAGGCGTTTGTCCATAAGGGTGGCGATGGCGCCGACCACGCGATCAAGGTCTTGATCGCTCATGTCGGGGAACAGCGGAATCGAGCACAACCGTGCCGAGTTCCATTCGGTGTCGGGCAGGTACAGGTCGGGATCACGTTGGCGGTACCAGGTGTGCAGGTGGGTGGCGATGAAGTGAATGCCGGTGCCGATGCCCTGGTCCTGCAAGCCTTGCATGAAGGCTTCGCGGTCGATGCCGCAGCGCTCGCTGTCAATGCGCAGAATGAACAGGTGCCAGGCGTGGGTTTGTGCGTAAGCGGGTAGGGCCAGCGGTTGCACCGGCAGGCCCTCGAGTTTTTGCCGATAAGCAGCGGCCAATTCAGTCCGGCGGGCGTTGATCGCGTCCAGACGCTGCAGTTGCACCAGGGCAATCGCGGCGTTGATGTCGGCGAGGTTGTATTTGAACCCCGGCTCAATCACCTGGGCCTGCGGCTTGCGGCCACCGGTCAAGCGGTCATAGGCGTCAACGCCCAGACCGTGGAATTTGAGCATGCGCACGCGGCTGGCCAAGGCTTCGTCGTCGGTGACGAACATCGCGCCTTCGGCACAGGCCATGTTCTTGATTGCATGGAAGGAGAATATCGCCGTGCCCTGCGCGCCAACGGGACGGCCCTTGTAGCGGGTGCCGGCAGCGTGGGCGGCGTCCTCGATTACCGCGATGCCGTGTTTGTCGGCCAACGCGTAGAGGGGATCGAGATCGAATGCAGCGCCGGCGTAATGCACCGGGATGATCGCTTTGGTGCGCGGTGTGATCGCGGCTTCGATGCGCGCGGCGTCAGTCATCAAAGTGTCGCGATCAACATCGACGAACACCGGTTTGGCACCGAGCAGCGAGATCATGTTGGCGGTCGAGACCCAGGTCTGCGACGGCGTAATCACTTCATCGCCCGGGCCGATGCCCAAGGCCAGTAACGTGATATGCATGCCGCCGGTTGCCGAGGAAAGTGCCACTGCATGTTGGCAACCGACATAGTCGGCAAACTGTTCTTCCAGTGCCTGGCTTTTAGGGCCGGTAGTAATCCAGCCCGAACGCAATACTTGTTCAACCGCGGCTATTTCTTCATCGCCGATACTCGGCCGGGAAAACGGCAGAAACGCTTGACTCATAAGAACCTCGGGGCGACAGCCATCCTTCAGCCGATTGTCTGAAAAACACGGAATTTCAATGGGTTGAGTTACCGGTCGGGGAATACCTGATTGACTTTCCAGTCCGCGGCCGGCAGGGTTGCAGGCCTTTCGGGGCAACCTGTTGTAACTAAGGTTATGCGCGTTTTTGTCAAAGGAACATGAAAAAGCGGTCGGCAATTCGTCTATCTGTAAGCCATACAGCCACCGTTCAGACTTCTTCCGCTCATCGGCTGTTTTAGTGGAAAAGTCCTACGCAAGAGTCGCTCTTTATATAAGTTTCTTTGCACTTTTAAGTTGTTTTGTTGAACTGTTTTCTATTCAAGGCCGTTTCGTTTGATTGACTTGTCGAGTACTGAATCCACACCGTCCAACACTAATCCGCTGACGCTTTATCTGGCGCGACTGGCGCCCTCCAGCCAACTGACCATGCGCTATGTCTTGCAGGATGCTGCAGACCGCCTCGGTTTCGAAGACGTGGATATCGAAGAAATCCCCTGGCACGGGCTGCAACCGGAAGACGTCGTGGCGCTGGTCGCCGCGTTGCGCGCCGACGGCTACGCGCCGAATACCTCGTCGCTGTATGTGAATGCCGTGCGCGGGGTGATGAATGAAGCCTGGCGCATGAGCCTGATCAGTCAGGATCATTTGCTGAAGATGCGTTCGGTCAAAGGTATTGCCGGCACGCGGTTGTCTCAGGGGCGCAACTTGAAGCGCACCTTGATTCACGAACTGATGGAAGTCTGCGCCGCCGATCCACGCCCACAGGGCCTGCGCGACGCGGCAGTGATTGCACTGTTGTATGGCACCGGCATGCGTAAATCGGAGTCGGTGGACCTGGACTTGAATCAGGTTGACTTCACTGAACGCAGCCTGACCGTTACCGGCAAAGGTAATAAGCAACTGATCAAGTACGCGCCGGCGTGGGCGTTCGCCAAACTCGATGCATGGCTGGAACTAAGACGCTCACAACTCAAGGAAGGCGAGAGCGACGATGCCTTTCTGTTCAATCGCATCCGGCGCGGCAGCCACATCACCCGCGAGCGCATCACCAAACACGCGATTTACTACATCGCCCGTCAGCGGGGTACTCAGGTCGGGGTGAAGATCATGCCGCACGATTTCCGCCGTTCGTTTATCACGCGGGTGATCGAGGAGCATGATTTGTCGATTGCGCAGAAACTGGCGCACCACAGCAATATCCAGACCACCGCCAACTACGATGTGCGCGATGACAACGAGCGGCGGCGCGCGGTGGATCGCTTCGATCTGTAGGCCGCGTCAGGACGGCGAAGGGCAGGTGCGCGCGTTGCCGGTTGCTGCTCGACTGATCTGCTCGGCCAGGCGTTTGACGTTGTGCTGCTGGGCGCCCACCAGATCATCGATGGTCGGGCCGGACGGTGTCTGCAGGGTCGAACGGCAGGTCAGCAAGCCATTGTCAGTGGCGCCGACCGGACGCAAGCGCCATTTGGCATCAATCAGGCCGTACTGACCGGGGATCGAGTCGAAGCGTTGCACTTCGATACGAACCGAAACGTTGCCTTGGCCACTGGTATTGCTCAGTTGATCGGCCAAAGCACCGCGCAACTCATCCGCCAGTGTCGCCCCCCACCAATCGGTTTCCAGAATCGCCAGGCCGCTGCTGCCCTGGCGGATAACGATTTGCGCCCGGTCGACCTGCGGCGGCACGCTCAGCGCTTCAATCGGAATCTGCGCGCCGGTGCGGGTGTTGGCGATCTGCACCGGGGTCAGGGTGTGAAAGCTGATCGGGTCGCTGCGGCAGGCGCCCAGCAGCATGAACGCAGCGAGCACGGTGATTTTCAGCGGTACAGCCATGGTTCAGCTCCTGTGCTCAGTTGCGTGGCGGGCCTTTCAGATCGATAGGTGCAGCGTTATCGGGGCGGCCACGAATCAGCGATTCCGGGTGCCGGCCGAGGTAATCCGACAGTTCACGTAGCGAGCGTGACATGCGCCCGAGTTCGTCGAGGGTTTCCGTGAGTTTTTCCCGCTGCGGCGAATCTTCGGCGAGGGTCGAGCTGGCGGACTGCAAGGTCTTGCTGACATCGGCGAGGGTGCTCTGCACGCCCGGCAGGGTCTTGGCATTGAACTGGGCCAGGCCTTTGCGCAACTCGACCAGATTGCTGTCGATGTTATTGGCGATGCGATCGACCGGCAGCTTGTTGAGCTTGTCGACCACGGCTTCGAGTTTTTCCTGCAATTGTTCAAGGCTTCCCGGCACGGTTGGAATCACCACCGGGCGCGCCGTGGGGTCAAAGGCGACTTTTTCGGCTTTCGGGAAGAAGTCCAGGGCCACGTACAGTTGACCCGTCAGCAGGTTGCCACTGCGGGCCTGGGCGCGCAGGCCATTGTCGATAAAGGTGCCCATCAGGCGAATACCGGCGGCCTCATCGTTGGGATCATGCTTGAACGCTGTGAGCATTTTTCCGTAAGCCATGCCCAAACGTTGCGGGTAAATGACGATGCCGACGTTAAGCGGGAAGCTGCGTTTTTTCGCGTCGAAATCCAGATTGATCGCCACCACCCGACCGATTTCCATGCCGAGGAATTCCACCGGTGCGCCGACCTTGAGGCCGCGCAGGGACTGGTCGAAACGCAGACTCAGGTATTGCGCCTTGCCGTTGGGCGGGGCAAGGGCGGTTTGCTGGTCGGCGAACAGTTCGAATTCCTTGTCATCGGCGGCGGCGACGTCGTTGGGGCTGTAATCCGGCGCACGGAAAGCGATACCGCCCACCAGCATCGAGGACAGGGATTCGGTTTTCACCTGAAAACCGTTGGCGCCAACGCTGACATCAATGCCACTGGCGTTCCAGAATCGGGTGTTTTCGGTGACGAAGGCATCGTTGGGCGCGTGAATGAACACTTCGATATTCACGCCTTTACCGTCAGGCGCCAGCTCGTAGGTGACGACCTGACCGACAGGGATCTTGCGGTAATAAACCGGTGAACCGATGTCCAGCGAACCGAGATCCTGGGTGTGCAGCATGAAACGCTTGCCCGGTTCGCCATAGGTGATGGGAGGCGGGTTTTCCAGGCCTTTGAAGTTTTTCGCCCGTGAATTGGACTGGCCGATGTCGGCACCGATGTAGTCGCCGGAGAGCAGGGTGTCGATACCCGACACGCCACCGGCACCAATGCGTGGGCGAACCACCCAGAATTGTGAATCTTCGCGGGTAAAGCTTTCGGCCTGCTTGGCCAGTTTGATGGTGGCGTTGACGCTCTTCTGGTCATCGCTCAATGCGACATCAGTGACCTGACCGATCACGACGTTGCGGTACTTGACGTCAGTCTTGTTCGCCACCAGGCCGCTGCCGGTCTTGAAGTTGACGGTGATACTGGGCCCTTCCTGCAGGATGTTGTGCACCACCAGCGAAATACCCACCAGCACCGCCACGATCGGCACGATCCAGACGAGGGAGATGCCGAACCGGCGGGTTTTGACGGGGGCTTGGCCTGGCGCTCGCGGTTCGTCGGTGGCTGACGACTTCATCCATGTCTCCTCGATTGAATGGGCACTGAGCGTCAGGAACGCAAAAGCACCTCATCAATATAGAAGTGCTTGGCGATAGAGCAAATGTGTATAGCGCACCTGCGCCTGATGATCGTTCCCACGCTCTGCGTGGGAATGACTCAAGGGACGCTCTGCGTCCAGTGACGCGGAGCGTCACGGGCTGCGTTCCCACGCAGAGCGTGGGAACGATCAAAGATCGCAGCCTGCGGCAGCTCCTACAGGGATTGCGGGTTATCCGAGCATTTCCCGCAAGCGATACCAGAACATCCCTAGCGCCAGCAGCGGCGAGCGCAGGGCCGGGCCGCCGGGGAAGGTCATGTGCGGCACGCCGCTGAACACGTCCATGCCCTGGCTGTGGCCGGCATGAATCGCCTCGCCGAGCAGTTTCGCGCACCAGTGCGTGACGTTCAGACCATGCCCGGAATAACCCTGCGCATAGAACACGTTCGGGTGTTGCTTGAGGCGGCCGACCTGCGGGAAGCGGTTGGCGGTGATGCCGATCTTGCCGCCCCACTGGTAATCGATGCGCACGTCGGCCAGTTGCGGGAAGACCTTGAGCATTTTCGGCCGCATGTACGCGGCGATGTCCGCTGGATCTCTCCCGGAATAGTGGCAGGCTCCGCCGAACAACAAGCGCCGATCGGCCGAGAGCCGGTAGTAATCGAGGCCGACTTTCTGGTCGCACACCGCTAGATTCTGCGGAATCAGTTGCGCGGCGCGTGCCTCCGACAACGGCTCAGTGGCGATGATGTAACTGCCGGCCGGCAGCACCTTGCCACTGAGTTGCTGTTCGAGTTCGTCCAGATGCGCATTGCAGCCGAGCACCAGACTGCCGGCGCGCACGGTGCCGGTTGCGCAACGCACCTGCACGGTTGCGCCGTGGATGATTTCCAGCACTTCGCTCTGCTCGAAAATCCTTACGCCCAACGATGCTGCAAGCCGCGCTTCGCCTTGTACCAGATCCAGCGGGTGCAGGTGACCGGAACCCATGTCCACCAGTCCGCCGGCATAAATGTCGGAATTGACCACTTGCTGGCGGATCTGCTCCGGGCCGATCAGCCGGGTTTCGTGGGCGTAACCGAGTTCTGCGAGGTCGACCAATTCATCCTTGAAGGCGGCAAACTGCGCGGGGGTGTTGGCCAGATCGCAGAAGCCCCAGCGCAAGTCGCACTCGATGCCGTTGTCGGCGATACGCTGGCGCACCAGTTCCACCGAATCGATGCCGGCGCGCTGCAAGTAACGCACGCCTTCCTGGCCGACATACTTGGCGAAACCTTCGACCTCATGGCCGATGCCGCGGATCAACTGGCCGCCATTACGCCCGCTGGCGCCCCAGCCGATACGCCGGGCTTCGATCAACACCACCGACAACCCGCGCTGGGCCAGTTCGATGGCGGTGTTGACCCCGGTGAACCCGCCGCCGATCACGCAGACATCGGCGGTCAAGTCACCGTTCAGCAGCGGATAAGGTGTGCTCACCCGGGCCGAAGCGGCGTAGTAGGAGCGAGCGTGTTCCTGGGTGTACTGATTCATTTGTTCGACTTCACTTTGCTCCAGGATCGGGTCATCAGTCGCATGATCGCCTGGGGCGGGGTAGAGGAGATGTAGAGCTTGTCGAGCACTGCCTGGGATGGGTAAACCTCAGGGTTGTTGACCAGCTCCTGATCCATGTATTGCTTGGCGGCCGGGTTCGGGTTGGCGTAACCGACCGAAGCGCTGACCTTGGCGATCACTTGCGGATCGAGCAGGTAATTGATGAAGGCGTGGGCTTCTTTGGCGTTGCTCGCATCGGCAGGAATGGCCAGCAAGTCGAACCAGAGGTTGGCGCCTTCCTTCGGAATGGCATAGGCGATGTTCACGCCGTTGTTGGCTTCCTTGGCGCGGTTGGCGGCCTGAAACACGTCGCCGGAATAACCGAACGCCACGCAGATATCGCCGTTGGCCAGATCCGACACGTATTTCGAGGAATGGAAATAGGTGATGTACGGGCGGATGCTCAGCAGTTTCGCTTCAGCCTTTTTATAGTCTTCGGGGTTTTCGCTGCGCGGGTCCAGGCCCATGTAATTGAGCACGGCGGGGAAGACTTCGTCGGCAGAGTCCATCATCGACACGCCGCACTGGCTGAGTTTTTTCAGGTTCTCGGGTTCGAACAACACGGCCCAGGAATCGATATGGTCGATGCCCAGCACTTGCTTGACCTTGTCGACGTTGTAGCCGATGCCGTTGGTGCCCCACAGGTACGGTACCGAGTGCTGGTTGCCCGGATCGTTTTTCTCCAGCAGTTCAAGGAGTTTCGGGTCGAGGTTCTTCCAGTTCGGCAGTTGCGAACGGTCGAGTTTGAGGAATGCACCGGCCTTCACCTGACGAGCCAGAAAGTGGTTGGACGGCACCACCACGTCATAGCCGGTGCGGCCAGCGAGGAGTTTGCCTTCCAGGGTTTCGTTGGAATCGAAAACGTCGTAGATCACCTTGATCCCGGTTTGGCTCTGGAAATCGGCGAGGGTGGTTTCGCCGATGTAGTCGGTCCAGTTGTAGACGCTGACCTGGGGTTGGGCTTGGACTACGACGCTGCACATCAGGGCCAGAGCGGCGGGAACCATGGTTTTCAACAGACGCATATCTACACCTCTTGGAATTGTTGGATTTTTCAGGTGGTTCGCTATTTCCCTTGTGGGAGCGAGCTTGCTCGCGAAGGCGGAGTGTCAGGCGACATCAGTTGTAACTGAGTGACCGCTTTCGCGAGCAAGCTCGCTCCCACAGGGGTAAGTGTTGTGTTTCAGACGCTCAGCATCAGGAACTCACGCTCCCACGAGCTGATCACGCGCTTGAAGTTTTCATGCTCGGCGCGCTTCACCGCGACGTAGCCACGCACGAATTTGTCGCCCAGATATCGCGCCACGGTTTCGCACTCTTCCATCTGCGTCAGCGCTTCTTCGATGGTGATCGGCAGGCGCAGGTTGCGGCGTTCGTAGGCGCGGCCCTGTACCCCGGCACTCGGCGCGATGCCTTCAACCATGCCGATGTAACCGCAGAGCAAACTGGCGGCAATCGCCAGATACGGGTTGGCATCGGCGCCCGGCAAGCGGTTTTCCACGCGCATGGCTTCCGGGCTGGACGTCGGTACCCGCAGGCCGACGGTGCGGTTCTCTTCGCCCCATTCAACGTTGACCGGTGCCGAGGTGTCCGGCAGAAAGCGGCGGAACGAGTTGACGTTGGGCGCGAACATCGGCAGCACTTTCGGGATGTATTTCTGCAAACCGCCGATGTAATGCAGGAACAGCTCGCTCATCTGCCCGTCGTCACTGGCGAAGATCGGCTTACCAGTGGCGATGTCGACCACGCTCTGGTGGATGTGCATGGCGCTGCCCGGCTCATCGCCGATCGGCTTGGCCATGAAGGTCGCGGCGACGTTGTGCTTGAGCGCTGCCTCACGCATGGTGCGTTTGAACACGGTGATCTGGTCAGCCAGATCCAGCGCATCACCGTGGCGGAAGTTGATTTCCATCTGCGCCGGGCCGTCTTCGTGGATCAGCGTGTCGAGGTCCAGACCTTGCAGTTCACACCAGTCGTAGACGTCTTCAAACAGCGGATCGAATTCGTTGGCGGCATCGATGGAGAACGACTGCCGACCGCTTTCAGCACGGCCCGAGCGGCCCAGTGGTGCCTTGAGCGGCAAGTCCGGGTCTTCGCAACGTTGGGTCAGGTAGAACTCCATTTCCGGCGCAACAATCGGCTTCCAGCCTTTGTCGGTGTAGAGCTGCAAGACTTTCTTCAGCACGTTGCGCGGCGACAGTTCGATCGGGTTGCCGAACTTGTCGAAGGTGTCGTGGATGACGATGGCGGTCGGCTCGATCG
>Ga0247818_10003038_pt1 | contig 10838 bp, 8 predicted proteins | sample 13C_Glucose_Day1_FD_192424 | JGI IMG/M metagenome (GOLD analysis project Ga0247818, IMG submission 192424) | Soil microbial communities from agricultural site in Penn Yan, New York, United States - 13C_Glucose_Day1 | ecosystem: Environmental > Terrestrial > Soil > Agricultural land | place: USA...
ACCGCAGCGCCACCGTGCCGCCTCCGTGCATCAGTGAGTTCTCGATCAGCGCGGCGAGTACCTGGGCGACGGCGCCCGGGGTGCCGACGGCCTCCAGCCCGTGCTTGCCCGAGCAGACGACGGCGCGGCCGGCGCTGCGGTAGGCGGGACGCCACTCCTCGATCTGCTGCTTGACGACCTCGTCGAGGTCGAAGACGACGGCGGACCCGGTGCGCGGGTCACGGGAGTTCGTCAGCAGCCGCTGCACGACGTCCGTGAGGCGCTCGACCTGGGTGAGCGCGATGTTCGCCTCTTCCTTCACCGTGTCCGGGTCGTCGGTGACGGAGATCTCCTCGATGCGCATGGAGAGCGCGGTGAGCGGCGTACGGAGCTGGTGCGAGGCGTCCGCGGCGAGACGCCGTTCCGCGGTCAGCATCCGGGCGATGCGCTCGGCGGAGGAGTCCAGGACGTCGGCTACGCGGTCCAGCTCGGCCACCCCGTACCGCTTGTGCCGGGGGCGGGGGTCGCCCGATCCGAGGCGCTCGGCCGTCTCGGCGAGGTCGGTGAGCGGGGAGGTCAGCCGGTTGGCCTGGCGCACGGCGAGGAGGACGGCGGAGACGATGGCGAGCAGCGCCACGGCTCCGATGATCAGCAGGGTCCTGCCGACCTCACGGGTCACCGCGGAGCGGGACTCCTCGACGGTGACCTTCTCGCCCTGCTCGCCCGTCTCGGTGCTGCGGATGACGCTGTCCGTGGGGCGGTCGCCGACCTCGATGGGCGCCCGCCCGGGGATCTCGACGCGGGCGTAGCGGCTGGGGTCGACCTGTTCGGCCAGGACCTGCGGAGTGATCCGTTCGGCCCCGAGCAGCCGGCTCTCGACGACGCTGATCAGCCGGAACGCCTCGGAGTCGACGCTCTCCTGGGCGCTGTTGCTGATGGTGCGGGTCTCGACGATGACGAGGGAGACGCCGAAGACGGCGATCACCACGAGCACCACGGCGAGCGTGGAATTGATCAGTCGGCGGCGCATGACTGTCTCTGTACGTCAGCTCTTCTCGAACCGGAAGCCGACGCCCCGGACGGTGGCGATGTAACGCGGATTGGCCGCGTCGTCGCCGAGCTTCTTGCGGAGCCAGGAGATGTGCATGTCCAGCGTCTTGGTGGAGGACCACCAGGTGGTGTCCCAGACCTCCCGCATCAGCTGGTCGCGGGTGACGACCCGGCCGGCGTCCCGGACGAGGACGCGCAGGAGGTCGAACTCCTTGGCGGTGAGCTGGAGTTCCTCGTCGCCCATCCAAGCACGGTGGGACTCGACGTCGATCCTGACGCCGTGGGTGGCGGGCTGCGGGGCGGGCTCCGTGGCGCCGCGGCGCAGCAGGGCGCGGACCCGGGCGAGCAGTTCGGCGAGGCGGAAGGGCTTGGTGACGTAGTCGTCGGCCCCCGCGTCCAGGCCGACGACCGTGTCGACCTCGTCGGCCCGGGCGGTCAGCACCAGGATCGGCACGGCGTGGCCGTCCGCCCGCAGCCGCCTGGCGACCTCCAGGCCGTCCATCCCGGGGAGCCCCAGGTCCAGCACGACGAGGTCGATGCCGCCCTGGAGTCCGGCGTCGAGGGCGGTCGGACCGTCCTCGCGGACCTCGACCTCGTAACCCTCCCGACGCAGGGCGCGGGCCAGGGGCTCCGAGATGGATGCGTCGTCCTCGGCGAGCAGTACACGGGTCATGCAGTGATGGTAGTCCGCGCGGGGCCGCCGGAGTGAGGCCCTCGACAGGCCCTGCGGCTCAGGGCCACGAATCGGTCATCCGCCTTTGAATGTGCGACCTTGGTTCCATCGGAACCTGTGATCCATCTCTCAAGTCCTTCCATATCGGTGCGTGTCATGTCGTATGGTTGCTCGACGCCTGTTGCACCACCGAAGGACCTTTGGGCAGCGTTTCGCGCCAAGGGTCGCTTTTGTGTACGGGCCGGTTTTCCACCGGCCCCGATCAGTGAATGACCTGTGGGCCGGGCCCGGAGCGCGAGGACGCGCACCGGGCGTGGATCCCGGAGCGGTCGGTCCCGCGATTCCGCCCCCGAGACTCCGTACGGAGTCGTGGCCGGATCGAAACTCCTCGAGGCGTCGGGGGTGGGGCGCCTCCGCACCGGTGCCGGCTACCCCCCACCGGGCGCGCACGCTCACGAGGCGACGCGTCCCGACCAGCAAGGATCGACCATGGCGTCCAGCCTGACGAAGGACTCGGCCAGTTCCACCGGCACCGAGAAGACCTTCTTCGGCCACCCCCGCGGCCTGGCCACACTCTTCATGACGGAGATGTGGGAGCGCTTCAGCTACTACGGCATGCGCGCCCTTCTCCCGCTCTACCTGATCGCTCCCAACGGGCTTCACATGAACCCCGCCACGGCCACGGCGATCTACTCCGTCTACCTGTCGCTGGTGTACCTGCTCGCCATGCCCGGCGGCTGGTTCGGCGACCGTGTCTGGGGCCCCCGCAAGACCGTCGCCATCGCGGGCGGCGTCATCATGCTCGGCCACCTGACGCTGGCACTGCCGTCCGAGGGCACCTTCTTCGCCGGGCTCGGCCTGGTCGCCATCGGTTCGGGCCTGCTGAAGTCGAACATCTCCACGATGGTCGGTCACCTCTACGACGGTCCGGACGACCCGCGCCGTGACGGTGGCTTCACGATCTTCTACATGGGCATCAACATGGGTGCCTTCGCCGCCCCGCTGATCATCGGCACCGTCGGTGAGAACGTGAACTGGCACCTGGGCTTCGCCCTGGCCGCGCTCGGCATGGGACTCGGTGTCGCCCAGTTCCTGCTCGGCACCCGCCACCTGAACGAGCGCAGCCTCGTCGTACCGAAGCCGCTCTCCGCCGACGAGCGCGCGTCCACGCTGCGCAAGTCGATGATCTGGCTGGGCATCGCGGCCGTCTTCTACATCGGCACCGTCGTCACCGGCGTCTACACGCTGAACTGGCTGCTGGTCCCGATCACGATCGCCGGCCTGGTCATCCCGGTCATGGTCCTGGTGCGCATCAAGCGCGACAAGGAGCTCAGCCAGACCGAGCAGAAGAAGATGTCCGGCTACATCTGGTTCTTCGTCGCCGCCGCCATCTTCTGGATGATCTACGACCAGGGCGGTTCGACCCTGGCGATCTTCGCCGACTCCTCCGCGGAGAACTCGGTGCTCGGCTGGGACTTCCCGGTCTCCTGGTACCAGTCGGTCAACCCGGTCCTGATCATGGCGCTGGCCCCGGTCTTCGCCGCCTTCTGGATGGCGCTGAACCGGCGGGGCAAGGAGCCGAGCACGGTCGTGAAGTTCAGCTCCGGTCTGGTGCTGGTCGGCGCGTCGTTCTTCCTCTTCCTGGCGCCGCTGACGATCGCCGGCGACGGCCACAAGGCCGCCGCGATGTGGCTGGTCGCGATCTACTTCGTGCAGACCGTCGGTGAGCTGACGCTGTCCCCGGTCGGCCTCTCGGTCACCACGAAGATGGCCCCGGCCAAGTACGCCAGCCAGATGATGGGTGTCTGGTTCCTGGCCGTGACCGCCGGTGACTGCACCACGGGTCTGCTGTCGCTCGCCGGTGTCGAGCTGAACGGCACCGGGGTGGTGGCCCTCCAGGCGGCCCTCGCGGTCGTCGCCGGTGTCGCGATCTTCTCGTACCGCGGCAAGGTCAAGGAGCTCATGGGCGACGTCCGCTGACACGGACCCCGCCCGCACGACTCAGGGCCCCGCACCGATCGGATCGGTGCGGGGCCCTGAGTCGTCGTGGCGTACGCGTCGTCGTGGCGTACGCGGGACGAGTCGTGGCGTACGCGTCGTCGTGGCGTACGCGGAACGAGGTGACCGGGAGCTACGCGGGTGCCGCGAGCTCCGCCCAGACGGTCTTGCCGGGCTGCTCGGGCGTGCGCGTCACGCCCCAGTCCAGGCAGAGCCGCTGCACGATGAACATGCCGTGCCCCCCGGGCCGCCCCGCGCGGTGCGGGGTGCGAGGCGTGGGCTGGCCGGCGCCCCGGTCGACGACCTCGACCCGGAGCACCTTCGAGGAGAAGGCGATCCGCATCTCCTCGGGGCCGTCCGCGTGCAGGCAGGCGTTCGTGACGAGCTCGGAGACCACCAGGAGGACGTCTTCGGCGGCGGCCCTGCGGTCGGCTCCGGAGGCGGGCAGCCAGCCCCACTCGTGGAGCGCCTGCCGGGCGAAGTCACGGGCCATGGGCACGATGCCCGTGGCCTCTCTCAGCGAGAGCGTGCGCCATTGCCGGTCAGCGGGCGCGACAGAGGCGGTGCCCGTGCCTTCCGGCTCGCGGCCGAGGCCGCCCGGCGGATGTTGCCGGGTGGTGCTCATCAGCGCTTCACCTCACCGATTCACCGTGTGTTGCCATCGAACAGATACTGATCAGATACAGAGTGTGCGGGCTCCATGACCCCGACGGGTCTCTCCTGCCCGGCTGAATGGTGACAACACCCACTTCGCCTACGCCATGAGCGTGACAGGCGCGAAAGGGGAGGTGTCCGAGACGGGGAAGACGCATGGAGAGCGCCGCCCTCAGCTGCTGAGAGCCTCTTCGAGCGAGGCGTGGACGGTGAAGACCGCCTCCGCCCCCGTGATCTCGAAGACGCGAGCCACCACAGGCTGCATTCCGGCCAAGTGAACCCCTCCCCCGGCTGCCTCCGCCTTCAGGCGCGCGCCGAGCAGCACGTTGAGCCCGGTGGAGTCACAGAACTCGAGGCGTGAGCAGTCGACCACCAGACGTGTACGTCCTTGGTCGAGCGCGCTCTCCAGCGGCTCGCGCAGCAGATCGGCGGTGTGGTGATCGAGTTCACCCACCGGCGTCACGACCTCGCTGCCGCCCTCTGTCCGGACATCGACCTGTAGCCGACCCCGGTTCGCACTGCCGACCGTCCCGCGGTCCATGCCGCCCCTCTTCGCCGTCCCTCACCGTCCGCGGGACCGTATGCCCGCGGTTGCCATCGTGGATGCCCTCGACGTGCCTGAAACATTACGCGTTTCCCTCGCCACACGGTAGTCGAAGAACTCAACAAACCGGACATACAGGCGTATTTGGCACTTGTAACTCCCGGTCGGAACCGGGTAAGGGTAGAGGGACATCACCACAGGACTCGATCGGCTTCGGAGGCGCCGCTTCACCGCAGGAACACGTATGGGCATCGGCAGCCATATGCCGAGAACGATGGAGGAGAACCATGTCACCCCGGCTCGACGTATCGCGTACCCCCATCGCGACGTCGGCATGTCCTCAGGGACCGACCGATTCCGACTCCGCTGTGGCGAGCGCCGTTCCCGGCCAGCGCACCAGCACCCGCACCACCCGCACCACCGCTCCGGCCCTCGACGACGCGTTCTCGGCCGAGGAGTTCGAAGGGCTCGAAGGTCTCCCCGAGATCCCCCACTACGCCGAAGTCGGCGCGCTGGACGCGAGGGCCCTCTCGAAGACCCTCTTCGCGCGGCTGGAGGCCCTCGAGGAGGGCACCCACGAGTACGCCTACGTCCGCAACACCCTCGTGGAACTCAACCTGGCCCTGGTGAAGTTCGCCGCCGGCCGGTTCCGCTCGCGCAGCGAGCCCATGGAGGACATCGTCCAGGTCGGCACCATCGGCCTGATCAAGGCGATCGACCGCTTCGAGCTCAGCCGCGGGGTGGAGTTCCCCACCTTCGCGATGCCCACCATCATCGGCGAGATCAAGCGCTTCTTCCGTGACACCAGCTGGTCCGTGCGTGTGCCGCGCCGGCTCCAGGAGCTCCGGCTCGACCTCGCCAAGGCGGGCGACGAGCTGGCCCAGAAGCTGGACCGCGCACCCACGGTCGCCGAGCTCGCCGAGCGCCTCGGACTCACCAGGGACGAGGTCGTCGAGGGCATGGCCGCGAGCAACGCGTACACCGCGAGTTCGCTGGACGCCAAGCACGACGACCACGAGGACGGCACCGACGGGGCCCTCGCCGACCGCATCGGTTACGAGGACCACGGCATCGAGGGCATCGAGTACATCGAGTCCCTGAAGCCGCTCATCGCCGCGCTGCCCCTGCGCGACCGTACGATCCTCTCCCTGCGCTTCGTCTCCAACCTGACGCAGTCGGAGATCGGTGAAGAGCTCGGCATCTCGCAGATGCACGTGTCCCGGCTGCTCTCCCGGACCCTGGTCAAGCTCCGGAAGGGGCTGACCGTCGAGGAGTGAGCCCCCGTTCCGGCACCCCGGAACGCCCCTGCGGAAGGACCTGCCCCGGCTGACGGGCGGGTCCTTCCGCATTGTTGACGAAGTGGCACGGACTGGGCCACATTGGGCATGGTTCTGGGGGGAACACATGGCTCATGGGCAGAGCGGTCCGGCGGACCGTGCCGTGACGGCGGCGGAGAGATCGGCGGAAGCGGCGATGGGGGCCCGGCTCGGCCGGGAGTGCCTCTACGTCCCTTCGTGCCGGCTGGGCCTCTATCTGGCGCTCCGTCACTGGTGCCCGCGGGGCGGCAGAATCCTGATGTCCCCCGTCAACGACGACGTCATCCTCTTCGTCGTCCTCGCCGCCGGACTGCGGCCCGTACAGGCGCCCCTGTCCGCCACGGACGGCTCGATCGACGTGGACGCGGTGCCCGAGTCCGTGTGGGACGGCCTCTGCGCCGTCCTCACCACCAACCTCTACGGAAATCCCGACCCGGCGGGACGGCTGCGCGAGCGCTGCGACCGCCTCGGCATCGCGCTCGTCGAGGACGCCGCGCACGCCATCGGCAGCGAGACCGGCGGGCGCCCGGTCGGCACCTTCGGGAACGCGGCCGTCTTCAGCCTCTCCAAGCACGTCGGCGCCAAGGCCGGCGGCTTCCTCGCCGTCGCCGACCCGGCCCTGCGCCCGCGGCTGGAACACGCCCGGGACGCCCTGCTCGACCCGGCGCGCATCACCGCGGAACTCGCCTACGCCGTACGCCCGTACGCCGAGTCGGCCGTGCGGGGACTGCGGCTGGCGCCCGCCGCCCGGTGGACGCTGCGGCAGCTGGGCCTCCAGGAACGGGACGAGATCCGGATGCCCCTGCGCCCCGCCGAGCTGCGCCGCGCCCTCGCCACCGCGCCCTCGCTGACCGGTTTCCACTCCTGGGTGCGCGTCGACATGCACGACTACCGCACGGCCCCCGGCCGCGTGCGGGCACGGCGCGTCGGGCGCCTTCTGGGCCGCCTGGACCAGCGGCTCGCAGCCCACCGCGCGGGCACCGAGCGGCTCCTGGCGACCCGCTGGGCGGCCCCGGCCGCCGCCGAGAACCCCGTACAGCCGCTGTTCCGGGTGCCGTTACTGGTCGCCGACCGGGACGCGGCCGTCGCGGCTCTCGCCCGGCGGCACATCACGGTCGGCTATCTCTACGACCCACCGCTCGACTCCTACGCCGGTGAGGCCTTCACCGATCCGTCGCCGTCGCCCGGCGGCGCCGTCTGGTTCGCCCGGCACGCCCTGCCCGTCGACCCGCTGCTCGCCGGCCCCGTGATCGACATCCTGGACTCAGCGGGTACCGCGCCGGCGGGAGAGAGGCCCGGTGGCTGACACCGCCAGAGCCGGCCCGCCGAGAACCGGCCCCGCCCCCGCGCCGGCCGGGGACGGGGCGGGCGGCGACTCCATGTTCCGCAACGCCTACGCCCTGATGCTCTCCACCGGCGTCTCGGCCGCGCTCGGTCTGGGGTTCTGGCTGGTCGCCGCCCGCTACTACACCGAGGAAGCGGTCGGCCAGGGCTCGGCCGCCATCGCCGCGATGCGGCTCCTCGCCTCGGTCACCGCGACGACGATGATCGGCGCCGTAGTGCGCTACGTGCCCCGCGCGGGACGCGCCACCGGTTCCCTGGTCGCACGCACCTATCTGGCCAGCTCCGTCGTCGTCACCCTGGTCTGCGTCGTCTTCCTGCTCACGCTGGACCTGTGGGGCGACTCGTACGCGCCGCTCGGCACCCTCTCCGCCGGGCTCGTCTTCACCGCCTCCTGCGTCGCCTGGGCGGTCCTCACCCTCCAGGACGGGGTGCTGACCGGGCTGCGCAAGGCGGTCTGGGTGCCCGTGGGCAACGCGGTGTTCTCCCTCGGCAAGCTGGTGCTCCTCGCCGCGTTCGCGACCGCGCTGCCCGTCCTCGGGGTCTTCGTCTCCTGGGCAGCCGCCATCGCCCTGTCCGTGCTGCCGCTGGGCTGGCTGATCTTCCGCCGCCTGATTCCACGCCAGGCAGGTGCCGACCGGGACCGGGAACCGCCCCGGCTGCGCGAGATCGGAAGGTTCCTCGCCGGGGACTCGGTCGGCGCGCTCTTCAGCCTCGCCATGATCAATCTGCTGCCGGTGATGGTGGCCGTCCGCTTCGACGCCGCCCACAACGGCTTCTTCTACATCGCCTACACCGTGGGCGGCACCATGGAGTTCATGGCCATCAACATGGCCTCCTCCCTGACGGCACACGCCTCGCACAGCCCCGGCCACCTCGCCGACGGCGTCCGCGGGGCGCTGCGGCGCATGGCGGTCCTGCTGGTTCCCGTCGTCACCGTCCTGGTCCTCTTCGCCCCGCACATCCTCGCGCCCTTCGGCCAGGACTACGCCGCCCACGGCACCCTGGTGCTGCGGCTGCTCGCCGCGGCTGCGCTCCCCCGGGTCGTGGTCGAGCTGTACATCGGCGTGCTCCGGGTGCAGGGCCGCACGGGAGCGTTGGCCGTCCTGCAGGGTGCGATGTGCGCCCTGGTCCTGGGCAGCGCGGCCGTGCTGCTCGGTCCGCTGGGGATCGCGGGGGCCGGCTGGGCGATGCTGATCGCGATGACCGCGGTGGCGACCGTCTCCGCCCTGGGCCTGCGCTCCGCGCTCACCGGGCGGAGCCTCCTCGGCGCCCGTCGTCCCGCACAGGACAGCGCGGAGTTCGGGACGAGCTGGGCCCGGCTCGCGGCGCAGCGGACCGGAGGGAGGCGGGCCGGGACGGGCCGAGGCTCCGGCACGGCCTTGCCGCGCGGCAGCCACGACACGGCGGCCCCCGCCTCCGGGCCCGCCGTCCCCGCCCTTGGCGGCCGGGCCGACGCCCGGGCCCTGCGCGGGAAGGCGCTGTGGCTGTGGGGGCTGCTGGGGCTCGCGGCCGGGCTGTTCTGGGTTCCGCCGGCGCACGCGGCGCCTGCCGCCACGGGACGGCTGAGCGGTGCGGAGCTGGTCGCCGCGCTGCCGCCGGTCACGGTGGCCGGCGGGGTGCTCATGGTCCTCGTCCACAGCGCGGCCCTCGCTCTGCGCCGGCCCCGGCGGGCGCTGCTCGGCGCCGCCCTTCTGGTGAACGTGGCGGCCCTGCACTCCGCCCCGCTGTTCGTCGGCATCCGGCCCCCGGCCGCCTCGCAGGAGTGGCACGGGGCGCCGGCCGCCTTCCTCTCCTCGGCGGCCGGGCTGGACTCACCGGCCGGGGTGCTGCGGGTCCTGCCGTTGCTGCTCCAGCTGTTCTGCCTGGCCCTCGTGGCGCTCCTGGTGTCGGCCTCCGGGGCCCACCGGCGTCCCACCGCCGCCGTGGTGTGGGTGCTGGCGGTCGCCGGATGGGCGGCGCAGGACGCCTTCGCCGCGGTCGCGCTGCCCGTGTCCGGGGTGCTGTTCGCGGCCACGGCGGTGGTGTACGGCGTGCGGGGCGGGATCAGCGGCCGGGCACCGGCTGCCTGAACCAGTCGTCCTGGCCCGCGCTGCGGTACCCGTCGAGGCCGGGACCGTCGTTCACCGTGAGGTCGCAGCCCTCACCGGGCACCGCCCGGTTCCAGTGCACCAGGGCCTTGACGCCCGGCATGGTCCGGGCCACCTCCGGGACCTCCTCGTACCACTCACGCTGCCGGTCCGGGTCCGCCGGATCGGGCACGGTGGCGAACTCGGCGAGCATCAGCGGCTTCTCCGCGCTGATGTGGGTGCGCAGCCACTCGTACGTGGGCCGCTGGCTGCGGTCGAAGTCCTTCCAGTCCGTGGTGTCGTGGCAGGTGAAGTAGTTGTACTGGTCCATGCCGATCCAGTCGACGTGGTCGTCGCCCGGGTAGAGCCGTTCGAAGAGCTTCCCGTTCGCGAGGTAGCCGGACACCGTCCACACCCACACCACGTTGTCCACACCGAGCCGTTCGAACCGGTCGTGGAGGTGGCGGTAGGCGGCGACGTACTCCTCGGGGGTGCCCGCGTCGCCGACGCGGGCGTCGACCTCCTGGTCGAAGGAGAGGAACACCCGCTTCCCGTACGCCTTGACGCGCCGTGCCTGCGGGTCGATGACCTCGCGGTCGTACGTCCCCGCGGCGATGTCCGCCCAGCCGAGCTGGTCCTCCGTCCAGTTCGCGTGGTGGGGCTCGCGCCAGACCGTGGACTCCCAGGCCAGCATCAGCATCCGGTCCCGGCCGAGGACCTGCTCGTCCGGGGTCAGGAGCTGTCCGTCGAGCTCGGTGTCCGACATGTCGTGGTAGGTGTACAGGAGATCGAGCTTCCGGCCGATCCTCTTCTCGAACGCGTGGACCGCGTCCTTGAGCGATCCGTTCTCCGCGTACGGCACATAGGCGCCCCACCAGGCTCCGCACGGCGGCACCAGAGCGGCCGTGGCGGCGCACGTACCGCCGGGGACCGGGCCGGTGGCCGCGTCGGCCGGCAGTTCGCCCGCGACGGGCGTCCGGTCGTCCCCCTCCCCGGACGAGGGGGTGCCGAACCACGCCAGGAGGCCGGTCAGCAGCGCGGCGACGGAGACCAGGGCGAGCACGACACGCGTACGGAAGTGACGTGCTCCCGCCGGGCGGTGGGGGATCACCGGCGCTCCCCGGGACTCGCCCGTGGCCGCTCGGCGGCCCCCCGGGTGGCGGCGGGCAGCGGGAGCCCCGGCAGCACGGCGGCGAGCGTGGTGAGCACGGCGA
>Ga0247818_10003039_pt1 | contig 10838 bp, 9 predicted proteins | sample 13C_Glucose_Day1_FD_192424 | JGI IMG/M metagenome (GOLD analysis project Ga0247818, IMG submission 192424) | Soil microbial communities from agricultural site in Penn Yan, New York, United States - 13C_Glucose_Day1 | ecosystem: Environmental > Terrestrial > Soil > Agricultural land | place: USA...
CCTGAACCCCACACACCCTCCCGCCCGCACCTCCCTCCGGAAGGCACACAGCCATGGCCGACCAGCTGCTGTTCAACCCGCGCACCTACGACCCGGCGCACTTCGACTCCGGGACCCGCAGGCTGCTGCGCGCCACCGTCGACTGGTTCGAGGCGCGTGGCAAGCGCCGACTCGTCGAGGACTACCGCTCCCGCGCCTGGCTCGGTGAGTTCCTCGACTTCGCGGCGAAGGAGAACCTGTTCGCCACCTTCCTGACCCCCGCGTCCGCCACGGAGAGCGAGGACGGGCGCTGGGACACCGCCAGGATCGCCGCGCTCAACGAGATCCTCGGTTTCTACGGACTCGACTACTGGTACGCCTGGCAGGTGACGATCCTCGGGCTCGGCCCGGTGTGGCAGAGCGACAACGCCGCCGCCCGCACCCGCGCGGCCCGGCTCCTCTCCGAGGGCGAGGTGTTCGCGTTCGGCCTGTCGGAGAAGGCGCACGGCGCCGACATCTACTCCACCGACATGCTTCTGGAACCGGACGGCGACGGCGGCTTCCTGGCCACCGGCTCGAAGTACTACATAGGCAACGGCAACGCCGCCGGCCTCGTCTCCGTCTTCGGCCGCCGCACCGACGTCGAGGGCCCCGACGGCTACGTCTTCTTCGCGGCCGACAGCCGCCACCCCGCCTACCACCTGGTGAAGAACGTCGTCGACTCCTCCAAGTACGTCAGCGAGTTCCGCCTCGACGGCTACCCGGTGGGGCCCGACGACGTCCTGCACACCGGACGCGCCGCCTTCGACGCCGCCCTCAACACCGTCAACGTGGGCAAGTTCAACCTCTGCACCGCCTCGATCGGCATCTGCGAGCACGCGATGTACGAGGCCGTCACCCACGCGAGCAACCGCATCCTCTACGGCCGTCCCGTGACGGCCTTCCCGCACGTACGCCGTGAGCTCGCCGACGCGTACGTCCGGCTCGTCGGCATGAAGCTGTTCAGCGACCGCGCCGTCGACTACTTCCGCTCGGCCGGCCCGGACGACCGCCGCTACCTGCTGTTCAACCCGATGACGAAGATGAAGGTGACCACGGAGGGCGAGAAGGTCATCGACCTGATGTGGGACGTCATCGCGGCCAAGGGCTTCGAGAAGGACACCTACTTCGCCCAGGCCGCGGTGGAGATCAGGAGCCTGCCCAAGCTGGAGGGCACGGTCCACGTCAACCTCGCCCTCATCCTGAAGTTCATGCGCAACCACCTGCTGGAGCCCGCGGCGTACGAGCCCGTCGGGACCCGGCTCGAAGCGGCGGACGACGCGTTCCTCTTCCGGCAGGGACCGGCCAGGGGCCTGGGCTCCGTACGCTTCCACGACTGGCGCCCCGCCTACGACGCCTACGCGGGGGTCCCCAACGTCGCCCGCTTCCGCGAGCAGGCCGACGCCCTGTGCGACTTCGTCGCCCACGCGGCTCCCGGTGAGGAGCAGGCCCGCGATCTCGACTTCCTGCTGTCCGTCGGCCAGCTGTTCGCGCTGGTGGTGCACGGCCAGCTGATCCTGGAGCAGGCCAGGCTGACGGATCTGGACGAGGACGTGCTCGACGAGCTGTTCTCCGTGCTGGTCCGGGACTTCTCCGCGCACGCGGTCGAACTGCACGGCAAGGACTCCGCCACCGAGGAACAGCAGGCCTGGGCCATCGCCGCGGTACGGCGTCCCGTCGTCGACGACGCCCGCGCGGCACGGATCTGGGAGCGCGTCGAGGCGCTCTCGGGGGCGTACGAGATGGCGCAGTAGGCCGACCGGGGCACAGGACGGGCTCCAGGCCGCATCGACTGCGCTCATGGGGGCATATGGAAGTCCCGCGGCCGGATTCGGCCCCTGCCATGAGGAGATGACCATGGAAACGGTCTGGGCCTGTCCCGCACAGCTGAACCGCTCGCTGGACGACGACCTGATCGAGTACGCGGTGGAGGCGGACGACGGAAACGTGGGTGTCGTCGTCAGGGTCTCCCAGGTCCCCGGCTTCGATCACCTGGTGGTCGACGCCGGAGTCTGGAAGTTCGGCAGAAGCGTCGTCGTGCCCGCGGGCACGGTGACCGCCGTCGACGACTCCGCCCGCGTGGTCAGGGTCGGGTGCACCAGGGAGCAGATCAAGGAAGCCCCGCGCTTCGAGCGGGACCAGGACACGGGTGACCTCTTCTACCTGCGGAAGCTGGGCACGTACTACGAGTCCCTGGAAGCCGCCCCGCAGTAGGGCGCACACAGGCGCCGGGTGGGATCAGGTGCCGGACCCCGTTCGGGGCCGGCACCCGGGATCCCACCCGGCGCCGTGCTGCTTCCGGTGACCGCTCAGGCGGTCTGGAGCCTGTCGTCCTGCTGGGGGCCGGTGTGCAGCCGCCCGGCCGCCGCCTCCACGGGGTCCACGCCGAGCATGGTGTCGGCGACACTCAGGGCCTGCGAGATCTCACGGGTGCCGGTCATCACACACAGCGTGTAGGTGGCGTCCTCCACGGCCTGGGCGGTGGCGCCGGTGGAGCGGCGGGCGTCCTCGATGCGGGCGTCGGCGTAGCGGGCCAGAGCGATTCGCAGGTCCTGCGGAACAGGGGTCAGCACAGCAGGTTCTCCTCGGAGTTCGATCCACGTCCGGTGCGGGCCACGCTTCCTCGCGTGGCCTTCCGCGTGTACCCGCCCACGAGCGGAGTACGCCTCCGCCTGCGTGTGCACCCTGCCCCGGCGCCCCCGGCGTTCTACCGTTCTCCGATGCGATCTGTCCCCTGGTGGGTCCTCATCTCCTCGATGTCCGCTCCGATCCTCCTTGTCGGAGGCTGGACGGTCTCGGCCGAGCTGCACGGGCCCGGCTACGACCCCGCGACCGCCACGATCAGCATCCTCGCGGCAGACGGCGCGGGCGGCTACTGGGTGATGACATCGGCCCTGCTCGCCCTGGGCGTCTGCCACGTGGTCACCGCCTGCGGACTGCGCCCCGCCGCACCCTTCGGACGGGTGGCGCTGGCCGGTGGCGGACTGACGGCGATACTGCTGGCGCTGTTCCCGGCGCCGAGCAGTGGCGGCTCCTTCGCCCACGGGGTGGTCGTGGCAACGGGTTTCTCGCTCCTCGCCCTGTGGCCGGTCCTCGCCGTGCCACGCGACGCCTTCGTACGGGGGAGCGCGCCGGAAGGAGGTACCACGTTCTGGCCGCGCCCCGGACCGCCGGCCGGCGGAAGGCCGCCCTGGGGGCTGCGCCCCGTGCCGTCCGCCACGGCCGCCGCGCTGATGTGGCTGGGCGGCGGCTGGTTCCTGCTGGCCCTGTTCTTCCTGGACACCGCCGGAGCGGCCGAACGCGTCATCACGTTCCTCCAGTCGTTCTGGCCGCTCGCGGTGGCCGTCTCGTGCTTCCGGCACACCGACGGCGAAGGGCGGGCGGCATGACCCGGCCCCGCCGCTCCGCTGCGCGCGGGAATCGACGGGGCCGGGTCGAGCGGTGCCGCGCGGGGGCTACGCCTTGCGGCCCACCGCCACGTATCCCGCGCTCACCACGTCGTCCTGGCCCGGGACCGGGTCACCGAGTTCGGGGTGCCACAACTCGGCTGCCACGATGCCGGGTTCGACGATGTCGAGCGGGGCGAAGAAGCGGGCGAACTGATCGCGGCTGCGCGGCGCGAGGGTGAGCGTGTTGGCCTTGTACAGCTCGTCGACCTTGCGGGCCTCCGCCGGATGGAAGTCGGCGGTGAGGTGCGAGATGACCACGTGGCTGCCCGGTGCCAGTACGTCCGTGAGCCGGTCCACCAGCTCGTAGGCGCCGTCCTCGTCGCTCACGAAGTGCAGGAGCGAGATCAACGACAGTGCGACGGGCTTGCCGAAGTCCAGGGTCTTGCCCGCGCGTTCGAGGATGGAGTCCACGTCACGCGCGTCCGCCTCCACGTAGTCGATGGCGCCCTCCGGCGTGCCCTTCAGCAGGGCTTCGGCGTGGGCGAGCACGATCGGGTCGTTGTCGCAGTACACGACGCGCGTGGTGGGGTCCTTCTGCTGGGCCACCTGGTGAAGGTTGGGCTCGGTCGGGATCCCCGTGCCGATGTCGAGGAACTGGCGGATTCCCTGGTCCGTCAGCCATCGGGTGGCGCGGTGCATGAAGGCCCGGTTCACCTTCGCCATGATCGGTACCCCGGGTTCGACGGCGAGCATCTGACGGCCCATCGCCTCGTCGACCGGGTAGTTGTCCTTGCCGCCGAGGAACCAGTCGTACATCCGCGCGGGATGAGGTCTGCTGGTGTCGATGCGCAGGGCGGGGGCATCGTTCTCCGGTCGGGACATGGCGGGCTCCAGGGGGTACGCGGCAGCGGATGATCAGCTTTCGAACAGAATAGGGAACGCGAGGGCCGAAAAGGCCGGGGAGGGCCCAACTGGGGCGCGCGAGGTCCATAACGTTTCGGGCCGGCCCGCGCACCGGGGCGGCGTGTGGGGGCACCGCCCCGGTGCGGGTGAGCGTGTCAGCTCGCTGTGCAGGTGACGGTGGGCCAGGTCCAGTTGCCGTTGGCCTGGATGGTGGCTCCCCATGTGTTTCCGCTGCCGTTGGGTTTGGCGGTGAGTACCTGGGAGCTGGGGTAGCTCGCGCTGATGTTCCAGGTGGAGAGGATCTTGGCGGGGGAGGGGACGTTCATGGTGACGGTCCAGTTGCTGGAGCCGGACACGGCGACGTCGAGGTTGTAGCGGTCGCTCCACCTGTTGCCGGCGGACAGCGTCGCGGTGCAGCTCCCCGTGCCGCCCCCACCGGTGCCGCCGCTGTCCGGAGCCACCGCTCGGCCGGTCCCGGGGGAGATCATGCCGGAGCAGAGCCCTCGGCCGGCCAGGCCCTGTGCGATACGCGGGATCGCGGCGAGTGTGTTGGCGGACCAGTCGTGCATGAGGATGACCTGCCCGTCAGTGAGGCGGGCAGCGGCCTGCACGATCGCATCGGTGCTCGCGCCGTTCCAGTCCTGGGAGTCCACGTCCCAGATCACCTGCGTGAGACCGTACTTGGCGGCGACCGACTGCACCGTCGAGTTCGTCTCGCCGTAGGGAGGGCGGAACAGCTTCGGCGTGCCGCCGCCCCCGGCGGCCACGGCCTGCTGGGTGCGGGAGATCTCGGAGTCGACCTGCGCCTGGCTCTGCTGGGTCAGATGCGGATGGGTGTAGCTGTGGTTACCGACCCACATGCCGGCGTCCACCTGCGCGCGCACCCGCGCCGGGTCGGACGCCGCGTACTGGCCCTGGTTGAACATCGTGGCCCGCAGGCCGTTCTGCTTGAGGGCGTTGAGCAGTCCCGGTGTGCTGCTGGACGGCCCGTCGTCGAAGGTGAGCCCGACGTATCCGTTGCAGGCGGCGGCGGAAGCCGCCTTCGCGGGCGTGGTGCCGGCGGCGACGGCGCTCGTCGCGGTCATCGCCGCGACGGCCAGCGCCGTGACCACGGAGCGTGCGGAGAGACGTGACGTGATCTGCATGGGGGGTGGATCCTCCTCGTCCTGGTGGGACATCGGCAGGGCGCCCGGGATCGGGGCGCCGGCAGTCGAAGCAACCGGAGGGGCGGCGTACGGAGTGGCCGCCCCTCCGGCCGGGTTCGGTGTGCGTCAGCTCGCTGTGCAGGTGACGGTGGGCCAGGTCCAGTTGCCGTTGGCCTGGATGGTGGCTCCCCACGTGTTTCCGCTGCCGTTGGGTTTGGCGGTGAGTACCTGGGAGCTGGGGTAGCTCGCGCTGATGTTCCAGGTGGAGAGGATCTTGGCGGGGGAGGGGACGTTCATGGTGACGGTCCAGTTGCTGGAACCGGTCACAGCGACGTTGAGGTTGTAGCGGTCGCTCCACTTGTCGCCGGCGGACAGCGTTGCGGTGCAGCCGCCACCGCCACCGCCACCGCCGTTGCCGCCGCCACCGCCCGATGAACTGTCCACGGCGATGTTGGAGTTACCGCTGCTCTGGTAGCCCTCGGTCGCCATGATCATGTAGTTCATGGTGCCCAGGTTCATTCCGTTGCGTGCCCAGGCGTCGAAGTGGTTGCCGGTGGTGATGGTGCCGCCGGTCCGCTTCGACTGCCGGACGCTCCAGAACTGCTTGAAGGTCTTGTTGCCCTCGATGGAAGGGGCGTTGACCCGGGTCGTCTCGTAGATGTCGTAGGTACCGCCGTCGCTGGTGACGGTTCCCTTGAACGTGCCCGTCGGCCGGTAGGTGCCCCAGTTGTCGACGATGTAGTACTCGACCAGCGGGTTCGTCGACCACCCGTAGAGGGTCAGGTAGGCGTTGCCGGACGGGTTGAAGGTGCCGGAGTAGGTCACGCTCCTGCGGCCGCCGGTGCTCCAGCCCTTGCCCGCGACGAAGTTCCCGGTGTTGCTCCACGAGGTGCTGTAGCTGCCCCCGGAAGCGAGGTTCATCGAGACCGTGCCGGGGCTGTCGGTCCAGAACGAGTAGTAGTAGCCGTTGTTCGTGCCGGTCTGGTTCGAGTTCACGACCGTGTCGGCGTTGGCGGTGCCGGGCAGTGCCAGCACGGCCACCACGGCGGTCGCCATGGCGAAGGCGTTGCGGATGAACCGTCTGAAGCGGCTGCTCGTACGGCTCGTCGACTGTGCGGGTGCGTCGTTCATGTGCGTGCGTTCCTCCCTGTCCTCGTGAAGCCGGTGGGTTCCGGGCAGCGCGAGACACCCTCTGTGGGGCTGACGGTGAACATGCGATGACGGCGACCGCGCGTCGGTGACGCGGAACCCGGCCGGAGTGCCGGGCCCGAAGTGGGCCCGGATCGACAGTGGTTGAGGTCTGTCGACGGCGAACAGTGTTGATCCGGGCACAGGGGGTGTCAATAGTTTCGGCAGAGATTACGAAAGCGTCGTTGGATCAGGATGGGGGTGAAGAACGCATTGCCGCTGGTCAGTTGCACGTATGACTGGTTGTCGAGAGTTGCGGGAGGGCATGCCAAAGAATGTTGCGAGGGTGCGTGGCTATTGCTTTCGAAAGTTTCGGAGAGTCTTTCGGGCGGGATGTGCTGTCGCACCGGGGCCGGCGAACGGCGCGTGCATCCGGGCCGACCGGAACGTGAGCGAGGGAAGGCGAAGGCCACCGCATGCCGTATGCGGTGGCCCTCGGGGACGCGTGTGGTTTCGTCTACCGGCTGGACTCCTTGCCCAGATCCCGGAGTGCGGTGTTGAGTTCCAGGACGTTGACGCGGGGCTCACCCATGAAGCCCAGGACACGGCCCTCGGTGTGCTCGGCCACGAGCCGGGAGACCTGATCGACGTCGAGGCCGTTGCGCTCGGCGACCCGGTGGACCTGGAGCTCGGCGTACGCCGGGGAGATGTCCGGGTCGAGGCCGGAGCCGGAGGAGGTGACCGCGTCGGCGGGCACGTCCTCGGGCCGTACCGTGTACGAGGCGGTGGAGTTGTCCGCCACGACCTCGGCCTTGGCGTCGGTCACCCACGCGACGAGCTCCTCGTTGTCCGCGGAGCGGTTGGTGGCGCCGGAGAGGATCAGGGAGTACCCGGTGTTGACGCTGTTGGTGCCCAGGCCGTTCGAGGGCCGGGGCTGGAACCACTTCAGGTCCGGCTCCGCGGCCTCGTCCGCGTCCTCCTTCGGCAGGTCGTAGCGCTGCCCGATCAGTGACGAGCCGACCGTGCGGCCACTCGCGTCGCTGATCTCGGAACCGTTCGCCTTGTCGCCGAAGAACGCCTGGGCGACGCCGGTGACGGCGAGCGGGTAGAGGACTCCGCAGACGACGGTCAGGACGAGCAGGGCGCGCAGCCCGGCCCCGAGCAGCCGTGCGGTGTTCTTCAGGGAGGTGTTCATGATCGGTCAGCACGTTCCTGTTCAGGCGAGCCCGGGGATGAGGGAGAGGAGGAGATCGATGATCTTGATGCCGATGAACGGGGCGATCAGGCCGCCGAGTCCGTAGATCCCGAGGTTGCGCCGGAGCATCGTGTCGGCGCCCATCGGCCGGTACCGGACACCCCTGAGCGCGAGCGGCACGAGGGCGACGATGATCAGCGCGTTGAAGATGACCGCCGACAGGATCGCCGACTCGGGTGACGCGAGACCCATGAGGTTGAGCTTGTCCAGGCCCGGATACACCACCGCGAACATGGCCGGGATGATCGCGAAGTACTTGGCCACGTCGTTGGCGATGGAGAAGGTGGTCAAGGCGCCCCGGGTGATGAGGAGCTGCTTGCCGATCGCGACGATCTCGATGAGCTTGGTGGGGTCGGAGTCCAGGTCCACCATGTTCCCGGCCTCCTTGGCGGCCGAGGTGCCCGTGTTCATCGCCACGCCGACGTCCGCCTGGGCGAGTGCGGGGGCGTCGTTCGTGCCGTCGCCCGTCATCGCGACGAGCTTGCCGCCGGCCTGCTCGCGTTTGATCAGGGCCATCTTGTCCTCGGGAGTCGCCTCCGCGAGGAAGTCGTCGACCCCCGCCTCCTCGGCTATCGCCTTGGCGGTCAGCGGGTTGTCGCCGGTGATCATGACGGTCCGGATGCCCATCCGGCGCAGCTCGGCGAACCGTTCCCGCATGCCCTCCTTGATCACGTCCTTGAGGTGGACGACACCCAGGATCCGGGCGCCCTCCGCGTCCTCGACCGCGACGAGCAGGGGCGTGCCTCCGGCCTCGGAGATCCGGGCGGCGAGTGCGGCGGCGTCGTCCGCCACCGTGCCTCCGCGCTCCCTGACCCAGGCCATGACCGAACCGGCCGCGCCCTTGCGGGCCTTGAGGCCGTCCACGTCCACCCCGGACATACGCGTACGGGCGGTGAAGGCGACCCACCTGGCGCCGGTGAGCTCGTCCCGGTGCCGGGGGCGCAGGCCGTACCTCTCCTGCGCGAGCGCCACGATCGAGCGGCCCTCGGGGGTCTCGTCGGCGAGCGACGACAGCTGCGCGGCCCCGGCCAGCTCGGCCTCGCCGGCTCCCCGGACCGGGACGAGGTCCGCCGCCTGCCGGTTTCCGAGGGTGATCGTGCCCGTCTTGTCGAGCAGCAGCGTCGAGACGTCACCCGCCGCCTCCACCGCTCGTCCCGACATCGCCAGGACGTTGCGCTGGACGAGGCGGTCCATCCCGGCGATGCCGATCGCGGAGAGCAGCGCGCCGATGGTCGTGGGGATCAGACAGACGAGCAGCGCCGTGAGCACGATCATGGACTGCCTGGCGCCGGCATGGACCGCGAACGGCTGGAGAGTCACCACGGCGAGGAGGAAGACGATGGTCAGCGATGCCAGCAGGATGTTGAGCGCGATCTCGTTCGGGGTCTTCTGCCGCGACGCACCCTCGACCAGGGCGATCATCCGGTCGATGAAGGTCTCGCCCGGCTTGGTGGTGATCCGGACGACGATCCGGTCGGAGAGCACCTTCGTGCCTCCGGTGACCGCGCTGCGGTCGCCGCCCGACTCCCTGATCACAGGGGCGGACTCGCCCGTGATCGCGGACTCGTCGACGGACGCCACACCCTCGACCACGTCTCCGTCGCCCGGGATGATGTCGCCGGCCTCGCAGACGACGAGGTCGCCGATGCGCAGCTCGGTGCCGGGAACCTCCACCTCGTCGCCGCCGCTCAGACGCCGGGCCACCGTGCCGGACTTCGCCTGGCGCAGGGTGTCCGCCTGAGCCTTGCCGCGGCCCTCCGCGACCGCCTCGGCGAGGTTGGCGAAGATCGTGGTCAGCCACAGCCAGGCGGTGATGGCCCAGCCGAACCAGTCACCCGGATCCCTGAGCGCCAGCACGGTGGTGACCACCGAGCCGACGAGCACCACGAACATGACGGGCGACTTGACCATGACGCGCGGATCGAGCTTGCGCAGCGCGTCGGGGAACGACGCGAGCAGCTGCTTCGGATCGAAGAGGCCCCCGCCGACACGGCCCGGAGCGGCCGGACCGTCGCCGGTCAGGTCCTCGTGCGGGGAACGGGTGGGGGTGACGGTGCTCATGAGGCGAGCCCTTCGGCGAGCGGACCCAGCGCCAGGGCCGGGAAGTAGGTCAGACCGGTGAGGATGAGGATGGTGCCGACGAGCAGGCCCGCGTACAGGGGCTTGTCGGTGCGCAAGGTGCCCGCAGTGGCCGGAACGGGCGGCTGTTCGGCCAGTGAGCCGGCCAGTGCCAGGACGAAGACGATCGGGAGGAACCGGCCGAGCAGCATCGCGATGCCGATGGTGCTGTTGAACCACTGGGTGTCGGCGTCGAGCCCGGCGAAGGCGGAGCCGTTGTTGTTGGCCCCCGAGGTGTAGGCGTAGAGGATCTCGGAGAAGCCGTGGGCGCCGCTGTTGGTCATCGAGTCGCCGGGGGTGGGCAGTGCCAGCGCCACCGCGGTGAAGCAGAGGACCAGTGCCGGGGTGATCAGGATGTAGCAGGCCGCCAGCTTGATCTGACGGGTGCCGATCTTCTTGCCGAGGTACTCGGGCGTACGGCCGACCATGAGACCCGCGATGAACACCGCGATGACCGCCATGATCAGCATGCCGTAGAGGCCGGAACCGACACCGCCGGGTGCGATCTCGCCCAACTGCATGCCCAGCATGGTGATGCCGCCGCCGAGCCCGGTGTACGAGGAGTGGAAGGAGTTGACCGCACCGGTCGACGTGAGGGTGGTCGCCACGGCGAAGATGGACGAGCCGGCGATGCCGAAACGGTTCTCCTTTCCCTCCATCGATCCGCCCGCGAGGTCGGGGGCGGGGCCGTGGTGGGCGAACTCGGTCCACATCATCAGGGCCGTGAACGCGATCCAGATCGTGGCCATCGTGGCGAGGATCGCGTAACCCTGCCGCAGGTTGCCGACCATGCGGCCGAAGGTCCGGGTGAGCGCGAACGGGATCAGGAGGATCAGGAAGATCTCGAAGAGGTTGGAGAACGGGGTGGGGTTCTCGAAGGGG
>Ga0247818_10003040_pt1 | contig 10838 bp, 8 predicted proteins | sample 13C_Glucose_Day1_FD_192424 | JGI IMG/M metagenome (GOLD analysis project Ga0247818, IMG submission 192424) | Soil microbial communities from agricultural site in Penn Yan, New York, United States - 13C_Glucose_Day1 | ecosystem: Environmental > Terrestrial > Soil > Agricultural land | place: USA...
GTTCTCGATGCGCCCAAAGAGATGGGCGTGACACTGCTTGCAGGCATGGCGCTGGATGGTGGCGGATTCGTCGACAATCGCCAGTTTTTCGCCGTGGGCAATGACGCTGACCTTATCTCGAGGCACCACGGCGATGACGGCGAATGTCGCGTTTTGTGGTTTCCAGCATTTGCTGCAGCCGCACGCGTGGTTATACAGCGTTTGTGCGTCGATCTTGACCTCGACCTTGTCGGTCGCACACAGGCATTGCAGGGTGCCACCTGTGAAATTCGCGGCGGCGGGTTGGATACCATTGTCCAGTGCAGGGTGAAGTTGCAAGGTGCTCATGCTGGCGTCTCCGTTTCAGGGTGTCAGACAAAAGTGACTGGGGCCGTGCCCCAGACCGGTAGTTCATCGGAACTCGATGACGGCGCGGATCGATTTGTCTTCATGCATCGGATCGAACCGCGGCGGGTTTCGAAAAGGGCACAGTGCATAAACGAGTGACCTCCTTCGGTGCGACCGGTCAGTTACCCAGATCAAGAATAGTCTGCGATGACGCCTCGAGCGCGGCCAGGGCCAGCGCACGGGCGAGGGTGCAGAATTCAGATGGAATCCACACACACATGTCCAAGGGATGCGTTCGTTTGCCGAGCCCTCCAGGTCGATGGACTGCAATCGAAGTGCCGACTGAACCAGCGGGAGAAGGCACTGAGCTCGGAAAAACCCAGAACGCCGGCTATCTCGCTCAAAGGATGATTGGAATGTGCCAAGTGGCGCATTGCCAACTCTGCTCGCACCTGATCCAACAGTGAGGAAAATGTTTCACCTTCCTGTACCAGCTTTCGATGCAGTGTCCGTCTGTCAATGCCCAGGTTGCCCGCTACTTGTTCTACCGAGCAGCGCCCCGTGGGCAGCAGCATCCAGATCATCTGACGCACCTGCTCAAGCAAAGCAGTCCTGGAGTCTTCGCGGATACTTTCCAGGTACTGATGAACATAACGGGCCATATCCGGATCGGCGCTGGGCAGGGTTTTGTCGAGGTCGACACTACGACAGACGATGCCATCCATCAGGCTATCGAACTGCACGGAGGTGGCGAACACTCGGCGGTGTCGGCTGTCGTCGAGCGGCGCCGCGTGACGGAAGCAAACCACTGAGGGATGCCAGTGGTTACCCAGCAAGGTTTTCAGCAAGCGGTGAGTCACCGCCACTGAAAGCTCCATCGCCTGGCGCACCGGCAGGTTGCCCACCGTGACCTGCTCCATGCGCAAAACCACCACGCCGCCACTTTCCTCGATATTCAATACCAGCCCCTGATTGTGCAGGTAAAGGAAATCGCGGAACGCTTCCAGTGCCGAACGGATAGTCGGCTCGTCGCGCCATAGCAGTGCCAGAGGTCCCAGATTGGAGAGCTTTCGAGTTTCCGCCATGCGCAAACCAAAATCGTCCACACCGGCCTCACGTGCCGAACTTTCCAGCAACTGTGCTACGGCTTCGGTGGGGATTTTCAAGTCGGGTTGAAGCAGGCATCGCGGATCGAGACTGACGAGGCGCAATTGCTGCAGATAATCAACGTGCAGCGATCGGGCTATTTCCGCGTAATTAGTCAAGCTGGCACAACGAACGAGACCGCTCATGGGTGATTTACCAATCCGGGACAGCGATTTATCAGATTAGCAGGTCGATGTCCCGTCAAGTCAAGTTGCGTGCCGGCAACCGGGCGATATTGCGTCACCACCATGACGGAGTGTTACCCCATGAAATTGCACAATCGAGTTGCCTTGGTGACCGGAGGAGCAGGTGGCCTGGGCCGAGCCATTGCTCTGCGCCTGGCCAGCGAAGGCGCCAACGTGGTCATTTGCGACATCAACGAAAAGGCGCTTGAGGCCACGCGTGCCGAGATCGAAGAGCGCGGCGCGCAATGTCTGGCGCTGCGTTGCGATGTCTCGTCGAGCAGCGAGGTGATCACGATGTTCGATCAGATCGACGCACGTTTCGGCGCACTACACATCCTGGTCAACAACGCAGCCCTGGTGCCAGACAAGCCCCATGACGAAGAGCGGCGCAAGCGGCATTACGCACTGGTCACGCAGCCGGTGCGCCGACAGTCGCTGGAAATTACCCGCAACATGGACGATGCCGAGTGGAAGCGTTTCTGGGCGGTGAACGTTGATGGCGTGTTCTTTTGCACCCGTGCCGCCTTGCAGCGCATGGAGCCGCAGCGCTACGGCAAGGTCATCAACATCGCGAGCATCGCCGGTATTTCCGCCATGAGCGCTCACAGCCCGCATTATTCCGCGACCAAGGGTGCAGTGATCGCATTCACCCGCTCGGTGGCCTATGAGGTGGCCGGCGCCAATGTTCAGGTCAATGCCATTTGCCCCGGGGGCGTACGAACTCCGGCCTTCGAACATTTCCTCAATCAGCAATCGCCTGAACAACTCAACGTACTCAACCAAATTCTTCCGCTAGGGCGCTTGGGAGAGGGTGAGGAATATGCGGCGCTTGTGTCCCATCTGGCCTCGGACGAGTGCTATCTGGTCGGCTCGATCATCAATGCCGGAGGTGGAACTTACATCTGAGGTATGTGGCGGTGACCAACGAGGATGTCCCGAAATGTCAAGTGGATGTCCCGTGCGGTCAACTCGAATCGAATCGGTGAACTTAGAGTGGGTTCAACCACTAACAAAAATAAAGGAACTGTCCATGCCTCTGAATCAGTCCAAACCCTTCACGCCGACCTGCGATGCCATGCGCGATGCCGGCAACTGGAATCCCGCCTGGGACACGTTGGCCGAACTGGATGCCGAGTGGATCGAGAAATTCCTCGCCATGGCCGTGCATCCCTTGCGCAACGACGTGCTGGCTCCAAAGACCATCGAACTGATCTCGATCGCCGTCGATGCCTCCTGCACTCATTTGTATGCCCCAGGCGTGCGTCGCCACATCCGCAAGGCCCTGGAGCTCGGCGCCAGCATCGAGGAAGTGCTCGCGGTGTTGCAGCTGACCTCGGTGCTGGGCATCCACAGCATGGCGGTGGGCGCCCCAATGCTTATCGAAGAAGCGCAGAAGTTGGCCGTTAACGGCCCAATGCAAACCACCTACTGAATTTCTTTCGATACCGCATTCCGAGGTCACCACCATGTTTTATACCCATGACTCGCTGTTCCCAGAAAACCAGGACAAGCTGATCATCTCTGTTGCGCCCTACGGCCCTGAATGGATGCCGTCCGACTTTCCGCAAGATATTCCGGTAAGCATGGACGAGCAGGTGCAGAAGGCTGTTGATTGCTACAACGCCGGCGCCACGTTGTTGCATGTGCATGTACGCGAGGCTGACGGCAAGGGCTCAAAGCGCATGTCGATGTTCAACGAGATGTTGCATCGCCTGCGTGAAGCAGTGCCGAAAATGATTTTGCAGGTGGGCGGCTCCATTTCCTTCGCGCCTGAGCCAGGTTGCATTGCCCAGTGGCCCGCCAATGACTCGCGCCACGCCCTGGCGTTGCTCGAGGTCAAGCCGGATCAGGTGACCATCGCCATCAACACCAGTCAGATGAACATCACCGAGCTGCTGACGGCACAGGATGTTGAAGGTACATCGTTGGCTGATCCAGGTATGTGGGCTGCATTCCGTGACATGCATCTGGAAGCCGGTCCGAGCTTCTATGAAACCAACTTGCGCCTCTTGTGTGAAAACGGCATCCAGCCATTTTTCATGCTGGGTCATGTCCATCAGCTGGAAACCGTTGAGCACATTGTGCGCAACGGCTTGTACAAAGGCCCGCTAAACCTGTGTTACGTGGGCATTGGTGGTGGCCTGGCCGGGCGACATCCTGCCGATCTGGTCGAATTTGCCCGCCGTGTGCCGGACGGTGCGGTCCTGACCAACGAGTCGATCATGCGCACCATTTACCCCACCAATGCCATCGACATTGCAATGTGGCATCACGTACGAGTCGGCATTGAAGACTGTCTGACCGGCCCGCGTTATGAGCGTATGACCTCCGTCCAACAGATCGAATGGTGTGTGCAGCAGGCCGGGCACCTGGGTCGTGACATCGCCACTGCCGACGAAGCCCGCGCCACCATGAAGATTGGCGAAAGCTACGCCAGCACCGATGAAACCCTCAAGGCACTGGGCTGGGCACCGAATCGCCAGCCGGGCCAGCGCGGCAATCTGATGTGGAACTAGCTCCAGGCTGAAACCTGCGGTGGGTTCCCACCGCAGACATCTTTCGTGCGGCCCCTGCCGTGCGCAAAACCTTGATCACGCTGTCTGCGAATCAACTTGGAGTGCCCGATATGGCTCTTCCCATCAGCAGTACCGGCATCGCCGTGGATGATGCGCCACGAGTCTCGCGTGGTTACGCCTGGCTGGTGTTCGTGCTGACATTTGGCTTGATGTTGTCCGACTACATGTCGCGCCAGGTCATCAATGCCGTTTTCCCTTCACTTAAAGTTGAATGGGCTTTGAGCGACACTCAGCTCGGCGCGCTGGTCAGCGCCGTTGCACTTACCGTGGGGCTCATGACCTTTCCCGTGTCCCTGCTGGCCGATCGCTGGGGCCGCGTGAAAAGTGCCACGGCCATGGCTATCGTCTGGGGGCTGGCAACAATCGCCTGTGGCTTGAGTGGCAACTTTGTCGCAATGTTGATGGCCCGCGCCGTGGTCGGTCTGGGAGAGGCGGGTTACGGCAGTGCAGGTGGTGCGATTCTGCTTAGCGTTTTTCCGCGTCGCTTGCACTCCACGGTAATTGGCGCCTTTCTCGCCGCCGCGTTGTTCGGCTCGGTGCTCGGCGTGGTTCTGGGCGGCGTGCTGGCGCAACATTACGGTTGGCGCATGGCATTTATTGCGGTGGGCGCGGGGGGCTTGTTGCTCGCGGTGATCTACCCGATGGTGGTTCGCGAGCCTGCCAAGCCTATCACTCAAACCCCGGTCGCACGCATGCCGCTGAAGGCCGTGCTGCGCAAACTGCTGACCACACCGACCTCGCAATGGACCTACCTTGGGTCGGGTCTGCAGATGTTTATCCAGGGCTCGGTGATTGCCTGGATGCCCAGCTATCTGAACCGTTACCACGGCATGGACATGACTCAGTCAGCGACCAGCGCCGGCCTGCTGGTGCTGGTCGCGGGGATCGGCATGACCGGTGGCGGCATGCTGGTCGATCGCCTGAGCCGCCGCGATGATCGCAACAATCTACGCGTCCCGATGCTCTATGCCCTGATCTCGGCGGTGATCATGCTGACGGCGTTTGTACTGCCGCCAACCCCGCTGCAATTGGTACTGATCGGTATCGGCCTGCTGATCGGTGCCGGTTTCGCCGGGCCTTCCGGTGCCGCCATCTGCGATGTGACCAGTGCCTCGATCCATGCCTCGGCGCTGGCAGTCGTGGTGCTGGCCAACAACATCATCGGACTAGCACCCGGTCCGTTCATCACCGGTGTGCTGGCTGACGCCTTCGACTTGCGATTCGCCATGACCCTGGTGCCTCTGGCCAGTTTCGGCGCGGCTTTCGCCTACCTGCAGGCCAGTCGGCATTACCGCAATGATCTCGCTCGCCTGCAGCAGGCAGAGCGTACTTCATAAAAGACAGATTCCTCACTCCAACCCGTCCCGGGCAGTAGCCCGCTGCGGTGCTGCCCTTGAGCGCAGCCAAACCACCGTGCCAACAATAATAGGTGACCGTCGATGCTCGGCCTGATGCAACACCAACCGCTACTGATTTCTTCGCTGCTTGAACACGCCTGCGTTTCCCACCCGGATGCCGAAATCGTCTCGCGCACTGTAGAAGGCAACATCCATCGTTGCACTTATGCTGACATCGGCCGCCGCGCCGGGCAGATCGCTAACGCCCTGACTACCCTCGGAGTGCAGCCGGGTGAGCGCATCGGCACGCTGGCCTGGAACGGTTACCGGCACATGGAGTTGTACTTCGGGGTATCCGGGATGGGCGCCGTCCTGCATACCATCAATCCGCGGCTATTCCCTGAGCAGATCGAGTTCATTGCCAACCATGGCGAAGACCAGTACCTGTTTTTCGATCTGAGCTTCTCGGCCCTGGTGGAAGAACTGGCGCCGAAACTGCCGACGGTCAAAGCCTTCATCGCCCTGTGCGATCGGGCAAGCATGCCCGACATCAAGGTAGCCAATCTGCGCTGTTATGAAGAGCTGCTCGCCGACCAATTACCGCAGTTCGATTGGCCATCGCTCGATGAAAGCTGCGCCTCCTCGATGTGCTACACCTCCGGTACCACGGGTAATCCCAAAGGCGTGCTGTATTCGCACCGATCCTCCGTATTGCACTCAATGATGTCCTGCACTCCCAGTGGTTTTTCCCTGTCAGCGAACGACGTGGCATTGATTGTGGTGCCGATGTTCCATGTCAATGCCTGGGGCATGCCCTATGCCGGCGCCTTGTCCGGCGCCAGGCTAGTACTGCCGGGCCCCGCCATGGACGGTGCCAGCCTTTACGAACTGATGCGTGATGAAGGCGTGACCATGGCGCTCGGCGTACCGACCGTGTGGATGATGCTGCAACAACATGTTGAAAAGGCCGGCCTGCAGCCGCGCGACGAGCTGTGCCTGGACCGTGTGGTCATCGGTGGCGCAGCTGCACCACGTGCGGTTGTCGAATGTTTCGAGCGTCAGTTCGATGCCCGTGTCATGCACGCCTGGGGCATGACCGAGATGTCACCGGTGGGCACCGTCTGCCATCCGCTGCCTAAACATGTCGATGCGAGCCTCGAACAACGCCTTGATCTGCAGGGCAAGCAAGGTCGCGCTCCCTATGGTGTGTCGATGAAGATCATCGATGACGAGGGCCGGTGCTTGCCGCGTGATGGCAAGGCATTCGGTCATTTGCTGGTCAAAGGCCCGTGGATCGCCAGTGGCTACTTTCGCGGTGAAGGCGGCCCAATCCTCGACAGCGACGGTTGGTTCGATACCGGCGATATCGCCACCATCGACCCGGACGGCTACATGCAGATCACGGACCGCGCCAAGGATGTCATCAAGTCCGGCGGTGAATGGATCTCCTCGATCGATCTGGAAAACGCCGTCATTGGTCACCCGGCGGTTGCGGAAGCTGCGGTGATCGGTATTGCCCACCCGAAATGGCAGGAGCGTCCGCTGCTGGTCGTCGTGCTGAAGAGTGGCCGATCCGCCAGTCGCGAAGCGTTGCTCGATTTTCTCACCGAAAAAGTCGCGCGCTGGTGGCTGCCCGATGACGTGGTTTTCGTGGATGAACTGCCACACACCGCTACGGGCAAGGTGCAGAAGCTGAAATTACGAGAAATGCTCCGTGACTATCGGTTACCCGTCTGAGCGATAGGTTCCGTTTACACCCTACAAAAAAACAAAAACAAAAACACACAGGCACATCAGAAAATGAAGAGTAACAACCTCCTGCCCGTGCGGCACCGGTTGCTGGTTTCGGCCATCCTGACGGTCAGCCTTCCAGCGGCAAATGCTATGGAACTGGACACCGGCAACGAAGACTTTTCCATCCGTTTCGACAACACCGTCAAGTACAACTACGGCGTGCGCACCGAAGGGGCCGACAAGCGCCTGTTGGGAACGCCGAACAACAACGACGGTGACTACAACTTCCGCAAGGCCGGCACCAATATAACCAACCGTGTAGACCTGTTGTCCGAACTGGATGTGGTCTACCAGAACAAGACCGGTTTTCGTGTCAGTACGGCGAGCTGGTACGACAAGGCCTATGACAATGCCGGCTCCAACTCCAACCCGTTTGCCAACGGCAACGACGATTTTTCGTCGATCGCAGGGTTTGGCGGGCGTCCAGGTGCGCCAGCCGTTTTTGGCAGCCCGCACCTGAGCAACTATGCCCAGCGTTACTACAGTGGTCCGTCGGGTGAAGTCCTCGATGCCTTCGTGTTTTACAACACCGAAGTGGGCGACGAGTCCCAGCTCAATATCAAAGCGGGTCAACACAACGTGTTCTGGGGCGAGACCATTCTCAATCCGGTGCATTCGATCAGCTATGGCCAGTCCGGTCTCGACCTGGCCAAACTGGCTGCCTCGCCGGGCACGGAAGCCAAAGAACTGTTCGTGCCGCGTAACCAGATTTCCACCACGTTGACCATTAACCCCGAGCTGACAGTGGGCGCGCAATATTTCCTCGATTGGGATGCCGCGCGCTTGCCGGAGGCCGGTACTTACTACGGTGGTTCTGACCTGGTGGGCTTCGGTGCTCAGTCCTTTCTGCTGGGGCATACCGGCGGTGCGGGACTGGCCGGCCCGAACGGTACACTGACAACCGTTCGCCGCGGCGATGACTACACCCCCGACAATCGTGGCGATTGGGGACTGATGCTCAAATGGTCACCCGAATGGCTGGACGGCACGGTGAGCGCCTACTACCGCAAAACCTCCGACATTCTTCCTCAAGCGATTCTCGACACTCGAGGACTGACCAGTGTTGGCGGGGTGGCGGGCCTGCGCAATTCGATCAGCACCACCTCGTATGAATTCGCCTATGCCGACGACATCGACATCTACGGCCTCAGTCTGGCCAAGGAGTTTGGTGGGGTCAGCGTCGGTAGTGATCTGAACGTGCGCCATAACATGCCGCTGGCCAGTATTCCGGCGATCATCAGTTCGGCCGGTCCTGCTGGGTTGCAGTCCGGTCTTGGTCTGCTCCCGCCACGGAGTCCGGCGACAGGCGTAGTCACCGATGCACCCCGCGACGGTGACAGCATGGCCGCCACCGGCGACACGCTGCACTGGACCATCAACGGACTGGTCTCGATCGCTGCCACGCCGCTGTTCGATTCGGCCAGCCTGCTGGGCGAGTTGTACTACAGCAACCTGCTCAAGCTCGATAGCAAGAACAAGGCGCTTTACAAGGGCGACGACAGCTACCGCGGTATCGACAAACCTACCCGTGACAACTGGGGTCTGGCAGTCAACTTCACGCCGACCTGGTACCAGGTATTTCCCGGTGTGGACCTGAGCGCACCCCTGTCGGTCAATCTCGGTCTCGACGGTGTTTCTCCGGTGGTCGCCGGTGGTGCGCAAGACACCGGCACCTACGCCGTTGGGGTCAGCGCGGCGATCTACAACCAGTATTACGTCGACCTCAAGTACGTCGACGCCTTTGGTGAAGCCACGAAGTGCGACAACGGGGCAACCGATGGCTCAACCCCTAATGCCCTGGATGGCACGCAGCGTTACACCTGCTTTGGCGGCGGATATGCGTCGTTCTCCGGCGCAGGTGCCACGGAAGATCGTGGCGCTCTTTACCTGACGCTGAAAACCACTTTTTGATCCACGCCTTGCTCAAGGCAAGCAGGAGTACACAAATGAAATTTGCCTACACCTTCATGGCTACCTCTATGGCTCTGGTTCTCGCGGGGACCGCCCACGCCGCCGTCGATGCCACCGAGGCTGCCAAACTGGGTAACCAACTGACGCTGATCGGCGCCGAAAAAGCCGGAAATGCTGACGGTTCCATTCCGGCGTATCAGGGTGGCCTGACCACCCCTCCAGCCAACTTCAAGACGGGCGACAGCATGCGCCCGGACCCTTTCGCCAACGAAAAACCGCTGTTGGTGATCGATGGCAAGAACGTCGACCAATTCAAGGGGCAACTGACTGCGGTGACCGCCGAGTTGGCCAAGCGTTATCCCAGCTTCCGCATCGAGGTTTTCTCGACCCACCGCACGGCCGCGTTGCCTCGGGGCGTGTTGGACAACACGGTAAAAAATGCCACCGCGGCTCGTTCGACTAACGGTGGCAATGCCATCGAGAATGCTCTGCCAGGCATACCGTTCCCGATCCCCAAGTCCGGCGCCGAGGCCATCTGGAACCACCTGCTGCGCTATCAGGGCGTCAACATCCAGAGTAAGTATGACAACTGGAACGTCGACTCCGCGGGTGTAGCCAGCCTGGCCACGACCGGCAGCGCGCAGATCAACTACGCCGCCTATGACGACCTGTCCAAACCGCTTGCGGCCGCCGACACCTATTACCAGATCAAGTTGGCCTACACCGGTCCGGCCCGTCGTGCCGGCGAGGCTGTGCTGCTACGCGACGCGGTCAACCCTTTGGAGCAGCCTCGCCGTGGCTGGCAATACCTGCCGGGTCAGCGCCGGGTGAAGTTGGCACCAAGCCTGGCTTACGACACACCCAACCCAGGCACCGCTGGTGCCGCTACCTGGGACGATGCGTTCGTCTTCAACGGCGCACTGGACCGGTATGACTGGAAGCTGATCGGCAAGCAGGAAATGATCGTTCCATACAACACCTACCGCGTGACTTATCAGAAGGACATGAAGCCAATGATGGCCCCTAACTATCTGGCGCCCGAGTTCGTGCGTTGGGAGAAGCATCGGGTCTGGGTGGTCGAGGCGACTCTCAAGGCTGGTGCCCGTCACATCTACGCCAAGCGCCGCTTTTACCTCGACGAAGATAGCTGGGTTGCCCTGGCTTCCGACCAATACGATGCGAGGGGGCAGTTGTACCGCGGCGTTTATACCTTTCTCAGCCAGAGTTATGACCAGCAGGTACCGGATGCCACGCCCTATCTGGTTTACGACTTGATTGGTGGAACCTACAGCGCCGTCGGCCTGCCTGGCCCTTACGGCGGCATCAAGTACAGCGAGGCATTAAGCAAGACCCAGTGGGCGCCGGAATCGCTCGCGGGTGCCGGTATTCGTTAATGACCTCGTTATCTCTCCATGCTGCCTGATTCGTGATCGGACAGTTTTTGCGCCGGGGGTGTACTTGCGTGCACACCGGCGCCTTTTTTGCCATGAGGGCGCGTCATGTGCTCCTACAACAAGAAAATCATGCAGCTGGCGTTGGTCGTGTTGTTGGCGCTACACAGC
>Ga0247818_10003044_pt1 | contig 10832 bp, 9 predicted proteins | sample 13C_Glucose_Day1_FD_192424 | JGI IMG/M metagenome (GOLD analysis project Ga0247818, IMG submission 192424) | Soil microbial communities from agricultural site in Penn Yan, New York, United States - 13C_Glucose_Day1 | ecosystem: Environmental > Terrestrial > Soil > Agricultural land | place: USA...
GTGCAAAACCATCCGGGCGCGAGGACCGTGATTCGCCGCGAAGCCATGGTCGAACAGGGCGCGATGAACGTCGGTGATGTGCTCAAACGCGTCCCCGGCGTGCAAGTACAGGACGCCAACGGCACCGGTGGCAGCGACATTTCCCTGAACGTCGGCGTGCGCGGCCTGACGTCGCGCCTGTCGCCACGCTCCACTGTGCTGATTGACGGCGTGCCCGCCGCGTTCGCGCCTTACGGTCAGCCGCAGCTGTCCATGGCACCGATTTCCTCGGGCAACCTCGACAGCATCGACGTGGTACGCGGTGCCGGCTCCGTGCGTTACGGGCCACAGAACGTCGGTGGTGTGATCAACTTCGTGACCCGAGCGATTCCGGAGAAAGCCTCCGCTGAAATCGGCACCACCCTGGAAACCTCCCAGCACGGTGGCTGGAAGCACATCGACACGGCCTTCATGGGCGGCACCGCCGACAACGGCATGGGCGTGGCGCTGTTGTATTCCGGTGTGAACGGTAACGGCTACCGTGAAAGCAACAACGGCAACGACATCGACGACGTGATCCTCAAGACCCATTGGGCACCGACCGATTACGACGACTTCAGCCTCAATTTTCACTACTACGACGCCAATGCCGATATGCCCGGCGGCCTGACCCAGGCGCAATACGACGCCGATCCGTTCCAGTCCGTGCGCGACTACGACAGCTTCAGCGGCCGCCGCAAGGATGTGTCGTTCAAGTGGATCCGGCAGATCGACGATCGCACCCAGGCTGAAGTGCTGACGTACTACACCGACAGTTTTCGCGGCAGCACCATCGCCTCCCGTGACATGAAGACCCTCAGTTCTTATCCGCGCACCTATTACACATTCGGCATTGAACCTCGGGTGTCGCACGTTTTCGATGTGGGCCCGACCACCCAGGAAGTCAGCGTCGGTTATCGCTATCTGAAAGAGGCCATGCACGAGGAGGCCAGCCGTGTGGCGCTGGTCAACAATGAGCCCGTCGTGCGTCCGGGAGCGGACGGCCATGTCTATCAGGACCGAACCGGGGGCACCGAGGCCAATTCGGTCTACATCGACAACAAGATCGACGTGGGCAACTGGACGGTCACCCCAGGCATTCGCTTCGAGCACATCAGCACCGATTGGCATGAACGCCCGGTACTCGACACCGCCGGTAAACCGGTGCAGGAAAAAAAGCGCAGCATCGAAAGCAACGAGCCGCTGCCGGCCCTGAGCGTGATGTACCACATGTCCGATGCCTGGAAACTGTTCGCCAACTACGAAACCTCGTTTGGCGCCCTGCAGTATTTCCAGCTGGGGCAGGGCGGTATTGGCGACAACACGGCCAACGGCCTGGAGCCGGAAAAGGCCAAGACCTACGAAATCGGTACGCGCTACAACGATGACGTCTGGGGCGGTGAAGTGACGCTGTTCTACATCGACTTCGATGACGAACTGCAATACATCAGCAACGACGTGGGCTGGACCAACCTCGGCGCGACCAAGCACCAGGGTATCGAAGCGTCCGTGCACTACGACATGGCCGCGCTGAACCCGATGCTGGACGGCCTGACCGCCAATGCCGGGTTCACCTATACCCGCGCCACTTACGAAGGCGATATCCCGGGCTTCAAGGGGCGTGACTTGCCGTTTTACTCCCGGCAGGTGGCCACCGCAGGCCTGCGCTACGACATCAATCGCTGGACCTACAACCTTGATGCGTTCGCCCAGTCCAAGCAGCGCTCGCCGGGCACCGGCGTGAACGCCGACGGCAGCTTCAACGGCAACTACATCACCGAAGGCACGGCTGACGGTCAATACGGCGACATCCCGGGATACGTACTCTGGAACGCGCGCGCCGGCTATGACTTCGGTCCGCAGGTGTCCAACCTGAAACTCGGCGCGGGTGTGAAAAACATCTTCGACAAGCAGTACTTCACCCGCTCCAGCGACAACAACTCGGGGATGTACGTTGGCGCACCGCGCACGTTTTTTGTGCAGGCCAGTGTCGGATTCTAAAAGCCTTCGCCAGCTCCCTCAGGTGTACACAGTTCCCTGTGGGAGTGGGCTTGCCCGCGAAGACGGCTTAACAGTCGACGAAGATGTTGCCTGATATACCGCTTTCGCTGGCAAGCCAGCTCCAGGGGGCTTCGGTGAATGCGCTGTTTGTCTTCGTCATCGATCATCAATGTAGGAGCTGGCTTGCCGGCGAAGCTTTTCAGACTTTCAACACCTTCCCGCCGACGGCCACCGCCACCAGCAACACCGCCATCAAGGCAAAGGCAAAACTCAAGCTGCTGCCATGGGCGATAAAACCGATCAATGCCGGGCCCGCCAGAATCCCTGCATAACCCAGCGTAGTAATGGCCGGAACCGCAATGCTCTCGGGCATCACAGTCTGTTTGCCCACGGCCGTATACAGCACCGGCACAATGTTCGAGCAACCGGCGCCGAGCAACGCATAACCCACCAGCGCAGCTTCCCAACTCGGCGTGAAGGTGGCCAGCAGCAATCCCGCCGCCGCCACCAAACCGCCGAATACCATCACCCGCGTTGCGCCCAGGCGTCGCACGATCTTGTCACCGGTCAAGCGGCCCGCCGTCATGGTCAGGGCAAACGCCGCGTAACCCAGCCCTGCATACGCTGTGTCGATACCGCGCTCCTGCGCCAGGAACACCGCACTCCAGTCCAGCGCCGCGCCTTCGGCGAGAAACACGATGAAGCACATCCCGCCGATAAACAGCACGATGCCGTGGGGAACGGCAAACGCCGGCCCCGAACTTTCGCTGCCGTAGGGCAGCATGTGCGGCACGGCTTTGGCCAGTGCGATCAGCAGCACCACGTTCACCACCAGTGTTGCATTCAGCGGTGAAAGGCCAAGGCCGAGCAGTGCACTGACACCCGCCGCCCCGGCGATCCCGCCGAGGCTGAACAAGCCATGGAACCCCGACATCATGTTCTTGCCGCTGGCGCGTTCGACGATCACCGCTTGCAGATTGACCGTCGAATCCAGCGTGCCGAGGCCTGCGCCAAACATGAACAGCGCCGCGATCAATGCCGGAATCGACGACACCGTCGCCAACAGCGGCAGGGCGGAGCAGATCAGCAATGTCCCGGCGGTCGCGATCCGTCGACAACCGAAGCGCGTCGCCAGGATGCCGGCCAGCGGCATCGCCAGCATCGAGCCCACGCCAAGGCATAACAACAAAAGCCCCAGGGTGCCTTCATCCAGTGCGGCCCGGGCCTTGGCATAAGGCACCAGCGGCGCCCACGCGGCGATGCCGAACCCGGCGATGAAAAATGCGATGCGCGTGGACATTTGTTCCAGGCGTCCGGGAACGAATGTGGTCTGGGAGTTGAGGCTGGTCATATCAATCCTTGGCAAAAAAACGTCGCGTTTCCAAGGGACAGGGATTAAACGCTGAGGTTCGCTCCGTGTCCGGTTGGTTGCGCGGTGATGCAGGGCGACATCGTTGCACAGCCGCTGCCAGTTTCGCGATATGTTGGGCCCATCCAATGACACGCGGAGGACACCATGGCGCAACGTTACGATGCACGGGGCAATATCTACATCGTGGTGGCGCCTGATGCGTTGCGCCGCCAGGGAATCAATCTGCCCGAACACGCCAGCGACGCAGCGCAACATCGCGAGACCTGGGCGCTGGCAGCCATCGAGGCGTTTTGTACCTGGGCCCCCGGCACGCAACCGCCCGGCGCCAAGGACCATCGCAGTGACGGTTTGCTGGTCGGGCCTTTTCAGACCGCGTCACCCTTCGATCTGCTGATCGTCAACACCGACGGCACCTTTGCCGAGCGCAGTGGCAACGGGCTGACGATTTTTTCCCAGGCCCTCAGCGATCAAGGGTTGTTGGACGAAAGCTGTGAACTAAGGGTTCATCACGACAAGGCGGATACGCCTTCACCCGGCCAGACGTCGGTGAAAGCCGCAGTGGTCGATGGCGTGAAGGGTTTCTGGCTCGATCTGGGTCGACCGGGATTCGGGCCGACGGCGGTCAGCGCTCACGGGGTTGAAACAGTGATGTTGAACGGTCGCGAGCTCAGCCACGTCAGTCAATTGTCGGCATTGAACGACGCCTGGTCGCGCAGTCAGTTCGCGCGGGTCGGCAATCCCCATTGCGTCACCCTCGTGGACAGCGCCGTGGCATTGCCGAGCAATGAGCTGATGCGAGAAGCGGCGTTGGGCGAAGGGTTGACCCGTATCGCCTACGCCATGCCGTCCGGAGCGGGTAAGCCGTGTCCGGCGGGCATCAATCTGCAATGGGCGATGCGGCTGTCCGAGGGGCATATCGAGGCGCGGGTGTTCGAGCGCGGCGAAGGGCCGACCGCTTCTTCGGGCACCAGCGCCACCGCGGTGGCGTGTGCGGCCTGGCGGGTGGGCTGGGTCAGCGCCGGTGAGGTCAAGGTGACGATGCCGGGCGGTACGGCGCCGATTTTGCTGGAAGAGGAAGGGGGAGAGTTGAGTCGGGTGAGCTTGTTTGGTACGGCTCGAATGAGTGATTGATCTTTAGATCCCTATCGCGAGCAAGCTTGCTCCTACAGGTTTGCGAACGACACAAATCCACTGTAGGAGCGAGCTTGCTCGCGATGGGGCCAACCCAGTCAATGCAAAGCTCAGCTCAGCTCAGCTCAGCTCAGACCACTGAACTCCACCACCGGCATCGTCCGCTTCATCAACACCTTGCCGTCGCGCACTGAATACAGCGGCAACCCCTGGCTGCGGATCACTTCATAGTCGCTGTCCGCCGACAAAATCAGCAGGTTCGCCGGTCGCCCGCGCTCCAACCCGTAGCGGTCACCCAGGGCCATGGCCTTGGCGCTGTTGTCGGTGATCAGGTCCAGCGCGCTTTGCAGGTTGCGGTACCCAAGCATGTGGCAGATGTGCAACCCCGCCTCGAGCACCCGCAGAATGTTGCCGTTGCCCAGCGGATACCACGGATCGACGATCGAGTCCTGGCCGAAACACACGTTCATGCCTGCTTCCAGCAACTCGTTGACCCGCGTCACGCCCCGGCGTTTCGGGAAGTTATCAAAGCGACCTTGCAGGTGAATGCTTTCGGTGGGGCAGGAGACAAAACTGATCCCCGAATGCCCAAGCAGGCGAAACAGCTTGGCGCAGTAGGCGTTGTCGTAAGAGCCCATGGCCGTGGTGTGACTGGCGGTGACCCGCGAACCCATGTCGCGGCTGCGGGCTTCTTCGGCCAGCACTTCGAGAAACCGTGAATGCGGGTCGTCGGTTTCGTCGCAATGCACATCCACCAGGCAACCAGTGCGCTCGGCCAGGTCCATGAGGAACTTCACCGAACTGACGCCCTGATCGCGGGTGTACTCGAAGTGCGGAATGCCACCCACCACGTCCGCGCCCATGCGGATCGCTTCCTCCATCAGTTCACGGCCATTGCGGTACGACTCGATGCCTTCCTGGGGGAACGCGACGATTTGCATGTCCACCAGGTGACGGCTTTCCTCGCGCACTTCGAGCATGGCTTTGAGGGCCGTCAGTTGCGGGTCGGTCACGTCGACGTGGGTGCGAATATGCTGGATGCCGTGGGCGGCGAGGCTCTGGATGGTTTTCCGGGCGCGGGTCTTGGTGTCTTCCTCGGTGATCGTCACCTTGCGCTCGCCCCAGCACTCGATGCCTTCGAACAACGTACCGCTCATGTTCCAGCGCGGCTCGCCGGCGGTCAGGGTCGCATCGAGGTGAATGTGCGGCTCGACAAACGGCGGCACCACGAGATTGCCGCCGGCGTCCAGATCGTCCGGCCCCAGGGTCGGGGCCTCGGTCTGGCGGGCGATGTTGCTGATCAGTCCGTTCTCGAGGTGCAACTCATGCAGGCCTTCCTGGTTGCGCAGACGGGCGTTGATGATGTGCATGAGGTGAGTCCTTTTGGAGATCGTGTAGTCGATACGTTAGCCCGACTGCGGCATTCCCCGCCAGTGACATTGATCAGCGTAAAACGACTGTGGGAGCGAGCCGGTTCGCGATAGCCGTTTGTCTGTCACATTGATGTTGAATGTGCCGACGCTATCGCGAGCAGGCTCGCTCCCACAGGGATTTACATTTGTTTTGCCGTGTTACTCGCCGCGATAGATGCAACCGCTGGTGCATGTCTCGTGGATACGGATCGCGCTGAGTTCCGGCAACAACGGCTTGAGTTCGGTCCAGATGAATTTGGCCAGCACTTCGCTGGTCGGGTTTTCCAGGCCGGGGATGTCGTTCAGGTAGTTATGGTCCAGACGCTCGTACAGCGGCTTGAAGATCGCCTTGATCTCCGAGAAGTCGCGAATCCAGCCGGTGTGCGGATCAAGATCGCCGCTCAGGTGAATCGCCACTTTGAACGAGTGACCGTGCAGGCGCCCGCACTTGTGGCCGTCCGGTACGTGGGGCAGGCGGTGGGCGGATTCGAAGGTAAACTCTTTGAAAATTTCCACGATGTTTTTCAGCTCTGTTCAGGTGGCGTCGCCGCAGCGATTCGGGCAGGCGGCGAGTTTACCAGTTTGTACTGACTAAAGGGTCAGCAAGCGTTCGCCAAGGCGACCGTTGGCGGCCAGTTCAAGGAACTCGTCACCCAGGCGACGGCTTTCATCCATCGTCGCACGCCAGTATTTCTGCCGGCCCGGCGCATCGCCCATGAAGCGTTTGAAGTCATTACGGTCCGGTAACTTGCCGTAGGGCAGGCGCGCCAGGTATTCCTTCGACGGTGCCAGCAACAGCACATTCTGCAGGCGTTCCGGGCAGGCGCGGCGCCATGGCAGGGTTTTGTCGAACCAGCCGGGGATCACCCGGTCGGTGAAGTGCGGATAGAGCACGATGTCATTGCCGCTGTAGGGCAGGTCGAGGTGATAGTCCAGCAGACCGCCGTCACGGAAAGTGCCAACGCCGGCACCCGGCAGGTCGCGCACGCCTTCCATCACCATCGGGATCGAGCCTGAGGCCAGCAAGGCCTGGCGCAGGTTGCCGGTGTTGAGGGCGACGAAGCGTGAGGGGAAATCGTTCAAGGCATCGACCGGCGGTGCCCGTCGCGGGTCATGGATGATCAAACGTTCGAAGTGACGCGCCAGGCGTGCGCGACCGCGCAGGTTGTCAGCGATCACTGAGGACAGTCCCAGACCCAGCCGCCCGCGATGATCGTCCGCGAGCCAACCGTGGCTTTTGACCACCATGATGTTCAAGCGGTAATCGGTGTTGTCGAGGATCGAGGCATCGCGGCCGTCAAGCAGGTCATCGAGCATGCGCTGCGAGCTCTGGCTGATCTGCGCCATGGTCACGCCTTTGGCGAAGTTCTGCTCGGTGTACAACTGCCCGAGGCGCCGGATGCCTTCGGCGGCGTCCGGCAGGCAGGCACTGGCGAAGCGCCAGGAACCCACCGAGGCGCCGATCAGCGACCGCTCCCGGGGCGCCGACGGCAACCACTCGCCGAACAGTGCCAGGTCCAGACCTTGAATCCCCAGCGCCTTCGGCCCGCCCGCCGCGCCGGGCAGGGTGCCGACGTCGGCGGCGTTCAGGCCGTTTTCACGGATACGCGCCAAAGCACGCGGTCCGGCCTTGATCGTCAGTGAAGGAAACTTGATGTGGATGGCGGTCATACCGGTCTCTGTGTCTGTGTAGGTGCTGCCGAAGGCTGCGATCTTTGGAAGTTTTTGCTGACGACTCAAGTGAAATCGAGAAAAAGATCGCAGCCTGCGGCAGCTCCTACAGGGGGTTGGATGTGGCCAATGATGGCCATTCAGTTTCAATTAAGTTCATCCAGTTAACGTGGCTCGCGTACGCAACACCGAAAAGAATACGGAGACACCCATGAAAACCCTGACTGCCCTGTTCACCGCGTCCATCATCGGCTTGGCCGCCAGTGTTACCCACGCCCGTGACCTTGGCCCTGATGAAGCCCTGAGACTGCGTGACGCTGGTACCATTGTGTCTTTCGAGAAACTCAACGCCACCGCACTGGCCAGACATCCCGGCTCGACCGTGACGGAAACCGAACTGGAAGAATCGTACGGCAAGTACATCTACCAGGTGGAACTGCGCGATCCGCAGGGCATTCACTGGGATCTGGAATTAGACGCGGTCAGCGGGCAGATACTCAAGGATCATCAGGATTCGTAATGAAGGTGTTTTTTTCAAACCGATGTTCCGGCGCTCGAATCGCCCTGGTGCTTCTGGCATTTTGCTCGGTGGTGATGGCCCGCGACCTGGATCAGGACGAAGCCCTGCGCCTGCGTCAACAGGGTGTGATCATGCCGCTGGAGCAATTGCTGCAGCAGGCACTGGACCGCTACCCCGACGCGAAACTGCTGGAAGCCGAGCTTGAACAGAAGCACGACGTCTACATTTATGAAGTCGAGTTGCTGACCGCCGAAGGCGTGGTCCGCGAACTGGACTTCAGCGCCACCACCGGCCAACTGATCAAAGACAAGGAAGATTGACCGATGCGTTTGCTCCTGGTGGAAGACCACGTACCCCTCGCGGACGAACTGTTGGCCGGCCTCAACCGTCAGGGCTATGCCGTGGACTGGTTGGCCGACGGGCGCGATGCGGTGCATCAGGGCAGCACCGAGCCGTATGACCTGATCATCCTCGACCTCGGTTTGCCGGGGATGCCGGGGCTGGACGTACTGGCGCAATGGCGAGCGGGCGGCCTGGCGACCCCGGTGCTGATTTTGACCGCACGCGGTTCCTGGGCTGAACGCATCGAAGGGCTCAAGGCCGGTGCCGACGATTACCTGACCAAACCGTTCCATCCCGAAGAGCTGCATTTGCGCATTCAGGCGCTGTTGCGCCGCTCCCACGGGCAGGTCAATCAACCGACCCTCCAGGCTGCCGGGCTGCATCTGGACGAAGGTCGTCAATGCGTAGTCCGCGACGGCGCCGACATTCAACTGACAGCTGCGGAATTTCGCTTGCTGCGTTATTTCATGCTGCACCCCGAGCAGATCCTCTCCAAAAGCCATCTCGCCGAGCACCTTTACGACGGCGAAACCGAGCGCGATTCCAATGTGCTGGAAGTCCACGTTAACCACTTGCGGCGCAAACTCGGCAAAAGCGTGATCGAAACCCGTCGTGGCCAAGGTTATCTGTTCGGCGGGCAAGCCCGGTGAGGTCGATCCAGCGCCGCTTGAGTCTGGGTTTGATCAGCGTGATGGTGATCGTCGGCCTGGTGCTGGCGCAATCAAGTTTGTGGCTGTTCGAAATGGGTTTGCAGCGCTACCTCGAAGCCGGGCTGCGCAACGACAGCGAGAGCCTGCTGCTGGCGCTGGTGCGAGGCCCGCAAGGCTTGCAGCTGGACGAGCGGCACCTGTCGCCGGCCTATCAGCGGCCATTCTCCGGGCATTATTTCCGCATCGACTTTGCCGACAACCATTGGCGCTCTCGTTCGTTGTGGGACCAGGAACTGCCGCAACTCGATCAGCCGGGCCTGCACAGCAATCTGCAACTGGGGCCCGAAGGGCAGCAACTGTTGGTGTTGCGCACGGACTATCGGCGCCTCGGTCAATCGATTTCCATCAGCGTCGCGCAGGATTACACGCCCGTGCGCGAGAGCTTCCGGCGTATGCAGCAACTGGGTCTGGCGCTCGGACTGGCGGGCTTGCTGCTGATTTTGCTGCTGCAGCGCATCACCGTGCGCCGCGCCTTGCGACCGCTGGAAAAGGCCCGCGAGCAAATCGCGCAGTTGCAGCAGGGCCAGCGTTCGCAACTCGATGATCAAGTGCCGGTGGAGCTGGAACCGCTGGTGGCGCAGATCAACCATTTGCTGGCGCACACCGAAGACAGTCTCAAGCGCTCGCGCAATGCCTTGGGCAATCTCGGTCATGCCCTGAAGACGCCGCTGGCGGTGTTGTTGAGCCTGGCCTCAAGCGAACAACTCGATGCGCACCCGCAACTGCGTAAAGTCCTCAAGCAGCAACTGGAGCAAGTCCAGCAGCGGCTCAATCGCGAGCTCAATCGGGCGCGGCTGTCCGGCGATGCGCTGCCGGGGGCGCTGTTTGATTGCGACGCTGAACTGCCGGGATTGCTCGCAACCTTGAACATGATCCACGGCGAACATCTGGCGTTGAGTTATCGCGCACCGGCCGGTTTGCAGTTGCCGTGGGATCGCGAAGACTTGCTGGAACTGCTGGGCAACTTGCTGGACAACGCTTGCAAATGGGCGGATGCCGAAGTGCGGCTGAGCGTTGTCGAGACGGCCGAGGCGTTCGAACTCAGCGTTGAAGACGATGGCCCGGGCATTCCCGAAAATCGCCGCGATCAGGTGTTCAGTCGCGGCACGCGGCTGGACGAGCAAACCGACGGGCATGGGTTGGGGTTGGGCATCGTGCGCGACATCGTTGACACCTGGGGCGGCCGGTTGTCGCTGCTGGAGAGCGAGTGGGGCGGGTTGAAAGTGCTGATCGAATTGCCGAAGCGCTAAATTCGACAGCTACCTGAATCACCATCATAAAAACACCTTGTGGCGAGGGAGCTTGCTCCCGCTGGACTGCGTAGCAGTCCCTTTTTTGGGGCCGCTTCGCACCCCAGCGGGAGCAAGCTCCCTCGCCACAGGATTTTTTCACGCCCTGTCTCAGGTGTGATGAATCTCCCGATCCTTGGTTTCGGGCATGAAGAAAATCCCCAGCACGGCCGTCATCACCGCGATGACGATCGGGTACCACAGCCCGTAGTAGATATCCCCCGTGGCCGCCACCATGGCGAATGCCACTGTCGGCAGGAACCCACCGAACCAGCCGTTACCGATGTGATAAGGCAGAGACATCGAGGTGTAGCGGATGCGCGCCGGAAACAGTTCCACCAGCCACGCGGCAATCGGCCCGTAGAC
>Ga0247818_10003045_pt1 | contig 10824 bp, 16 predicted proteins | sample 13C_Glucose_Day1_FD_192424 | JGI IMG/M metagenome (GOLD analysis project Ga0247818, IMG submission 192424) | Soil microbial communities from agricultural site in Penn Yan, New York, United States - 13C_Glucose_Day1 | ecosystem: Environmental > Terrestrial > Soil > Agricultural land | place...
TGGGGGACCTATGAACGCACAACCGAAACTGCGAAGCGTCACGCAGATCATGGCGGCGACCAAGAACGTGCCCGCCGAGGTGCAGGCCCCAACCAAGCAGCTGGACCAGCGCACCACCAAGGTGGTCAATGCTTTGTTTCTGGAACTGCAGGCCATCTTCCCTGCGTGGAAGCAGGCTTGGCCTGATGACGACGCACTGATGGCCGCCAAGCGCAGCTGGATCAAGTCCTTCGCCGCGGCTGGCATCAACACCTTGGAGCAGATCCGCTTCGGCATCCAGAAGTGCCGGTTGCTGGGTACCGACTTCGCCCCGAGCAGCGGCAAGTTCATCAAGCTGTGCCAGCCGACGCCGGAAGAGATGGGCATCCCACCGCTTGCGCGGGCCCTGGCAGAAGCGCTGGAGAACTTCCACCCCAGCAGGGCGGGTTCCCGCACCTGGTCGCACGCAGCGGTGCGCCACGCGGCCCTGCAGTGCGAGGTGCAGAACCTGGGGTCGATGGAGGTCGAGCGCGCCGAGAAGGTGTTCGCCCGTGCCTACGACATCACGATCCGCATGCTGCTGGCCGGCGAGCCACTGGGCGACATCGCCACCGGCATCGGCCACGACAGCCAGAAGAGCCTGATCGAGCTGGCAGACGAATACGCAACCCAACGCCAGGCCCGGTTGCTCGAAGTCCAGCAAATTCCCAGTGGTGCAGCCGCGTGCCGTGCCCACCTGCTGGCCAAGTTGAACATCAAGCGCGCCGGGCAGCCGGCCGGGGAGGGGGTGTGATGAGGAACATCAAGACGCGCGAAGGCTTTGAGTTCTGGGATCGGCTGAACGCCATCCCGCGCTTCAGCTTCCTGCTTGCGCCCTCTGGCACTCGAATCCAGAAGTTCGAGGACATCAGCGGCAACTGGATCGACGTGCACGAGGCGCAGAAGGTGATGGACGCCGCGCAGGAAGAGATCAACGAACTGCGCGAGCGGTTGGAACGGCTTCAGCCGAAGGCGGTGGCTCCATGACCATGAATATTTTCGCTCAACTCGTAGGCTACGCGGTCATGGGTGCAGGCGGAGCGATGCTTGCCATGTACGCGCTGTACCTGGCCTGGGCGGTGTTCTGTGGCGCTGCGAGTGGCTTCATTCGGGCGAGCAGGGCGATCAAGGCTGCGCGCAAGGGGGTGAAGCGTGGCTGACCTAATGCTCCGTAACGAATCCGACCGTAGCCGCCTGCTGGGCTACATACAGGGCTTGGATCTGGCCAAGCCGCGCCGCCTGACCATCGTGGAGGTGCGCAGCAGGCGTTCGGATGCCCAGAACCGCCTGCTGTGGCAGTGGAACGGCTTGATCCAGGCTCACCTACGCGACTCTTTCGGCCAGTTGGCCAGCGCCGAGGAGTGGCACGAGATCCTGGTAGCCAAGCTCTGGCCCGCCGAGGTTCACCCGGTAGAGCTGCCCGACGGCACGCGCTACCGCGTCGGCCGGGCCAAGACGCGCAAGTTCAACACTCAGCAGATGACCCAGTACCTGGAGCTGCTGGACGCCTACTGCGCGGAACACCTGCAGCTGCTCCTGCCGCATCCCGAGGACCTGATGATGGCGATCTACGGCGAGCGCCGGGGGAGGGCAGCATGATGGTCGCCAAGGAGATCAAGCCGAAGAAGTGCAAGGCGCCAGGTTGCGGCAAGCCCTTCAAGCCAGCCATGACCACGCAGAAGGTGTGCAGCATTGCCTGCGCCAAGGCCATGGCCAAAGATCCGAAGCTGCAGAAGGTTGCGGCCAAGGCAATCACCAAGCAGGCCCGGGAAGACCTCAAGGAGCGCCGGGAGAAGCTGAAGACCCGCCGCGAGCACATGGCCGAGGCGCAGACCGCGTTCAATGCCTACATCCGCGAGCGCGACGCCGGTCTGCCGTGCATCAGTTGCGACTCAAACCCGAGCGACCACGACCTCATCACCGGCAGCCGCTGGGACGCTGGTCATTACCGGTCGGTGGGCGCCTGCCCGGAGCTGCGCTTCGAGCCGCTCAACGTCCACCGCCAGTGCGTGAAGTGCAACCGGAACCTGTCGGGTAACGCGGTCGAGTACCGAATCCGTCTGGTGAAGCGCATTGGCGCCGACCAGGTTGAATGGCTCGAAGGGCCTCATAAGCCCCAGCGCCTAACAATCGAAGACCTGCAGGCCATCAAGGCCCTGTACAGGCAGAAGCTCAAAGACCTTAGGAGGGCAGCAGCATGAACTGGACATCAACCGACAGCGGCCAGCTGCTCATGCTGGGCATGTTTATTTTCACCATCTACTCGATTGCCGGGTACGCGATCGTGCGTGGCATCTTCATCTCGAATCGCCGCAAGAAGGAGAACGGGCAGTGAACTATCAGAGCGTAGTGTCGGCAGTAGTTCGTGCCCTTGCGGCCGAAACGATCAACAGCGCAGGCGGGTGCGACTTCGAGCCCAAGGTGCAGGCTGCAAAGCAGAAGGGCGCAATTGTAGGCAAGGAAGCAGCCTTTCTCTTCGACTGCATGGTGTTCAGTCGCCTGCACAAGAACCTAAGCTCATCGCACTGGCGCCACTTGGTGGCGAAGTACTCGACGCACGTTGATCGCAAGCACGCTGCCATCGAGGAGCTGACGCGCACCCATCGCTCGCCAGCCCCGGACCGGTTCCGTCAGTGCGCCATCTTGACCTGGGCCATGCCCAAGCTACCTGGCGTAGACGGCAAGCGGAGCACGAGCGTTTTGCCGGCGGCCTGGTATGAGATGGATAGCTGGAGTGATGACCCGCACCCAATCAAGACCCAGGAGCGGTGGAGGCGTGACATCCGTAGGGCTCTGGAGCGCGAAGTAGACGCTGCACTGGTAGAGGCCCAGCACATTCTCGACCATGAAGGCCTTTTGGTGGCAGATGTGGCTTGACGCCGACTGAGCCAATGAGCCAATATACGTCCATCCTGTGATTCCTGCGCCTGATGATGGCGGCAACGGTCACGGGATGGTCTGGAGATTTCATGACCCAGATCCATCGCTTTCCCTTCATCGAGACATCCAGTCTCCCCAGCTACAACATTTGCCAGCGATCACGCTGCCTCCTAGACGCATTGGAAGGCACGCATTACTGCGTAGGCCATCAGCCGAAGCCGAAAGCTCCTGATTCCGCCTGGGCTGGCATGAAGGTCGTCTATGTCGTCGGCGCTGCTGGCGATGAGTTCGTCAAGATCGGTTACGCCACTGATCTGAGCGCCCGCCTGGTCAACATGCAGGTAGGCTCAGCGCGTGAGCTGCTGGTGCACTGCGCGCTTGAAGGCGGCGCCAAGGTCGAATCCATTCTCCACCTTGAGATGCAGGCGCATCATGTGCGCGGAGAGTGGTTCAAGGCTGAGCCAGTCAAGGCCCTGTGCGAAAAGCTCCAGAAATGCCGACACACCCGCATGAGGCTCAAGGTTGAGTCGGTCATCAGTGAGTGGAGCGACGCCGGCCACCCATGGGATGGAAGGGGAGTAGCGCAGCGCCGAAAGCGACCAGGCTTCACGATCAGAACCTAAACAAAGCCCAGCCAAGTGCTGGGTTTTTTATTGGCCCTATGAGGGCCTCAAGAGTGCCGGCTCAGTAGCCGAACCTCACAGTTTGGATGGTGCGGGACCCATTGCCAGTGTGGCCCGAAAGGGATAACTGGACGCGGATAAGCCGGTAGTGCCGCGATGCAGAAAAACACCGGCAGCCCAAGCGCTCGCACCTCACATGCTTCGCGGGTGGCTTGAGGCGGAATTGGCGAGACCGATGCAGAAGGGTGTCGGCGCTGATGAAGCCTTTGGCGGACAGGTGGGGAGAGACCCACGCGTAATGCAGATGATCAAAGCCCGGCGGAAACGCGCAGTGGTAACAGTCAGCGTGGGGACTGGAGGGAAGCGCCACGACCGTGATCTGAAAGGATTGCCATCTGCACCTATTCAGGGCCTCGCCAAGTAGCTGGGCCTTCTTCGTTCAAACCCCGAAAGGGACGAAAGCCGGATTATCCCCATGCCTGACAAGAACCCGGACACGTGGGCGCAGATCTGGCTGGCCCTTTCGAACCCGCTATGGCAGGGCGCAATAATGGCCGTCACAGTCTCCCTACTGCGCGTCCTCTACGACGCCAAAGAAACCAGTAAGCGCCGGATCATCTTCGAGTCGCTGATCTGTGGGTCGCTGAGCCTGGTTGCGTCCAGCCTGATCGAGTGGATGAGCTGGCCGCCCAGTCTATCGGTAGCCGCGGGGGGCACGATCGGTTTCCTCGGCGTGACCGCCATCCGAGAGCTGGTGACCCGCTTCCTGGGTCGCAAGGTGGACGCCGTATGAAAGCCATCGCCGCCGCACTGATCATCGCCCTGGTCGCTGTGCTGCTAGTGGGTATCCAGCAGTACCGCGTGGTCGCACTGCGCGGGGAGGTGGCATTCGAAGCCGGCGAGAAGAAAAAGGCGGTCGACGCGAATGCCGAGAGCCAGGCCACCATCACCACCCTGCGGGCCGAAGCCCAGCGCAACGCCGACTACCTCAAGGACCTGAACAAGCGCCTGGAGGCCAGCAAGGCGAAAGCGCGTAAGGCGGAGAAGAACTTTGAAGACCTCAAACGCAACAGCAAACCTGTTCGTGACTGGGCTGCTCAGCCTCTTCCTGACGGCCTGCGCGGCAAAGCCTCAGCCGGTAACGGTAAAGACAACAGCGGTGCGTCTCGAGCCCCCTGAGATGGTCCCGTGCGAGCGGGTAGGCGATGACGAAGACCTGCGCCTGAACGGCGACCTATGGGCGCTGAAGGATCGGGCCATCAACCTGCTCGACACTTGCGCTGACCAGGTCGATGCGCAGATCCAGCGCAGCAAGAGCAAATAGCCGCGCCACAAAATCATGAAGTGCCATTTCGTGGCGCGGAGTAAAAACCTGTGACCACATCAAAACCGCGAATTCAAGTGCCATCTGGCGGGATCGTCACATCGGACAGTCTTTCCAACCTGGTAGCCAACATCGGCACCAACCGCGACAAGCGCACGCACAACCGGTTCGGGTTCCAGTTCGTCACGCCGTATGAGCTGGAGGCGGCCTACCAGTCCAACTGGCTGGCCCGGCGGATCGTGGACAAGCCCAACGAAGATGCACTGCGTGAGTGGCGCACCTTCTCCGGGAAGGACGCAAAGAAGATCGCTGCTGAAGAGCGCCGGCTGGGTGTGCAGCAGAAGTACCTGGATGCGTGCTGCTGGGCTGATCTATACGGCGGCGCGGCCATGCTGATGATCACCGGCCAGGACCTGAGCAAGCCGCTCAACCTGGACAAGGTGAAGAAGGGCGGCCTGAAGAACATCGTCGTGTTCGACCGCTGGGACATTCAGCCAAGCCAATTCAACTTCACCGACCCTCTGGCGCCCAACTGGATGCTGCCCGAGGTGTACACGGTCGTGAACGGCCAGCAGCCGATCCACTACTCGCACGTCATCCGCCGCACTGGCGCCCGCCTACCGCGCCGCATGGCTCAGTTCGAACAGGGCTGGGGTGACAGCCGCCTGCGCCGCTGCATGGAAGACCTGCGCGATGTGGTGGCCACCAAGGGCGGCATTGCTTCTCTGGTGCTTGAGGCGAACGTCGACACCATCAGCGTGAAGGGGTTGCAGGGTGCATTGTCCAGCGCGCAGTGTGATCAGATCACCGAGCGCTACCGCTTATTCGGCATGCTCAAGGGGATCATCAACCTTGGCCTGCTGGATCAGGACAACGAGAAGTACGAGCGCAGCAGCATCGCCTTCTCCGGCCTGAGTCAGATCATGGAGCAATTCATGGTGTGGACTGCAGGCGCCGCGGAGATGCAGGTGAGCGAGCTATTTGGGCAGTCAGCTTCTGGTCTATCGAACACTGGAGAAGGTGATCGGCAGGCCATCTATGACCGGACAAAGGCCAAGCAAGATGGACAGATGCGTCGTGACCTGGAGCGTTTCGATCAGGTAATGCTCCGGTCCGCCTTGGGCTATTACCCCGACGACATCGAGTTCGAGTGGAATCCGCTCTACCAGAAGTCGAGTGTGGAAGAGGCCCAGGAAGACCTGGCAGACGCCCAGTCCGACCAGCTCAACATCGAGAGCCGCATCATCCGCCCGAGCCATGCCATGCGCCGCGCTCAGGCCAAGGGCCGATACGCCATCACCGACGAGCAGATCGCTGCCCAAGAGCAGCGTGAGAAGGACGAAGACAATGGCCTTGGCGATGACGAGGACCTCGACAGCTTCGACCTAGGTGCGAAGCCTACGGCTGATGCGGCCCTGAACGGGTTTGTATCGGTCAAGCCTGACAAGCTGTCGGCCAGCGTGATCGCCAGCCATGTGCTCGAGTCTGGTGTGGGTAGCGGGGTTCTGGAGGGTGACCTGCATGTGACTCTGTTCTACGCGCGCAACGGCATCCCAGCAGGCGCGCCAAGCGACGGAATGTACATCGCCAACCTGACGGACCAGTACGAGATCATCGGGCAGGCGCCATGGCGAGCGCTCGTGGTCAAGCTTGACTCCCCTGACCTGCAGGCGCGATTCGATGAGATCCGTGCAACAGGCGCTGAGCACAGCTACCCGGAATACCTGCCGCACCTAAGCCTCAAGTACGACCCTACGGACGATGAGCTGGAGGCGCTTCGAGCCAACCCCCTGCCTCTGACATCGATCGTTCTTGGTGGTGAAAAATGGAAGCCGGTAAAAAGCTGAGCCCGCTTGAGGTCCTGACGGCGACAAATAAGACCCTGCTGGCGAGAAACAGAAAACCCCGGGAGCCTGATCCGGTGCGGCCCAGCGGTGACGCTGAGCGGTTCTACCGGGGCAGCCTCAACCAGCTGGTCCGCACCATGTCGCAGCAGCTTTATGCGGTCCTCGGTCCGGCGCTTGCTCGGCTCAAGCCGCAATACACTACCGACAGCCAGGTCACCATGGACGGATGGACCGACGAAATCCTCGCGGTAATAAGCCGGGTGTCGTCGACGTTCACCACCAGCTTGTTCGATCAACAGGCCCGTCGGGTAGCGGCCGGCACCATCAGTCGGGCCGACGCCGACAACGCCGAGGACTTCCGCAAGTCGGTAAACCGGGCTGTGGGCGTCGACTTCGAGCTGATTACCAAGCCCAAGGGCATGGTCGACTACCTCGAGGCCTCCACCGCCGAGAATGTAAACCTGATCAAGTCCATCCCCGCAGGGTACTTCCAGCGGGTCGAGACCATCGTGCTGGGTGGCATGAAGAGCGGCCTCGCTCCCACGGCCATCGCTAAGCAGATTCAGGAGCAGACCGGTGTCAGCGCCCGCCGTGCCAAGCTCATTGCGCGGGACCAGGTATCGCAGCTGAACAGCGACCTGACCCGCCAGCGGCAGACAGCGGCCGGCATCGAGTTCTATCGCGTCGAGACAGCCTACGACCAGCGCGTCTCTGGCGACCCCAGCGGCAAGTACCCCAACGCCAAGATCAGCTGCTACGGCATCGCCAAGCAGGACATTGGCTACGGCCCTGGCGTGTACAAGGTATCCGAGGGCACTACCTGGCGCGGCGTGACCAACCTGCACCCAGGCAAGCACCACCCGCTCTGCCGGTGCGTAGGGATCTCCCTGATACCCGGCGTGAACTACTTCCCCGACAAGAACGGGTAGCACATGAAAAGAATGACCATCGACGCGGCCTTCACGCCGACGTCGCGCACTCGCACGCCTGAGGGTTACCTCTGCGTTAAGGGCGTTGCGGCCCGCACGGGGGTTTACCAGTACGTTTCGACGGAACTGGACCTACCGGGCCCGGCCCGCATCGTGAACGTCTACAAGCCCGCCGAAGAGCTGTTCAGCCCTGAGTCGATGGCCACGTACGTCGACAAGGATGTGACCAACGACCATCCCGAAGACCTGGTCGACTCGACTACCTTCCGCGAGGTCTCCGTCGGCCACGTTCGCGGCGTTGAGCAGGACGGCGAGAACCTCGTCGTCGACATGATCATCAAGGACCAGTCGGCCATCGACGACATTGAGTCGGGCAAGGCCGAGCTATCGCCTGGCTACACCGCTGAATACGCGAAAGAGCCCGGCGTTGCGCCAGACGGCCAGTCCTACGAGTACACCCAGCGCACCATCCTGAACAACCACATGGCGGTTGTAGAGGCAGCACGGGCCGGAAAGGTCGCCCGTATTTTTGACCACAAACCGAAAGGTACCCCAACCATGGCGACCCGGAAGCTCTTTCTGGACTCCAACAAAACCCTCTCCGTCGTGCTGGACGAAGAGCAGGCAGTGATCGTCGAGGACGGCATTGCAAAGCTCATGAAGTCCCTCGACGAAGCCAATGAACGTGCCGATAAGGCCGAAGCAACCAAGGACGAAGCCGAGGAGAAGCTGGAAGAGGCCAAAAAGGCCACCTCCGACGCTGCCATCGGCGTTCGCGTCAAGCAGACCTTGGACACCATCGCCTCCGCCTCGAAGATCGTGAAGAGCTTCGACAGCAAGGGCCTGGTATCCCCGTTGGAGATCAAGCGCGCCGCGCTGACCCAGCTCAAGCCCACCCGCGACTGGGCCGGCAAGTCCGAGGCCTACATCACCGCCGCATTCGACTCCGCCGAGGAGGATGCGAAGGAAACCAACGACAAGGATGACGACGAGGACGCTAAGGCGACCAAGGACAGCCTCGCCGGCCTGGCCAAGGACCTGAAGAACCGTCCGAAGCTGACCAATGACGGCTCCGAGGCCTACACCAACTTCCTGAATGGGGTGACCAAGTAATGGCGACCGCAATCGACACCTTTGGCCAGTACGCTGGCAAGGCCTTCGAGGGTCAGATCAACGACCTGTCGATGGCCGACATCACCACCGTGGTCGCCGACCTGGCCATCCCGTTTGCGCGTGCCGTTGTAGTGGGCTCCGCTGCCAAGCGCGGCAAGCTCCCCGTGGCCACCGCAGCCCTGTTCCTGGGCATCTCGGTACGCAAGACCGTCGGCGTGAGCTCCAGCTACATCACCGGCGATGCCTCGAATCCAACCAACGGCAACGCCGTCGGCGGCTACCGCCTGGGCGAGGAAGTCAGCTTGGTCAGTCACGGCCGCATCTGGGTCAAGACCGTTGATGGCGCCACCGTCGGCGCCCAGGTCTATGCCAAGCCCACCACCGGCGAGCTGACCAATGCGTCCACCGCTGGCAACCACGTCCTCGATGGCTGCACCTTCCTGACCGCCGCGGCGGCCGGTGAGCTTGCCCTGGTGCAAGTGAAGGCCATCAAACAAACCACCATTGCCGCTTAAGGAGCGACCTATGAGAACAATGGACGCTGCGGCCCAGGCGCAACTGGGCTTCCTGGTCGGCAACCTGACCTACATCGAGCAGGAGGTGCTTCGCCAGCCGTACCCGGAGATCAAGTATCCCCGCGTGCTGGCCGTAGACACCTCCGCCCCGGACTACATCGAGTCCATCGGCTTCAAGGTGCTCGACTACAAGGGTGAGCCAGCGCCGATCGGTGACCTGTCGCACGATTTTCCGGTGGCTGAGATCGCTTCGAAAATCGGCGGTGTTGATGTCGTCCAGGCTGGCCTGGGCTACACCTACACCCAGATCGAAGTCGGCAAGGCCATGGAAATGGCCAACGCCCAAGGCTTCGGCGGTGCGATCAACTACCTGGCCGAGAAGCCAATCGCGACCCGCACCCTGACCGAGCAGTGGCTGGACCGCGTGGCCTTCATCGGCGATGCGCGCTGGCCTTCGCTGGCCACCGGAGGCCTGATCAAGTACCCGGGCGTCCCAGTGCTGGCCACCGGCACGCTGCTGGGCGGCGCGAACAAGACCTTCGCCCAGATCCTGGCGCAGGACCCTGACACCGCTGCGAGTGAAATGCTGACCCTGCTGAACAACCTGATCCTTCAGGTTTACCAGGTGCAGACCAACAGCATCTTCCGTCCGACGCACATCCTGCTGCCGCTCAAGCAGTACGGCCAGCTGACCACCTTCCGCATTCCGAATACCTCGGAAACGTTGGTGAGCTACCTGGAACGCGTGCTGAACATCACGTTCGAGCCGATCCTGCAACTGGCCGGCGCCGGTGCTGGCGGGACTGATCGGATGATGGCGTACACCAAGAACGCCCAGTTCGCCAAGTTCCACCTGCCGATGCCGTTCCAGCTGAACGCGCCGATCCCGTCGCATGGTGGCCTGCGATTCGAAGCTGCTGGCGTCGTCCGCACTGCCGGTACCGAACTGCGGGTTCCGCTGAGCCACGCCTACGTCGACGGCATCTAAGGGGGTCACCATGTCTTCGAAGAAGATTTACACCAACGTCAGCGCCAACCCTGTCGTCCTCTCGGACGGAACCTCGGTGCAGCCTGGCGGGCAGACCACCGAAGATCAGTTCGAGCTGGCCAAGGGATCGCTGTGGGCGGAGCACGGCCTTCTGGTGCCCGGCGCGCCCGAGCAGCCCGACGACTCCAATGGCGATCTGCAGGCGCTGACTGAGGAGAACACCCAGCTCAAGGCTGACCTCTGCGCCACCCAGGCCAAGCTGTCCGATCTGGAAGCCGCCACCAAGGGGCACCCGGAGCAGGTCAAGGCCCTGGAAGATCGCCTCACCCACGAGTCGGCCCGTGCCAGCAATCTGGAAGGCGAGCTGAAAGACGCCCAGGCCAAGCTGTCCGCCAAGAAGTAAGCCAGTGTCACGGCCCCTTCACCGGGGCCCATGACTGGAGACCCTGATGGCTTCCATCACGAATATCAGCTCGCACCGCATCGACCTGGCCGACCTTTCGTTGGCGCCGGGCGAAGCGATCGAGCACTTCGACGACCGAGAGGCCGAGCGCCTGAAGTCGACGAACTACTACCGGGCCGGCTGG
>Ga0247818_10003047_pt1 | contig 10822 bp, 10 predicted proteins | sample 13C_Glucose_Day1_FD_192424 | JGI IMG/M metagenome (GOLD analysis project Ga0247818, IMG submission 192424) | Soil microbial communities from agricultural site in Penn Yan, New York, United States - 13C_Glucose_Day1 | ecosystem: Environmental > Terrestrial > Soil > Agricultural land | place...
GCTCATTCCAAGCCATAGCGCTCTCCATCTGATAAAGCAAAGACGCACCCACGGCGCGCCGACCAATGCTACAGAATGCCTGTGACTACGGCACAACCGCTTTCTCAGGCTTTTATTGCAAAGTGTGTTGCTCGATGAAATCCATCGGCTGCAATCCTTCGCGGCTCACCAGTCGATTCAACTCGATTCGCGGCAAACGAACGGCCAGCAGGCAGATGCCCTCTTCGTCGTGTTCTTCTTTCTGTACCGCACCGGCTTCGAAAAACTGCGCACGCAGTCGAGCAAAACGTTGCGGCAAGCGCAAGGTGCCAACAAACAAATCGTCGCCGAGCAGTTCGGCCACGGCCTGCTTGAGCAAATCCAGACCTGTACCGTCCTTGGCCGACAACCAGACCCGCTGCGGCTTGCCATCGGCATCGCGCTGGATCTGCGGCTCCACACCCTCGAGCAAATCGAGTTTGTTGTAAACCTCGAGGATCGGCAAGTCTTGAGCACCGATCTCCCCTAGAACCACCATCACCTGTTCAATCTGGGCCATGCGCTCGGGCTCATGGGCGTCGATCACATGCAGCAGCAGGTCGGAGTTGCTCGACTCTTCGAGCGTAGCCCGAAATGCCTCGACCAGTTTGTGCGGCAGGTGGCGAATGAAGCCCACGGTATCGGCCAGCACGATCGGACCGAGGTCGTCGAGCTCAAGTCGACGCAGGGTCGGATCGAGGGTGGCGAAGAGCTGGTCGGCGGCGAAGACATCGGAGTCGGTTACCGAGTTGAACAGCGTCGATTTGCCGGCGTTGGTATAACCCACCAGTGAAACCGTCGGAATGTCAGCCCGTTTGCGCCCGCGACGAGATTGCTCCCGCTGGCTGCGAACCTTTTCCAGGCGCCCCTTGATCTGACGCAGGCGAACCCGCAACAGGCGCCGGTCGGTTTCCAGCTGGGTTTCACCCGGGCCGCGCAGACCGATACCGCCCTTCTGCCGCTCAAGGTGAGTCCAGCCACGAACCAGCCGTGTACTCATGTGTTCAAGCTGGGCCAGTTCGACCTGGAGCTTGCCTTCATGGGTGCGGGCGCGTTGGGCGAAAATATCGAGAATCAGACCCGTGCGGTCAATCACGCGACACTCGAAAACACGTTCGAGGTTACGTTCCTGACTGGGCGTGAGGATGTGATTGAAAATCACCAGATCGACCTGTTCGGCTTTGACCAGGTCGCGCAATTCCTCGACCTTGCCGCTGCCAATCAGGTATTTGGCGGTTGGCCGATGACGCGGCACGTTGAAAAACGCGACGGTCTCGGCGCCAGCCGATATTGCCAATTCCTGAAACTCCTGCGGATCTTCGCGCGCCTCAGGGTCCTGACCATCCAAGTGAACGAGAATTGCCCGTTCACCACCACCGTGGCGCTCAAAGAACAAAGGAGACTCCTATCAGGCGTTACCCGGAGCAGGCTCAGCGTCGCCCTGTTCACTTTCGGCGGCACTAGGCAGACGAATTGGACGAACCGGCACCACTGTAGAGATAGCGTGTTTATAAACCATCTGGCTGACGGTGTTTTTCAGCAGGATAACGAACTGGTCGAAAGATTCGATCGTGCCTTGCAGCTTGATCCCGTTGACCAGGTAGATGGAGACCCCCACTTTCTCTTTACGTAAAGTATTCAAGTAAGGGTCTTGTAGCGAATGCCCTTTTGACATGTGCCGCACTCCTTTAAGGATTCAATATAAAAAAATAGGTAAACAGATGGCTTGTGGCCGTCAGACCCCCAAGGATAGACGGCAATTGCAAGGACTCAGCTCAATATGGAGATGGTCCCCAGGTATTTCAAGGCGCGCGGCAGATTGTCGCAATCCAGGCTGTCCAGCCAGTGTAAATCAGCCCAACTGCGCAGCCAGGTGAACTGGCGCTTCGCCAGCTGGCGCGTGGCAATGATTCCACGCTCCTGCATCTCGGCTTGCGTCAGCTTGCCATCCAGGTAGTCCCAGACTTGTCGGTAGCCTACTGCACGTATAGACGGCAACCCGGCATGCAGGTCACTTCTCTTACGCAGGGCTACGACCTCGTCAATGAATCCCTGTTCCAACATTAAAGTAAATCTTTGTTTAATTCGCTCATGCAATACCTGGCGATTAGCCGGAGCAATGGCCAGGTTCGCGACAGTATAGGGCAATTGTTGCTGTCCCGAAGCGGCTGCTTCAGTACTTTGCGCAGATTGTCGCAAGCGCAACTCAGTCATGCTTTGACCGCTGACACGATAAACCTCCAGCGCTCGACTGAGTCGCTGGGGATCGTTCGGATGAATGCGCGCCGCAGACTCCGGGTCAATTACCGCCAATTGATCGTGCAGGGCCTGCCAGCCAAGGCGTGCAGCTTCTTCTTCGATCTGGGCGCGAACGTCCGGATCGGCGGCGGGCATGTCCGCCAGACCTTCGACCAAAGCCTTGTAATAGAGCATTGTGCCGCCCACCAGCAGCGGAATTTTTCCGCGCGCGGTGATGTCGGCCATGGCCTCGAGGGCATCACGTCGGAAATCCGCCGCCGAATAGCTCTCTGCCGGGTCGAGAATATCGATCAGGCGATGGGGAAATTCGGCCAACAGCGCTTTGGACGGCTTGGCGGTGCCGATGTCCATGCCACGATAGACCAGCGCCGAATCCACGCTGATCAGCTCGCAGGGCAAGACTTTGGTGAGCTCGATGGCCAGGTCGGTCTTGCCGGCGGCGGTCGGCCCCATCAGGAAAATCGCGGGAGGGTGCTGGCTCATCAACGACCGCGCAAAAACAGTTTGTCCAGATCGTCCAGCCCCAATTGGGTCCAGGTCGGTCGGCCATGGTTGCATTGACCGCTGCGCTCGGTGTTTTCCATGTCGCGCAGCAGACCGTTCATTTCCGGCAGGGCCAAACGCCGATTCGCCCGAATCGCGCCGTGGCAGGCCATGGTCCCGAGCAGCTCGTTCAGGTGCGCCTGGATCCGGTCGCTGGTGCCGTACTCCATCAGGTCTGCCAATACGTCACTGACCAGTCGATTGGCTTCTGCCTGCTTGAGCAAGGCCGGAATCTGCCGGATGGCAAGGGATTCCGGGCCAAGGCGCTGCAACTCGAAGCCCAGGCGCTGGAACCAGGCCACATGCTCTTCGGCGCAATCGGCTTCACGCTGGCTGACCGCCAGGGACTCGGGCACCAGTAGCGGTTGGCCACTCAGGCCTTCGCTGGCCATGGCGATCTTCAGGCGTTCGTACATGATCCGCTCATGGGCGGCGTGCATGTCCACCAAGACCAGGCCCTGGGCGTTCTCCGACAGAATATAGATACCCTTGAGCTGCGCCAACGCGTAGCCCAGGGGCGGAATATCGTCTTGCCCGGCCGGCAGCGCGACCGCGTTGGCCTCGGGCAACGGCGCGAAGAACTCGCGGTAGGCAGCCTGGGCTTCAGCGGCGGGAACACCGGACTGCGGCCGTGGCGTGTATTGATAACCGGCGCCGGCGCCCGAGCCAGGCGTTGCATTGTAGGCCGGCTGAGCCTGGGGCTGCTCCAGCAACGCGTTGGCCGCCAGGCGCATTTCACCCTGGGGACCAAATTCGCCGGCCTCGATCCCGGTCGGACGAACGATGGCGGTCGCCACAGGCGCCGCCAGTTGATCTTCCGGACGCACATCGCCCAGGGCGCGGTGCAAGGTGCCATAGAGGAAGTCGTGGACCATGCGCCCGTCACGGAAGCGCACTTCGTGTTTGGTCGGGTGCACGTTGACGTCGACGCCCGCCGGATCGACTTCGAAAAACAGCACGAAGGTCGGGTGACGGCCATTGAACAGCACATCGCGATACGCCTGACGGACCGCGTGGGCCACCAGCTTGTCGCGCACGGCTCGGCCATTCACAAAGAAATACTGCAAGTCCGCCTGGCTGCGATTGAACGTCGGCAAGCCGACCCAGCCCCAAAGATGCAGGCCATTGCGCTCGATTTCGATCGGCAGCGCCTGCTCCAGGAATCCCGCGCCGCAAATGGCCGCTACACGCCGGGCACGGGCAGCATCATCGTGGGCCTCATGCAGGCTGAGGATGGTCTTGCCGTTATGGCGCAGGTGGAAGGCCACGTCGAAACGCGCCAATGCCAGGCGCTTGATCACTTCCTGCAGGTGATCGAACTCGGTTTTTTCAGTCTTGAGAAACTTGCGGCGTGCCGGGGTATTGAAGAACAGGTCGCGCACTTCGACCGAGGTACCGACCGGGTGCGCGGCCGGCTGCACCCGCGGCGCCATGTCCCGGCCTTCGGTTTCGACTTGCCAGGCCTGGTCGGCCTCTTTGGTTCGGGACGTCAGCGTCAGCCGTGCCACGGAACTGATCGATGCCAGGGCCTCGCCCCGAAAGCCGAGGCTCATGACCTGCTCGAGGTCTTCCAGGTTGCGGATCTTGCTGGTGGCGTGACGGGCCAGGGCCAGCGGCAAGTCATCGGCTGAAATGCCGCTGCCATCGTCGCGCACCCGCAGCAATTTGACACCACCCTGCTCCACATCGACATCGATGCGTCGGGCGCCGGAGTCGAGGCTGTTTTCCAGCAACTCCTTGATCACCGAAGCCGGGCGCTCGACCACCTCGCCGGCGGCAATCTGGTTCGCCAGCCGGGGGCTGAGCAGCTCGATGCGAGCGGTGTTGGTCAGCGCCTGATTCATTCTTTGGCCGCCAGGTCAGTGCCGGGAATCGTCAGATGCTGACCGATTTTGAGCTCATCACTCGCCAGGTTGTTGGCGCTGCGCAGGGTGGCCGGCGACACTTGGTAGCGCACGGCGATCATCGCCAGGGTTTCGCCGGGATTCACGCGATGGTCTCGCGGGCCTTGGGCGATCTTGCCGGAATCGCGCAGCCAGGCAATGTAAGTGCCCGGCGGTGGATTCTGCTGGAAGAACTGACGCACGCCGCTGCTGATCGACCGCGCCAGCGCCTGCTGGTGATTCGCAGCGGCAAGCTTGGAGGCTTCGTTGGCGTTGGAGATGAACCCGGTTTCCACCAGGATCGATGGAATGTCCGGCGACTTCAGCACCATGAACCCGGCCTGCTCCACCCGTTGTTTGTGCAGCGGGGTGACCCGGCCGATATTGGTCAGGACCTTCTGGCCGACGTTCAGGCTGGACGTCAGGGAGGCGGTCATCGACAGGTCGAGCAGTACGCCCGCCAACATGCGGTCTTTGTCGTCGAGGCTGACGTTACCGGCACCACCGATCAGGTCGGACCGGTTTTCGCTGTCGGCCAACCAGCGCGCCGTCTCGGACGTGGCGCCGCGATCAGACAGGGCGAATACCGACGCACCGAAGGCGGCGGCCGAGGGGGCGGCATCGGCGTGGATCGAGATGAACAGGTCGGCGCCCTTCTTGCGGGCGATTTCGGTACGCCCGCGCAAGGGAATGAAGTAGTCGCCGGTACGGGTCAGTTCGGCGCGGAAGCCTTTCATGCCGTTGACCTGGCGCTGCAGTTCGCGAGCGATGGCCAGCACCACGTCTTTCTCGCGCTGACCGCGAGAACCGGAAGCGCCCGGGTCTTCGCCACCGTGGCCGGCATCGATGACCACGACGATGTCGCGTTTCCCGGCCGGGGCTGGCGGCAATTTGACCGGTGGATCGACTGGAGTGACGGGTACCGGGGCCACTGTCGCGACGTTGGTCGGTGCCGGAATCGGCGCGGCGTCGGCAGGGTTATCGAACAGATCGACCACCAGCCGGTTACCGTACTGGGCGTTCGGCGCCAGGGTAAAGCTTTTCGGCGTGACGGCTTTTTTCAGGTCGATGACCACCCGCAGGTCGGTCGGCGTGCGTTGGGCCGAGCGCATTGCGGTGATCGGGGTGTTCGAGCTATTGACGCTCAAGGGCGCCCCGAGGCTCGCACCATTGATGTCGATCACCAGGCGATCCGGAGCAGACAGGGTAAACACGCTGTGCTGGACAGGCCCCGTCAGGTCGAACACCAGCCGTGTGTTGTCCGGAGCCCGCCACAGGCGAACGCTGTTGACCTTTGTCTCGGCCACAGCGTCGACGGTTACCGCCAGAAACAACAACCCTACGGCAGCTACCATCGCGCGAAAGCGCATACCTGACCCCATCATTTAATTGGATTCCAATGCCAAAGCGGCACACCACGACTCGCCACGCGAACCCTGGGACAAAATTTTCAGCGAACGCCCGCTGTCTTGCGGGCTAATGGTAATGGTCAGGTCGGGCTTTGGCAAAAAGCCTGAGCCCTTGCGGGGCCATTCGATCAGGCACAACGCATCGTCTTCAAAGTAATCACGGATGCCGAGGTATTCCAGCTCCTCCGGATCGACCAGGCGATACAGGTCGAAATGGAATGCCCGGATGTCACCGATCTCGTACGGCTCGACCAGAGTGAAGGTCGGACTTTTGACCGCACCCTCATGCCCCAGCCCCCGGATGATACCTCGGGACAGCGTGGTTTTCCCCGCCCCCAGATCCCCTTCCAGAAAAATCAGACCGTGCCCTTCGGTGGTTTTCGCGATACGTGCGCCAAACGCCGTCATCGCCTCTTCATCAGCCAGGTACAGGGTTACTTCAGACACGGTGCTTGCTCCTCCAACAACTGACGAATGGCTGGAATCAGATCACTGGCCGCCAGCCCACGGCCCGATTTGCCTTCTTGTGCACCGGCGTTGGCGTGCAGCCAGACACCGAGGCAAGCGGCGTCAAAGGCGTTCATGCCCTGGGCCAGCAGGGCGCCCAGCAATCCGGCCAGTACATCGCCCAATCCGGCGGTAGCCATCGCCGGATGCCCCTGATCGCATACCGCCAGACGTCCGTCGGGACTGGCGATCAGGCTGCCGGCGCCTTTGAGGACCACAACCGCTGTGTATTTTTTGCTCAATGCATGGGCAGCGGCTGGACGATCGGCCTGGACCTCGGTAGTCGACAGGCCCAATAACCGCGCCGCCTCCCCCGGATGCGGCGTGATCACACAATCCCCGGGCAAGCTCACCTGCCCTTCAGCCAACAGATTCAAGGCGTCGGCGTCCCAGACTTGCGCAAGCGGTGCGTTGGCCGCCGCCGACAAAAGACTGCGCCCCCAGGACGCCTGTCCCAAGCCTGGACCGACCACCAGCACGGAAACTTTTTCCAGCAATCCCATCAGTTGGTTGGCTGACGAAGTGCCCACTACCATCGCTTCGGGAATTCTCGCCAGTGAGGCGGGAACGTGTTCGCTTCGCGTCGATACCGACACCATGCCCGCGCCACTGCGCAGCGCAGTTTGCGCACTCAGCAGGATCGCGCCGCCAAACCCCCGATCACCGCCGATCAACAGCACATGCCCGAACTTGCCTTTATGGGCAGTGGGCGCGCGGCTGGCCAGGCGCGGCACGTTATCGGCCGTCAGAAGACGCGCACTGATGTCGACGCCATTAAATGACTCGGGGGAGGCCTGCAGGTCATTGAACACCCACTCGCCCACCACGTCCGCCGCGTCGCCGGTGAACAGCCCCAATTTCAAGCCAATGAAGGTCACGGTCAGGTCAGCACGGACGGCCGAGCCAAGAATACGTCCCGTATCAGCGCAAAGACCCGAAGGAATATCCACTGCCGCAACTGGCAACCCACTGGCATTGATCGCAGCGATAACGCCGGCATAGGGTTCTCGCACGTCTCCCGTCAAACCGGTACCGAGCATGGCGTCTACCACAACACCCCGCAACCCGGACTGCGAGCTCCAGGCTTGAACGGCAACGCCTTCGGCCAGGGCCTCGGCGTGAGCCTGGGCTGCATCGCCTTGCAAACGCTTAGGATCACCCACTGCCAGGACACGTACGTGCCAGCCTGCGCGCCTGGCCAAAACAGCCATCAAATAGCCATCACCAGCGTTATTGCCATGACCGGTCACCACACTCAGCTCGTTCGCCGTCGGCCAGTGACGGACCAGCGCACGCCAGGTCGCGCGCGCCGCCCGCTGCATCAATTCGAAGCCCGGTGTGCCGGCTGCAATAAGGCTCGCATCGAGCGCTCGCACTTGCGCGGCGCTGTACAGCGCGTCGGGTAAATCATCTTTAGTGTGCGGCATGCGTCTTCGGGCTCCGATGTCTGGCAGAATTATACGCACCTCAGCTCCGGTTTCTCTCGTCTCATGCCCGCAATTACCACAGACCTGCCCGCCCTCGCCCAATCCATCAAGGATTGGGGCCGCGAGCTGGGCTTTCAGCAAGTCGGCATCAGCGGCCTGGACCTGGCCGAGCATGAGCAGCACCTGCAGCGCTGGCTCGAAGCCGGCTACCACGGCGAAATGGACTACATGGGCGCCCACGGCAGCAAACGCTCACACCCGGAAGAACTGGTACCGGGCACGTTAAGGGTCGTCTCCCTGCGCATGGACTACCTTCCCGGCGACACGGAAATGGCCCAACGCCTGGCCCAACCGGAGAAAGCCTACGTTTCGCGCTATGCCTTGGGCCGCGATTATCACAAATTGATCCGTAAACGCGTGCAACAACTGGCAGAAAAAATCCAGGCAGTCATCGGCCCGTTCGGCTACCGCGCGTTCGTCGACAGTGCCCCGGTGCTGGAAAAGGCCATCGCCGAAAAAGCCGGCCTGGGCTGGATCGGCAAAAATACCCTGGTGTTGAATCGCAAGGCCGGCAGTTACTTCTTTCTCAGTGAACTGTTCGTCGACCTGCCGCTCCCTGTGGACCCGCCCCACGCTAGCGAACACTGCGGACGCTGCACCGCGTGCCTGGACATTTGCCCGACCAATGCGTTCGTCGGCCCTTATGTACTGGATGCCCGGCGCTGCATTTCCTACCTGACCATCGAGCTGAAAAGCGCGATCCCCGAAGAGTTGCGACCGCTGATCGGCAATCGGGTGTTTGGTTGCGATGACTGCCAGATCGTCTGCCCGTGGAATCGCTTTGCCCGTCCGTCCGGGGAAAGCGACTTCAAGCCGCGGCACAATCTGGACAATGCCGAACTGGCCGAATTGTTCATGTGGGACGAAGATAAATTCCTCAGCAGTACCGAAGGCTCGCCGCTACGCCGTGCCGGTTACGAGCGCTGGCTGCGCAATCTCGCGGTGGGTCTTGGTAATGCGCCGTCGAGCATTCCTGTGCTGGAAGCGTTGAAGGCGCGACGCGAATACCCCTCGGAACTGGTCCGCGAACACGTGGAATGGGCCCTGAAACAACACGGTTTGCTGTAGGAGCAAGCTTGCTCGCGATGGTCTTCAACGATAACGCTGAAAGCCTGACACCCCGCGGCGTTCTCAGGCTCATCGCGAGCAAGCTCGCTCCTACAGGGGACCGCGTCAGGCTTCGTCGTTGTAGACGAACTTCGGCATTTCCCAGTGAAAACGGATCGCCAACAGACGCAGCAGGAAGCCGCCGAACAGAGTAATCAGGATCGCCTGTTCGCCGGGCAGTTCGAGATAGATGCACAGCAGGTAGCACCACGCCGCAGCGAACGACACACTGGCATAGAGTTCTCGGCGGAAGATCAGCGGGATGTCGTTACAGAAGATGTCCCGCAGGATGCCGCCGAACACCCCGGTGATCACCCCGCTGACCGAAGCTACCAACATGCCATGACCCATTTCCAGCGCGGTCATGCAGCCAATCAAGGTAAAGGCCACCAACCCTACGGCGTCGAGTACCAGAAACAGCGAACGCAGGTGGCGCATCCAGCGTGCGGCGAACACGGTGAACATCGCCGCGATCGAGGTCAACACCAGGTATTCCGGGTGTTTGACCCAGGTCAGCGGGTAATGGCCAAGCAGCACGTCGCGCACCGACCCGCCACCCAGGGCGGTCACGCATGCGATCAGCACCACGCCAAACCAATCCATGCCGCGACGGCCGGCAGACAGGGCACCGGTCATGGCTTCGGCGGTAATGGCGATCAGGTAGAGCATCAGCAACATGGGGGCGGTCCTTGCAGGAAGGCGCGCAGTCTAGCCAGATCGTCCGGGCACCAAAAGGGGGCAATTAGCAAATGTAGGAGCCGACTTGGTGGCGATGGTGTCTTCAAGGGCCTCTTCGCCGGCAAGCCAGCTCCTACAGGTATGTCGCACCTTGTAGGAGCTGGCTTGCCAGCGAAGGGGCCCTCGAGGACACCGCAAAATCAGAACTTGATGAAGTTCTTGCGGTAATGCTGCAACTCGGCGATGGATTCACGGATGTCGTCCAGGGCCAGGTGGGTGCTGCCTTTCTGGAAACTGTCGCGCACGTCGGGTGCCCAGCGCGCTGCCAGCTCTTTAAGCGTGGACACGTCGAGGTTGCGGTAGTGGAAATAGCTTTCCAGGGACTTCATGTGGGTATAAAGGAAGCGACGGTCCTGGCAGATGCTGTTGCCGCAGATCGGCGACTTGCCCTTCGGCACCCATTTTTCCAGGAAGGCGATGGTCTCGGCTTCGGCTTCGGCCATGCTGATGCGGCTGTCGCGAACCCGTTGGGTCAGGCCCGAGCCGCCGTGTTGACGGGTGTTCCACTCGTCCATGCCGGCGAGGATCTCATCGCTGTGGTGAATGGCGATCACCGGCCCCTCGGCCAAGGTGTTCAAATCACTGTCAGTGACGATCGTCGCCATCTCGATGATGACGTCGGTATCAGGGTTCAGACCGGTCATTTCCAGGTCGATCCAGATCAGATTCTGCGGGTTTTGCATATGTCGACTCCTAGGCAATGCTGCGCAGTTTAGCCTAGGGACGTGGCCGGGCGTGCTAAACTCGCGGCCGTTTTACCTAATCGTTGCATTCTTGATACGGAACACCCATGGCCAAACGCCAACTCAATCGTCGTCAAAACTGGCGCATCGAAAAGATTCAGGGCGAACGCGCTGCCCGCGCCGCCAAA
>Ga0247818_10003048_pt1 | contig 10816 bp, 5 predicted proteins | sample 13C_Glucose_Day1_FD_192424 | JGI IMG/M metagenome (GOLD analysis project Ga0247818, IMG submission 192424) | Soil microbial communities from agricultural site in Penn Yan, New York, United States - 13C_Glucose_Day1 | ecosystem: Environmental > Terrestrial > Soil > Agricultural land | place: USA...
TCGGATGCCCGCCTTGAGCGGACGCCGGACGGTTCCGACGCGGTGGTCGGGTCGAGACCAGGACCCGGGCCGGGTGCCCCGACCGTGCTCCTCTACGCGCACTACGACGTGCAGCCACCCCTCGATGATTCCTCCTGGCGCACCCCGCCGTTCGAACTCACCGAAGTGGACGGCCGCTGGTACGGCCGGGGCGCCGCCGACTGCAAGGGCAACATCCTTGCCCATCTGCTCGCACTAAGGGCACTGGGCAACGACGTGCCGGTGAACCTGAAACTGGTGGTCGAGGGATCGGAAGAACAGGGAACAGGCGGGCTGGAGACGTTCGTCGCGAGCCACCACCCCGACCTGCTTCGAGCCGACACCATCCTGATCTGCGACACCGGCAATGCCGCCGTGGGACACCCCGCGGCCACAGTGACCCTGCGCGGGATGGTCAATGTCGTGGTGACAGTGGAGGCGATGGCATCCGAGCTCCACTCCGGAATGTTCGGCGGCGCCGCCCCCGACGCGCTGGCCGCGCTGATCTCCATGCTGGCGTCCCTGCGCGACCAGGGAGGCAACACGACGGTCAGCGGACTGGACAACTCCCAGACCTGGACCGGAGCGCCCTATCCGCCCGGGCAGTTCCGCGCCGACGCGGGTTTGCTCGAGGGAGTCGCCTTGTTGGGGGACGGCAGCGTGTCCGACATGCTCTGGGCGCGGCCCGCCGTCACCGTGCTCGGCATTGACTGCCCGCCCGTGATGGGCTCATCGGCGTCCATCGTCCCGCGGACCTCCGCGCGTCTCAACCTGCGGGTCCCGCCCGGCATGGCCGCCGCCGACGCCTACACCGCGTTGGCCCACCAGCTCCGGGCCACGGCCCCCTGGGGAGTCCACGTCTCAGTGGACCTGGAAGCCATGGGTTCCCCATTCCAGGCGCCGGTCGGCGGGCGGGCGTTCGAAGCCATGCGTGCTGCGATGCTGGAGGCCTACGGACGGCCGATGACAACCTTGGGCCAAGGCGGATCGATCCCGCTCTGCAACGTGTTCGCCGACACCTATCCCGACGCGGAGATCATTCTGCTAGGGGTCGAGGAACCATTGGCGCTTATTCACGCACCGAACGAGAGCGTTGATCCGAACGAGATCAAGGCCATGGCCTTGTCCTTGGCACTGTTCCTCCAGCGCTACGCGGCCACCTGAGCCGCCCTGGTCCGCGCTCTGGTCCGGTGCCTTGGTCCGGGCACCGTACCAGGACTGTGGCGGTCCGAACGGGCCGGGCACGGCGACAGCCGGCTGTGGATAACTTCTGCAGGTGCGGGCGAAATGGGCTATTCCTTATCCATGGATTATTTTGCCAATGGCGGCGGCGCCGCGGACGCACGAACTCCCGAACTTCAGGGCTATGCCGTCGGCCGCGGACTCGGCCGGGGCAGCTCTGCCGGCGTCTGGCTCGTGACCGAGGAACGCACCCGGCGCGACTTCGCCCTCAAGTGTTTTGCGCCGCCGGAACACCAAACACCTGAGGCATACGCCGGCCTCGGGGATGCTGAGGACTCTGTCCGGCGCGAAGTTCAAATACTCTCCGTCCTGGATCACGAGCACCTGGTCAAGGCACACGACGTCGTCCGGCTGGAAGGGGAAGCCGCCGGAAGCCTCGGGCTGATCATGGACTACGCCGCGGGCGGCTCGCTGGAGCAGCTCCTCGCCGGCCGGGGGAGCCTGGGGGCGGGGGAGACCGTGACCGTCATAACCCCGATCGCCCAGGCACTCGCGTACCTGCACGGCCAGGGTTTCACCCACGGCGATGTCTCTCCCGGCAATGTGCTGTTCACCGCCCACGGCAAACCGCTGCTGGCCGACCTGGGCGTGGCCCGCATGGCCGCTGACGCCAGGGCGGTGCCCGACGCCGGAACGGAGGGTTTCCGCGACCCGGCGCCGGTGGACGCCGTCCGGGCCGGGCTGCAACCGGAACGTGATGTGTATTCGCTGGCGGCGCTGGGCTGGTACTGCCTGACCGGCCGCGCGCCCGAGCCCGGCGCGCAGCGGCCGCCGCTGCCGCTGCTGGTTCCCGGGGTTCCGCCGGCGCTTGCCGCAGCCCTGGAATCCGGACTCCACGAGGACCGTCGGCTCCGGCCTTCTGCCGCCGAGCTGGCCTCCGCCGTTCATCGCAGCGCCGGGGCAGCGCCGGTGGACCTCTCTGTCTCGGTCCATCCCACGGTCATTCCGCAGTTGCTGACCCGGCGCATCCTGCCTGGCACGGCGCGGGAGCGCCGGGTCGAGGAACTCCGTTCCCTGCCGGGCCGGTTCCGCAGGCCGCGTGCGGAGGGCCCGCCGCCAGCACCGGCGTCGCCCGCTGCCGGGAATTCCGCTGGCGTTGGTCCGGAGGCCGGGCCCGGTGCGGTCCGCCGTGGCGCGCGCCACTCCGCCCGCCGGGGCGCCGACGGGCGGAGTCCCTTCCGGCATGGCTCCGTCCAGCCCGGCTCCAGTGGGCCGTCGGCCGGCCGCCCGATACGGCCCGGCGGCCCGGTACGGCAGGGCCGCCGCGGCATCCGGGCCGGGGTCGTGGGCCTGGCCCTCCTGGCTGTCCTGGCTTCCGCGTGGGGGCTCGCCCGGGCCGGGCTGCCCGCGCCGTTCCCGGGCGCTGCGGTCAACGACGCCGTGTCCGCCAGGGAGTCCGCCGCAGGACCCGCGGCGCCGGCCCCTCGTGCTGCGGCCGCCCTGCCGCCCGCCGTGCAGGCACAACTCGCATCGCCGGATCCCGAGGAAGCGGTCCGCGGACTGGCCCGGCTCCGCTCCCTGGCGCTCAGCTCGGGGGAGTTCGGACTGCTGGACCAGGTCAACGTGCCGGCGTCGGCGGCGGCTCTGGCGGACGGGCGGATCAGCGGCAGGCTCAAGGACTCCGGCCGGGTGCTGGCGGGATTCACTACCATCCTGACCCGTGTGGCACGTGACGCGGCCGGGGAGGGGGGCGCCAGCCGGCCCCGGACCGTCGTGGCTGTCACCGCGAGCACCTCCGCCTACCAGGAACGCGATGCCACCGGGGCGGTGCTGTCGGATGCCGCGGCCGCGCCCGAACAGCAGCTGCGGCTCGTCCTGGCCACGGTCGAGGGACGCTGGCGGATCCAGGACATCCTTCCCGCCGCCCGCGCTGCTGGCGGCTAATCCCGGCCGGGACCGCCGCCGGCGACCGGCCGCCGGGAGTTCAGGACTTCGGGCCGCGTTCCACCACCCAGGCGGCAGCCTCGGCGAGCGAGGGGTGCTGCCATTGGAAGCCCGCCTCGCTCAGGATGGCCGGTTCCATCCGCTGGCTGGAGAGCAGCAGTTCATCGGCGAGCTTGCCCATCACCAGGCGCAGCACCGGGGCGGGGACCCGGAACACTGCCGGTCGGTGCAGGGCGCCGGCCAGCGCCGCGATCAGCGAGTTCACGTCCGCGGTCTCCGGGGCGCAGAGGTTCACCGGCCCGGACAGCGGGCTGTTGAGCAGAAAATCGAACGCGCCGGCGACATCAGGGAGCGTGACCCACGGCCAGTACTGCCGGCCGTTGCCCAGCGGACCACCCACGCCCAGGCGCAGCAGCGGCATGAGCCGACCCAGTGCGCCACCGGACCGGCTCAGCACGACGCCGGTGCGCGGCGTGACAACCCGTACGCCGGCAGGAGCCTCGTGCGCGGCCGCTTCCCAGTCGGCGCAGATCCGGGACAGCACGCCGCTGCCCGCGGGCGCGTTCTCCCGGAGCAGCGCTGTTCCGGCGTTGCCGTAGTAGTTGGCGCCCGACTGGCTCAGGAAGACCGCCGGTGGAGTGTCCTGGCGCCCCATGGCCGCCGCCAGGGTCCGGGTCGGCCCGAGACGGGAGTTGCGGAGTTCGTTGATGCGGGAGCGGGTCCAGGGCCGGTCGCCGATGCCGGCGCCGGAAAGGTTGATGACGGCATCGGCCCCCTTCAGTGCGGTGTCGTCGATGCTGCCTTCTGCGGGGTTCCACTGGAACTCGGACGGCGCGGCGGGCGGGCGCCTGACCAGCGTGCCGACGTCGTGCCCGGCGCTGCGCAGGGTGCTGGAAATGGCGGTTCCGATCAGCCCGGAGGCTCCGGCAACAATGATTCGCATGATCCATCTCACCATGCCCGGCACGGCAGGGATACCTTCCGGGCGGGAAGGCCCGTCTTGACTATGATCTAACGATGACCTCTTCGAGTTACTTCCGTTTCCCGCATCTGCACGGCGATCTGGTCACTTTTGTGGCCGAGGACGACGTGTGGATTGCGCCCCTCGGCGGGGGCCGCGCATGGCGCGTGTCCTCGCTGCAGCTGCCCGCCCGGAACCCCCGCTTCACGCCGGACGGCAAGCGCCTGGTGTGGACGGTCGTTCAGGGTACGGCCCCGGAAGTTGTCACCGCCGACGTCGACGGCGGCGGCTACCGGCAGCTGAGCTACTTCGGCCACGCCACCACCAAAGTCAAGGGCTTCACCCCCGACGGCGACGTCCTGGTCACCAGCGCCTTCCGCCAGGCTGACAGCCGCCACACCCACGCCTACAGCCTGCCCGTCACCGGCGGATGGGCCACCGAACTGACGCTGGGCCCTGTGGAGTCCGTCGCCTTCGGACCGGTGGTGGGCGACGAACGCCCCGTGGTCCTCGCCAGCGTGCTGTCCCGGGAACCCGCGTGGTGGAAGCGCTACAGGGGAGGCGCCGCCGGCAAGCTCTGGATCGACGCTGACGGAAACGGCGAATTCGAGCGCCTCGTCGCCGAACTGGACGGCAACCTGACCGACCCGATGTGGGTCGACGGCCGCATCGCCTTCCTTTCCGACCACGAGGGCTACGGCAACCTCTACTCCGTGCTGCCCAACGGCTCCGGGCTGCGCCGCCACACGGACCACGAGGATTTCTACGTGCGGCACGCCGCCACCGACGGCCGGCGTGTCATCTTCGAATCCGCCGGAGAGCTGTGGATGCTGCCGGACCTTGGCTCGGAGGCCGTCAAACTTGAGATCTCCCTGGGGTCCGCTTCGCAGGCCCGCCGCGCCGCGCCGCTGAAGCCCTCACGGCACCTCGGCGATGTTGTTCCGGACCGTACCGGCGGCTCCAGCGCGGTGGAGGCCCACGGCACCCTGCACTGGCTGCGGCACAAGGACGGCCCTTCGCGCGTCCTGGAAGCCACCCCCGGCGTCCGGGCCCGCCTGCCCCGTCCGTTCGGCGCGGGCCGGATCGCGTACGTTGCCGACCATGACGGCGTCGAGGCCCTCTACCTGAAGGCCATTGCCGCGCCACTGGAGACCGCATCCCCGGAGACCGGAAACAACGCCGCCGGAAACCTGGCAGCCGGGCACGAATCCGCCGGGCCGGCCGTGCCGGAGCCGCAGCGGACCGCCCGGCCCGGCGGGGAGTCCGACGCCGGCACGCCCCTGCCCAGCCCGGTCCCGGCCGCCGCTCTCACCCGCCCGGGCGCCGTCGCCGCGGTCCCGGCAGAACGCCCGGACGGATCGGGCCGGAACCCGGCCGCGACCGCCGGCGCGGCCACCCCGGTCACCCCGGACGACGCCGCCGACACCGCGGGACCTGCGGAAGGCAACGCCCCGGCGGAGCGGGGCCCGGCCGGCCGCCTGACCAGGATCGACTTCCCGAAGCCGACCAGGGCCAGCGCCATCGAAGCCAGCCCGGACGGCAACTGGCTCGCCGTTGGCACCGCCTTCGGCGACATCTACCTCGCCGACACCCGGACCGGCGCACTGTCCCTCGTCAGCAGCATCGGCGAGGGCAGCATCGAAGGCTTCAGCTGGTCCCCGGACTCGGCCTGGCTGGGCTGGTCCGAGCCGGTCACGTCCTTCGGCTCCCGCAGCCGGCTGCGCATCACCGGCGTGGACGACGCCGCCGCAGCGAAGGAGGGGAAGCGAACCATCATCGAGGTCACCGACGGGCGCTTCCGCGATGAGTCGCCATCATTCACCCCCGACGGCAAGTACCTGGCGTTCCTCTCCAACCGCAGCTTCGACCCGGTCTACGACGGTCACTCCTTCGACCTGTCGTTCCCGAGCCCGATCAAGCCCTACCTGGTTGCCCTCGCCGCGGACACCCCCTCGCCCTTCGGCCCCAGCGTTGACCTTGAGGACGGCGCCGACGCCGGCACGGGCAACGCCGCCGAGGGCGCCGGCCAGGACCAGGTGCCCGCGGTCCGGGTCGACGCCGAAGGCCTGGCCCACCGGGTTATCAGCGTGCCGGTGCCGCAGGGCAACTACTCGGCCCTGACCGCCACTGCCGGCGCCCTGCTCTGGCTCGACAGTGAACTCTCCGGTGTCACCGGCGAAGGCCGCGCCAGCCTCGAGGACAAAAACGCGGCGCCCTGCCTCGTCCGCTTCGACCTGGCCCGGCGCAAAACCACCACCATCGTGGACGCCCTGGACAGCTACCGGCTCTCCGGCGACGGCGAGAAGGTCGTGGTCCTGCAGGACAAGCAGATCCGCGTCTCGCCCGCCAACGCCAAGGGGGACGAGGAATCCGGGCAGCTGGTCAAGGTCGACCTCAGCCGCATCCGCGTGCAGCTCGACCCGCTCAGCGTCTGGGGCCAGGCCTTCGATGAGGCCTGGCGGCTCCAGCGCGACTTCTTCTGGACGGAAGACATGGCCGGGCAGGACTGGGACTCGGTGCACGCCCGCTACCGTCCCCTCGTGGACCGGCTCGGCTCGCACGACGACCTCGTGGACCTGCTGTGGGAGCTCCACGGCGAACTGGGCACCTCCCACGCCTACGTCCGTCCCGCCGCCGTCACCGAGAACGGCAGCAACGGCCAGGGCCGCCTCGGCGCCGACCTCGCCTTCACCGGCGAGGGCTGGGAGATCACCCGGATCCTCGCGGGGGAGTCCTCCGACCCGCTGGCCACCTCGCCGCTGACCCGCCCGGGCGCGGACGCAAAGGCCGGCGACGTGCTGCTGGCGATCGACGGCGTCGAGCTGACCGGCGCCCGCACGCCTGCGATGCAGCTGGTCGGCGCCGCGGGACGCGCCGTCGAGCTCACGCTGCGCAACGGCGCCGGGCACGGGAGCCAGGCCGGACAGCAGCGCCGTGTGGCCGTGGTCCCGGTCCGCGACGAGGAGCGGCTGCGGTACCAGGAATGGGTGGCCGCGAACCGACGGACCGTCCGGCAGGCCTCACAGGGAACGTTCGGCTACCTGCACATCCCCGACATGATGGCCAACGGCTGGGCCCAGCTGCACCGCGACCTCGACACCGAAACGGCCCTTGACGGGTTGATCGTCGACGTCCGCCGCAACCGGGGAGGGCACACCTCCCAGCTCGTCGCGGAGCTCATCGGCCGCAAGGTCACCGGCTGGAGCATGCCCCGCGGGGAGCGGCCGCGCACCTACCCGCACCACGCACCGCGCGGACCCGTCATCATTCTCACCGACGAATTCGCCGGGTCCGACGGCGACATCATCACCCAGGTGACCAAGCTGCGGGGGATCGGCCCGGTCATCGGCACCCGGACCTGGGGCGGCGTCGTCGGCATCGACAACCGCTTCGCCCTCGCGGACGGGACCGGTGTTACCCAGCCGCGCTATGCCACCTGGTTCTCCGGCGGTGTGGGCTGGGGGGTCGAAAACTTCGGCGTCGCCCCGGACATCGAAGTGACCTTCCCGCCGCACGCGTACGCCGCCGGCACGGACCCGCAGCTGGAATACGGCATCGGCGCCCTCAAGGAAATGATCCAGGAGCTGCCCACCGACCGGCCGCCCCTGCGCGAGGGCTACCGCCAGGTCCGGCCCGCCCCGTTGCCGGCCCGCCAGCCCGCCAGCTAGCCGGCCAGGCAGCCAGGCAGCCAGGCCGCACCCGGCGGGCGCTGCCCGTTCACGGCGAAGGCCCCCGCTCCCTGACACAGGGAACGGGGGCCTTCGCCGTGAAAGCGTCAGGCGCTAGGAGACCAGGGTGGCGTCCAGCGTGATCTTGAGGCCGGTGAGGGCGCCGGAGACGGGGCAGCCCACCTTGGCTTCCTCGGCGATCCGCTGGAATTCCTCTTCCGTGATCCCCGGGATCCGGGCGCTGACAGTCAGGTGGCTGTCCGTGATGCCGGTCCCGGGCACGAAGGTGACATCGGCCTTGGTGTTGACTTCCTCGGGTGCGTGGCCCGCGCCTGCGAGGGCGTGGCTGAAAGCCATGGAGAAGCAGGCCGAGTGTGCGGCGGCGATGAGCTCCTCGGGGCTGGTCTTGCCTTCGGAGGCCTCGGTGCGCGCCTTCCAGGTGACATCGAAGTTACCCAGTCCGGAGCTGTCCAGGGTCGTGTTGCCGGCACCCGTCATCAGGTCGCCATTCCATACAGTGTGTGCGGTGCGTGTAGCTGCCATGTCCACTCCTTAAGTTCGTTGAAAATCCGCAGATCCGGCGATGAGCCGGACCATGCCGTGTCCCATCCTAGGGATTCGGCGCCGCCGGCGCACCGGTGTCCGCTCTGGGAGGATTGTGACCCCTGCCCGGACGACGACGGCGACGCACCCCGCGGGGGTGCGTCGCCGTGAAGCCAGGGCCGGCGTCGAGGGGAGCGCTACTGCCAGAGCGTGGCGATGGCCACGTTGAGCAGGGCCAGTCCGCCGACAGCATGGGCGAGGCCCTTGCCGACGTCCTCGCCCTTCTTGTACCTGCGGCGGCCGATGAAGGCCAGGACGCCGACGGCCAGGGCCACGGCCAGCTTGATGCCCAGCTTGGGGTAGTTGGCATCCATGTCCAGCGCCGGGATGAGCCCCATCAGGGCGATGCCGGTGAGCAGCTGCAGCATCGCGCCGTCGAACTGGCGCGGATGCACGGTGGGCTGTTTCATCTGGCCGATCCAGATGCCCACGATCATGGCGGCGCCGACGATGTGCAGGAAGACCATGACGTTATAAACGATATTCATGGCCTCAGTCTAGCCAGAAGATTCTACGCTCCGTAGTAAGACCCGCCCGGTCCGTGGACGGACCCGCCGGCCAGCAAAACGGCGACGGCGGCGCGGGATCCGGTGGTTTCCCACTGGTGCCCGCACCGCCGCCGCCGTCGGTGTTCTTTTTGCCGGGAGGCTAGAGCCCCAGGTCGGCTTCGAAGGCGCCTTCCTCAAGGCGTGCCTTCAGCGTCTGCAGGAAGCGTCCTGCATCGGCGCCGTCGACCAGCCGGTGGTCGTACGTTAGGGAGAGGTACATCATCGAGCGGATGGCCAGCGAATCATCGCCGTTCTCATCGGCGACCACGACGGCCCGCTTGACGATCGCCCCGGTGCCGAGGATGGCGACCTGCGGCTGGTTGATGATCGGGGTGTCGAACAGGGCGCCCACGGAACCGATGTTGGTGATGCTGAACGTTCCGCCGGAGAGCTCGTCCGGGCCGATCTTGCCGTTGCGGGTACGGTCCGCGACGTCGGCGATCTTACCCGCCAGGCCGGCGAGGTTCAGGTTGCCGGCGTCGGCGATGACCGGAACCAGCAGGCCCTTGTCCGTGTCCACCGCAATCGCCAGGTGCTCGGCGTTGTGGTAGGTGATCTCCTGCTTGTCCTCGTCGTAGGAGGCGTTGACCTTCGGGTGCTGCTTCAGGGCCTCGGCCACAGCCTTGGCGATGAAGGGCAGGAAGGTCAGCTTGGAGCCGTTCTGTGCCTGGAAGGAGTTCTTCGCCTTGGCGCGCAGCTTGGCGACCTTGGTCATGTCGACCTCGTGTACCTGCGTCAGCTGGGTGGAGATGTCCAGTGACTCGCGCATGCGGCGGGCAATGACCTGGCGGATCCGCGGGGCCTTCTGCACGGTGCCGCGCAGGGAGGACTGGTCAGCGGAGGGACGCGCCGCCGGAGCAGCGGACGGCGCCGGGGCAGCCGCGGCGGGCGCCGGAGCGGCCTTGGCTTCTGCCGCCGCCAGCACGTCCTGCTTGCGGATGCGTCCGCCGACGCCGGTGCCGGCCAGCGAAGCGATGTCCACGCCCTGCTGGTTGGCCAGCTTGCGGACGAGCGGGGTGACGTAGCCGGACTCCGCGGACGCGGCGGCCGGGGCAGCAGCGGGAGCGGCTTCCTTTGCCGGTGCGGGAGCCTCCTGCTTGGGGGCTTCCTGCTTCGGGGCCTCCTCCTTGGGTGCCTCGGCCGGGGCAGCTTCCTGCTTCGGGGCCTCGGCCGGGGCAGCCTCCTGCTTCGGGGCTTCTTTGGCGGGAGCCGCAGCGGGGGCTGCCGCGCCGGAACCGATCACGGCGAGGACAGAGCCGACCTCGGCGGTTTCATCCTCGGCGACGCGGATTTCCTGCAGGGTGCCGGCCACCGGTGACGGGATCTCGGTGTCGACTTTGTCTGTGGACACCTCGAGCAGCGGCTCGTCGACCTCGACGGTGTCGCCAATGCTCTTGAGCCAGCGCGTGACGGTGCCTTCGGTGACGCTCTCGCCCAGGGCCGGGAGCGTGACCTCGTGGCCTTCGCCGGCGGGAGCGGCGGCCTCTGCGGCGGGTGCTTCAGCTTCGGGTGCCGGCGCTTCCGCGGCGGACGGGGTCTCGGCGGCGGGTGCTTCGGCTTCAGCTGCCGGCGCTTCCTCGGCCGGGGCCTCAGCGGCGGGGGCCTCGCCCGAGCCGGAGGCACCGGAACCGTCGCCGATGCGCACCAGCGGCGCGCCGACTTCAGCGGTCTCGTCTTCGGCGACGAGGATTTCCTCGATCACGCCGGCGATCGGAGAGGGGATCTCGGTGTCTACTTTGTCGGTGGAAACCTCGAGCAGCGGCTCGTCCACCTCTACCCGGTCACCTACCTGCTTGAGCCAGCGGGTGACGGTTCCTTCGGTGACACTCTCACCGAGGGCGGGCAAGTTAACGGATTCAGACATGTCGTCCCCGTTCTCCTTATTGATCTTT
>Ga0247818_10003049_pt1 | contig 10816 bp, 10 predicted proteins | sample 13C_Glucose_Day1_FD_192424 | JGI IMG/M metagenome (GOLD analysis project Ga0247818, IMG submission 192424) | Soil microbial communities from agricultural site in Penn Yan, New York, United States - 13C_Glucose_Day1 | ecosystem: Environmental > Terrestrial > Soil > Agricultural land | place...
ACCTGCCACAGCGTCCAGTGGGACGCCTTCACGGCAACCAACGAGAGCAACCGTGAACTCACCAACCGGCTGACCCGGCAAAGCTACCCGTTTGGCATCATCGTCAACGCCGACGGCAAACGGTTCCTGGACGAGGGCGCGGACTTCAGGAACTACACCTACGCCAAGTACGGCAAGGAAATCCTCAAGCAGCCAGGTTCAGTGGCGTACCAGATCTTCGACTCAACCCTGCGCCCGATGCTGCGCAGCGAGGAATACGACATGCCGGGCATCTCGGTGGAGGTCGCGGACACCATTGAGGATCTGGCCGCCAAAATCGGCCTGAACCCGGAGAGCCTGTCCAAGACCGTGACGGACTTCAACAACTCAATCGACCGCTCCGTCCCGTTCGACCCCACCATCAAGGACGGCCGGAAGGCCACAACCGAACCGGTCAAGAGCAACTGGGCCGCACCCATCGAAACCGGACCCTTCTACGCCTACGGCGTTACATGCGGGATCACCTTCACGTTTGGTGGCATCAAATCGGACACCCATGGCCGCGTCCTGGACGCAGGCGGCAAGCACATCGAAGGCCTCTTTGTGGCCGGTGAAATGCTCGGCGGGCTCTTCAGTACCAACTATCCCGGCGGTACCGGACTTGCTGCAGGCTGCGTCTTCGGACGACGGGCCGGCGTTCTGGCGTAAAGTTCCTTGAACAAGCGACCAGTATGAACCACTCAATGCCCAAGGATCAGCCACGTGACGGACTCAGCAACCCCCCGCATCGACGGGGAAAGCATCTTCCAGACCCTGCGCAGCGAAATCCTGTCCGGAGTGCACCAGCCTGGCACCGCTATTCGAGAAACGTCGCTCGCCACCCGCTTCGGCGTCTCCCGGACACCCGTCCGGGAGGCGCTGTCCCGCCTCCAGCAGGAACGGCTTCTGGAGCGCGTCGCCAGGGGCCTGCAGGTACCCCAGGTGGACCCCCAGCAGGTCATCCAAATCTACGACATGCGTATCCTCCTCGAGGAAGAGGCCGCCCGCCAGGCAGCCCGTTCCAGGCAGTTCCCCGACCTAATGCGGCTTGACGCGTTACTGCAGCGGGACCGGGAACTTCAGGAACCGGATGACCACACCAGGATCACCACCAACCTGGAGTTCCACGCCGCCGTCTGGAACTGCGCCCACAACCCCGTTCTCCAGGACCTGCTGGACCGGCTGTCCACCCACCTCATCCACTCACCCCGGTCCACCCTCTCCACAGGAAACCGCTGGGCCGAATCCCTGGACGAGCACGAGGCCCTGATACAGGCCATCGAACAGCAGGACAGCGATGCCGCCGGAAAAATAGCACGTCAGCACATGGAAACAGCGCGTGCCCTCCGTCTGCAGCTTCTCCGTGAGACAGCACTGAAACACCCGCTGACCAACCCCGGTTCCCGCCGGTAAATCCACCGACAACGTCAAGCCCAGAAACTCCACCGACCGCCGGATCCAATTCCGGCATGCGTGGGCCCTAATCCTGCATGCCACCGCAACAGGCAACCCGAAAGACGGGCGCGGGATAGAGCCAACGCGAAGGAGGCGGGGTGGCTGGAACGCCACCCTGCCTCATCCAACTCATAGCCGAGATCCAACAGCGCGCAGCCCCACACTCCGGGCTACTCAAGGACAAGGCATGCAAACCTACCCGTGCCCGCCCGAGCCGCGGCCCAGCCTCGGGGTGAGTCACACCAGTCACAGCCGTATCAACCTCGAACTGACCTTGGTAGGATCCCAATCTATGGACATGCTGAACGGCGAGGAGATCGCCGAGGCCAGGCTGACCGACTGGCGCAAGTTAGCCCAGGGACTCCATGCCCGCTACCTGGTCGACGACTTCGGCGCCGGTGCACGGTTCGTTACCGCGGTAGGCGCGGCGGGCGATGCGCTCGGACACCACCCGAGCGTGTCGATCGGCAATGGGTACGTCGATCTCAAGTTGGTCAGCGCCGACGCCATCTACCGCGACGACGAGGGCACCGAACACGTCGTCGAATGGGTAACTCAGAAGGACGTCGACCTCGCGCGACGGATCACCGAGATCGCCGCCGACCACGGGGTCGACGCCGACCCGGCCTCGGTCAGCGTCATCGAGCTCGGTCTCGATACGGCACACTCCGCGACCATCGCCCCGGTGTGGGCCGCCCTGTTGACCGGGAACGCCGAGGCCCAGGGTCACGGGTCGCCCAGCGACGAGATCAGGGACGCCACAGGGCGTGTACCGAACCTGTGGTTTGGGGGCGCCGGTGAGAACGTGACCCCGAGTCAGCGGTTCCACGTCGAGGTCTATGTGGCGCCCGAAGTGGCCGAGCAACGGATCGCCGCTGCCGTCGCGGCGGGCGGAACTGTCGTCGATGACAGCAACGCGCCGTCGCTCACGGTGATCTCCGACCAGGACGGCAACAAAGGAGTCCTGTGCGTCGCCGAGTCCCCTGCGACGAGATCTACCTAGCGACCACGAGACGTATGGCTTCAAGTACGTCAACGGGCACCCGTCCGATCCGGCCCGTGGTTTCCAGACAGTGACTGCGTTCGGCGTCCTGGCGGACGTCCACAATGGATATCCCACCTCCTGGCGGAGATGACCTTACTGGCAGCCCTGCGTACTGCGGCGACCTCGGGTATGGTCGCGAAGCACCTCGCCCGCCCCGGCTCCGCCAGCATGGCCATGATCGGAACCGGCAGCCAGTCTGAGTTTCCGGGCCTTAGCCTTCCGGGCGGCCCTCGGAATCACCACGCTCAGCGCGGGGCGCACCAGCTCGGAACAGATCACGATTTTTGACTCCGTCGGCTTCGCCATTGAGGATTTCGCGGCCTTGCGATACGTCCGAGACGCCGTCGACGGGTCGGACTTCTTCGTCGACATTGACCTCGTCGCCGACCCGGAAGACCCGAAGGACCTCTTCGGCCTGGTGGGCGCCTTGTCCCCGGTTGGGTTTTAGGTCAGGCCGGCCCCTCATGGATTCTTGTGGTTAATTGAATTCCAGAACATGAAGGCTTAGCCAGAGCACCAGTGTGTCCTCAGACTGGTCCAGGTCGATGTTGAACAGTTCGCGTAACCGTTTGAGGCGGTACCGGAGCGTGTTTTGGTGCAAAGACAATTCAGCGGCGGTCCGGGCGGAGTCCCGGGAGCAATCAAGGTAGGTCCGCAGCGTTTTTGCGTACTCTGTTCCTGAGCCGGCGTCGTATTCCATGATTTTTTCGGCGGCTGCCGATGTGAGGTGAGGTGTCTTGCGGAAATGGGCGGCCAGTTCGAGCAGCGTCAGGCGGCTGCGGACGTCGTGCGCACTGGCATAGGTGATTGAGCTCTGGCCGGAAGCAAGCATGAGCAGGACCAGGTCTGCCTCGTGCCTCGACCGGCCGATGTCCGACGCAGCAGGGACAGCAGACCCGGCCGCTATTCGCAGGTCAACCGCAAGGGATACGCGGGAGCGCTCGGTGAGCTGTCGGGCCAGGGCTTCGACGGGTCCGGACGAGGCGGGGTCGACGTCCGCGAAAAGGGCATAGATGGTGGTTCCCACCAGCACGCAATGCGCCCCTTGGCGGTGGGCTTCGCACTGGGTGGTGACAAGGTCCAGGAGCCGGACCAGTGTCATCTCCGCCGCCTGCCCGATGTCCGGTTGGAAAGCGATGACCGCGAACGGCCCGGAGTTCCGAAGTCCCAGCTGTTCCGCGATGAGTGCCGCGTCGTCGCCACCTTCCAGGAGTCTGCGGAGAAGCTCCGCGCGCTGTTGACGGGCCAGGTCGTAGGCACTGCGTGCTCGCAGCATATGAAGGGCGGCGATATCGGCAGCCCGTTCCAACGCCCGTTCCGCGACCACGTCCAGGTCACCGTTCTGGTCAACTACCCAGATAGAGCCGAGCGGCTCTTTGCCGGCCCGGACTGCTATGGCCAGCCGGTCCAGGGCCGGACGGACCCCCTCGATGCGGACCGCGCCCTGGGAGCGGAAAACAGAGGCATACTGGCCCGCGTTCTCCGGAAGGTAGGGAACCTGGCGGCCCAGGATGCCCTGACGCCGGTCCTCATCGATCGGCTGGTGGGCGAGGGTCGAGTAGGCGAGCACCTGTTCCTGGAGATTCTCAATGGCCGTGGCGCCGCCAACCATGGCGGCGATGGCGTTGGCCAACGCGAACAGGTCGCCAACGCCCAGCGTGGACAGTGAGTTGCCGGCTTCGGCTGAGGCAGCGAGCGCCGAGTCCAGGAGCGCATCCAACTGGCGCCACCCTATCTCGTCGTCGACCACGAGGAGGGCGATACCCGACTGGTCGGCGACGGCGATGATTCGCCCCAGATCCTGGGAATACTGCTTGATGACCAGCGCGCCAAAGCCTGCCGTGGCCGCGCTGCGGACAACGCCGGCTGTTGCTGGTTCTGCAGGGTGAAGTCCAATGCCCAGAAGGATCGCACCCGGCAACCCCTCCAACGGAGTGTGGGGATCGTAAAACGCAGGGCTGGTCAGGGAGAGCTCCGGCGGCGTGCCGTGGGAGCGGAGCGCCACTGCCGGGCTTGCCAGTAGCCGCAGGAGCCCGTGGAGAGTGATGCTGTCGGGGGTGCCGGAAGAGGTTGCCACGAGGGATAAAGCTAATGCCTCTTGTGGCGGAGCACAAGGCTTGGCATGAAATGTCGTGTTCTGCACCGAAGCCAGCGGCCCGGGGCCCAGCAGATAGTTGACGCATGTCACTTTCACTTGAAGCTGGTCCAGTCGCCCGACAGGCCGCAGAGGCAGCAACAGCAGCAGCAGCCAAAGCCGGCGTCCTGGTGGTGGATGAGCATGACCGCGACCAGCTCCGGGACGTCGAAGGGCTCCTCATCGCGATCTGGGGCATGTCCCCCCACGGGGCTCCTATCCCGTTCGACCTGTTGCGCAGTATTTCGCATGCAGGGTGCAACGTTTCCGCCGCCTACGATCCGGGAGGACAACTTTGCGGGGCAGCTGTCGGGATTGTGTCACCTGGCGGGGGCGCGACTTACTCGCTGATCGCCGGGGTCCTGCCCGGTACAGGCGACAAAGGCGTCGGCTTTGCCCTGAAACAGCACCAGCGGGCCTGGTCGCTGGCACGGGGCATCGAATCGATGACGTGGACTTTCGACCCGCTGGTCAGCAGGAACGCCCGCTTCAACCTGACCAAGCTCGGCGCAGTGGCGTCCGAATATGCCCAAAATTTCTATGGCGAGATGCAGGACGAGATCAACGCCAATGACGAGAGCGACCGGCTGGTCGCAGTCTGGCCGCTGTCCTCGGCGCGAAGCATCGACGCCAGCCACGGCCGAATTCAGGATTTGGAACTGAGCGCTGCCGCCGTGGGAAACGTGCTGGAGTACGGGCCGGATCAACAGCCGGTTCTCCTTGAAGCGGAAGGCACGATCTGGTGCCGGGCACCCCGGGACATTGTCGCGATGAGGGCCGCGGCCCCAGAACAGGCCAGCCAGTGGCGGAGCGTGCTCCGCGGCATCCTGGAACCCGCCCTTGCCTCCGGCTATATGGCCTCCGGCGTGACACGCAGCGGCTGGTACCGGCTGACCACAACCGACCAGGCATAACCCACCCCAAAGGAGCACCAATGCGTACCAATTATCGTGCAGTCAAGGCCCGAACAGTCTTCGCCGCTGCCGGGCTGGCCCTCGCCTCAGGACTAACGGCATGCGGGGCAGGATCAACCCCGGCCGCGGAGGTGAAGACTTTTTCCGCAGCCGACGTCGACCCCGCCGCCGCAGCCGCCCTTCCCGAACGGTACAAGGCCGCCGGGGTAATCAAAGTGGCCTCGGACATCCCGTATCCACCCATGGAGATGTTCGATGAAAATCAGCAACTTACCGGTCTGGACTTCGACCTGGCCCAGGCCCTGGGTGCGAAGCTCGGGGTGAAGCTTGAGCTGCAGACCCAGGCGTTCGACAGCATCATCCCCTCACTGCAGTCGGGCAAGAACGACATCATTATGTCGGGGATGAACGACACCCCCGAGCGGCAGGAATCCCTGGATTTCGTTGACTACTTCCACGCGGGATTCTCCATTCTCGTACCCGAAGGCAATCCGAAGAACATCACCACAGCCCTGGACCTATGCGACAAGGACGTCGCAGTGCAGAAGGCAACCGTTCAGGCCGAAATTCTGCGCAGCTACGACCAGCAGTGCAAAGACAAGGGATCCAGCCCGATCCGCGTTTCGGAACTCCCGCTGGAGACGGACGTGCAGACTGCGGTCCGTTCAGGGAAGGCCGCCGCCGACGTCGTGGACTCGGCAGCGGCGGCGTATGCCGCCAAGGCAGCCGGTGACGGCAAGATCTTTGACCTCGTAAAAGACCCGGCCAACCCGGCCGGATACAACCCCGTCCATACCGGAATCGGTGTGCTGAAAAAGGACGCGGAACTTTCCAAAGCCCTGCTGACAGCCCTCCAGGCGCTCATCGCCGACGGCACGTACGACAGCATCCTGGCCAAATACGACCTCTCCGACTACAGCGTCAAGGAAGCCGGACTGAACCTGGGGGGAACCAAACCATGAAACAGGGCACCACACTAGCGCCGCGGCCGGAAGGACCGGCACCGGCAGGCCCGCACCCCACCGACGGCGCCGGTTCAGATGACGTCGTGGCCGTTCCACTCCGACACCCCTGGCGCTGGGTAGGAGCAGCATTGCTGGGCATCAGCTTCGCAGCTCTGGCATCTTCCCTGTGGGCCAACCCCAACATCGACCACCGCACGATCAGCAGCTACCTTCTTCACCCGCGGATCCTCGGCGGCGTAGGCCTCACACTGATGCTGACCGTAGTCTCCATGGTGGTATCCACCATCCTGGGCGTCCTGCTGGCAGTCATGCGGCTTTCCAAGAATCCCGTGATGAATGCTTTCGCCTGGTTCTACGTCTGGGTCTTCCGGGGTACACCGCTGCTGATCCAGGTCGTTTTCTGGGGCTATCTGGGGCTGCTCTATGCGCAGATCTCTCTCGGCGTTCCCTTTACCGACTTCACCGTATTTTCCGCGGACACCAACACGCTGGTGCCCGCGTTCACCGCCGGTCTCCTGGCCATGACCCTGAACCAGGCCGCATACTCGGCCGAGATCATCCGGGGCGGCATGCTCTCCGTGGACACCGGACAGCACGAAGCCGCATCGTCCCTGGGTATGTCCCCGGCCTACACCCTCTTCAGGGTGGTGCTCCCGCAAGCGATGCGGGTCATCATCCCGCCGATGGGCAACGAGACGATCTCGATGCTGAAAAACACGTCGCTGCTCTCCGTCATCGCGGTGCTGGAGCTCTACACCGTCGCCACCCAGATCTCCTCCCAGAACCTGCGGCAGGTGGAGCTGCTGGTAGTGGTCAGCTGCTGGTACCTCTTCCTCACCTCGGTGCTATCCGTTCCCCAGTACTACCTGGAACGCCACTACGGCAGGGGCAACGCCCGCCAGCAAAGCCCCACCCCCCTCGGCAGGATCCGGGCCGCACTGCGCAAAACCCCGATCCACGCCGTATCGAAAGGACCCCAGCCATGACCGAGGCACTGGCCTTCCCACGTCATCAGGAACACCCCGCGCCCGCCCCGCCGCTCCTGGTCGCCACCAACGTCCGTAAGCACTACGGCGGAGTCGAAGTACTGAAAGGCATTTCCCTCTCTGTCAATGCCGGCGAAGTCATGTGCCTCCTCGGCCCGTCCGGCTCCGGCAAGTCCACCTTCCTGCGCTGCATCAACCACCTGGAACGGATCGACGGCGGCAGGATCTCCGTGGGAGGCGAACTGGTCGGCTACGCGCAGCGCCAGGACCGGATCTTCGAAATGAACCCCCGCGAAGTGGCAAAGCAACGCAGCGGCATCGGAATGGTGTTCCAGCGCTTCAACCTCTTCCCCCACATGACCGCCCTCGAAAACATCTGGGCAGCCCCGGTCGGGGTCAAGAAAGTACCGAAGCAACATGCCATCAAGCGGGGAATGGAGCTACTGGACCGTGTCGGCCTCGCGCACCTGGCAAAGGCATATCCCGCGCAACTCTCCGGCGGGCAACAGCAGCGGGTTGCCATCGCCCGGGCCCTGGCGATGGATCCGCAGCTCCTCCTGTTCGATGAGCCCACCAGCGCCCTTGACCCGGAACTGGTCGGCGACGTCCTGGACGTGATGCGCACTTTGGCCGCTGACGGGATGACCATGATCGTCGTCACCCACGAGATCGGCTTCGCCCGCGGCGCCGGGGACAGCGTGGTCTTCATGGACGGCGGCGTTGTGGTGGAATCCGGCGCCCCCGCCGACGTGCTGGACAACCCGCAAAACCCGCGGACTATCGCCTTCCTCGAAAGTGTCATGTAAGCATCCGGTCCCTACAAACCCGGCGCACCAGCGGCGTCCACATCCCACGAACAGTGAGCCCCTCAATGAAAATTTCCCGCGCCACCATCACCCTCATCGACGTTCCCTTGCTGGAACCCTTTGTGGTCTCCTATGCCACCTATGACTCAATGCCGAGCATCATACTGGCCCTCGAAACCGACGACGGAACGATCGGCTACGGCGAAAGTGTCCCGGACGGACACATCACCGGAGAGACGCCCGGGGGAGTGGTCGAGGCCCTCAAGACCGAACTCATCCCAGCGGTCCTGGGACTGGACCCACGCGACATCACGGCAGTCCACCAGCAACTGAACCGCGCGCTCAAGGGCTGCGGTGCCGCGAAAGCGGCTGTCGACATCGCCTGCTGGGACTTGGCCGGAAAAGCTGCCGGCCGGCCGATCTACGCGCTGTTGGGCGGACGCCGGCCCGAACAACCCACCATCGCCAAGGTCCTGAGTATCCTTCCGCCGGGGGTCCTCGCCGAACAGGCAGTCCAGGCCCGAAGCCAAGGCTACCGCCACCTGAAGATGAAGCTGGGCGGCAACGACGGCCTGGACATTGAACGGGTGCGCGCTGTCCGGTCAGCGATCAACGATGACCTGGCCATCCGCGTGGACGCCAACCAGGGCTGGTCCGATCCAGTCACCGCACGGGCCATGATCCGCGCCCTGGAGCCCTACCGGATCGACTGGGTGGAACAGCCGATCCTGGCCGATGACATCGACGGCTTCAAGCTCCTCCGCCAGGACACCAGCACTTGTCTCATGGCAGACGAGTCCGTTGTCCACGCCGGTGACCTGGCCCGGTTCGTGCAAGACCGATCAGTGGACATGGTGAACCTCAAACTCATGAAAAGCGGCGGCATCACCCCCTGTCACCGCCTGGCCACCCAGGCTGAACTCGGAGGCCTGAAAGTCCAGATCGGCTCCATGCTGGAAACCAGCATCGCCTCCTCCGCCGGATACCATCTCGCCCTCAGCCACCCCAACATCGTCTCCACCGAGCTCTCCGGCCCCATGAAATTCACCAAGGAACCCGGGAACCTCCAGTACGTCCTGCCCGAAGTGCACGTCACAGAGGGACCGGGCCTGGGCATCGACGTCGACCGGGACGTTCTGGCGGAACTGTCCGTGAGCGAATGCGAAATCAGCCGGTGACCCGCGAAGAGACGCGCCGTCGTCGTCTTCAGGAAATATGGACACACTTGCACAACCACCCCGAACCCAGCATGAAGGAGTACGGCACCTCGGAGTACCTGGCCGAACTGCTGGGAACTGCAGGTTTGACCATCAGCAAGTTCGGGGCCGTGCCCGGCTTCACCGCCGATGTTGGACGAGGCACGCCGCGCATCGGCCTCAGGGCAGACATGGACGCCCTGGTGCAGGAAGTGGCGGGAAAAACCGCGGCTGTCCACTCCTGCGGGCACGACGCGAACATGGCAGTTGTCGCTGCCGTGATGCTCGAACTGGCAGAACAGGCAGACCAGCTGAAATGCGCAGTGCGCGCCATCTTTCAACCAGCCGAGGAACTCGGCAATGGGGCAGACCTAGTGGCAGCCCTCGGCGTAACGGACGACCTGCAGTACCTGTTCGGTGTTCACCTGCGCCCGCAAAGTGAACTTCCGGCGCCCTTCCTGGCCCCGTCCATCTCGCACGGTGCATGCCTCTTTGCGTACGGCACGATCACAGGAGATGACCACCACGGAGCAAGACCGCACCTCGGGGCTAACGCCGTAGAGGTGGCACTCGAAATTTCGGCAGGGCTCAAGCGTCTCAAGGTCGATCCGCAGGTCCCCAGCTCCGCCAAGATGACCCTGCTGCAGGCCGGCGGAGGGAACCTCAATGTCATCCCGGGCAGCGGCACCTTCGGTGTGGACCTTCGAGCCCAGACAAATGAAGCTATGTCGACGCTCCACACGGGCCTCGTCGGGGTGTGCCGGTCAGTGGCCGCCGTAACCGGCTCGGAGATCAGCCTCGACTTCCGGGACGCCGTGCCCGCGGCCATCATCGGAATCAAAGCTGAAGATGCCCTCGCATCTGCCATCACCGCGACATTAGGCAGCGATCACCTGCAGTCCCGAATTGTGACCTCAGGATCGGATGACTTCCACTTCTACACCCAAAGGAACCCCGCGCTCCAGGCTGCCATGCTCGCCGTCGGCGCAAACGTCCGACCCGGGCTGCACCACCCTTCCATGACCTTCGAAGCAGCAGCGTTGGAACGCGCCGTCGGCGTTCTCATAGAAGCCTGCAGCCGCGCCGCGGCACCGGTGCTAATGCCGTGAGGCGGAAAAAGGGGTGTGGACAGTATCCACACCCTAGGCTCCGGACCTGGTCGATCCGGTCCTTCGCGATGGCCCGGGGGAGGGCGGCTTGAGGATGACGGGGCGGAAGAAGTTCGTGCCGTAGGCGTCAGCGAGACAGCAGCACGCCTACTTTGGTCCGGATGTCCTGCACAGTCTCGTCGGTGCTC
>Ga0247818_10003050_pt1 | contig 10814 bp, 7 predicted proteins | sample 13C_Glucose_Day1_FD_192424 | JGI IMG/M metagenome (GOLD analysis project Ga0247818, IMG submission 192424) | Soil microbial communities from agricultural site in Penn Yan, New York, United States - 13C_Glucose_Day1 | ecosystem: Environmental > Terrestrial > Soil > Agricultural land | place: USA...
CTCCACAGCCGAGCAGCCCGTGCCGAACGACACGGTGGGGGAGACGCACACCGGCACGGTGGGGGAGCCGCACACCGGCACGGGTGGGGAGACGGGCCGCAGCTCGTGGTCGGCGATGTTCAAGATGGCCAGGCCGCGGGCGACCCGGGCGAACTTCTTCGCGGCCGCTCTCGCGCTGGTGCTGGGCTTCGCCCTCGCCACGCAGGTGCAGCAGACCCAGCAGCAGGGGCTGGAGCAGCTGCGCGAGGACGAGCTCGTGCGGATCCTCGACGACGTCTCCCAAGACGCCGCGCGGCTGGGCAACGACGCACGCGCGCTGGAGTCCACCCGCGACCGACTCCTCAGCGGTGCGGACAACAGCGCCGAGGCGCTGCGCGCCGCCCAGGAACGGCTCGACACCCTCGGCATCCTGGCGGGCACGGCCCCAGCGGAAGGCCCCGGAATCGAGCTGACGATCGACGACCCGGGCCGGAAGGTCACCGCCCCGCTCCTGCTCGACACCGTCCAGGAGCTGCGGGACGCCGGAGCCGAAGCGGTGCAGATCGGCGACGAGCGCGTGGTGGCGAGCACCTACTTCACCGACGCCGCCGACGGCATCCGGATCAGTGGCAAGCCCGTGGCGCCCCCGTACGTGATCCGGGCCATCGGCGACAGCGCCACGATGGCCTCGGCCATGGACATCCCCGGCGGCGTCAACGAGTCCGTCCGCCGCCTCGGCGCCGTGCCCACTGTGGAGCAGCGCGACACGGTGTCCATCACCGCGTTGCACACCCTTGAACAGCCTCAGTACGCTCGGCCCGTCCCGGGACCGACCGGCTCGGGCGGCTGACCTGCGCATCGCGCCACTCGACGAGGAGAAGCATGAGCGAGCTGGAGTACCCCGAGGACCTTCGCTACACGGCCGAGCACGAGTGGGTGCGCGCCGAGGACGGCGGGGTCGTGCGGGTGGGCATCACCTCCTTCGCCCAGGATGCCCTCGGCGACGTCGTCTACGTCAGCCTCCCCACCGTGGGGGCCACGATCGACGCGGGTGACGCGTGCGGCGAGATCGAGTCGACGAAGTCGGTCAGCGACATCTACGCCCCGCTCGCCGGTGAGGTCACGGCCGTCAACGAGGCCCTGGACTCCAGCCCTGAGCTGGTCAACACCGACCCCTACGGCGAGGGGTGGATGTACGAGATGCGTCTGCAGGACGCGGCCGCGGTGGACGGACTCCTGGACCAGGCGGCATACCGCGACCAGCTCGGCTGAGCGCCTGAAGACCACCGGACCGCAGATTCGACATCCCGGTCCGGCGCGCTGGCTGTGAAATCCTGCGCTACCCCTCTGGTGTCACCTAGGGTTTGTGTTTTGCTAGGGGGGCGGACACCCACATGAGACGAGGAGCCCAGCACACATGACTGGCAGCGAGCACGAGGAGCAGGCCTCCCGCGCCCACGAGCCCACCACGATGCGCCTTCCTGGCATCGGCGGACTCGAGCAGATCGACACGGGTGCCGAGGCCGAGGTCTCCCTGAGCAAGGCGGACCAGGCCACCGTGGACGCCCTGCGCACGGGTACCGCGCTGCTGGTCGTCCTGCGGGGACCGAACACCGGCGCCAGGTTCCTCCTCGATGACGACGAGGTGAACTCCGGCAGGCATCCCGACAGCGACATCTTCCTCGATGACGTCACGGTCTCCCGCAAGCACGCGGTCTTCCGCCGCGAGGGTGACACCTTCGTGGTGCGTGACGTGGGATCGCTCAACGGGACCTACGTCAACCGTGAGCGCATCGACGAGGTCGCGCTGCAGACGGGCGACGAGGTCCAGATCGGCAAGTTCCGTCTCGTCTTCTACGCCGGCAAGGGCTGAGCCCGGGGCACGTGTGGGTGCTCGACAGGTCAAGCGCGCCATGACCATCGGGGCGGTGCTGGATGCCCTCAAGCCGGACTTCCCGGATGTCACCATCTCCAAGATCCGCTTCCTCGAGGCGGAGGGCCTGGTCACCCCTGAGCGCACCGCGTCTGGCTACCGCACCTTCTCTGACGACGACGTCGCGCGCCTGCGCTACATCCTCACCGCGCAGCGCGACCGGTTCTGGCCCCTGAAGGTGATTCGCGAGTCTCTCGACGCCCTCGACCGCGGGCTGGCGCCGGCGGATCCAGGGGCCGACGCGCTGCGGCCCCAGGCACCGAGCCCCCAGACCGACCCTGATGTGCCCACGGCAGCATCCCTGGCGCGAAGCCGTGCGCTGCGGCTCACCCGGGCCGAGCTCGGTGCCGCCGCGGGACTCGACGACGCCACGCTCGAGGCGCTCGAGACGTTCGGGCTGGTGCGCTCGGACGCTTCGGGTCACTTCGGTGAGGCGGCGCTGACGATCGCACACACGGCGGCCAGCCTCGCGGCATACGGCATCGAACCCCGGCACCTGCGGCCGTTCCGCACCGCGGCGGACCGCGAGATCGGGCTGGTGCAGCAGGTGGTGCGGCCGCACCGGGGAAAGCCCGGGTCCCAGACGGGCAAGAGCGATCCCACACCCGAGGTGCTGCGCCTGTGCATCGCGCTGCACACCGCACTCGTGAAGTCCGGCCTCGAACAGGCCTGAGCCGCACCCCTGTCGGGCCTTCGCCAGACCCGAGACGCGTGCGGGGGCGCGGGGTACGGTGGGGGAGTGAAGGTTCTTGACGTCCTCGGGGTCCGGGTCGAGATGCCGACCAACCACCCGATCGTGCTGCTGCGTGAGCGCGGCGGAGACCGCTACCTGCCCATCTGGATCGGTGCGGCCGAGGCCACGGCCATCGCCTACGCCCAGCAGGGCATCGAGCCTCCACGCCCGATGACCCACGACCTGCTGAAGAACGTCATCGAGGGCCTGGGCCACCGTCTGACCGAAGTCCGCATCACCGCCCTCAAGGAGGGCGTCTTCCACGCCGCGCTCGTCTTCGACGGCAAGGTCGAGATCTCCTCCCGCTCCTCCGACGCCATCGCGCTGGCGCTGCGGACCGGGACCGAGATCATGACCGGGGAGAGCCTGCTCGAGGAGGCGGGCGTCTCGATGGCGCCGGAAGAGGACGACGACGAGGTGGAGAAGTTCAAGGAGTTCCTCGACCACGTGTCAGCCGAGGACTTCGACAAACCAGGCGAAACCGGTACCTGACAGCGTCTGCCCCGCACAACCTTCAGTCTCCACTGAAGGTTTAGTGTTTGTCGTGCCGGGGCGACACGCCGACGCCGAAGGGTCGACAGGTCGTTGACGTGCGGTGATGCCAGCCGTACGGTCGTCTAGTCCCCGAAATACGAGCAGTGTAGTTACACACAGGAGGTGAGCGCCGTGAACCCCACTGGAGAAGCCCAGTCCGGCACGACGACGGTGCCGGTCGCAGCGCAGGGCCTGTTGTTCACGGACGACCTCCCGGAGCTGAGCGAGGACATCGGCTACCGCGGTCCCACGGCCTGCAAGGCTGCCGGCATCACCTACCGCCAGCTCGACTACTGGGCCCGCACGGGCCTGGTGGAGCCGTCCGTCCGCGGGGCGACAGGCTCGGGCACCCAGCGTCTCTACGGCTTCCGCGACATCTTGGTCCTGAAGGTGGTCAAGCGCCTGCTCGACACCGGCGTCTCCCTCCAGCAGATCCGGGTTGCCATCCAGGCGCTGCGCGAGCGCGGCGTCGAGGACCTCGCCCAGATCACCCTCATGAGCGACGGCGCGTCGGTCTACGAGTGCACCTCCGCCGACGAGGTCATCGACCTCGTCCAGGGTGGGCAGGGCGTCTTCGGCATCGCCGTCGGCCGCGTCTGGCGCGAGGTCGAGGGCGACCTCGCCGAGCTGCCCAGCGAGCGCACCGAGGACGAAGCGCCTGCAGCTCACCCCGGCGACGAGCTGACTGCCCGCCGCCAGGCGCGCCTGGCCTGACACTCAGCCTTCCACTTCGAGCCCGTCCCCACTGTGGGGGCGGGCTCGTGCTGTAGATTTGGGGCCGCTGAACACCCCGTGTGGGAGAGTCCCCGCGTGCCAGGCACGGCGGGGCGCCGAAGGGGCAAACTCCCCGGAACCTCTCAGGCGCCAGGACCACACGGATCAGGCACCTCTGAAGTGCCGCCCGCGGGCGGCGCGACAGATGGGGAGGCATCCGTGTCGGACCATGTCAGGAGCCTCATGTCGCACGCAGCACCCTCGCAGCACCGCCCCGAAGCGGGGGACCTCCCCGACTTCGTCTCCCGGCACATCGGCCCGGCCGAGTCCGACGTGGAGGAGATGCTGGCGGCCATCGGGCACAGCAGCCTCGAGAGCCTCTCCGACACCGCGGTCCCCAGTGCCATCCGCGCCCGAGAGACCCTGCACCTGGACGCTGCGCCGTCCGAGGCCGCGGTCATCGAGCAGCTGCGGGCCCTCGCCCGGCGCAACCACGTGCTGACGTCGATGATCGGGCTGGGGTACTACGGGACCCGCACTCCGGCCGTGATCCAGCGCAACGTCCTGGAGAACCCCGCCTGGTACACGGCGTACACGCCGTACCAGCCCGAGATCTCCCAGGGCCGCCTCGAGGCGCTCCTCAACTTCCAGACGGTCGTCAGCGACCTGACAGGCCTGCCCACAGCGGGCGCGTCGCTGCTCGACGAGAGCACGGCGGCTGCTGAGGCGATGACCCTCATGCGCCGGGCGAGCAAGGTCTCCGCGCAGGCGGTCCTCCTCGTCGACCGGCATGTCTTCCCGCAGACCATTGCGGTGATGCAGACGCGGGCGGTGCCGCTGGGCCTCGAGCTCGTGGTGGCCGACGTGGCTGGTGTCGACACCGCGGAGGGCCTGTCCTCGGCGGCAGGTGATCGCGAGGTCTTCGGCGTGGTCGTGCAGTACCCGGGCGCCGACGGCGAGCTGCGCGACTGGCGTGCCCTCGCACAGGCAGCCCACGAGGCAGGTGCCCTCGTCACTGCCGCAGCGGACCTCCTCGCCCTCACCCTGGCGACCCCGCCGGGGGAGTGGGGCGCCGACGTGGCCGTGGGCACCAGCCAGCGGTTCGGGGTCCCGATGGGTTTCGGCGGCCCGCACGCCGGCTACATGAGTGTGCGTTCCGGTCTTGAGCGCTCCCTGCCCGGACGGCTCGTCGGCGTCTCGGTGGACGCCGACGGCGCCCCGGCGTACCGCCTCGCCCTGCAGACCCGCGAGCAGCACATCCGCCGCGAGAAGGCGACCTCCAACATCTGCACGGCCCAGGTGCTCCTCGCCGTGATGGCCTCGATGTATGCCGTGTACCACGGCCCTGCGGGCCTGGCTGCGATCGCGCGGCGCACCCACGCCCACGCGCGGGCTCTTGCCGAAGGTCTGAGGGCGGAGGGCGTCGAGGTGCTGACCCACAGCTACTTCGACACGTTGACCGTGTCCGTGCCGGGCCGCGCCGACGAGGTCGTGCGCGAGGCCGCCAACCGCGGCGTGAACCTGTGGCGCGTCGACGACGACCGGGTGTCGGTGAGCACCGACGAGACGACCGAATTCGTGGACCTCGAGGCCGTCTGGGCGGCCTTCGGTGTCACCGGCCTCGACGCGGTCGAGGTCGGGGCGCCCGAGTGGCCCGAGTCACTGGTACGCACCAGTGACTACCTCACCCACCCGGTCTTCCGCACCCACCACAGCGAGACGTCGATGCTGCGCTACCTGCGCCGTCTCGCCGACCGGGACTTCGCCCTCGACCGGGGCATGATCCCCCTGGGGTCCTGCACCATGAAGCTCAACGCGACGACAGAGATGCAGGCCGTCACCTGGCCTGAGTTCGCCGACCTGCACCCGTTCGCCCCCGACTCGCAGACCGAGGGGATCCGCGAGCTGATCGCCGACCTCGAGGCCTGGCTGTGCACCATCACCGGCTACGACGCCGTCTCGCTGCAGCCGAACGCCGGCTCGCAGGGCGAGCTCGCCGGCCTGCTGGCGATCCGCGCCTACCACCGGGACCGCGGTGAGGGCGAGCGCACCATCTGCCTGATCCCGGCGAGTGCGCATGGGACGAACGCCGCCAGCGCGGTCATGGCCGGCATGAAGGTCGTGGTGGTCAGGACGGCCGCGGGCGGCGACGTGGACATGGACGACCTGCGCGCGAAGATCGAGCAGCACCACGACCAGCTCGCGGCCATCATGGTGACCTACCCGTCGACGCACGGGGTCTTCGAGGACACCATCTCCGACCTGTGCGCGCTGGTGCACGACGCGGGGGGACAGGTCTACGTCGACGGGGCGAACCTCAACGCGCTCGTCGGCCTGGCCCAGCCGGGTCGTTTCGGCGCCGACGTCTCGCACCTCAACCTGCACAAGACCTTCTGCATCCCGCACGGCGGTGGTGGCCCGGGCGTCGGCCCCGTCGCCCTGCGCTCCCACCTCGCGCCGTACCTGCCCAACCACCCGCTCGCGCCCGAGGCTGGCCCCGAGACCGGCGTGGGGCCGATCTCGGGTGCGCCCTACGGGTCGGCCAGCATCCTTCCGATCTCGTGGGCCTACGTACGGCTCATGGGCGGCGCCGGGCTGACCCGGGCCACGCAGGTCGCGGTGTTGAACGCGAACTATGTCGCCACGCGCCTGCGCGAGCACTACCCGGTGCTCTACGCCGGGCACGACGGGATGGTCGCGCACGAGTGCATCCTCGACCTGCGCGAGCTGACCAAGCGCACCGGGGTGACGGTTGACGACGTCGCCAAGCGGCTCATCGACTACGGCTTCCACGCCCCGACGATGTCCTTCCCTGTCGCCGGGACCCTCATGGTGGAGCCCACCGAGAGCGAGGACCGCTACGAGCTGGACCGCTTCTGCGACGCCATGGTCGCCATCCGGGGCGAGATCGCGGAGGTCGAGGCCGGCGAGGTGTCCCTGCCCGACAGCATGCTGCGCAACGCCCCGCACACCGCGGCCGCTCTGGCGGGCAAGTGGGACTACCCCTACGACCGCTCCGCGGCGGCCTTCCCGGTCGGTGTCCACGCGGGCGACAAGTACTGGCCTCCGGTCAGCCGGATCGACGGCGCGTACGGAGACCGACACCTGGTGTGCTCCTGCCCGCCGCCGGAGTCCTTCCAGGACTGAGGCCGGCCATCCTGCGGCAGGAGGCGGGCCGCCCCTGATCCGGACAGGCACGGCCGCCCTGAGCCGCCCTGAGCCGGACGAGTACCAGCCCTGCCCCCGCAGACCGGATCACGTGCAGGAGGCCCTCCACCGGTGGAGGGCCTCCTGCACGTGCGGTGTGTCCGCGGGCTCAGGCGGCGGACCCCGCGGATCCGGCGTCGTCGGCGCCAACGAGCCGAACCGTGGAGCCGGTCTCGGACTTGTCGACGGCGATCTGGCACGGGATGCGGGTGCGAAGCTCGGCGACGTGGCTGACCACCCCGACGGCCCGGCCACCGTCACGAAGGCCGTCGAGCACCGCCATCACCTGCTCGAGGCTCTCGTCGTCGAGGGTGCCGAACCCCTCGTCGACGAAGAGCGTCTGCAGGTCGAACCCGCCGGACTCCTCGCGCACGGCGTCGGCGAGGCCGAGCGCCAGGGCCAGGGAGGCCATGAACGCCTCACCGCCCGAGAGGGTCGAGGTGTCGCGGGTCTGGCCGGTCCACAGGTCGAGCACCCGAAGTCCGAGTCCGCTTCGAGCCCCCCGGGCGGCCAGGTCGTCGGAGTGCTGGAGCCGGTAGCGACCCTCGCCCATGACGGCGAGGCGTTCGTTGGCGAGCTCGGCGACCTTCTCGAGCCTGGCTGCCAGGACGAACGAGGAGAGCCGCATGCGCAGGGCATTGTTGCCGCCGGTGCCGCTGAAGGTGTCGGCCAGGTCGCGGATGAGGGCGTGCCTGGCGGCCGCCGGGCCGATGCTCTCGCACAGACCGGTCAGGCCTGGCCTGAGCCGGGCCACCGCGGCCAGGGTGCGGCGCGCGACGGTCTCGACGTCCTTGGCGTGCAGCAGCGCGGAGTGCGCGGCGTCCCTGGCCGCCCGCACTGCGTCGAGGTCGGGACTCTCCGCTGCGATCGCGGCCAGGACCTCTGGCTCGGCCAGGACGGTCTCAGCCTCCGCCCGAGACCGGTCGTACTGCTGGCAGAGCGTCTCCATCCGCTGCGTCTCGGCCTCGCCGAGGGCAGCGGCGCGCGCCTGCGCGATCTCGGTGAAGCCGTGTTCGGCCAACGCAGCGCGAGCGGCTGCCCCCGCCTCCGTGCTCGCCTGACGTGCGCGGGCCAGCCCGCGCAGGGCCTCGCGGTGCGCCTCGACCCTGGCGACGAGCTCACGGTGCTGCGTCAGGAGGTCGGCCACCGCCTCGGCGGAGAACGAGCCCGACACGGCCGCGGCGTCAGTGGCGACGTCGGTGGCGCACGGGCACAGTCCGGCGTGAGTGCGGAGCCGTCCTGCGAGGGCCTCGGTGTCCGCTGCGAGCGCGCGACCGAGTTCGTCGGCGGTCGCGGCCGCAGTGAGGGCCTGCGCGCGCTGCTGCTCGCCCAGGTCTGCCACCGCGTCCCGCTCGGCCCGCGCCCGGACCAGGGTGTGCTCCGCGGCGGGCGCTCCCGCCGCGAGCTCTCGTGCTGCGTCGGCCACCGTTCCGGTGTCGTCCGCGGCGAGCTGGAGCTGCTCCGCAGTGCGCTGGTCGCCGTCGAGCAGAGCCTCCCGTGCCTCCGCTGCTGTCTCTGCAGCGACGCGCTCCCGTTCCAGCGACTCCAGCGCTGCACGTGCCGCAGCCCAGCCAGACTCGGCGGCCGCGATGTCCTCACGGGTCACTGCCCTGGTGCGGGTGGCCGGCTCCGGGTGGGCGCACGACCCGCAGACGGGGCAGGGGCCGCCCTGCGAGAGGCCCTCAGCCAGCTCGCCTGCCATCCCGGCGAGCCGCGCCTCGCGCAGGTCGAGCACGGCCTGGTGGCGGTTCTGCTCGACCGACCGGGCATCGAGGATGCGCGCGGCCAGTCGCTGCAGTGCGGCGTGGCCGCGGTCGTGCTCCTGGCGCACGGCGAGGAGCTGCTGCGCCGCCTCGTGGCGAGCCGCCAGGCCCTCCAGCGAAGCCAAGGCCTGCGAGGTGCGCGTCACCTGCTCCTCCGCGGCTCGGACGGCCGCGTCGGCCTGCGCGGCACGGGCAGCCAGCGCCGCGACAGCCTGCTCTGCGGCCTCGGCCCGGCGGCGCAGGGCGGCCCGCCTGGCGGTCGTGTCACGGGCCGCCTGCGCGAGTCGGTGCGCCTCCGCAAGGTCGTCGTCGTGCGCGTGCAGACGCTCCGCCCACAGCTCGACCCCGTTGGCGCCGCGGTCTTCCAGCCCGAACCGCGACAACACAGCAGCACCGGCCTCCACGGCGGCCTCGCAGTCGGACACCCCGAGCTCGGCCCGGGCCAGCGCCTTGAGCTCGCCTGAGACGGCCGCGGCCTTCGCGGCCAGAGCCAGGGCCGCGCGCGCCTCGTCGTACGGGTCGCGGCGGTCGTCGAGCTCGGCTAGCCGGGCGGCCGCGCGACGAGCCTTCTCCTGGCAGGCCTGGAGCCTCTCCGCGTCCTGGCACTGCTCGACGGCCGCAGCGGACGCCGTGGTGGCGGCATCGAGGGCCGCCAGGGTTTCCACGGCGAACCCGTCGAGGCGCTGGTGCAGGGCCTCGAGGTGCGCGGGCAGCTCCTGCGGCTCCAGGGACGCCCAGTCGGGGGAGCTGTCGAGGACCTCGGCCGGCGCGTCGGCCACGGCGTCGGCCAGTCGCGACAGGTCGGCCGCGAGCCGGGAGCGGCGCTCGACCAGCTCCTCTCCGGTGCGTCGGCGCTCCCCGGACAGCCAGTCCTCGACGCCCGCGAAGGACGACACGTCGAAGAGTCGTTCGAGGACCTCGCGCCGCGCCTCGGGACTGGCGCGCAGGAACGTGGCGAACTCGCCCTGGGGGAGCAGCACCACCTTGCTGAACTGCTCCAGCCCCATGCCGAGGACCTCGGTGAGCACCGCTGCGACATCGTCGTGCCGGGTGTCCTTGCCGACCCACGTGCCACCCACCTGCTCGTGGAGCACGACGCGGGCAGGCGACTTCGTCTCGCCGTCCCCTCGCTTCTTGGGCCGCATGAACTCGGGCGAGCGCTCGACCCGGAAGCGGCGTCCCGCGGCGGTGAACTCCAGGGTGACACTGGGGACCGCATCCCGGGCCGCATGGTCGCTGCGCAGCGAGCGGCCGCCCGGGCGGGCGCCGGGCACGGCGGCATACAGCGCGAAGCACACGGCGTCGAGGATGCTCGTCTTGCCCGCCCCGGTGGCCCCGCGGATGAGGAAGAGCCCCGCGGACGAAACGGCGTCGAAGTCGAGGTCGACGGTGCCGGCGAACGGGCCGAACGCCGTCATGGACAGCCGGTGAAGCCTCACGCGACGCCCCGCCGCTCTGCGACCCCGGTGCTCGCTGCGGAGACGGAGCCCTCGTCGTCGCGGCCCGCGCGACGCAGCCGGACGGCTTCCACCGCCTCGGCGAGCACCTCTCGCTCGGCCGGCTCCGCAGCCTGACCGGAGCGCACGTGCGAGAGGAAGTCGCAGCAGACGTCGACATCGGACTTCTGCGCTAGGCGTGCGGCATACGAGCTCACCGGCACCGGGGCACCCTGCGGGTCGAACAGGAGCGACAGGGTGTGCGGGAACCGCCGCCTGATCTTCTCCATGGCCCCGAGGGGTCGGACCGGGTCCGTCAGCGTCACCTGGCACCAGGACCGCTCCGCTTCGGCGTAGGCCGCATGCTCCAGGAGGTGCGACAGGTCGCCTCGCAGGACGGCCAGGGGCCGGAGCACGGGCGCCTCGACCTGCTGGACCCGCACACCCGCGGTGTCGAGGTCCACGAGCCAGGAACCCTTGGTGTGCGTGGCCTCGCTGAACGACATCGCCACGGG
>Ga0247818_10003051_pt1 | contig 10813 bp, 8 predicted proteins | sample 13C_Glucose_Day1_FD_192424 | JGI IMG/M metagenome (GOLD analysis project Ga0247818, IMG submission 192424) | Soil microbial communities from agricultural site in Penn Yan, New York, United States - 13C_Glucose_Day1 | ecosystem: Environmental > Terrestrial > Soil > Agricultural land | place: USA...
CGCTGGAAGCGTCGGTAGGCCAGGTCCTGGTCCGCCGAAGGCTGCCCTGCACGGCCACCGACGCCGGCGCGCTGCTGCTGCGGATGGCCCGCCAGGTGCAGGTGCTGGAAGCGGAGACGGCGGCGGCACTGGGCGCAGGGTCGCCGGCCCGGGCCCAGCTGCCGGTGGCCGTCAACGCGGACTCACTGGCCACGTGGTTCGTCCCCGTCCTGCATCAGGCCGCCGCGTGGGAGGACTCAGCCCTCGATCTCCACGTTGAGGACCAGGGCTACAGCAGCCAGCTGCTCCGCGAAGGCGAGGTCATGGGAGCGGTGACGTCGGACCCTGCCCCGGTGAGCGGGTGCAGGGTGGAACTGCTGGGCTCCATGCGGTACGTTCCGGTGGCCACCCCCGGGCTGCGCCGGCGGTTTTCCGTGTCCGGCGGCGTGGATTGGGCGGCAATGCCGGTCCTGAAATTCAACACGAAAGACAACCTGCAGGAGCAGCTGCTCACGGCCAGGAGCCTGCGGCAGCTTCCTCCAACGCACACCGTCCCTTCGTCCCAGGGATTCCTCGCGGCAGTCAAAGCCGGTTTGGGCTGGGGGATGATTCCGGAGCTCCAGCTCACGGACGAGCTGGAGTCCGGCGCCCTGGTGCGGCTCGAGGACGGCCCCCACCAGGACGTGGCCCTGTACTGGCAGGCCTGGACCCTGGACTCGGAACGGCTCAACCGGATGACCGGAGCAGTCCGCGCGGCCGCCAAAGACCGGCTGCTGCCAGGAGATGCGCCGGAGGCTAGCGGCCCAAGTAGGGCAGGATATAGACGGCAAAAATGACGAAGGCCGCCAGCAGGGCAAGCTTCCCTCCACTGGTGCCGCCATGCTGCTGCGCTTTGCCGTTCCTGCCGCGGCGCGCCGATCCCGCCGACGCCCCGGTCCGCGTTCCGGCCGGCGCTCCCGCCCTGTGCCCTGTGGGTTGTCCTGCCTTCGTTCCGCCCGGGGGGAGGGCCCGCCCTGCGGGGTGCCGGGATGCACTTTGGCTGCGGCCCGTTTCGTCCGGGGAGCCGGGCTTCCCGCGGGGAGTTGCTGCGGGGCCGGCCGGGGGCAATGCTCCCGCCGGGCGCACCACGGTTCCCGGCCGTACGCTGCGAAAAGCGGTGATGCCTGGTTCCTGTTCATGGGTGAGCTGCTGGCCCAGGTGCGCGTACAGGCCCACCACTGTTTGCTGGTCGAGCACGGCCGGCAGCGCTTCGATGGCTCCCACCACCCGCTGGGAACCGGCCACGGCAACGTCGGATTCAGTCACCCCGAAAAGGTCGGGCTGCGCGGACATGCAGATGAGTGGACGCACCAGGCGGCGGTGCGGCGGAGTCAGCACCGAGGCCACGGCAGCACACTGGGCCAGGGCCCCTTCCACTGCCTGGGTCCGCGCAAAGCGGCCCTGCCACAGCACCCCGGAAGCCACCCGCACCTCACCGGTCCAGTTCTTCGAGTCGATCACCACCACGCCGCCGGGGCCCACCAGGACGTGGTCAAGGTTCGCTTTGGGCCGGCCGGGCCAGTGGACATCGTGGAGGACGTACCAGCCGCGCGGGACCAGTTCGCTGAGCTTGTCGGCCACCACCCGCTCCCCTGCGGCGCCGGCGTCCCACGCCTTCGTGGAACGTTCGGCCTGGTCGAGTTGGCGCTTCAGCCTCGCAACGCGCTCGGCAGCCAGCCTGGACTGCTCCGCTGCCCCGTCTCCTGCCCCCATTGGACGTCCCCGTTTCCTAGCCGGACAGGACTCCGGCGGCGGCCCGCCGTCGTCCGTTCCTTTCCCTTGTTTCCTGGAATTTTTTGAAAGGTAGCAGGGCGTCAAAGGGCCGGTATATAGGTACTTTCCGGGCCGGGTACTCAGGTGGACTACTTGGTTTGACGAGCACATTGCGCGTCACAGGGTCCGGATTATGGGCGGGTCGTTTGGACTCCTGCCAGGTTCTGGCATGCTGGAGCCATGGCTAGCCGCGCGGGTACAGTTGCCCAACCCCAGGACCTTGTTGACATCACTGCGCTTCTTGACGCGTACTACGACGTTGCGCCGGACCTGGGTGATCCCGGCCAGCGCGTCGTCTTTGGCACCTCCGGGCACCGGGGCTCCAGCCTCAAGGCCTCGTTCAATGAACAGCACATCGTTGCCATCACGCAGGCAATCGTGGAATACCGGGCTGCGCAGGGCGTCACCGGCCCGCTGTTCCTGGCCAAGGACACCCACGCACTGAGCGAGCCCGCGCAGAACTCCGCGCTGGAGGTGCTCGCCGCGAACGGCGTCCAGGTCCTCGTCGACGCCAGGCACGGCTACACCCCCACCCCGGCGCTGAGCCACGCCATCCTGACCTACAACCGGAAAGCCGCACCGGGCGCCCCGCAGGCCGACGGCATCGTGGTGACCCCCAGCCACAACCCGCCCGGCGACGGCGGCTTCAAGTACAACCCCCCGCACGGCGGCCCGGCGGACTCGGATGCCACCGGCTGGATCGCCAACCGCGCCAACGAGCTGCTGGAGAACGGGCTGCGCGGCGTGAAGCGGATCCCGCTGGCGGACGCCCAGGCCGCAGACACCACCGGCAAGTTCGACTTCCTGAGCAGCTACGTGGACGACCTTCCGTCCGTCCTGAACCTGGACGCCATCCGCAATGCCGGGGTCCGGATCGGTGCCGATCCCATGGGCGGCGCGTCCGTGGACTACTGGGGCGAGATCGGCGAGCGCCACCACCTGGACCTGACCGTGGTGAACCCCACGGTGGACCCGCAGTGGGCCTTCATGACCCTGGACTGGGACGAGAAGATCCGCATGGACTGCTCTTCGCCGTCGGCCATGGCGTCGCTGATCCAGCGGATGTCCGACGCCGCCGCCTCCGGCCAGCCTGCATTCGACGTGGCCACGGGCAACGACGCCGACGCCGACCGCCATGGCATCGTCACCCCGGACGGCGGGCTGATGAACCCCAACCACTACCTGGCCGTCGCCATCGACTACCTCTACCGCAACCGCAGCGGCTGGAACCCCGCCTCGGTGATCGGCAAGACGCTGGTGTCCTCCTCCATCATCGACCGCGTGGCCGAGAGCCTGGGCCGCAAGCTCGTTGAGGTGCCCGTTGGCTTCAAGTGGTTCGTTCCCGGCCTGCTCTCGGGTGAAGGGGCGTTCGGTGGCGAGGAATCCGCCGGTGCCTCCTTCAACAAGCTGGACGGCAGCGTCTGGACCACGGACAAGGACGGCATCCTGCTGGCACTGCTGGCCTCGGAGATCACCGCGGTCACCGGCAGCTCCCCGTCCCAGCTGTACAAGGGGCTGACGGACCAGTTCGGCGCCCCCGTCTACGCCCGGATCGACGCCGCCGCCACCCGCGAGCAGAAGGCTGCACTCGGCAAGCTGTCGCCGTCGGACGTTACCGCCACGGAACTGGCGGGCGAGACGATCACCGCCAAGCTCACCGAGGCGCCAGGGAACGGCGCGCCCATCGGCGGCCTGAAGGTGGTCACCGAAAACGCCTGGTTCGCGGCCCGCCCGTCCGGCACGGAGGACGTGTACAAGATCTACGCCGAGTCCTTCAAGGGCGAGGAACACCTGAAGCAGGTGCAGGCGGAGGCCAAGGCGCTGGTGGACAGCGTCATCGCCTAGTACTGCGAAGGTTCCTGGCTCCACAACCGGAGGATGCGCCTGATGGCGTGGTCGCCGCCGGGCGCCATGTCCACCAAAGCCACGCGGTCAAGCACGACGGCGTCGCCCCGGTGGAGGCGCTTGGCGTCCGGGCCTGGGGTGGCCTGGTGGGAGACGTGCGGCCGGTAGCCGGACAACGTGTGGCGCGGCGTGAGGATCCTGCCGCCCGCGTCCACCACCACCTGCACCAGCCGCTCATGCAGCTCCTGCAGGGCGGGGTGCGGCTCCACCAGGTTGACGGGGACGGACCCGTTGCGGCCAAAGGCGGCGTCCTCCCCCACGGTCAGCTCCGCGCCAAGCGCTGCGTTGGCCGGCCCATCTGCAAGCGCGGCGATGCTTTGGGCGACGTCGGCACCGTCCGTGGCGGCGGCGTCGAACCTCACCAGGGTGACGTGCAGCGGCCACTCCGTCCGCAGAAAAACCTGGCCGTCCGCCACCGGTTCCACGAAGGCCACAAAAATGAGGTTCCGCATCGGCATACGCCCAGTCTCCCACCGGCCCACCTCCACGCCTCTAAACGCCCCATCACATCCCGCCCAAAAAACCCAAACGCCCCATCACCAGGTGATGGGGCGTTTGGAGAAAAGACGCAGGAAGTGATGGGGCGTCAGACGGTGCGGACAGCCTCGTCGTAGGAGAATTTGGGCTTTGCCTCGCCCCAGGCGTCCTCGCCCGGCTGGCCGATGTTGACCACCAGGAAGCTCTTCTGGTCGCCGGCCGGGAAGAAGGCGGCGTCGATGGCGTTGAAGTCAGCGCCGGTCATGGGGCCGGCGGCGAAACCGAGCGAACGGACGGCCAGGATGAAGTAGCCGGCCTGCAGGTGGGCATTGTTGTTGCCCGTGGCTGCGGCGAGCTGCGGGTCGGCGTCGTACATGGCCTTGGGGGCGTTGTAGCCGGGGAGGAAGTCGTCCCACTTGCCGGCCCAGTCGGTGTCGTAGCTGAGGATGGCCACCAGCGGGGCGGAAGCCGTCTTGGCCTGGTTGCCGCGGGACAGGGCATCCACCAGGGTGGCGCGGGCCTCAGCCGAGCGAACATAGGTGACGCGCAACGGCTGGGAGTTGAACGCGGTGGGGCCGAACTTGGTGAGCTCGTAGATGGCCTGGGCCTGCTCCTCGGTCACCTCGCCGGTGAAGGAGTTGGCGGTGCGGGCCTGGGCAAAGATGGCGTCCACGGCTGCCGAATCGATAACCGCTTCTTCGTGGGCAATGGTCATTGGCTTACCTTTCGCTGCGCCGCCCGCCTGCCGGGGTGGCCTCTGATGCTTTCCATAGTTGCAACTTCAACTGCTTTCCTCCTCTTCCCGTGACGCCGGGTGACCTTGGCCACAGCGGGCCCGCACAAACACTTGGCGGTATTCTGGAGCGAGTTGATCTTCGCCCCCTCGCGGCACCCCCTGAAAGGCATTCCTTCCCATGAGCATGCTCGGAATCAAATGGAAGCTGCACGGCACCGGCAAAACCATCAAGCCCGGCCAGGTGGTGGCCCCGGATGAGCGGCTGGCGTGGCCCCTGACCATCGGCGTGGGCATGCAGCACGTGGTGGCCATGTTCGGCGCCACCTTCCTGGTTCCCATCATCACCGGGATGCCGCCCGCCACCACGCTGTTCTTTTCGGGGATCGGCACGCTGCTGTTCCTGGTGGTCACCAAGGGCCGGGTGCCCAGCTACCTGGGTTCAAGCTTTGCCTTCATTGCACCCATCACCGCCTCGCAGGCGCAGTTCGGCATCCCCGGCGCCCTGGGCGGCGTGGTGCTTGCCGGCGTCACCCTGGCCCTGGTGGGGGCCGTGGTGCAGAAGTTCGGCGCCGGCTGGATCAACCGGTTGATGCCGCCCATCGTCACGGGTGCCATCGTGGCACTGATCGGCCTGAACCTTGCCCCCGCCGCCAAGCAGAACTTCGACGCCGCCCCGATTACGGCCCTCATCACACTGGTCACCATCATCCTGGTCAGCGTCCTGTTCCGCGGAATCCTGGGCCGGCTCAGCATCCTGGTTGGCGTTGTGGTGGGCTACCTGGTGGCCATGCTCCGCGGCGAGGTGAAGTACGACAAGATGGACGCCGCAGCCTGGGTTGGGCTGCCGCATTTCCAGACCCCCGAGTTCCACATCGGCGTCCTGGGCCTGTTCGTCCCGGTGGTCCTGGTGCTGGTGGCAGAGAACATCGGCCACGTGAAGTCCGTTGCCGCCATGACAGGACAGAATCTCGACGGCGTCTCCGGACGCGCGCTGATGGCAGATGGTGCTGCCACCGTGCTGGCCGGCCTGGGCGGCGGATCGGGCACCACCACGTACGCGGAGAACATCGGCGTCATGGCGGCCACCAAGGTGTATTCGACGGCGGCCTACTGGGTGGCGGGCATGTTCGCCATCCTGCTCAGCTTCTCGCCGAAGTTCGGCGAACTGATCGCCACCGTCCCGGCAGGCGTGCTGGGCGGCGCCGCCACGATGCTGTACGGCATGATCGGCATCCTGGGCGTGAAGATCTGGGTCCAGAACAAGGTGAACTTCTCCAACCCGGTCAACCTGACCACTGCCGCAGTGGCCCTGATCATCGGCATCGCGGACTACACCTGGACCATTGGCGACCTGAAGTTCACCGGCATCGCCCTGGGTTCTGCTGCCGCCCTGGTGATCTACCACGGCATGAAGGCCGTCGCGAAGGCGCGCGGAACGGTGGCCGAACCCGAAACCGAGCAGGGCGTACTGCCTCCGGCAGCGAAGGCCGCGATGAAGGCCGCGGCCAAGCGCTCCCCCAGGAAGCGCTAAGCCACCCTGCCGGTTTCCACCCCGGGGTCCACTCCAGGCTGTCCGTCATAACCCGGTCCGGAGGTCCTGGCCGCGGGATGTCCGGGCGGGAAGGGACCGGGACGGCCAAGGCCGAACACCGGGACCGGCTGCGGCCGCTTGGCCGCCAACCCGCTGACCTGGTGGGGCCGCATCCGCTTCAGCACCCACGGCACAAAGTACTGCTTGGCCCAGACCAGGTCTTCGGCCCGGGCCTGCGTCCAGCCGTGCGCGGGAAGCGGCCGCGGCTGCAGCGGCCTGAGCGTATGCGGTACGCCCAGGGCGTTGAGGGTGGCCACCGCTACGGAATGGTGGCCCAGCGGGGACAGGTGCAGCCGGTCCGGGTCCCACATCAGCGCATGCTGCAGCTCCGGCAGGCACCAAAGGTCAACCATGATGGCGTGGTGCCGGGCCCCGATCCTGTGGAGATGTTCGTTGTAGACCGCCACGCGGCCGCGGATCTTGCCGAAGACCGGCGTGTTCCCCCAATCGGGACCTGCATACAGCAGGATGGTGGCGCCCGTGTCAGCCAGGATACCCACGGCCTCGTCGATCTTTTCCGCCAGCTTGTCCGGGTCGCCGTGGCGGAACACGATGTCGTTGCCACCGCCGGACATGGCAATCAGGTCGGGCTTCAACGCCAGGGCCGGTGCCAGCTGCCCGTCGAGGATTTGCCGCAGCAGCATGCCGCGGATGGCCAGGTTGGCATAGGCGAAGTCCGGCTGGCTGTCCGCCAGTTCCTCCGCCACGCGGTCAGCCCAGCCCCGGAGGCCGCCCAGGCTGTGCGGCTCGGGATCGCCGATCCCTTCGGTGTAAGAGTCCCCCAGGGCGACGAACCGGTGCCAGGGGTGCCTGCCCGGTCCTTCCGTGATGGAGCGCAGTTCCTGTTTCCCGATAGTCATGCTGTCCTCCCTTCCGCAGCAGGCGGGGGTTCCGTCCCCGCCGCAGCGTCCTTGCGGGCCGACCTTCCGGTTGGAAAGTCCCGCCCCGCCGGCGACGGCCGCGGGAGCTCCGCCACGCCGTCGTACGTTTCCTGCCGCAGCCCCGACGGCTGCCCAACCCCGAGGTCCATCCCTGCGGGGGCCACAACGTTCAATGCCACGTCCCGGAGATCCAGCTCGTGGTGCAGCGCCTGCGTCTGCAGGAACCGCAGCGCACCCTCCCGGGTGAGTCCGTATTCGTTCATCAGGCTGCGCACGGCGAGGTCCACCAGGACCAGGGAGCTTTGGACGACGGCGAGACCCGCCGTCGTTTCCGCGCGTTCGGCCACCCGGACCACAACATGCATGGCCCGCGCCACCTCACGGGCATAGCTTTGGCTGCGCACCAGGTCATCGCTGGTGAAGGCGTGCGGGAACGGCGCGTAAAGATTGATGGCGGCGCTGGTCCCGCCTTCGGTGAGGATGGGGACGGAGAGCAGGGACTGCACCCCATGGGCCGCGGCAGCGCTGGAATACCCCGGCCAGCGGCGGTCCCGGCTCAGGTCCGACACCAGGACGAATTCTGCGGTGCGCATGGCTTCCATGACCGGCCCGTCAGCGAACGAGCATTGCTCCCGGTCCGCTTCGCGTGCCTGCTCCGTACTGGCTGCGATGGTCCGCGCCGTGCCCAGGCGGAAGAGGGTGGCCGCCCAGCTGATGCTGCGGCGCTCACCTTTGATACCCGCCATGAAGTCGCGGGTGACATCCCGGAGGTAGTCTTCAACGTCCTTGCTGTCGAAAACCGGCTCCGGGGTAACTGGAAGCGGTCCCCAGCCAACCTGCCCCGTGGGTTCAGCGGCCATGCTCCAGCCCTGCTATCAGCGCACCGGGCCCACTGCAAAACCTTGCTCTAAGAATACGACCGCTGGCCGCCATAGTGGGCAAAGTTGGCGAAACAAGGGGGTTTCGTCTGGTTGGGGACGGACGGCACGCCGGCGTCCCCTCCACCGGCTCCGCTGAGCAGTAGCATCGGGAGAGGGAACGCCGAATACTCCCTGTTGCCCTGGGTACGTTTCCTTGGGCAAGGGGTCTTGGAGCATCCATGCCAGCACGGAAACGAGCAATGGAAAGAGGAGCTTATGCCTGAGCCGGGCACCAGCGGGAACACTTCGGAAGCGGATGCAGCCGCCCCCATCGGGGAAGTGGAAGCGGGCGCTGCGGAGCCGTCAACGGAACTGGACGTCAATTTCGACGAGCAGTTCTTCGCGGCCAGGCCAAAGGCGCTGCGGCCCATCGCGCGCCGGCGCCAGTTCGTCGGCAGCAGGCCGTCCTTTGAGTTCGACGGGCGGAACGCGGCGTACGTGGACTGGCTCCGCAACCAGGCGATGCTCGGGGACGCGAACACGCTGGCCCGGCAGCTGTCCGGCCAGGCCAGCATGTGGCAGAACTCGTACGCCCATCCCAACCCGCGGGCCGCCGTCGAACGCGCCTCCGTGTGGTTCACCGCCTACCCGCTGTCCTTCATCACCCCGTCCGGCCAGTCATTCCTTTCGGCGCTGGGCGATCCGGCCATGTGGAAGGCGTTCCGCGAAATCGGTATCCGCGGAATCCACACCGGGCCCGTGAAGCTCGCCGGCGGCATCAGCGGCTGGTCCCACACGCCCAGCGTGGACGGGCACTTCGACCGCATCAGCATGGCGATCGACCCTGTTTTCGGCACCGAGGATGAGTTCCGGCGGATGTGCGAGGTGGCCGCCGAGCACGACGGCACCGTCATCGACGACATCGTCCCGGGCCACACCGGCAAGGGCGCGGACTTCCGCCTGGCCGAAATGAACTTCCGGGACTACCCCGGCATCTACCACATGATCGATATTCCGGAGGAGGACTGGAACCTGCTCCCGGACGTCCCGGAGGGGGCGGACTCGGTCAACCTCAGCCCCGACTCCGAGCAGGCGCTGCAGAAGGCCGGCTACATCATCGGCAGGCTGCAGCGGGTCATCTTCTACGAACCCGGGGTGAAGGAAACCAACTGGAGCGCCACGCGGCCCATCGTGGATACCACCGGCAAGACCCGCCGCTGGGTCTACCTGCACTACTTCAAGGCCGGCCAGCCCTCCATCAACTGGCTGGACCCCACCTTCGCCGGAATGCGCCTGGTGGTGGGCGATGCCCTGCATTCGCTGGTGGACCTGGGCACGGGGGCGCTGCGCCTGGACGCCAACGGCTTCCTGGGCGTGGAGAAGAGCGCCGAAGAACAACCCGGCTGGTCCGAGGGGCACCCACTGTCCGAGGCAGCCAACCAGCTCATCGGCTCCATGATCCGGAAGGTGGGCGGGTTCTCCTTCCAGGAGCTGAACCTGACCATCGACGACATCAAGGCAACCTCCGATGCCGGCCCCGACCTGTCCTACGACTTCATCACCCGGCCTGCGTACCACTACTCCCTGGTCACGGCCGATACCGAGTTCCTGCGGCTGACCCTCCGGCTGTCGCTGGAAATCGGCGTGGACCAGGCGTCGCTGGTGCATGCCCTGCAGAACCATGACGAACTCACTTACGAGCTCCTGCACTTCGCCGCCGGGCACCGGGACGAGATGTTCGAGCTCAACGGCGAGGAACTCACCGGGGCGCAGCTGGCCGAACAGGTCCAGCAGACCCTGCGGGAACGGCTCACCGGCGAAAACGGGCCCTACAACGCCGTCTTCACCACCAACGGCATTGCCTGCACCTCGGTGAGCTTCATCATGGCCGCGCTGGGCATCAAGGACCCGTCCACCACCACCCCGGAGCAGGAAGCCCAGATCCGGGACGTCCACCTGCTCCTGGCCATGTACAACGCCCTGCAGCCGGGCGTCTTTGCCCTTTCCGGCTGGGACCTCACGGGCATCCTGGCCCTGGACCGGAGCAGCGTCCGCGAGCTCACCTCGCAGGGCGATACCCGCTGGATCAACCGCGGCGCCCACGACCTCATGGGAACCAGTCCGGACGCCACCACCTCGTCCGCCGGGATGCCCCGGGCCCGCAGCCTGTACGGGCCGCTGCCCGAACAGCTCAAGGACCCCGACTCGTTCGCGCGCCGGCTGCAGCGGATCCTCGCCGTGCGGGAAGAGAACGGGATCGCCACCGGCACCCTGCTCGACGTCCCGGACGTTTCCAACCGCAGCGCACTGGTGCTGGTCAACCGGCTGAAGGACGGCAGCCTGCAGGTCACGGCGCTCAACTTCTCCGGGCAGGACATCGCCGGCAGCATCCAGTCCAACGAGCTGCCGTCCGGCGCCAACGTCAAGGATCTGTTCAGCGGCGAGACGGTGGGGCAGGTGGATGACCTGCACAGCTTCTTCCTGGAGCTGCCCGCGTACGGCGGCACGGCACTGATCCTGGCCGAAGCGCCCGAGCCGGAGGCGGAGGCGTAGAGCCCACGCCGGGTAGGCC
>Ga0247818_10003052_pt1 | contig 10810 bp, 12 predicted proteins | sample 13C_Glucose_Day1_FD_192424 | JGI IMG/M metagenome (GOLD analysis project Ga0247818, IMG submission 192424) | Soil microbial communities from agricultural site in Penn Yan, New York, United States - 13C_Glucose_Day1 | ecosystem: Environmental > Terrestrial > Soil > Agricultural land | place...
CGCCAGAACGTTTGATGGTTCGGATCCTGTGGGGTGCAGCTGCACCGTGGTGAATTCATCGCGAGCAGGCTCACTCCTACAGGTGACCGCGTAACCCTTGTAGGAGCGAGCCTGCTCGCGATGGCGACAGTGCAGCCACCACAGGAACCAACAGAATTCAGAACAGGTGCTTTATGACCGCAGCCAATGTTTACCAACAACGCCCAACCTCCGGGGCCAAGGCCGAGTCGTCGCTGCATCACGCCGACCTCGCCAGCCTGGTGGGCAAGGGCCGCAAGAACGCCGGTGTGACCGTGCGTGAGAAGAAACTCCTCGGCCACCTGACCATCCGTGGCAATGGCCACGACGCCGCATTCGCTGCTGGCGTGCATAAGGCCCTCGGTATCGAGTTGCCGGGTGCACTGACGGTCATCGTCAAAGGCGAAACCAGCCTGCAATGGATGGGGCCGGATGAGTGGCTGCTGATCGTGCCGAGCGGTGAAGAGCTTGCCGCCGAGCAGAAACTGCGCAAAGCGCTGGGCGATCTGCACATTGCAATCGTCAACGTCAGCGGTGGCCAGCAACTCCTCGAACTGAGCGGCCCGAACGTGCGCCAGGTGCTGATGAAGTCCACCAGCTACGACGTGCACCCGAACAACTTCCCGGTGGGCAAAGCTGTCGGCACGGTATTCGCCAAGTCGCAACTGATGATCCGTCACACCGCTGAAGACACCTGGGAACTGCTGATTCGTCGCAGCTTCTCGGATTACTGGTGGTTGTGGTTGCAGGATGCTTCTGCCGAGTATGGGCTGAGCGTTCAGGCCTGATCACCACCGTCACTGTAGGAGCGAGCCTGCTCGCGATGGACTTCAAGGCAGCGCGTTGAATCAGACAGTACGCGTCATCGTTGGCCTCCATCGCGAGCAGGGCTCGCTCCTACAGTAGGCATCCACCGATTTCTCAGGAGTCACCGCACCATGAGCCGCGCCCCAGACACATGGATTCTGACCGCCGACTGCCCAAGCCTGCTCGGCACGGTGGACGTGGTGACCCGCTTTCTGTTCGAGCAGGGCTGCTACGTCACCGAGCACCACTCCTTCGATGACCGGCTCTCGGGCCGTTTCTTCATTCGTGTGGAATTCCGCCAGCCTGACGGTTTCGACGAGCAGTCGTTCCGCGCGGGCCTGGCCGAGCGTGGCGAAGCCTTTGACATGATCTTCGAACTGACCGCGCCGAACTATCGGCCGAAAGTGGTGATCATGGTCTCCAAGGCCGATCACTGCCTCAACGACTTGCTCTATCGCCAGCGCATCGGCCAGTTGTCGATGGACGTGGCCGCCGTGGTCTCCAACCACCCGGACCTCAAGCCGCTGGCCGACTGGCACCAGATTCCGTATTACCACTTCCCGCTGGATCCGAACGACAAGCCGTCCCAAGAGCGTCAGGTGTGGCAGGTGATCGAAGAGTCCGGCGCCGAACTGGTGATCCTTGCACGCTACATGCAAGTGCTGTCGCCGGAGCTGTGCCGCAAGCTCGATGGCAAGGCGATCAACATCCACCACTCCCTGCTGCCCGGGTTCAAGGGCGCCAAGCCCTATCACCAGGCCTACAACAAGGGCGTGAAACTGGTGGGCGCCACGGCGCATTACATCAACAACGACCTGGACGAAGGTCCGATCATTGCCCAGGGCGTGGAGGCAGTGGACCACAGCCACTACCCGGAAGACTTGATCGCCAAGGGGCGGGATATCGAAGGGCTGACGCTGGCGCGGGCCGTCGGGTATCACATTGAGAGACGCGTATTTTTGAACGCGAACAGAACAGTCGTTCTCTAGATCGCCATCGCGAGCAAGCTCGCTCCCACAGGGTTTTGTGTCGTTTACAAACCTAGTGTCCGCCCCGGCCCACTGTGGGAGCGAGCTTGCTCGCGATGAAGCCCTGACAAGCAACACAAGACACATAGGCAATAACCCGAGCACTTAACGCGCTGCCTGCCTGGGCAACGCGGTTTCATAAAAACAACATCGAGGTGAAAGCATGTCTGGTAATCGTGGAGTGGTGTATCTCGGCGCTGGCAAGGTCGAAGTGCAGAGTATTGACTATCCGAAAATGCAGGACCCGCGCGGCAGGAAGATTGAACACGCTGTCATCCTGCGTGTGGTGTCTACCAACATCTGTGGTTCCGACCAGCACATGGTGCGCGGGCGTACCACAGCGCAAACCGGCCTGGTGCTGGGCCATGAGATTACCGGCGAAGTGATCGAGAAGGGCAGCGACGTCGAGAACCTGAATATCGGCGACCTGGTGTCCGTACCGTTCAACGTGGCTTGCGGGCGCTGCCGTTCCTGCAAAGAGATGCACACCGGCGTGTGCCTGAGCGTCAACCCGGCGCGTCCCGGTGGAGCTTATGGTTATGTCGACATGGGCGACTGGACCGGTGGCCAGGCCGAATACGCCATGGTGCCGTACGCCGACTTCAACCTGCTGAAGCTGCCGGATCGCGACCGGGCCATGGAAAAAATCCGCGACCTGACCTGCCTCTCCGACATCCTGCCGACCGGCTATCACGGTGCCGTGACCGCTGGCGTTGGCCCGGGCAGCACCGTGTACATCGCTGGTGCCGGTCCGGTCGGCCTGGCGGCAGCCGCTTCGGCCCGTCTGTTGGGTGCGGCGGTGGTGATCGTCGGGGACGTCAACACCGTTCGCCTGGCTCACGCCAAGGCCCAGGGCTTCGAAATCGCCGACCTGTCCCAGGAAACGCCGCTGCACGAACAGATCGCTGCACTGCTGGGCGAGCCGGAAGTGGATTGCGCCATCGACGCTGTTGGCTTCGAAGCCCGTGGCCATGGCCATGACGGCGTGAAACACGAAGCCCCGGCCACTGTGCTCAACTCGCTGATGGGCGTGGTGCGAGTGGCAGGCAAGATCGGCATCCCCGGCCTCTACGTGACCGAAGACCCGGGCGCCGTGGACGCCGCCGCGAAAATGGGCAGCCTGAGCATCCGCTTCGGCCTGGGCTGGGCCAAGTCCCATAGCTTCCATACCGGCCAGACCCCGGTAATGAAGTACAACCGCCAACTGATGCAGGCGATCATGTGGGATCGCATCAACATCGCCGAAGTGGTGGGCGTTCAGGTGATCAGCCTGGATCAGGCTCCGCAGGGGTATGGTGAGTTTGATGCCGGCGTGCCGAAGAAGTTTGTGATCGATCCGCACAAGATGTTCAGCGCGGCGTAAAGCGTTGGGCTAAAAAAGGGCGACCGGGGTCGCCCTTTTTTGTGTTCAATGGCCTGTTGGTGGCATGGTCAGGACTCTGTAGTTGAACTCACATTCCTTTTCGACCCGTGAATCGCAGTGTTCAACGGACTTGGCTTTGTTGGACGCGCCGGCCTTTTCTTTAATGGGTTGCGCCTCCCATTTTGTGCCCTTGACGGGAGCCCACTCTCTGAAGGAGTACAACGTCATCCTGGCAAACGCGTACCAGTCGTCACCCTCGTAATCACACGAAACTACATCCGTATTACCTTCGGAACTGACGGTCCGGTAGAGCGCTCCGGTGAATACGAAGGTTTCAAGATCTCCCTCGCTGGCATAGGGGTTTTCACCTACCCAGACGCGGCCGTTCGGCCCGGGGGCGGAGTAGCTGTAGCCTTGTTCCTCCTGCTTTTGTGTGATGCTTGCAACTGACGGACACATAGTGGTTGCCGCAAGGGCGTTGGCTGTGAATACCGACAGTAGTACGGCACTTGCCGCGAGTGTTTTACGTATCATGATGTACTCCTTTACATGGTTTGGAGTCGTCATGTTGGGGGAGTGGAACTGCGGTGGGTACTATCAGTATTGATAGGTTGTGTTGGCGCTTTATTCGTCTCGCGGCATCCAGGGTTTAACGTTTGTTATACGTGACCGGGGTAAAAACGGATGCGCGGTAAGGAACATGATTGAGGATATCTGGTCAAACCGGCAGTTTTACCGCCGGTTTTCGGATGGTTTCATGGCTCAAGAGGATGTCTGGATGAAGATTTCACGCGGCATTGCATTGGCTTCGCTGTTGGCACTGTCCGCCAGCCCTGCCTTTGCGCAGTTCAGCCTGAGCGATGCGGCCAATGCGATTTCGGGCATGAAGGGTGGTGACGCGGCCGCGACTGCCGCACCGGCGCCGCAGACAGCCGACCTGCTAAGCACCCTCAGTGAATTGAACATCACCCCACAACAAGCCATCGGCGGCGCCGGGGCGATGCTGGGGCTGGCGAAGAACCAGTTGAGTTCAACCGACTACTCGGAACTGGCCAAAAGCGTGCCGGGCATCGACATGCTCTCGGGCGGCGGTGAGTTGGGTGCACTGGCCGGTCTGCTCGGCTCCAGCGGCAAAGCCGCAGGGCTGAACAATGCCCTGGGTAACGTCAAGAACACCAACGACCTGAACAACGCCTTCAGCGCCCTGGGCATGGACAGCGGCATGATCGGCCTGTTTACCCCGGTGCTCCTGCAATACCTCGGCCAGCAGGGCGTCGGCGGTTCGCTGCTGAGCAGCCTGGGCGGGATCTGGGGTGCCGGCACCGGCAGTTGATTCAGCGGCGCTCGCTTTTCAGTTCAGCAATGCGCTGATCCTTCTCGATCCAGAGCTGGTTGACCCAGTTCTGGACCTTCTCGCGAAACAGCGGATCGTTTTCGTAATCGCCCTGCCACAGTGCCGGGTCGAGATCGCGGGTTCGGATTTCGATGATGACCCTTGGCACATCGCCGCTGATCAAGTCCCAGAACCCCGGAATCTTCTGCTGCGGGTAAACCACCGTCACATCGAGAATCGCATCCAGCTGTTCGCCCATCGCCGCCAGTACAAACGCCACGCCGCCAGCCTTGGGCTTGAGCAGGTGGTTGAACGGTGATAGCTGTTGAGCGCGTTTGGCCGACGTGAACCGCGTGCCTTCCAGATAATTGACCACGGTTACCGGTTGGCGCTTGAACAGCTCGCAGGCCTGTTTGGTGATCTCCAGATCCTTGCCCGCCAGTTCCGGGTGTTTGGCCAGGAACGCCTTGCTGTAGCGCTTCATGAACGGGTAATCCAGCGCCCACCACGCCAGGCCCAGGAAGGGCACCCAGATCAGTTCTTTCTTGAGGAAGAATTTGAAGAATGGCGTGCGCCGGTTCAGCGTCTGGATCAGCGCCGGGATGTCGACCCAGGATTGATGGTTGCTGATCACCAGGTACGAGGTATCACGGCGCAGATCGTCACCGCCACGGATGTTCCATTGGGTGGGGATGCACAGGCGGAAGATCAGCTTGTCGATCTCGGACCAGGTCTCGGCGATCCACATCACCACCCATGAGGCGTAATCGCGAAAACGGCCGGGCAGGACCAGCTTGAGCAGGGCAAACACCAGCAGTGGCCCGATCAGGATCAGGGTGTTGAGCACAAGCAGCAGGGTCACGAAACAGCCGGTGAGCAGGCGGCGCATAAGTCACTCGTGGAGGCGGTTGGGCGCGCAATGATAAGCAGCTTCGGACGACAGGCCAAATCGGCGGTGACGAATGTTTCACTTTCGGGTCGGTAACCTTGTGGGAACGATCAAGCGAACGACGGTCTAAAATCCGACTGCTTACTCTCATGGAAACCCATCACGTGAAATCCCTTCTTGCAGTGCTCTCTCTCATCGCCCTGCCGGTCATGGCCGCCGAGCCGACCCTGTACGGGCGTTACGAATACATTGCCCTGCCGGAAATCGGCGGGAAGGTCCTCAAGGCGAAGATGGACACCGGCGCCCTGACCGCGTCGCTGTCGGCCAAAGACATCGAAACTTTCAAGCGTGACGGCGAAGATTGGGTGCGTTTCCGCCTCGGCACCAAGGATGCGGGCAATCAGGTCTACGAACACAAGATAGCGCGCATCAGCAAGATTAAGACCCGTTCCGAAGAGGAGGAAGATGACAGCGAAGTAGTCGCTCCCACGAAGCGTCCAGTGGTCGATCTGGAGCTGTGCCTGGGTAACGTCAAGCGCACGGTTGAGGTCAATCTGACTGATCGCAGTAGTTTTAATTATCCGTTGCTGATTGGGGCGAAGGCGTTGCGTGAGTTTGGGGCAGCGGTGAATCCAGCGAGAAGATTTACAGCGGATAAACCGGATTGTTGAATGATGGGAGCCAAGAGGTCTATTGCTGATGCTCCCACAGGCGATGCGCCGGATTAAAACGGCGCTTCATGTGAGTGAAGTCGAATGGCACTTTGTTTGTTTTGGATGGCTTTTATACGTACAGAGCTATAGGCAGGTTCTTTTATAATAATTTGCACATGATTTTTTAGTGCGGAGTTAAGTTCAGTATTGACGCTGTAGTCACGACCTGGCTTAAGAGTTTCAAAGTTCCTCGTGTAAGCGCCGAATATTTTTGGTGAACTGGATTCTGCTCGTTTCGAAACTGTAGCCCATCCTACAGCTGATTCGTAGTCTGGGGTTACGTAGAAACCCCGCCCACTATCGGTGCCATTTCGTGAGCCCATATATTTGGCACTTAAACCTGTTGCCAAACTTTTTGTGTGTTCTTCTGTTGAGCCGTGATAGCCAATCAGGTCATATTTTTGAGTGTTATTAATAATGGCGTCATTAATTTTTCGCTCATTGGCCGCTAACGAGTCGAATGTGTCGGAGTGTCTTCTTTTTGTCAGGGCTTGACTATTTTTCGGTGAGGCTGTTGTAGAAGATTTCATCAGTGGTTTAGATGTAGTGGCACCTCTTGCTCTTTGAAACCCTAGATTTACGGGTCTCGGTGGAGGTGGCGGTGCTAATCTCGAAAGTGCTGAAATTGTATGCCCCGTCGGATCACTGTGGTTAATCGAATTTCCCGCGCAATACCCATAAGCATTCAGCCCCCCGGCCCCAAACGGACTCCAACTATCCGGACTGTTAAACCGCATCAGTACCGGATTGAACTGCCGATACCCATTCCCCAAATGATAATGCCCGGTCACCGGATCCGGCCGTTCGCCGTTAAAACCGAGCAGACTGAGCAACCCGTTTTCTCGTGGACGATGGCCGTAGGGTGAGTAGGAGAGGGCATTGAGTTGAGTCGCGTCCAGCGCATTCAATACCGAACGTTGTTGGTCGGTGGTCAGCAACGTGGCAGCGACCTTGCCGCCCTCGCGCTGCTGCTGCGCCAACAGTTGGTCGTCGTGCTGCACGACAGTGCGCTGCACTGTGCCTTGTATTTCGGAGGACAGGCGGGTCTTGCAGTAAAAGCGCTGGATGGTGGAATGTTCAAGGGAGGTGCTATCGACCAGGCGATCGAGTGGGTCGTAGTGGTAGCGACTCAAGACGGTTTCGCGGGTAGGGGTAGGCATTGACTGAGTTCCTTGCAAGGTCCAAAAGCCGAGCGTTCAGCTTCGTTCCTTTTTCAGTCGTTGCCTACTATCAGAACTGTTAGGGGTTTGCCCTTTCTGCAAGCCCTCAAGAATCTCAAGCGAACACAAGGCGTGCATGTTTCACGGATCAAAAGTAGGAGTGAGCCTGCTCGCGATGAGGCAAGTACAGCTAGCTAAAACTTCCTCTCTGGACATCGTTCCCAGAGTCAAACTTCTCTCCCGTTGTTGACCCAGACAGGGTTCTTCTCTCGTCGGAAAGTAAGTTTTCCTACAGGAAAAACTGGCCTCCTACAGCGCTAATCCCTTCCTTTTGCAGGACGTTTCCTAGATTATTTCGCACGCTTGCGCCGACCGATTTCCGTGCCTAGTCTTCGTCCGTCACTGCTCATCAGTGATCGGGTTTAGTCGCCCGGCTATCACTTGGCGTACAGCGCTACCTCTCTGTTCAGGTGTTTTTTATCGCCTGAAATCTATGGTGGCTGTGCGCAGGGCACCTTCGGGTGCGCCGGGTTCCAGGTGACCGGTCGACTAACCTGTGCGCAGCCGCCACCCCTCTCGTTTAGTCGCGAAATCGGTTGGCTCCTACTATCACCTTGGAGTTTTACCAATGAAAAAGCCAGTCCCCGATCCACCCTCCAATGCAACCAGAAACGACGATCTGCTCAGAGACCGCTCAGCACTCTACCGGGCAATCGACTTCTACCTGACCGGCGAACAGCCGTCGGCACCGGATGAGCTCTGGTTTTACAACGTCAGTGATGACGTGAGTTTCGAAGACAGCCAACTCTATGTCGCCGACCTGCTGCGCTGTGCCTCTGTCACTGCCTATCAGTGCGGTGACCACCTGAAAGGCGCAGACAGGACCATGGTCTTTTCCGTGTGGCATTTGCTGGAGATCGCCAAGGCCATGGTTGATCGGTCGATTGATTGTTTGGGGATGAAGCAGGCTCAGGAATGATTGAGGTAGTCGGTCGTTGTTGATATTGCTATCGCGAGCAGGCTCAGTCCCACAGGGGAGTTGAGCCGAGAAGAAATAATACTGGAGAAATGTTCGCAAAAAACGAAGCGGGACAGATTTTTGGGTTAACACCTGCCCGCTTGTTTTATGTTTTTATTTAAATAAATCTGTCACCTTAGTTGGGGTCACCTTAGTTAGGTCGCCTTAGTTAGTTGCAGCCAGCTCAAGGCATGTTTTTATTCTTCAATTTGTCCTTTCGCCTCGAATATTCGCTGCATTTTCGAACTGCAAGCTGCCTCTAGGTGACGATGAGGGGGCTACTAAAGAGCCTGCTTGATTGGTGCTACGGCGAACAGTTGAAGTGAGCTGAGGCAAACTGCCCCTTCTCATGGCCTCATCATAGGTGGGGGGGAGTGAAAAGTTGGAAGAAGTAGAGGAGGTGCGAGGTAAACTGTGCATCTCTATGTCCGCACTCACTATGACAGGTCGTGAAAGGTTTTGGTGGCCAGCAGGAAGTAGATCATCGTATGAAGGAGGAGGGCGGTTCCCTATAATGCGTGTGACACGAGAATTAATTTTCTTATAGAATGTCGCCCCGGCAAACAAAGCTGTACCTGCCGCCATAATGCCCAATCCAATATATTCGGTAGTATCATTGTCAAGCATCGTCCCCACTAGAGAGATCCCGCCGCCCGCTGCACTAAGACCCAACCCTATTATCTTTAGAACACCTACGCCAAAGTGTCCTGTCGGGTCGCTCCGATTTATTGGATCTGCGCCACAGTACATATAGGCATTGAGTCCACCCTCCCCGAACGGACTCCAGGTGTCCGGGCTGTTAAACCGCTTCAACACTGGATTGAACTGCCGATACCCACTTCCCAAATGATAATGTCCGGTCACCGGATCCGGTCGTTCGCCGGTGAATCCGAGCAAGCTGAGCAATCCACTTTCTGGTGTTCGATGGCCATAGGGCTCGTAGGCGAGGGGATGAGGCTGGTTTGCATTGAGCGCGTTCAATATTGAACGTTGTTGATCAGTCGCCAGCAGCGTGGTGATCACCTTGCCACCCTCGCCCTGCAGTTGCGCCAGCAGCTGGTCGTCATGCTGCATGATGCTGCGTTGTACATCGCCTTGAATTTCAGTACTCAGGCGAGTCCCACAGTTAAAACGCTTGATGGTGGGTTGTAGAAAAGGTGCGCTATCGACCAGCCGATCAATCGGATCGTAGTGGTAGCGAGCCAGGAGGCGTTGATGGGTAGAGGTAGGCATTGACTGAAGCTCCGTGCAAAGGACGAAAAAGCCGAACCTTTAGCATCAATCCTTTCCCAGCCATTGCCTACCTATCAGAACTGCTAGGGTTTTGCCCTTTCTGAAGTCAAACCTTCGGCATCGTCGCCAGCATCGACGCTCGCTGGCTCACCTCGAAATACCAGCCCGCCAGCTTTGGATTCGCTTCGCGCCACTCCAGATTCGGGTGGCGCAGATCCAGATAACCCAGCGCACAGGCCACGCTGATCGCGGCCACATCAAAATGGCTGGTGAGTTCGGCGATGGCGTCTGCTTCCAGCACAGCCAACGCCCGGCGGATCTTTTCGCGTTGGCCGTCCAGCCATTCGTCCCAGTGTTTTTCCGGGGCGCGCAGTGCAACTTCGTAGCGCACCAGCACGGCGGCGTCCATGATCCCGTCGGCCAGCGAAGCGAGGGTCAGACGGCGCCAGCGGGCCGAGCCTTCGCGGGGGATCAGCGGATTGCCGACGTGCTGCTGATCGAGGTAGTCGAGGATGACCCGGCTGTCATGGATGACATTGCCATCGGCCAGGCGCAGGGCGGGGATTTTGCCCAGGGGGTTGTCATCGATCAGTGCAAGGTCCGGGGCGACGGGCGTCAGTACGCAATTTTGCAGCGCCACGCGATTCTGTTGACCGGTTTCGTGGAGCAACACCATGACTTTGCGAACGAAGGGAGAGAGCGGGTTGTGGTACAGGGTCATGCTCGGGGCGGACATGGCAGCGTCTCGATCGGTGGCAGTGTCGGGCAGCATAGCGCGTTGGAGCGATAGCTCAAGATGGCAAACACCCTTGTAGGAGCGAGCAAGCTCGCTCCCACAGGGATCAGCGGCATTGCAGGAGGCCGCGCAGGGCTAGCACAGCCGTGATGCCCAAGCCCAACCAGCTCAACGAATCCCACACACCATCCCCGAGCAACGCGGCAAACAACCCTGTCGCGCTGAGCACCGCGATGACGGTCGGAATGGCAAATACCTTCCAGAAGTTCGACTGCCGGGGCTTCATGCCATGCTCTCCGCTTTTTCCAGCACCGGCCTGGCAGCCTTGCGCCGCACCACCCACAGGTAGACCCCGCTGCCGAGCACGATGATGGTCAGCACATCCAGGGTCGCCCAGAGGATCTTCATCGGCATGCCGCCGTAGTCACCGAAGTGCAGCGGCTGCGACATGCCCATGGCGTCCATGTACCACGGTCGTTCGGCCACGGCGGTGACTTGCAGGGTGCTGGCGT